>WNFT01000211.1_pt1 | contig 44753 bp, 40 predicted proteins | sample 5400191 | NCBI WGS metagenome assembly WNFT01 (sample SAMN13153359, study PRJNA577476) | soil metagenome | isolation source: 80 cm saprolite under Madrone tree | place: USA:California | collected 2016-06-14 | reverse complement strand
GATTTCGTCCTGCTGCTCATGACTCCGAAAGTTGTAAATCAGATTCTGAACGGAAAGACCAAGATGGGCACGGATGCGACGGCAGCGGCGGGCCCCGGCGCCACTGCGGCCAGTGCATCTGACGCCGAGATCCTGACCTACGGGAAGGCCGAGGGACTGTTTGCTGGCGTATCCCTGGGAGGCGCAACAGTGGAACCAGACAATGACGCGAACCACCGCCTGTACGGCAAGACGCTGACCGCAACCAATATCGTGCGTGAAACCGGTGTCCAACCAACGACTGAAGGCAAGTCCTTGGTTGCAGTGCTTGACAGCAAAATCGCAAAGCACAGCAACTGAGCAGAGAGCTGATAGCCATCAACTTCCGACGCAGTATAACTAGCGGGTTCAACTACTAGGTTGTCAGCAACTCGGAATTAATTGCCCAATTCCCTCGACGCTCAGTTTCAGTTATGCCACCACAAGACGCCCATGCCTCTAGGTAGTCAATCGCCTCAAACTCCGGAGGGGGCGGTGTCGATCGCCGAACTTTAGCCAGCCTGAACCATTTGCCGCACAATCAGTGGTCCACCATCTTCCCGTTGACCGCATGCCTGTCATTTTTCCCAGTGCTTCTAGCGTCGCGCAATACATACCGTATGACCAGCGAGGTAACATGCGGGAATCGAATCCGAGAGAGGCTTGCTCCACAACCCTACACAAGGCCGCCCGCCCGATCCAGCAGTGCAATCGTGAGGCCTTTGAACACGTCTACAAGGCGAACAGCGAACTCGTTCGCCGGATTTGCCTGCGCATGCTACGAGACCCGATCGAAGCCGAAGACACTGCACAAGACGTGTTCGTCTGCGTGCTTCTCAAATTGCACACGTTTCGAGGTGAATCAGCCCTGTCTTCGTGGCTTTACCGGTTGACAACCAACCTTGTTCTAATGCGCTTTCGAACAAATAATCACAGACAGGTTCCGCTGCCCGAGTTCCTGGCCGATAATGGTGAGTTGCTCGGCGATGTCGGTAAGCCCGACCTTTATCTGAACGGCGTGCCAGACCGCGTCGACCTTGAAGCTGCTCTCGATCTGTTGCCGGACGGTTATCGAGCCGTGTTTGTTCTTCACGAAGTTCAAGGTTTCGCTCACGAGGAAATAGCCAAACGCTTTGGATACTCGGTTGGGAATTCGAAATCCCAGTTGCATAAAGCCCGTAGGCGTTTGCGTGAGTTGCTTGCCGCAAAACCTGGCAAGGGACCGCCGCCGGAGGCAAACCAAACTCGTCTGGTAGCTGTAAGCCCAAGCGCAGGCGCCGCCAATCGTCCGATTGGTGGATATTTGACAGCAATGAGGAGGCCGCCGTGATCGGACTCAGATACAATTCCGCCGACCGCTGCAACTGAGCATCCTCTTGTGAACATTCAGCCCAATGTACTACATAGCCTTAGTGTCACTGAATTAGCGTCCGCTGAGTTCAGCTTTTGCATACCAACCGCTCCTCCATGGACTTATTCATCCAAACAAACCGGCACAGACAAAGTTTGCGCGCCAGAATTCCCGAACCGCTAACACAATTTCTCATACTCCGGGCTCGCCGGGTTCGGCATTGGAATGTCGGAATCGGCGTCGTCCATTCTCGCGCTCTCTTCCAGAGCGCTCTGGGTGCCAGGGTCTCGACTGTAATTTCTATCAGTATCGGGAGGAATTAGTGCGACCTACTGTGAAGGCAACGAGCGCACTTGTTTCAGCGAATCATGAAATGAGTGGTTTTGTTCGTGCTCGATCGACTACACCGGCTGAACGGGCGATCAAGGGGAGAGGTAGCCAGCAATGAATCCGATACGGAAGGTTGTGGGTGCAATGTTCCGAGGCCTTCTGGTGATCGTGTGCACAATTGCCATCGCACCAGGCGACACATTGGCATACATGACGTCGTCTGGTGCGGCGCAAGCCGCTTCACCACAGGAGCAGACTGCCAAGATTCCACCGGACCAACTAGACTCCCTTGTTGCGCCCATTGCACTCTATCCAGACCCGATGCTTGCCCAGACCCTGGCGGCTTCAACTTATCCCCTCGAACTCATACAGCTCCAACAGTGGCTGGCAAAGCATCCCGAGTTGAAGGATAAAGCACTCGCCGATGCCGCCATGAAACAGCCCTGGGATCCGAGCATCCAAGCTTTGGCCGCCCTGCCCGAAGTGGTAAAGCGCCTCGCGGACGACGTTCAGTGGACCACGGATCTGGGCAACGCGTTCCTGGCTCAGCAGAGCGATGTGTTGGATGCCGTGCAGCGCATGCGCAAGAAGGCACAGGACACCGGCAATTTGAAATCCACCGAGCAACAGAAGGTCGAAACCAAGGTCATCGAGAGCAAAAACATAATCGTGGTCGAACAGGCTGATCCACAGGTTGTGTATGTACCTTCCTATGATCCTGTCGTAGTGTACGGCGCTCCAGTCTATCCCTACCCACCCATTTACTATCCTCCGGCGGGATACTATGCCGCAGGACTGGCCATTTCTTTTGGCGTTGGCATGATGATGGGAGCGGCCTGGGGAGGCGGCTGGGGGTGGGGCTGCGGCTGGGGTGGAAATAACGACATCAACATCAACAACAACAACAATTTCAACCGCAATTCGAATATTGGTGGGGGCAACCGCAACAATATTGGGAGCGGAAACCGCCCATCGCAGCAACCAGGCCGCGGGGGCGGAGGCCGGGGAGATTCCAGCTGGAAGCACAATCCGCAACATCGAGGCGGAGCTCCGTATGGGGACCGAGGAACCGCAAACAAATTTGGCGGTACGGCACGAGGAGACTCCCTTTCCAATCGCCAGGCTAGTGCCCGGCAGCAGGTTGGCCGGCAGGGGGGAAATCTGCCGAGCAATCGTGGCGGAGCTGGCGTGAGCAACCGGGCCAGTGGAGCAGGCGCTGGTAACAGGACTGGCGGTGCAGGCGCTGGGAATCGAGCCGGCGGAGGCGGAGCGGATCGGGTGGGAAGCCGGGACGTCTCGCGCAGCGGTGGCGGGAATCGCGATGCCTTCGGGGGAGGTTCCAGGGGCTCCAGCGGCTATAACGGATCAAGCGCTCGCTCCAGCAGTAGCCGCGGTTCCTCGAGCATGGGATCTCGGGGAGGTGGCGGCGGTGGGAGTCGTGGTGGAGGCGGGGGTCGACGTAGGTAAGTAGCCTAAGTCACGCAAAGGAATTCGTAGGAGCATGAATATGAAATCAACATCTGCGAAGGAAAACCGCCTCAGGCTTCTTTGGATCGCAGGCACATTGGCGATATTGCTTATGCCTGGCCATTTGACTGCGCAACATCCCGCGACAAAGCCTGCCCCTGCTTCTGTTGGTGTCGGCGCCCAAACCTTTGATACTCCGCAGCAGGCTGCCGATGCGCTAGTCGCCGCGGCCGAGCAGTTTGACGAGCGCGCCCTCAGGGAAATTTTCGGTGCCGATGGCGAGGACATCGTTTTTTCCGGTGAGTACCCACAGGACCGTAAGCGTGCCTCTGACTTTGCCACGGAAGCCCGCGAGAAGAAAAGTGTCTCCGCGGACTCAAAAAAAGGAAACCGCGCATTCCTCCTCGTGGGTAACGAGGACTGGCCGTTCCCTGTGCCAATCGTGAAGCTCGGTGCCAAATGGGTCTTTGATGCCAAAGCTGGCCGCCAGGAACTCCTCTACCGTCGCATCGGGAGCAATGAGCTTGATGCAATTGATATCTGCCGCGGCTACGTGGAAGCACAGCATGAATACGCGCTCCAGAAGCGTGAAGGCTACGATGCGAACCAGTACGCCCAGCGCATTGTAAGCACTCCTGGCAAACAGGACGGCCTGGGGTGGCAAAACCCGGACGGTAGTTGGGGCGGACCGATTGGCGAGAAAATTGCGCGTGCGATCGAACAAGGCTACTCAGGCGGTGCGGAGCCATATCATGGCTATTTCTTTAAAATTTTGAAAGGCCAAGGACCCGCGGCGCCGCTCGGCGAAATGGATTTCGTTGTGAAGGGAGTGATGATCGGAGGCTTCGCCCTGGTGGCTGCGCCGGCCGAGTACGACGTGACCGGAGTGAAGAGCTTCATCGTCAGCCACGACGGCGTTGTCTACGAGAAGGATTTTGGGCCGTCCACACTCAATGAGTTCATAAGAATGGAGCGCTTCAATCCGGATCCTTCCTGGAAACCAGTCCCCGAGGAGTAAGCACTGTCACTCGTGACAATGCCGACCGGCGGACAAACTCCCTGCTGCCAGCGTGCAATGTTCAAGCTTCAAATGCGATAGGAGAATTCCAATGCAGATGACTACGAACATCCGGGAAGTAGCAGACGTCACCATTGTGGACATAAGCGGGCGGATTGTGCTCGGCGATGAGAGCGCCACATTCCGGGACCTGATTCGCCACCTGCTAAGTTTGGGGCACAAGAAGATTCTATTGAATCTTGCCAATGTCAATCACATCGACAGCGCGGGTTTGGGCCATCTGGTCGGTGCATTCACGAGCGTGCAGAAACACGCGGGAGAACTGAAGCTGCTGAACCTCGCGAACAAGGTTCACGATCTGATGCAAATTACAAAGCTGTACACCGTCTTCGAAATTATCGACGACGAGGCGGTGGCCGTTAAGTGTTTCGGTAAATCGGCAGGGGCAGCGGGATGAGCGATGAGCCGCAGGTTGGCAGTTCGATTGTATTGGATGTGACTGAATGGTTTTGAGTATTCGCCGTCGCTGGGGTTCGGTTCGTACGTGGGACAGATCGGTACCGGGCATGGCGTGAAGTGGACGGCTGTGAAAGATGAATGGACATCCCGCTCCCTGCAAAGAGAGTTTGGTCTGTCTGGATTGTTGCACCGCGGAATTCGCCGTGCCGAAATCTGAACTGCGACAACTTACAAAGAGTGAGCGAGCTGCGGCAGAATGAGACTCTCAAGGAAGAGAAGTTCTCTATGCATGGTCACCGACAGACTGTAGTGACTATTTCATTGAGAATAGACGGCTGAGTGTTCCGCACAGATGCTCTGGAAAACGTGCTCACCTTCCTCGCCGTGAAAGGTGCTCAAGGCATACCCGCACAGGATATCCACTTCGAAGGTTTTGCCTACCTCGTCCCAGAGTTGTTCAAGCCGAATCGCGGCGTCCGCCTTACCTTCCGCCCATAAGAGAGGTGAACATTCTCCGCAAGCCACAACGCGAGGATGTTCTCCCTTCGCCACTTTGGCGGCTGAGTGAATGAGCGCACGCACAACCTCGAAAAAACGAGACGAGTCAGGCATATCATTCACCATAAATGTGGAGAGCGTTTTGGCAACATCCAATTGAATGTATGTCCCCTGCTGGGTGGCGGCATCAACATCCAGGCCCTGTGCCTTCAATCTCAGAACAAGACCGTCCCGGTGCGACTCAGAAATGACCACGATAGCCGCATCACCGGACCTGAGGGCAATAGCGATGAAGCGAGCAAAGCCGTCTAGAAAAACCTCGTCGTCAGAATAGAACAAAACCTCATGGCGGTGAGGGGCCTTCTCTACTGAGGTGGCGGTGAACTCGTAGCCTTTAAAGCTGCTGCTGACAAATTGCTCGCCTCGAAGAACTGCATCCAAAGCAGGCAGTAGTTCGCCTTCGGCATCTATCTTACATACGTAACCCAGGGCACCGGTGCTCAAAGCTCCCCGCACGACGTCGCGATCATCGTTCTGACTTAGGAAAACGATTCTGGAGCTGGAAGAGAGTTGTCGAATCCGCCAGGCAGCTTCGATTCCATTCAACTTCGGGAGACCGATGTCCAGTAAAATCAAGTCCGGCTTCAGTTCTTCGACCTTCTGAACGGCTTCTGATCCATCCGACGCCTCGGCAATGACTTGCCATTCCGGCCGCGCCTGAAGCAGCAAACGGACTTGGCGTCGCCAATCTGCGTAATCATCAGCTATGAGAATGCGAATTGATGACAACGGTCGCTCCGTCACTTTTCTGCTTATTGCGCAAGATAATCTCTCTTTATCATCCCATTAGGCAATAACACCCCCTGTGCAAAATTGTTGCGCAAAACCTCAAGGTCCTTGAGCTTGTCCACCTCCCCTGATCCGCAGACGGGATCATAATGTCTCAGAGTACTCCGCGATGGACCAAAAACTATCTCGCATCACCGTTTCGAGGAACGCGGATTTGGGCCTCGCCGCTCATAGATTGGACCGAACGTGGTGGTATTCATCCCGGACATACCCTCGTCCTGGGACGATCCACTCACGTAGATTCTTCCGCCGCAAAAGACGGCTGCTACGGCACACGTACCTTTGCGGCCTGGAATGGAGGCACTCCGTTTAAGTACAACGCTCGTATCGAAGCGACTTGGCTAGTTGTTGCACTGAGCTGGCTAATGTCGGTTATTCCATCAAAGGCAGTGGCACTTGGGTACGTATAGACTTGGGGTGTCAGACTGAGGGTTGGATTCAACGTATTGATGTAACCCGGAATATTGGCAAGCGTGAAAGCGTTTCCGGTGACTGAATTTACCGTTCCCGTCAGCCGCGACCACCGCAGGAGCACATTTGTCGCCACCGCGGCGATTCCGTTACTCCCCGATGTAATACCTTTAAGTTGCACACGAATTGTCTGTCCGGCAAGCAAGTCGCCACTTCCGGCAAACAATGCCCCCAGGCTCAGGTTCTGCGACGAGAGCGTCTTGGTATCCACCGAAAAGAGCGTGCTCGAGTCCGCAGTCAAGAATATGCCGGTGCCGAAGGTTGTGCTGGAACTGGCCAAAGGAGATGTGGATGTGATTGGCACTTTGTCCTGGATGATCAGTCCGACTACCCCAGCGACGCCCGTCGGATAAATAGTGCCTTCCACCTCATCCCCCGCGACCGCGTCCAGTACGTCAATTTCACTCGCCGTCAAGATGCCTGAGGAACTGAGGTCGGCATCGAGGCTGACTGTGCTGCCGATCGTTATGCAGGAAGCAGCAGTTCCCAAGCATTTGCTATAGGTCACAGGCGCAAGATCGAATTCTGTGCTGGAAGAAATTGTAGCAGTCATGCTATTGCCGGAAATTTTAGATTGCACTGTGATACTACTCGAACTCGCCGCGGTTACCACCCCGATGAAATCTTCGATAGTGTCCACGCTCCCAGTAGGGATCCCGGGCCGGACAGTGGTTGTGGCCGTCAGGACATTTGGCTGATTGAAATCCACCGTTATCCCATTGGTTGTGGTGATGGCGTTGCGAAGATTGAACTCCAATCCTACCCACTGATTCTGGTTTCCGGTGAGCGTCAGCGAAATCGGTACCTGAATCGTTGTGGCCGCACCGGAAGGCATGGGACAAACCGCCCCGTTCGCGCACTTGCCGACCATCGCGCCGGAGGTGTTAATGAACACACCATTTGAGGCCGTGACGGTAACGTTGATTGAGGTGTATGTCCCCGGGGGAACAGACAGATTTGAGCCAACCAAGGTGGAGTCCGTTTGCAGGCGTGTCATCTCATAGGATGCGGGCGCGATCGGCACGGGCACTGGCGTTCCAGACGATGGCGTAAGCGAGATTCCGGCAATGGGAAGTGTGAAACTTAATATGGAAACACCGGTAGGCGGGAGATCGAAGAGAGTAATACTCAAATTCGCGTTACCACTGCCGCAACCCGTCGAGCATCCACCCTTCTTTACACCACTACACGATCCCAAAACGAGAACCATGACCGATAGAGCAAAGACAAACAGCGCTTTTATTTTCATAATACACCCAAAACAGAGTTCAGTTTCCGGGCGCGAGCGGAGTTGGATCAAACTTCAACGAGATGGCACGCGTTTGAGTGAGGATACTGGCGCTTTGGCCCCACCGGGGCAATTGTCAAAACTAACAGATACTGCCTGTGGCGAATAGCACCACGGCAGAAATCCACGAGGCTGCGGTCCTAAATTTTGGCGACATGACAATTGAAATATATCTACCAATGAGGCGCGCAGGAAATCCGCTTTAGGCCCTGATTGATGTCCTAACGGCGCCGGCCTCGCGACGGCCCTCAGCGGCGCATTTCAAATGATGAACGATTTTCAGTTGGCTGCAGATAGCGCGGGTGCAGGTCAGGTCTATGGCTGGCCCGGTTCCTGCGCTTCGGCCTGTCACTATTAACAGTGGTTCTGATAATACGAATTAGTTAATTACTCTCAGTAATAGTTCGGTTTCGGCAGAGAGTTTGGAGGGGACATCCGACTCGACTTGTCGGTGTGGGCGCAGACAGCTCTGATCGTGGGTTACGGCGTTCACCGGCGATAGCCAGGAGCAAAAACATGAAGCTAACCACTGTCGTTCTCTCAGGGCTTGTTTTATTACTCGGGAACAGCACGCTGGCTCAGGATTATCCCAAGGTCGAAGTTCCCGTGTTTTACTCCTACATGCGATTCAATCCGGAGAACAGCAACATCATCAGCGGGTTTTCACTGAACGGTGGCGGCGGTGGAGTGACCGTGAACGTCAATCACTTTTTTGGGATCGAGGCCGAGTTTGCGGGCTACCAAAGTCTGAGCAAAACGTTCGACTTCCCGGCGACCGCCAACAGCCCTTGCCCAATAGGCTGCAGGGTTACGGCAGACGCCAATCTGTTCACGTACAACATAGGACCTATTTTTAAGTACCGTTCCCGACACTTCGAGCCGTTCGTAGAAACCATGTTTGGTGGAGCGCATTCCAATACGTATCAGAACCTCTTCAAAGCCTGCCAGGCCGCCTGCAGCACAACGACCAATCCAAGCAACAACGCTTTTGATTTCATCATTGGTGGCGGAATTGATATCCCAGTCGGCAGACACATTGCGATCCGGCCGGTGCAGGTTGATTATGTGCTGACCCGCTTCGGCAATGGTTTCACTAAGGGCAATCAGAATCAGAGCAATCTTCGCTACAACGGCGGTATTGTCTTCCGATTCGGTAACTCCGCGCCTGCGCCGGTCAACCACTCACCTGTTGCGTCCTGCTCCGCGAATCCCGCGCAAGTCAATGCTGAGTCTGGCGACAATGTCCTGGTGCGAGCCGATGCGAGCGATCCGGATAACGACACTCTCAATTACACGTGGACAGCCAACGCAGGCACCGTTGATGGCACGGGGGCACAGGTCCGCTGGAATTATGCGGGTCTAGCGCCGGCAACATACACCGTGAACGCGCGTGTGGACGATGGTCGCGGCGGCGCAATGACTTGCAGCGCCGATATTCGTGTGGAGCCCAGGCGCAACCGGCCTCCTACGATGAGATGCTCCGCGCGTCCAAGCCCGGTGCATCCCGGCGACCGCGTGCACATCGCCGCAACGGCGAATGATCCAGACGGCGATCGACTGACGTACACGTGGCACGCGAACGGTGGGCAAATTGCAGGATCCGGCGCCGAGGTCGATCTCGATACGACGGGCTTAGCGCCTGCGCGCTATACCGTGACGGGCCGCGTCGATGATGGACGGGGTGGAGCCGCTGACTGTACTGCAGAGCTGAGCGTCGAAGCTGCTCCGGCCCCTGCCGTGGAAGCCAGGCTCGCCATCCGGAGCATCTATTTCCCAACGGCCCTGCCTTCGACGGGCAAGCCGGATGTCGGGCTGGTGGAGAGCCAACAAAGAACCCTTACCTCCCTGGCCAGCGACTTCAAGGAATACCTGGCAAGCCGGCCCAATGCCCACCTCGTGCTCGAGGGTCATGCAGACCACCGGGGTACGCCGGAATACAATCAAGCCCTTTCCGAACGGCGTGTGGAAATCGCAAAGCAGTTCCTGGTCAAGCTGGGCGTCCCGGAAGCCAACTTCGAAGTTAAGGCACTCGGCGAAGAGCAGAACATGAGACCCGAGCAGGTGAAACAACTGGTTGAGCAACATCCCAATCTGACCGAGGAACAGAGGAAAAAAATCCTGAAGAACTTGCAGACAATTACACTTGCTCAGAATCGAAGAGTGGATATCACTTTGAGCAGTACCGGCCAACAATCCGTTCGGCAGTTCCCGTTCAATGCCGAAGATGCTTTAACGCTCGTCAACCCCAAAGCAGGAGCAAAGGCGGTGGCCAAGAAGAAACCCGAGTGATCCGGCTGACTACGGATCACCTGGAGACACTGTTGCGTTTACTTCTTGGCAAACGCTTACAAAACCGCGACAGATAAATGCCGGATTCTCATCGACAGAACGAAACGAACAAGGTGGATTCAAAGCGGAGCCCGAACTCTGTAAGAAATAGCAGTTTGAATCTCACGGACTGTCCACCAAAAACATGGCGCAACATCCCCAAAGGCTAGGAACAAATTGTTCGACAGCAGCGCTCACCCAGGGCCTGTACCTTTTGCCAGTTGGTGTGAGGTGATGCCCAAAATAGCATCGCGGCTGTGCGATTTCCTCTGGCGAATGCGCGCCTTGACAAAGTCAAAGGCGTACTCCAGTTCGCGTTCGTGAATGTGTCATCGAAATCGCAGTCCTGAAGGCTGTCTTGTGATTTCGTGGAAATGTGTAATGTGGAACCAATGCGCAACAAATAGAAGAAACGGAGAAAGCAAATGAAACGATTTACTTGGCTCGTAGTCGTTGGATTGGTTCTCGGCAGTGTCGCTTTTGCCCAGGACAGCCCAAAAGTGGAAATCACGGGTTACTACTCGTATTTTCGTTTTAACCCTGAGAATAGCGGGACTCTTAGCAGTCATTCGCTGAATGGGGGCGGCGCAGATATTTCTTATTTCATTACTAAGATGATTGGAATCAAGGCTGAATTTGGCGGTTATCAGAGCAACAGCGTAACCTTTACAAATGGGATAAGTACCGCCACGGCTTCGGCCAATCTGTTCACCTACAATGTGGGCCCGGTCGTTAAGTTTCGTTCCGACAAATTCGAACCCTTCGCCGAGGTACTGTTCGGCGGCGCTCATTCCAGCTTCTATGGCAACCTATGCAAACAGCTGGCGACTTGCGTCGTTAACAACCCAAGCAACAACGCATTCGACTTCGTGATCGGCGGCGGTATCGACATCCCGCTGACGCACTCCATCGCCTTCCGGCCCGCGCAGGTTGATTACGTGCTCACCCGGTTTGGCAACGGATTCACCGCGGGAAACCAGAATCAGAGCAACTTCCGGTACCAGGCGGGCATCCAGTTCCGGTTCTAACCACGCGGCGGAGAACCGGCTCCGCCCAACACGGGAGCAGGACCCGAAAGGAAACCCCCTCCTCCGGGTCTTGCCTTTGTGAGGATTCCGCGAGTTGCGATGCAGATAAGGAGTGAACATGAACGAGAAAATGGATCCTCGCCCCTCAGCAGTAAGCTCCACGTCACAAGGAGAAAGAAAGTATGTGCTGGAAGATGTGTTCTGGGTTCCCGTCAGCAATTGCAGGGACAGACATTCCGATTCTGCCGTTCCATCTCAACATCGTGCGGATACCCGTGATACAAGCGAAGTTTCAAACCTGTCGAGACGGAGTCGGACGCGGCGTGGAAGTTTCGATAGCGAATGGGTACCCATTCGTTAGGCTAGGTGCTCATACGCCTTTTCTGAGCTGGTCTAATTCGTCTTTGGGAACGAATAACTCGGCATATCCGGAGTCCAAACAGACCACGATCTTCTGGATAAAGTTGACGGGAGCGAGATTCAGTTTTTTGATCGGGCGAAATGCAACTGAAAATTCTCCTGAGAAGTTTTGTTGCTTCTCGGAAGCACAACTCTTGCAAGCCATTTCTCCCCCAATAAGGTCAACCAGTAGGCGAATTTTCAGCTTAGCATCACTGTTTCACAGCGTGAAACATTTGTGCAGGATTTTGAGGCACGTGTCGAGCTTAGCTCGAGAAGAAATGTCGGACTCAACCTATTCAGGATCGAATCCTTCAGTGTCGGTCGCGCAAAGTCGCTGTCTCTTTTGACAGTGTTCGTGGGTCCATTCACAGGGCAAGTTTAGATGGGACGCCTTTTGCCAGGTCCATCTCAAGTTTGGTCCTTCGCCTCCAACCGGGATAGCTGGCCATGGAAACGAAGGCTATTACCTGGCGCCCGGACCCTGCGGGTTACCCAATTGCAAAAAATTCGAATACTCCTGGCCGATGACCACAGCCCCCTTTTGGAGTTGGTTCAAGGTCTCTTGGAGCCAACCTTCGATGTCGTCGGGTGTGTACGGGACGGTGAATCCCTGGTCGAAGCTGCCAGGAAACTGCAACCGGATGTCATCGTCACTGACATTTCGATGCCGAAACTTAACGGGATAGATGCAGCCTATCAATTGAGAGAATCGGGCTCCTCGTCGAAGATCATATTTTTGACGGTACATGCGGATCTTGATTTTGTTCAAGCTGCTCTCAAAACGGGCGCTGTTGCATATATCTGGAAGCTCCGGATTGAGACAGATCTCTTGGTTGCTATCGGAGAGGTGCTCGCGGGGCGGATCTTTGTTTCCTCATTGGAATCAGCGGTGTAAACGGCAGAGCTGGCCGGCGGAGATGCAAGTCTCCGCCAAATGTTGAGGGATCGACCTAAGTTAAAGAGGGAATTTGCTGGGCCCAGGCTGCAATTAGCGCACTATACTTTTCGCGTTGAAAGGATCCCCATGAAATGGATCAGGCTAGTGTATCGGAATAAACGGAGAAAGATTTTGCTTCTGCTCGCGGGATTGCTTCTGTCCACGCATCCGGTGGTTGCCAAACTAGCTGTTGATTTCAATCCCAATCTCGATTTCTCAAAATTCAAAACCTTTGCGTTTATTGGCGGCGTTGAACAACTTGTCCGGATGCAGCTGAATCCGGACCAGCTCAATAACCAGATTCACCGAGCCGTCAGCCGCGAATTGACGGCCAAGGGACTGCGCGAGGTGAAACCAGACGAAAATCCCGACTTAGTGGTTCGGTATTGGGTCAACAGCGAGAAAGACTTCAATGTAGCGGCGAATACCAACTGGGGCGTCTACGGCCCTTACTATGGTTATCACTGGGGGTTTGTCTACTATTCCATGGACACTTACACTACCCACCTAGGCACCCTCGGCATTGAACTCATTCAGGATAAAGCACGCGATCTCGCCTGGCGTATGTTTGTGAGCGTGAAGATCACTAATACCGACCCTGATAAGATTTGGAAGACCGCCGACAGCAACATCAAAAATGCCTTCAGTCGTTATCCACCCTCCCCTAAAGACATCGACGCAAAGAAACAATAATGGGCCAAAGAAGACGCCGCCAAGGAGTCTTCCCAGCCCCAATAATGGACCATTGAAGTCGTTGTACGGCAGATACCTGCTTATCCCGATTGTGGAGACAACCGGAGTAGCATACGGTCTCGTTGGCAATATTTAGCGGCTAGTAAAACTGACAGGTGCCTAGTCAGGTTAGGGCACATGACACTTGACGGTGGAAAGGGCGATTTCACCCGGACATTTCACAGGCCTCGCGGGTGCACAGACCTGAGTTACTTATCGCATACTTTGACCGCAAAGATCCCGACAAGAAGTAAATAACTCAGACAACCAGGAATTCCGGCCGCGGCAACCTCTAGGGTATCAATTCAATTGCGCCCTCATTCGAACGAGAAGCTCGCGAGATCAAGAAGGAGACCGAGACAAATGCCCCTTAATTGGAGTGTATGGCCGCTGCTCCTGGTTGGATTGCTGTTGACCGTTTCGGGTATTGTCCCGCAAACCATAGCGGCACAGTTAAGCAGGCGTGACTTCAAAGAAGACTTAGACTTAGACTTAGACTTCGATTCGGGTTCACAAGCGTTCCCTGACTCACACTGGGATTTTTGTCTTAATCGGCATCAAATCAGAGAGATCAATGGACGTCTCGGGTACCAGATCAGCCTTGAGGGGAGTCCTAACCTCGATGCACCTGGATTTGGCTGGATCGATAGCGGCGGCTTGGAAGACCCCTACCCCCAGCTTTTCAATCTCGGCGACCAAACTGATGACTCTTCAATGCAGGCATCGGCGCCTCTGCCGACAGCAAGCACGCCATCGCAAGTCTTTCACGAGTTACTTGAAGATTCTAAGTCGCCGGTAGTTTCCGACGCAGTGTCACCCTTGCCGGAGCCACCGCAACCCTCTGATCAGGGATGGCGCGTGTCTATTTCCCCGTATTTGTGGTTGCCTGGGTTGCATGGCACGATCGGTGCGCTGGGCCATGACGCCAGCGTGCACGCAAGTTTCGGTGACATCTTTTCCAATTTCAGTTTTGCTTTGATGGGTGCCCTGGAACCTCGCTACAACCGCATCGTGATGCCGCTCGATTTCATGTGGATAAAACTTTCCAACGATAAAGCACTTCCCTTCGACGTTGGGGCGACATCGGTAAGGGTTAAGGTCAACCTGGATGTTCTGTCTCAGAAAATAGGCTACCGCGTTATTGATGTTGAGAAGTTTAAGGTCGATGCGGTGGCTGGCTTCCGTTACTGGCATGTGGGGAATACCCTCAATATACAGTCTTCCCGGAATAACCCGGAATTCTATGCCTCCGCGGACTGGGTTGACGGGGTCGGGGGAGCCAAAATCCAAGCGGTACTTTCACCAAAGCTCGTTCTCACGATTGCAGGAGATGCTGGCGGCGGCGCGGCGAATTCGGACTACCAAGTGGCAGGGCTCATCGGCTGGAAGTTCAAGAAATTTATCCTACAGGGTGGATGGAGGTATCTGACGGTGAATTATCGACCCGGTAGCGGAACTATTTTGGATGTGACAATTTCAGGCTTGGTACTGGGTATGACGATTCCCCTAAAGTAGGTTCCGGTCCTCCCGCACGCAGCCGGCTTCCCTTCACCGCCCAACATTCCTCACGCCACTGTGTGACAACGGGGCCAGTGCGGCGATGATGTCTAGCCAACTGAGTCTCCAAGCCGCGTTGGGTAGTGTCCAGATTTTTTCATACATTTGTTGAGGCATAGGGCCTGATCAACGGCTTATCAGGAATTACAAGCTTGTGGTCGTGACGTGTTCTGTTGCATTTTTCCTAGTGCAGAAATCCCCGCCCAAGTTAGTCCGTGCGATCTTGCAGATGAAAAGATAGTTCTCGCTGGTTCGGGCGCCGAGCCCGAAACTGGCACCTGTAGACTTTGACAGATGCTGCGTTCCCTGGGATATGGCCGACTAGGCCCTAGAAAATAGACTTAAAGAGGGGCTATGCGCGACACGTTGAATCACATCGATCTAGGGTCCGTGTCTGGAGGGTATTTCTGGGCGCGATCACTTTTTCCAGTGTCGCTCTTAGTCCTGATTGTGCCCGCTGGGGCAGACAACCAAGTCAAAAGATGAAGAAATCTCGCATGTTCTCATCCGGCAGAGATGCGGAAGTGCATTCTCGAGCAATCTCGATGGCTTCGCCCAGCCGGCGATGGTTGGTACTCGTTCCGCTACTGTTCGCGGCCGCCTGCGGTCACCCGACAGTTTCCTCTCGGGGAATTCCGCCCACTGGCGAGTGGCGCGTGTTCGAAGGTACTTGGTCTGCTTCAGGTACGCGGCAGACACTCAACCTCGAGACGAATCACCGCGCCTCGATTTTCGATCTAACCGGGTCGCTGTTACTCATAGGGGATCAGGGGCTAGGAGTTGGATTCCAGGCACAGGCCATGGGCTTCACCGACAGTCTCGCAGGCATGCAGGGCCGGTGTGTCTGGACTGACGAGCGCGGCGATAAGGTTTATAGCGAATTGAAGGGCGAATTCGTAGAAACGGGGAGCCACATCGTGGGAACGTTTCTGGGAGGGACGGGCCGTTACGCCGGGGTGACCGGGGAGTATTCCTTTCAGTGGAAATTCATCGTTGAGTCCGGGGATGGCACCGTTAGCGGGCGGGCAGTCGACCTTAAGGGCCGGGCGCTGTTAGGCCCCACGGCTGAGGCGCATAGCGGAAAAGGCGGAAAATGAAGGCCGGAACAACCAACTTCCGTAGTCTGCTGAAACAAGCCCTCTCCTTCGCCCTGGCCTTCGCCATTTGGTTCTCGCCAATACCAGCGGGACTGACAAAAGAGGCGTGGCACCTCTTTGCCATATTTGCAGCGGCTATCTTTGCTGTCATCCTGAACTCATTTCCACTCTTGACAGCCTCATTGCTGGCGATAGCTGCTGCGGTGCTTACTCGCACGGTCGATCCCAGCAAGGCTTTTGCAGGGTTCGCCAACGCGAGCGTGCTCCTTGTTGTCGTTGCTTTCCTCGTCGCCCATGCGGTTGTGAAATCGGGACTCGGACGGCGCATCAGCCTCATTGTTGTGAGCGTATTCGGGCGATCCACGCTCGGCTTGGGCTACAGCATTTTTCTCACCGACGCCATGATCGCGCCGGCGTTCCCGAGCAATACAGCCCGTGGTGGCGTGCTCTACCCCATCATTCTTTCCCTCGCTCAAAATTCCGGCTCCAAACCGGACGACGAGAAGAACCGCCGGATGGGCGGCTATCTTATGTTCTGCGGGATGGCCAGCCTGAGCGTCTCGTCAGCCCTCTGGCTCACCGCCACTTCGGGCAATCCAATCGCCGCCACATTGGCGGAACAATATGGCGTGAAGATCAATTTCGGCTCATGGATAGTTGCGGCGTCGATTCCGGTGTTGACGATGATCGCGTCGCTTCCTCTCCTCCTTTACAAATTGTTCCCACCCGGCGTGACCAAAACACCCGATGCGCCGAAGGCCGCGCGCGACGCTCTGAGCAACATGGGACCTCTCACACGAGACGAGTGGATCGTTGCGGTGGCTTTTGCGTTCATGGTGACTGGATGGGTGATGGCGGGGACCCTGAACTTGAGTCTAGCTGCCGTGGCGTTCGCTGGCCTGGGTGCGCTGCTTGCAACCAATGTCCTCACACTTGAAGACATCAACCTGCAGGGAGGTACGCTGGTCACCTTTATCTGGCTCGCCGTGCTCTTTGCATTGAGCGGCCAATTGAACGAACTCGGCTTCATGGGTTACGTCGGAGGGCGGCTGACGTCTCTGCTGGGTGGCATCACCTGGCCCGTGGCTTACGTCGTTCTGCTGGTGCTTTACGTATTGATGCACTATATGTTCGTCAGCCAGACCGCGCAGATATTGGCTCTCTTCGACGTTTTCTTGGGAGTCGGCGTCAAGACAGGCGTTCCCGCACCCTTAATGGCTTTTGCCCTGCTGTTTGCGAGTAGCTACTTTTCGACGATCACCCCACAGGGCGGGAGCCAAAACGTCATCTTCGTCGGGAGCAACTACCTCACTCAGGGTGAACTCTACCGACTTGGCTTGCTGACCACGGTTTTCTGTATGCTCCTGTTCCTGGTGATCGGAACGCCATGGTTACTTCTCGTCGCGAGGTGACGCAGGATTCAGGAGCAGTGGATTCGCAAAAGGAGCGCCTCCCATGGAACCTCCCATTCCCGCTCTACTTTTTGCTTTGCTTCTTCTCATCGGCATGCTGCTTCTGCTCGAGATCGGCCGCCGTTATGGTGTCCGGCGCCGTCCGAAAGAGTCGGAAGGCGAGCGTGGCGGTCTTGGCACGGTCGAGGGCGCGGTTTTCGCCCTGTTTGGCTTGATGGTAGCGTTCACGTTCTCAGGAGCGGCAACCCGGTTTAACGAGAAAAGGATGTTGACTGCCGAGGAGGTCAATTATATCGAAACCGCCTATCTGCGCTTGCGCTTGCTGTCCCCTCACGCACAGCCTGCACTTCAGGAATTGTTTCGCCGCTATGTGGACTCACGGCTGGAGACTTACCGAAGGCTTCCGAATATGGTGGCGGCCGAAATAGAGATGGCCGAATCTAAGAAGATCCAGGAAGAGATCTGGAGCGAGGCAGTAGCAGCCACTCGACTTTCCGATTCTCATCCCTCCGCTGGTCTGTTGCTGCTTCCCGCGCTAAACAACATGATCGACATCTCTACCACCCGTACCATGGCGCTGCAACTTCATCCTCCAAGGATCATCTATGCGCTTCTGTTCGGGCTGGGTCTCATATGCTCCCTGCTGGCTGGTTTTAGGATGTCGAGTAGTCAGCACCGGAGTTGGCTGCATATCCTCGGTTTCACACTCCTCACGGTCATCATCGTTTACGTCATGCTCGACGTCGAGTACCCACGCGCGGGTTTAATCCGCCTTGAATCCGCCGACCAGTTGCTGGTCAATCTCCGCAAGCATATGAAGTAACGGTCTTGAGTCTCTTCTTGTGATGGGAACATCATGGCATCTCCGGTCTATTGGGGCAGCCTCCTCGTGTGTTCTGAATCAGCGAGCAACTGAGTTCAACTTTTCTACACCAAGCGCTCCTCCCTCGATTTATGCATTTACATTCATCGGGAGTTGGCACCGCGATCCGGCGATAAATTCCGATCAGATAAATAACACGGTAAGGAAGTATCGGTGAATCCGGCCATCAACATACACTTCACGGTGACTGGTATTTTTGCTAGTCGACGGAATCCAGCTGCGAGAACTAGGGTTTGACGGAGGGACATTATTACCTCTTCGCGACCCAGTGCAGGCGTCGAATGAATTTTGCTCGCAGTTACGTCTAGCCGGCGCGGATAAGGAAAAAACGATGACACGCAACAAAGCATGCAAATCCAAGATTCGTAAATTCAGCTACGGTGGGCTGCTGCTCGCCACGCTCTTACTTACGGGTGTAACGCTCGCTCTTCCCGCGGATGACAGAAAAGTGGAGACCATCGACGCGACGGCAATGGGCACCAGCACACAGTTGGGTAAAATGGTGAACGTGAAGGTGACCATCTACGAATATTCCACCGAAGAGGACAGACAAATTCTCATTGAAGCCTTCAAGAAGGGCCAAAATCAGGGATTAGTGAATGCACTCACCAAGATGAAGTCCGTTGGCCGTATTGCCATCACCGGCACGATAGGCTACGACCTTAGTTTTATTCGTCTGATCCCCACCCCAACCGGCCGTAAGATTCGCTTCGTCACCAACCGCCTGCTCAGATTCGGTGAGTCGTATTACAACACCCAAAGCGCTGAATTCAACTTGACCGCGGGCGAGTTCGACCTTAACGATTCGGATAACAAGAAGAGCAGCGGTACGCTGTTCCCTGCGGCACAGCTGGTCATTAACAAAGAGGGGCAGCTCGAATTTCAGCTAAATCAAAACGCCTGGACGCTCAACAGCATTATCGATTGGAACAAAGCCGGGACTCCCCAGTAGAAACGCTTGAAAAGTTCGGGTGGGCGCAGATTTGGACGAGGGCGTTGCCCGGCAAATGCGTTTCTTGGAGAGGTGAGTAAGGGTATCTCCGTCCGACGTTCTTGTTATTTATTTCAATGGATTGAGGTGCGCTCATGAAGATTTACAGCAATCTGGCGATTTTCTGTTTTCTATTCGTCCCGCCGCTCCTCGTGACCAGCCTCATGGTTGGCCAGGACACAAAGAAGAAGATCAAAGGCGATGTCTGCTCTGCTGCCAATCCCGCTAGTATTTGTGCCGCACCGAATACGTGTGGATCCACCTCCTCGCCATGCTCAATCGATATCAGGCGCAGCGGTGGATCCTATGCCACCGCAACCCCTAGCATTCCAGACGCCAAGTCAAACAAAGCATTCTGTATGAAAGTGGGAACCGGCGTCACCTTTATGAGCAGTTCTAAGAACACGGGCTTCGTGATCGACTATGGCAGCACCAATCCATTCGACCACGATGGCGCGATCATAGGAGGATCTGATCGCCCCATTACCGTCACGGCCAAGCATCCCGGTTGCTACACCTACTCCATCGGCGCTTGCACGCCCGGCACCGTCTACGGCATGTGCGGCAACGCCAACGCTCAACTGATCATTTCCCCTGACTAATTTCCACTCCTGCTTCGAGCATCTCGTTCGCGCGAGACGCACTCACTGGTCACGTGGAAATATGGAATCAATGGGGTGGATTCGAATTTAACAGAAGAAGATTTGCTCGAAACGGAGAATGCCGGACTCATACGACTAGCGCAGAGTTCAGCCCTTCCAACCACAAATCATCGTTCTCCACGTGGCACACCATGGGGTGATGGTACCGGGGTGTTCAATTTTGAACAGACAGACGCCTATCCAGTTCCTAGCCTAAGATTGAATTTAGGTGGGCACCTAGAAGGCCATTTTGGAATTCCAAAAGAGACATACGATCGGAGGGTGGTTATGGCTTGTCCATCATGTCAGTCAGACAATCAGGCAGAATTCAATGCCGAGATGATCATCCATTTCTCCGGCCTCAAGAATTTGGACAACCCAGGCGTCTGGGAATTCTCGAAGCTATTGGTTTGTTTGGACTGTGGAGTCTCTCGGTTTACCATCTCGGAGCCCGGAAGGGGTTTGCTTATAGCAGCCACCGGAACAGCTGAGTCCTTTGCACAAGGGAAAATCGTTCGCGGCATCGTGTTCTCTCCGCAGATTGTACTCTAATCAATCGGGCGCTAGAATTGCAGCTTGTTTAAGTGTTACTGATAAACCTTTTTTCACAGAAGACCGTTTCCACGGCAGTAAGCAATTCGCTTTCGGCCATTGTTTTTTCAACGTAGCCCTCCACGCCGAAGCTAAGCGCTTCTCGCACCACGTCTCTTGGAGTCGGGAACAAGCTTGCGGATCCCTCGTGCGGCTTCGATCCCATGTAGCTTTGGCAGTCCGATGTCCAGCGGAATCAAATCCGGCTTCAGTTCTTCCACTTTCCGAACCGCTTCCAATCCATCCGATGCTTCGCCCACGACCTGCAATTCTCGTTTCTTGAGCAGCATTGAAGTCACAAGATGACGAAAATCATCGACCAGGAGAATACGAACCGCAATAGGCTGCAAACAAGCTCCTTTTGTTCATAGTTCAATGCCCAAGTCAGCGGGGCGTAGTGCTGAACTAATCCTCTTCCAGTGTAATAGCTCGGAGGGGACGGGGCATCGTTCAAACCGTCACTCGCATTGCCAACAATCTTAAAGCCCCGCAAATCCGAGGCACTCGCAGATGGAAAGCAGTGGAAGAATCACCCAGCGAAGAAATCGCACACTGTTCTCGGAGGGTGGATCATTTATGCGTACCGCATTCCATTAAAACGAGTTCACGGTTTCGTCCACCGGGCCATTAACCGTCTAGAACGATGTCATAACAATGAACGTTTTCCACTGTGTCGATTCGGTCGTTATTGTTTTTCTCCACGGGGATGGCCCGCGATCCACAATCTCCCGCAGATCGAACGCAGACTTCGAGCAGTCGTGTTTGCGCAGGCCGTAACGTCGAGTGGGATTTCCCTATTTGCTGACCGCAACTGGTTCGGACATCCGTGGGCTTACCTTCTTCTCATCCAGTTCCGCTTGAACTCCGGCCAATTCCACTGTGACAAGCGAAGGGAAAATGAGATCGCGCGCAGTGGAAAGCGGTTCGCGGCGAGCCTGCCACCAATTGCGGTGTAGTCCTGACACTTCTACCAGTAGCTGGCAGCACGGGTCACCACTACCTTCGATGCGTGGATTCAGTCGAGTTGCCGCCCTTTGCCGACAGAAAGCCAAAGTGAATGGGCTTGTTCCAAGCCCCGGAATAAGACGCGCGACTCGTGGGGTGCGTGGGATTTCGAGTTTAGATGTCTGTTCGGGAAATAGTGGGGGAGATGCAAATGTCGATGAAGAGCGGGACGTCTCTCGCGCTCTACGCACTGGGGACCTTTTGGTTTTCTGCGATTCCCGTTGCGGCACAATCGGGTGTTGAGCTGTCGCATGGTTATTTCCACATGCTGCGTGCGCAGTCGCAATTCTCCGATGAATCAAGGGATGACTTGCCACCGCTTAAGGCAGACGCGTACACACTGCACGACACTCCATTCGATTTACCGATTGGAACGTTACCGAAGAGACCGGATGAAATGGGAAGGGCGGTGACAAACCCATCGGAGCGTGTCGCAATCCAGCCGGCAGTAGAGCCGAAACCAGACACGAGAGTTCGTTGGATACCTGCAGTGATGGAATCTCTGTACTACACAGGAATCATGCACGCGTTTCGTACGGTGACCGAACCTGGAACACGGGACACGCTGAACGGGCACTGGTTTCAGAACTACGCCCACTCGTTGGACAGTCTGCGGGGCTGGAGCGACGGCGATAGTTTTATGGCCCCGTATGTGGGCCATTCGATCGAAGGGTCGGTGTTCGGGTACATCTTAAGACGGAACGATCCGCGATACCGAACTGTGCAATGGGGAGACGGGCGGGATTACTTCATCAGCGTACTGCGATCAATGGCATTCAGCGCCGTGTGGCATACGCAATGGAAAATCGGACCAGCAAGCGAGGCTTCCTACGGGAACGTAATGTTGCATGCGTCGCCCGGATTTGTCACGTTGGCGGACACCCCCACGTTGGGAGCAGCTACGATGATTGCGGAGGACGTGGCGGACCGGTATTTGATCATGGGCCTGGAAAACCGAACTGGCAACAGGACGGTGATCATTCTGGCGCGATCCTTTTTGAACCCCGGCCGGACTTTTGCAAACATGATGGCATTCCGCGCGCCCTGGAGTCGCGACACGCGGCTTGGACTATTTGGAGAGAGTGGGGAAACGCGTAACAAATTGCTGGCTGACTACAAAGCAGGGATAGGGCCAAAACCGTTCACATTTGAACGCCGGTCCGGGTGGGACCAAGGCGTCGAGTTCCATCGCACCTATCCGAAAGAGGCGCCCATAGAATTGGCAGCTTTTTCGGTGTACGAGAGTTTCCTGGGCGGAGGTAGCTGCATCGGTGGGGGTGGCTCGGGAGCGGCTCGAGTGAGTCCGACACTTCAGGTAGTGACGGAGGTGAGCGGGTGCCAGGTACTGCACATGCCTCAGTCTAACCAGAGCGGAGATTCCTTGTTCTATGGTGGCGGCCTCAGATGGACACCACGAGCAGCTCAGAAATTTTCCCCCTACGCGGAATTTCTGTTCGGGGGTCGGAAGGTAACTCACGAGACGGATGACCCGGAGTTGCGAACAAAGTTGATGAAGGAATGGAATGACGGTAGTGGAACATCGGGCCACTACCCAAAACGCGAGGACTGGTCTGTGGAAGTAGCCCACAACGGGCCGAGTGTTGCAATGGGCGGGGGAGTGGATGTGGTGTTGACGAGGGCTTTTGCCTGGCGCCTGGTTAGCGTGCAGTACACACACAGCTGGATGGGGGACGTGGGTACAATTCACCCACAAGACGGCGTGCGGGTGACGACCCAAGCTGTCCTACGGATCGGTACCTGGTAGAGTTTCTTCTTAGCGATCACAGCGTGACGTTCATCAGGCTGCCCAAGGATATCCAATCCCGAATGCTGGCACTTTTTGTGTGAGACGGACCGACACGTGTTCACTTGGTTCGTTTATTGACTCCAGGGCAAAGGTAGAGCTAAAAAGAGATGTGGCAGGTGATTTGGGCCCGCGTCTGATCAGCCAACGCCTGTGGCTGCTGTTGTTGTTGCGGGAATGAATGATGTCTTGAATTCGCAGGGGTACACTCAGGCAGCCTGGTGGAACCGAATCCCGGCCGCCGCCTGGGCGCTGCTCTTCTCCATCGGGATCTTTTGCAACGTATTAATAGGTTATTTCGCGCAAGATAGAAGCGCATTCCTGCTTTGGATCCTGCCGATTGCTCTGGCCATCTCACTCTTTCTGATCGCGGATATCGATTGCCCGCTGCGCGGAGTGATTCGAGTTTATCCTCAAAATCTCGAAAGCCTCGCGAATTTCCTGCGCTCTCAGTGAGGCCTGTCTGACAGGTTCCCTGTCAGTTTTGCCAGTTTTTGATCCTCCCTAGCTGTCTTAACCTCCGCACGAAAGGCCCGGAATGGATTCCGGCGTGTGCGTTTGAATCTATAAAGGGTAAACCCCGGTGACTCATCACGAGGGTAGGTGTGCGCTGGTCGAAAACGGTGGCCCTGCGAAGCCGCTCGGGGAGCGGACTAGGAACCCAGGTCGCAACCCACGATGCGGTCAACACCACGAGAGAAAGGCCCTAATTGCACACTCGGCGGCACTGAATTCTTGGAAATCGAGACAGGAGAGCAATCATGAGCAGCGCAACGAAAGTACAAGGCGTTCAACTGGATCGCTTTTTCACCGTGGCGGAGGCGCGACTGGATCGCTGGCGCTCACTCCTGCAGGCGGCACGCGCATGGGAAGCCGCGGCTAACAAGCCGCAGGAAGAGGCGGAGCGCTATCGAGGAATCTTCTCTTCGGCCTTTGCGGAACTGCGGCAGTGGGAGGATTTTTTTGCATTTCCTGGCCCGGGATTGTTGAAGACGCTCCACGAGCGCCTCGCTGCCGGTGACGCAATCGGTACGGTCGGACTGGCCCAGAAGATCAGCACTGCGCTACTCACACATTCTTACCGCACCAATACTGCGGGTTGGGAGAACGAGGAGCAGTCCTTGAACTTCACCGACCGGCTGCTTGGGGCGCGTGAAGCAGCCCAATATCGCCCATATTTCGAGGTTCTGGTGGTGAGTTCCGCTCAACCTTCGGCGTGGTCCGAATTGTCGCAAGAACTGCGCAAGCTGCGCCGTCCACAGGACAAATTTGTCTATGAGTCCGTGTTCGCCGGGAATTTCGAGGACGCGGTACTCGGGGCAATCCTAAACGGCAGTATTGAAGCTGTCGTCATCTATGAAGGAATTCCGCTCGCATCGTCCCACAACAATCCTGTTTTGCGAGAATTTCTCACCAATCATTTTGCGGCCAGCGGTATCGACACCACTTCAGGCCAATACAGCCTGGCTCTCGCCCAGGGACTCAAGCAATTGCGGCCGGAGTTGGACGTTTACTTCCTGAGCGACCGTCAGGCGGAGAAGATGGCTGGGGACGTTGGCGCTGCCTGCGTCCGGCGCATTTTCTACCAAGTGGAAGAACCCCTGGAACTTCACCTGAGCATCCTTGACGGCATCACAGACCGGTACGAGACACCTTACTTCGACAACTTGCAGAAGTACGCGCAACGGCCGATAGGTACATTCCACGCGTTGCCGATTGCAAGGGGGAAATCAATCTTCAAATCCAATTGGATTCGCGACATGGGTGAGTTTTATGGGCTGAACCTGTTTCTGGCCGAATCCTCGGCCACAACTGGGGGTCTTGACAGCCTGCTGGAACCAACGGGAACCATCAAGATTGCGCAAGAGAAGGCTGCTCGAGCTTTCGGCGCAGACCACGTGTTTTTCGTGACCAACGGAACGTCGACGTCGAACAAGATGGTGGAGCAAGCGTTGTTGGCCCCCGGCGACATCATGCTAGTTGACCGGAACTGCCATAAGTCCCACCACTACGGCGCGGTGATTTCTGGGGCCTTCCCCCTCTATGTAGAGGCCTACCCGTTGACGCAATACTCGATGTATGGCGCGGTGCCTTTGCGCACGATCAAGAAAGCTTTGCTCGATTTGAAAGCAGAGGGCCGGCTGGATCGAGCGCGCCTCTTGGTGCTCACGAATTGCACCTTTGACGGACACATCTATAACACCGAGCGGGTGATGGAAGAATGTCTGGCGATCAAGCCCGACCTTATCTTCTTGTGGGATGAGGCGTGGTTCGGATTCGCAAGATTTAGTCCCTTTTACCGCCGGCGCACAGCGATGGGAGCTGCGGCGTCACTTGAAAAAAAGTTTCAAGATCCAGCGTACCTTCCAGCGTACAAAGAACAGGAAAAGAAGCTGGGTGCTGACCTGCGCCCGGATGATAAGAGGCTGCTGGAAACGCGTTTGCTGGCCAACCCCGAAAAGGTGCGCGTCCGCGTATACCAAACCCATTCAACGCACAAATCCATGTCGTGCCTCCGGCAAGGCTCGATGGTGCTGGTCAAGGACCCGGATTACCACACTGTCGAAGAGCAATTTCACGAGGCAGTGTTCACCCACGCCTCTACTTCGCCCAATTTGCAGATCATTGCGTCCCTGGATGTGGCGCGGCGACAGATGGAGCTGGAGGGCTACGAGCTGGTGAACCGAGCCATTCAATTGGCACTGGACCTGCGCCGCGAAGTAAGTTCGCACGCACTCATCTCGAAGTACTTCCGGATCCTCGGTGCCGACGAAATGATACCTGCCGAATTCCGGAATTCCGGATTTGTGGACTACATGACGCCAGGAGCCAATTGGGCAACCGCGGTAGAAGCGTTCAAGGAGGATGAATTCGCCTTGGATGTCACGCGCCTCACCCTGGTTTGCGGGGCGGCGGGCTTTGACGGCACGCAGTTCAAGAATCTGCTGGCCGCTGAGTACGACATTCAGCTCAACAAGACTTCGCGAAACAGCGTGCTGCTGCAGACCAACATAAACAATACGCGTAGCGACATCGCCCAACTCATAAAGGTACTGGTCCAGATTTCACAGGGTATTGAAAAGAAACTTGCGGATGGTGGCACTTCTGCTAAGCAAGCGTTTGCTGCCCGCGTGAAATCTCTGATGACGGATGTACCCAATCTTCCGAATTTCAGCTCCTTCTTCGGCCACTTCCGGGAAGATCCCTCGAGCTTAACGAGTGAAGGGGACATGCGCTCGGCATTCTTCTGCGCATATCGTGAAAAAGAATGCGAGCACTTGAAGCTGTTCAGTCCCGAAATCGATAAACGCTTAAAAGAAGGGCCAGCATTGGTATCGGCAAACTTTGTGATTCCCTATCCGCCAGGTTTTCCGATCATGGTCCCCGGCCAGGTAATCGACGCGCAAACGATCGAGTTCATGCGCAAGCTCGACGTAAAGGAAATTCACGGTTTCAGCGCCACGCTTGGGTTGAAGCTGCTGAATCCGGCTTTCCTGCAATCGGCCAAGGCACCGAGCAACGGCGCAAACGATTCAAAGCAGGCGAAGCGGAAGCCGGCGCGGGCACACGCCGCAGACTGAGGCTGCTAGCGCACTCGCGGTGGATCGCATAGGTGTCGTCGTAGAGCAAGAACAGGAAATCGAGATTCGTTTCAAGGAGAACGACGATGTTCATACTGACATGGTTCGCTGCGACTCTCCGGCAGTATCCGGAGATCGCCATTTTCCTCACGCTCGCGTTGGGATACTACTTTGGTAAATTCACTTTCAAGGGCATCGGCCTGGGGTCAGTCACCGCAACGCTGCTGGCGGGCGTCCTGATCGGACAAATCGGGATAAGTATCTCGCAACCGCTCAAGGCGACAGTCTTCCTGCTGTTTTTGTTCGCGGTGGGCTACGCGGTCGGACCGCAATTCGTCCGCGGTGTCGCCAAGGATGGTGTACCGCAAGCGCTGTTTGCGGTGGTGCAATGCGCGTTCAGCTTGGCGGCCGCCGTCGTCGTCGTCAAAATCGCCGGCTACGACCTTGGGTACTCGGCCGGCCTGTACTCCGGGTCGCAGACGATTTCGGCTGCAATGGGCCTCTCCACCGATGCCATCAATCGGTTGGGTCTGGCCGCCGATGAGGCCAAGAAGCTGCTCGATTCGATGCCAGTCGCTTACGCAGTAACCTACATGTTTGGAACCGTAGGGTCAGCGATAGTAATAGCGCTGGTATGCCCAGCACTGCTTCGCGTAGACCTTGTCAAGGCATGTAAAGACTACGAGCAGAAATATGGAGGCGCAAAAGAGCTAGGTGGGGCCGGAACAGCGTGGCACCGCTGGGAAATGCGTGCGTTCCGTGTGCAGCCGGGCGCCAGAGTCATCGGCCTCCGCGCCGCCGAGGCCGAAGCGTTGCTCCCGCAAGCACGCGTCTTCGTCCAACGCATTCGGCGTAACGGGGTGATCGAGGAGGCGACCGCGGAAACGGTATTGCAGCAGGGTGATGTTGTTGCCGTAGCGGGTGCTCGCGAGGCGCTCGTGAGTATTATGGGCGAACGCGCAAAGATGGTCGCGGCCTCAGGTTCACGCGAGGCGGTCGCAAGCATTGTTGAAGGAGTCTCGATAGAGGTCGACGATGCCGAATTGTTGAGTGTTCCCGTGGAAGGCGTCGACGTTTACGTAACCAACAAAGAAGTAGATGGGAAGACGTTGGTCGAACTAGCACAACTCCCCTCTTCCCGCGGTGTGTTCCTGCGCAAGATCACACGGGGTGCGGTTGCCACTTCGATTCCTATTCTGCCAAATACGACAATCTTCCGCGGCGACATCCTTACCGTCGCCGGGCGCACCCAGGACACCAATTCCGCAATCAAGATGCTGGGCGTCCCAGATCGCCCCACCGACGTCGCAGACGTGGCGTTCATCGGCGCCGGAATCACCGTGGGCGCGCTGATCGGCGCTCTGGTCTGGAAGGTATCCGGTGTTCCACTGACGCTGTCAACCGCTGGTGGCGCACTGATCTCGGGACTGATTTGCGGGTGGCTGCGCTCGGTTCATCCCAAGTTCGGCCGGATCCCGACGTCGACCGTTTGGTTCATGAACTCGGTAGGTCTGAACATCTTCATCGCCATTGTGGGCATTTCAGCAGGTCCGGGATTCATTAACGGTCTGCGGACGCAGGGCATCAGCCTGTTCCTGTGGGGAGTGGTGGCCACGACTCTGCCATTAATCCTGGGCCTGTACGTTGGCAAGTATATCTTTCGCTTTCATGACGCCATTCTACTCGGCATCCTCTCCGGGGCCCGCACCACAACGGCTTCACTCGGCCTGGTATGCGATCGAGCCGAAAGCCAAATTCCCGCTCTTGGTTACACCGTGACCTACGCCGTCGGCAACACTCTGCTTACGATCTGGGGCATGGTTCTAATCGTGCTTCTGGCGCGATAAATATCCGAAGGGAGAAACTCATGGAATCCATTAATCTGCAAGACTTCGAAAAGCTAGGCCCGTTCGAGATTAAAGACGAACTGATCAAGCTCGCCAAGAAAACCTCCCGGACAACACAGTCGGCATTCCTCAATGCCGGTCGCGGCAATCCGAACTGGATCGCCACCAAACCGCGCGAGGGCTTCTTCCTGCTTGGTCAGTTTGCGATCACCGAAAGCAAGCGAGTGATGGAACATCCCGCCGGCATCGGCGGAATGCCACAGGCGCAAGGTATCGCAAGCCGTTTGGAGGCGTGGCTCACCAAGCACGCAGATATGCCTGGTGCACCCTTTCTCTCAGCGATGGTGCCGTTTGCGGTGAAGAGATTTGGGTTCGAACCCGATGCATTTGTCCACGAACTTGTGGACTCGATCATTGGCGACAACTACCCAGTCCCAGACCGAATGCTGGTTCACAACGAGCGCATCGTGCACGAATATCTGATGTGGGCAATGTGTGGGAATCCACGGCCAGCCGGCAAATTCGACCTCTACGCAGTGGAAGGTGGAACCGCTGCGATGTGCTACATCTTCAAATCGATGAAGGCTAATCGCCTGCTCCATCCAGGCGACACGATCGCATTGGGCACACCAATCTTTACGCCCTACCTCGAACTACCACATCTCGAGGACTACGGGCTGAAGTTCATCACCATACAGGCCCCGCAGGAGAACCGCTTTCAGTTCACGGACGCAGAACTGAAAAAGCTGGAAGATCCCAACGTCAAGGCGTTCTTCCTCGTTAATCCCGGCAATCCAACCGGCGTCGCACTGAGCAAAGAAGTGATCGGCAAGATCGCAAATCTAGTAAAAACGAAGCGGCCCGACCTCATGCTGCTGACTGACGACGTCTATGGAACGTTCGTGAATGATTTCCGATCCCTGCTCGGTGAACTGCCGGAAAACACCATCGGTGTCTACTCCTACTCCAAATATGTCGGGTGCACCGGATGGCGTCTCGGCGTCATCGCGGTCCACGAGAACAACATCTTCGACAAGATGATTGCGAAACTCCCGGATGCCGACCTGAAAGCGCTGGACAAACGGTATGGCACGTTAGTCCTCGAGCCGCGCAAGATCAGGTTCATCGACCGGATCGTGGCTGACAGCAGGGATGTGGCTCTTAATCACACGGCCGGGTTAGCGCTTCCCCAACAGGTCATGATGAGCCTGTTCTCCCTTGCAGAGATGATGGACGAGGCCAAGCTGTATCAGAAAGCGTGCATGGAGATCGTACACCGGCGCGCCAAGGCGATGATCGACGGCTTGGGCATCGAAGTTTCCCCGAACACGCTATACAACGCCTACTACGGACTGATCGACTTTGAGTTCTGGGCGCGAAAGAACATCGGCCAGGAAGCCGTGGATTACCTCAAGAAAAACGTACACCCGCTCGACCTCGCCTTCCGGCTGGCCGAGGATCACGGGATTGTGCTGCTGAACGGCGGTGGCTTTGAGGCGCCAGACTGGTCGCTGCGCGTGTCCCTAGCCAATCTGCCTGACGAAGCGTATGAGGAAATCGGCCGCGGCGTGCGGTCGATCGCGCGCGGCTATCGGGCTACCTTTGAGGCCTCGAAACGCGCCGAAAAATCTGCACAAGCGGGCGCGCGATAGTTCGTCGCGGCTCTCCGGGAATCTGAGGAGCACGCAATGGCACTTGCGAAGTAGCTGGAAGATGCGGCATTCAACCGGGGGACTGTCGGCTCCCCCGGAAATCCCAGCCGATTGTGCGCCTGCTCGAGCCACAGTTCGTGATCCGTAGGATTCGCCGTCGCGGACCAGCAAACTCGGATTGCAGAGACTGGTAACGATGGTCGTGGGGGCTACGTGTGGCGCCACGCTCAGCCGGGTATGGCGTGGCTGACAAGCTTCGTTCCCAAATTAATTCGGGTTGGCGAAACTGACTCCCAGGGACGAACGAGTTAGAAGCAGAGCGGTTAATTTGTCAGACGACCTTGACGAATAATACCCGGAACTCGCTTGGAGTAGGCCTTCCAAAGAGAGGCTGCCGCAAAGGAGTGACGCATGGAATGGCTGGCACGACTCTTTACCAAGTATCCCGAAATGGCTGTTTATCTGGCCGTGGGCATAGGGTACCTGATCGGGCGGCTGAAGTTTCGGAGTATCGGACTTGGTGTTGTGACAGGTTCCCTGTTGGGTGGGATCCTCATTGGAGATTTTTTCCATGTGCCGGTGTCCGACCAAGCGAAATCGATCTTGTTTCTTCTCTTCCTCTTCGGAATTGGCTACTCGGTAGGTCCCAGTTTTTTTCAGAATCTCAAAGGAGATGGATGGCGCTGGGCTCTGCTCGGTGTATTTGTTCCTGTCATTGGCCTTTTGACGGCATATACGGTTGCTCACTTGCTGAAACTTGATCCAGGCTATTCCGCCGGATTGCTTTCTGGAGCTTTGACCGAGTCGCCCGCAATCGGCACTGCCAGCGAAGCCATACGTTCCCTGTCCGTGTCCGACGAACAAAAGCAATTATGGATCGGGCACGTAGCCGTCGCGGATGCCATTTGCTACATCTTCGGAACCTTTGGTGTGATCTGGTGCTGCAGCAGCCTCGGACCGAAGCTCCTTCGCTTCGATTTGCGTGCGGAGTCCAAGAAAGTGGAAGCGAACCTGGGAATCAAACGCTCCAAGCTTGGGGTTGATTCCGCATGGCAACCCATCGGCGTTCGTGCATTCACAATTCCGCAGAACGGCCCAGTCATTGGCAAAACAGTTGCGGAAGCCGAACAGTCTGTATCTGGTGCTCGCGTGTTTGTAGAGAGAATTCGGCGTCAGGGGGAAATCTTTTCACCCGTCAGCACCACCGTTCTCGAAGCAAATGATACGCTCGCCGTGCTTGGGCGCACCGAAATCATGATCAAAACGCTTGGCCCGTCGGCGGAAGAGGTCGCCGACCCCGAACTACTGGAGATTCCAGTGGCATCTTTTGATCTATATGTTACGAGCAAGAAAATCGCAGGTAAATCTCTCCAAGAGATCGCTGATGTCGTCGAGGAAGCTCGAAGTGTTCTGCTCCGTGGCGTTGCGCGCGGTGACCAAGAAATTCCAGTCGGGCCACACTTGGTTATCAAACGTGGGGACACACTCCATGTAACCGGAACTGAGGCCGCAGTCGAGAAGTTGGCTTCTGTAGTTGGCCGGGTAATTCACCCAACGGATGAGAGCGATTTTGCAGTGCTCGGGATTGCCATAACCGTCGGAATACTCTTCGGGGCCGCGCTCATCATTCCCATAGGGCATTTGAAAATAGCGCTGGGCACCAGCGTAGGTACGCTCCTCGCCGGGGTGATCGTTGGGTGGATGCGGTCAGTGCGTCCTTGGTTCGGAATAATTCCAAACGCCGCAATTCTTTTTATGCGGTCGATCGGGTTGGCAGCGTTTGTGGCGATGATTGGACTAAAAGCGGGCCCGATCTTTGTGCAGGCCGTGAGAGAGTATGGCTTCATCCTCTTCCTTGGAGGCATTGTGGTGACGCTTACGCCACAAATTGCTGGCCTTTTCTTCGGCCGCTACGTTCTCAAACTCAACCCAGCCCTATTGCTGGGAGGAATCGCGGGCGCTCAGACGATGATCGCGGGCGTTGCCGCGGTTCAAGAGAAATCCGACAGCCAAGTTGCCACACTCGGTTATTCCTACACCGTGGCATTTGGACATATCTTTCTGACGACCTGGGGAACGATTATCGTATCCCTTATGAGCTGATCAAGATCGACCAGGTTGCCGCCAATAAATGCGCGGCCTGAGAACCAACGGGAGCCAAGTTCTATTTTTGGAGGCATGCCATGGGAAAGAACCGATTGCGCACGGGGCTAATATTCGTTTTGCTCTCGTGTTCGCTTACTTTCGTGATAGTTCAAGCCGGGCAGCAGCAACGGACACTCATCGTGACTGGACACGCCGGTGAGCTCGCGGTTGTCGAGATGGGCGGGCGGTTTTATGTCGAAATACAGACACTGGCCCAGCTTGCGAACGCCTCTATCAACTTCAACGGAAACCAAATGGTGTTGACGCTGCCAGGATCCTCCGCGCACGCAGACTCCTCGCCTTCTTCGGGAGGCCAGCCTGCTCCCGGGGGACTCTCCAAGGAGTTCATTCGGGCGGCAATCGAAGAAATGTCTATCGTCCGAGAATGGCGAAGCACACTGACGAATGCGGTCCAGCGCGGATATCCAGTAACGGATGACTGGATTGCCAACTTTCGGGATGAAGCGAGGAAGAGTCTACGGTTAGTTCAGGTGGCGGCATCAACCGAATCGGACCGGAATGCGTTCGTGTTGCTTACGAATGTGTTCAATCACATGAACAAATTGAGTGATCGATTCCTGGAAGCAAACCGAACCAGAAGCTACATATCCCCCGACGCGCTCAACAATGATCCGTTGGACCAAAGCATCCTGAACTGCGCCCACTCCTTGGCAGCGATGGCGGCGAACGGCCAGTTCGTGGATGATGCATCGTGTCATTAAGCCGATAGCCAAATTGCTTCAAGATGCGTGCCCGAGGAGAGACACAACGGACGCTTTGCTCTTGAGTAGACTAAGTAATTGGCGTGATTAGCCGGCGACCACCACGATTGGAGAGCAGATGACCGTCTTGGAATTTCGCGCCGTTGATGTCCCACATGACACCCAACTGCTGAGGGACTTGAACCCGGAGGAGCTCCGTTTGATCCTGCGGGCGGCGAGGACGCGCCGATTTTCCGCAAAATCCGTTATAACCCACCAGGGCGAGGCTGCCGATCATCTACTGTTGTTGTGGAGAGGCCGGGCCCGATGCTTTTTTGATACTCCCAATGGGAAAAAGCTCATCCAGATAGGGATAACGCCGGGACATATTCTCGGAGGAGCAGCACTAGTATCCCGACCTTCGGTATATCTCGTCAGTGCGGAAGCTGTGCAGGACTGTCTCGTCCTCGTTTGGGACGGCCGAACTATTCGCGCCCTCGCTCGGCGTTTCCCGCGAGTTCTGGAAAATGCACTCTTTATTGCTGCAAATTATATTTCGTGGTATGTCGTGGCCCTCGCAGCCTTGACTTCTCAGACGGCGCGAGAAAGGCTGGCCGGCGTGCTCCTGGGATATGTATCCAGCATCGGTCAAAAAATTGCTAGCGGCATTGAACTGGATCTGACCAATGAAGAGGTGGCCGACTCAGCGAGCATCACGCCCTACACTGCGAGCCGCATTCTGAGCGAGTGGCAAAGGGCCGGTGCGATTAAAAAACGCCGTGGCAAAATCTTCCTGGCATCCCCTGAAACATTTTTCCTCCGGGTCGTTCAATCCGGGTCTTCCTCTTTCCCGCATATGAGGTTATAGATTTGCTCTCCGGGGCCTCAGGTGGGGTCAGCCCCTCTCCCATCAGCGTACAAATCCCTAATTCATGCAGTCGGAATTCTCGTGCCAGTTCGTCAAGCTGCGGCTGACAAATAGCTGGCCAAGAAGAACGGCTCGGATGCCCACAATGAGATCCGCGCCGGAATCGGATTTCAGAATGTAGCCGCAAGCGCCAGCGTCTAAAGCGGCCTGGACGAGAGTGGAATCGGCATGCTCGCTCAAGAAAAGGATCCGGGAACCTGGAGAGAGAATGCGGATCTGGCGAGTCGCCTCAATGCCATTCATCCCTGGCAGGCTAAGGTCCATCAATATCAAGTCAGGCTGCACTTCTTTGGCTTTATGAACCGCCTCCAATCCATCGGCTGCGACCGAGATGATTCGCAGGTCACTTTCTGACTGGAGCTTAATCGAAATAAAGTGTTGCCAGGGCACGAAATCTTCCACTATTAGTATTTGTGTGACAGACATCCTCAACCTTTTTTTCCGCGGCAGCTTTCCTGCAGTAGAGGCTGCCAAGCTTCAATGTGTGCCTTCCTATTTATGATTTCATGTGCTGGCATGAGCTGTCTTTGCCCCTGGGCAGTCACGAACTTGCCGTGGAGCAAGGAGGTTGAGCGGCAATAATTCGAGTTTTCCATCAACTGCCGCGTTCCACACACAGGCTGCGCAGGCTGAATATCTCGTCCTAATTGTTATGGCTTGCCCGAGCGTCCCTAATACCCTTTAGGCTGAGGACCATCAATATGCCACATTTGTAATCCGCGGCTGCGCAGGGGCAAAACCTGTGGAACTGTCAGGGGACGTTGATGCTATACAAGCACCTGAGAGTTGACTGATCTTATCAAGCGAATGACGAGAGGTATTTTGGTGTCCCAAGAAGGTGGCCGGGGAATATGACGCCTTCCCTTCTTTGATTGCAGAGGATTCCTTTTCTTCTGTAGGATCAGAGTTGAGGCATACGAATAGATTTCGGATGCTGCTACTATTGCCCAACCCCGGCAAGTACATCGAAAAGCCTGGTGAGAGTGAATTTGCGAAAGCCGTTGGGGACTTCAAATAGTGTCGCTGGTTGGGTCTCTTGTTTGACGTTTTGCAATTCATACCCAGACTGGACACCTGACTTCGAGGTCCGCTGAACCTTTACGATGAAATTCAACTCTGGATCATACCAAAGGGAACCGTGCCCTGCCCCGGGCGTCGTAGCGTCCCACTTCTGCGTCGGTCGCCCATCAACGATGTCTTGTTCCCCGCTCTTACATCTCAGTGTTATCCCCCGCCGGTCTGCCTCTGACACCCAGTCGTTGCAGGGATATTTCGCTGAGTAAGGTCTGAACATCCATGCCCCGCTATAGAATGGCGTTCCAGCTGAACCCTCGATTTGCAAATACACGCTGGCTTGTGGAATAAGCAAGTACAAGGACTGATGATCAAAGTCGAGGAGGATTGAGCCAATCCCGCTGGTGTCATCCCCCTGTTTCGGAAGATCGAAGCGTGCCCGCATATTTCCAACAAAGAGTTTCAGGGATTGCGTTCGCCCTGCGCTATCTGTTACCCGCATGTCGGCAGAAAATTCGACCTTTTGCGCTGACGTTGATGCGGCTGACATCAAGAACAACGATATAATTGCCAATCCTCGAGAAATAGCTTTCATATCCGCTCCTTGCCCCTCCGGAACAGAACATTTGCATCAACTCGCGCGAGGTTTAGATCGAGACTCATATAGCCTGAGTTTTCGTTCGATCGGTACTGTTATATCTGACAGGCAGGTTGCACGTTCGCGCCACGTGAACTAGTTTGGCCGGCCAAACCAGGAGTATTGCCAGGCGATAGAAATATTATGATAGTTTCCGCCGTACAGAATGTACGCGCCGGCACTATAACTGAACTTTAGGGACTGATGTTTGTTCACTGGGATAGAAGTCGTCAAACCGAGGCGTGAATTCCGCTGGAAGGTACCTGGGTTTGATACGCCATTCAGAGCGGTCGTGCCACCAAACCAATAATTGCCATCCAGAGAGACCCAAAGTCGGGGTTTGAAATCGTAGCTTAGATGGCCTTCGAAGGCGCCAATGGGACTCTCCGACTGCGTGTTGATGCCGGGTGAGAACTGGTTACGCGAAAAGAACTCAGAGTTCGTTGTAAAGAACCAAGTCGCTCCGTAGGCATCTACAATCCAATGACCCCATCGCCGGGAATAGCCAACTTCAGGTTTGAAGGCCCAGCGGTTGGTTCCGTAATTGATGAGTTTCGTAGGATCGTACTGACCCGTTGGGGGTACCAGCTTGAAGCTGATACCAAGAATGTTCTTCTGCCGCCATTTACGAAATTCTTCAACGCTCATCGAGGGACCGCCAATCAAGTTCACGGAGAATCGAAGTGTTACAGGCAGAAGACCGGATCGGTACGCCAAAGTCTCCGCACCAGCGACGGTCCCGTGGAAATTTCCAACGCCGTAGGGCAACGAAGCGAGGAAACTAGCGGTGCGACCGAAGAGGTTGAACGAGTGGTAGGCGCTAAGCACAGATACGTTGACGCGAGCGGAAGAGTCCGTGATCGGCAGGTTTCCATCAAAATTGATTTCCCCGTTGTAAAAGGAATACGTCAAGGTGACCGCGTTGGAATGAAGAGGCGTGATGACGTAAGCGCGCGGGGCAAGATCTTGCGCGCATATCCCGCAAGTATGAAAAAGACAGAGAAGCAAAATGATGCGCCGCACCCTCATACACGCTCGGCTCAGAAAGAATCCCACGCAACGCGGACTATTCCCCCTTTGACAATAAATCTCTTGAGAACGCAGAGATCAGCCCCGTCTCGATTGGAGGTCTTCAAAACCATAATCCGGAAAATCCACGCTATCGCCGACTGGCAATCGTGACAGTCTGGCTAGCGAATCTTGGGGGGCATCCCGTGGAAGTGGTCGTCAGTACTTCTCAGGGACAAAATGCCTACCCTTCAACGAGGCCTGGTCGTTGTAACGTTCCTTGGTCTTGCGTTTGGGAAGCTCCACCTTGCCACGTGGAACTTTCCCGTAAGGAATCATACCCAGCAGATGTGTGATGCAGTTGAGTCTGGCTTTTTTCTTGTCATCTGAGCGAACGACATACCATGGCGCATGCTTGACATCGGTGGCCGCGAGCATGCTGTCACGGGCGCGGGAATATTCGTACCAGCGCCGGTATGACTCCAGATCCATTGGACTGAGCTTCCACTGCCGGAGCGGGTCTTTGATGCGAGCCTCGAACCGCCGATGTTGTTCTTTCTGTCCAACTTCCATCCAGTACTTAATAAGAATGATTCCGGCGTCAACGATATGCTTTTCGGAAATGGGACAGAGTTCGAGGAATTTCTCATGTTGTTCCGGGCTGCAAAAACCCATGACGTGTTCGACACCAGCGCGGTTGTACCAACTTCGATCGAAAATTACGATCTCCCCGGCCGCTGGGAAATGCGCCATATAACGCTGGATGTACATCTGCGTTTTTTCGCGGTCGGACGGTGCAGGCAGTGCGACCAAACGAAAAATCCGCGGGCTCACCCGCTCGGTGATCGCGCGAATGGTGCCACCCTTTCCAGCGGCATCGCGTCCTTCAAAGATGACGATAACGCGGAGACCCCGGTACTTGACCCAGTCCTGAAGTTTGCACAGTTCGCCCTGGAGACGCCCTATTTCCTTCTCGTATTCCTTGCGTTTTAAGCGTCTATCGCCGTCATCATGCTTCTTTGCCATCGAGCATCACTCCTAACCTGACAAGGCTCGCTGATTGGCCAAGTCGATGACGTAGGTCGCGCCATGTCCTTCATCATGTACTCGGCCCACCGTTCAGATACTGGCAATATTTACAGCTCAATAAGGCGAAGCCGAAGGGGCTGAGATGAACGTTGGGGCCCGGATTACTTCGATATTTTGGGCGGACAATTCTTCAACGACTTGCACACGAACTGGTTCATATCCTTAATAAGGTCGCGCAAGTCTTTGTCGGGATCACGAAAAGGTTTGGAGTGGATCGTTTCGCAGTCGGCCAGCCATCGTGCAAGATGCACAGTTTCTTCTGTCTTAAGGTCGCGTGGCACTCGCGAGAGCCAAGCCTAAAAGCGTGACCTATCCTACAGTTGCACCGTCCTTCGTAATTGGGTGCTTTATTCTCTGCAAACGCAGCTGCGCGCGTCTCCCGCCGGCCTGCCGGAGTGGCCGCAGCGACGATAACTAGGGGCGCCCTAGCGGTCCGGGTCGGTCTTCACGAAACTGTACTTGGCGCTCAACTGGATTCGCGGTGCGTTTGCTTTCAAACCGTTCTGGAGCATCGTCCACCCATACAGGAACTCAGCACCGACGTTGAGCGTGCCATAAGGATTCCAGATCAGATTAGTTCCGGTGTAGGTGGCGTGGTTATAGGTAGTGATGGCCGCGAGGTTCGTATTGTTAACCGCAGCGTAGGAATAGATCGCACTGGACCGTAGATTTTTCAACCAATAGTGCTGATAGGCGGCCTCGACTCCCACTGCCGGGGTGGCTTCCAAGTGAGGGCTAACTCCCGAGGAGACTTCGGCATCGATACCCAGTCCTGAAGTGTCCTGGAGATAGCGGGAAATTCCGTGCCCTGCCGCGACTGCAAAGATAGCGTTGTCCTTGCCGAATGTCTTTAGACCGACGGAGGTATTCACACCCCAACCAAACACGGAATCTGTTTTCGCACTTGGACCCGTTCCGACAGACGCAGCGATCGAACGAAAGATTCCCGCCACCTGGAAATGTCCACCCTCAAATTCCTGACGCAGGCGAATCGCTCCATCGGGACTCGGCGCGTTGGGCTGAGAGGAGAACTCCGGGGTCTTGAAGGTGACGTCGGAGCTCGGCTTTTCAATTGAGACATAGAAAGTCGTGCTCGGACTCAAAGCAAAGCCATAACGAAATTGCGGATTACGAATGCTGACCATTCCGTTGGGCCCCTGAAAATCCAAGGTATCCGGGAATGCGTCTGGATCCATAAAGTTTGAGAACGTCTGGCCAATCAAGACATTCCGCGCCTGCGCGTAGGCGTGTCGCAAGCGAGGAGTGGTTGCGTTGGTTCCGAACAAATCCCCTTCCAGGTAAAAACGCACCTCACCCAATCTTTTGCTGGGAACTCTGAAATCGAGACTCAGCCGCGTTGGCCGGATGGAGACCGTCGAATTATTGACACTGGTTGCCTGGGGAATGGGGAAGGAAGACGGAATAAACGAGTCGGAATTCCCCGCCGGTTTCAAGTCGTTGATAAAGTCTGTCTTGAAATAGCCGCCAATCTTCAGAAGTGTCTGAGTGCCTGGCAGCAGGAAGAAACCGTGGTACTTGGGATCCAACGGGACGTTGTTGTAGCGAGCTGCTGCGAGCGTGTCTTCAGAGAATTCTTTGTACGTGGCGGTAGCCTCGCCCACTTGTTTGGAGATCTCGCCTTGTGCCGGGGGCTGAGTAGTCTGGATCACTCCTTCCTGGCCAGAAGTAGCAGCGGCGGAGGGAGTTGCGGCCGCAGTTGCCGCGGGAGTGCCCTTGGCGCCTTTTAGTTCGGTAAGCTGCGTCTCGATCTTGTTCATTTCTGCGCGGAGTTCATCCAGGCGCTTGCTCAATTGGTCGACCGCTTGACTGGAGTTATCCGATTGGGCCGCGGCACGGACAGGTATCAGAGCTGATGCCAGAACAGCGGTTATGAGCAAAACAAATCGGGGATGACTCATGGAAGATCTCCTTGCGGCTTCGCAACTTGGTGCGGCATTGGTGAAGCCAGGGAATGTTTTTCCGCTTCCGCGGCACAAGTCAGCCGCCGACGCGAATCGTTCAGCCGGACCAGCAATCTGGCTTGCATCAGGTTGCTGGGAAAACCAAGTACACACTACTGTCACTTCTAACAGACGGCTCAGTGGTGTGCGGAAAGTGATCGTGTTTGTACGAATAAAATGCGGAGGCAATCACAAAACCAGCTTGGTCGTTACTTCAGGGCAAGTGGAGGCCCGCTGATTCGGTCTCCCTTAAGATTGACACTGACCTCAACGCGGTTGGCGATCTTGATGAAGGGGATACCGCTATTCATTCCGTAATTCTTGCGGTCGAAGGCCATTATCCCCGAAATCATGCCTGACCCGGTTCCTTTGCCGGTGACCGTTAGGGTCAGCTTTTCCTGCCGAGTCACACCACGAATCGTAAAGTCGCCATCGACTGCAAATGTGTCGGGTCCGGTTTGTTCAATCTTCGTTGATTTGAACGTGATCACCGGATTCTGCTTGACGTCGAAGAAATTCTTTCCCTTCAGCTTACCGTTCTTCATGCCGCTTCCAGTATCCACACTGTCGGCCTGAATCTTGATGTCCAGAACGCCGGTGGAGACGTCAGTGGAAGTAAACGTCAGGGTGGCGTCCCACTTGTCGAACGTTCCCACAATTGACACGGACGCTTCCACGTCGAACTTAACCTTGCTATCCGTAGGGGTAATCTTGAAAACTGGAACTCCCTGAGTATCCGAGGGCTGAGCCACGGATCCCCTGCCTGGATTGGCGACAGCAAGTTGCGTGGGTTTACCTGCGTCATGCTGAGCGAACAACGCCTCGCCGGCGAAAAGAAATCCGCTGAGTGTCAGAGCCGCTGCAACAGTCAACTTGGTCATATAACCTCGCGAACGTCGAAAGTGGGAAAGCACGGTTGGGAGGGAGTCGAATTACCCGCTTGCAGGCATTCCCTGACGAACCATCTCAGCGTTATGCAAATCCCCGTCGCCTACCACTGTCACTTTTAACAGACAAGATGTGAACCCCATCTTCCGGAGCGCCAAGTGTTGTTCCCCGATCATGTACAGCAGTGCTGCTGCAAAACCATTTCCCTTTGCGTGCCAAACGTTGGAATCTTCGTGTGCTTCCGACCCTCAAACGCTCACAGCGCCAGAGAAGTTGCCCTGGGATCTCTTATTCTGAACATGGGCAAGTTAGACATCTGGCCGCGGCGTGACTCTTGATTCTCGTTTGAACAGCAGCCACACTCTACTGTAGCGTTGCCGAAGGTTCCCACCCCCGGGGAACCAAGGGAGATTGTGGGCCAGGTACCACTTTCAGGTGCGCTCTTCACTCGTTCAGAGCGTGTAGTCCAGGAGCAAAACCCAATTACTGATACACCTAATCGTCCGCGGACCGTTACACGGATCCTCGCAGTGGATGACTTTGAGCCTTATCGTCTCATCGTCACTTCTCTGCTCCACGAGCGCCCGGATTTGCAGGTGATCTGTGGGGTGTCGGACGGGTTGCAAGCAGTTGAGAAGGCGGAACAGTTGAAACCGGACTTGATCCTGATGGACATTGGCCTCCCTGGGCTCAACGGAATCGAAGCTGCTCGTCGAATCCTCACGTTGGTTCCCGGCTCGAAGATTATCTTTCTTACCCAAGAGTCCTCTCCGGAAGTGATAGAGGAAGCGATCAGCTTGGGAGCGTGGGGCTACGTCCTGAAAATACAGGCCGAAGCTGATCTATTGGCAGCAGTGGATGCGGTTCTTCAGGGCAAGCAATTCTTCAACGATGGCTCAAGCAGTAGCAGCCGTTAATCCTCTCGTTGCGGACCAGAGTAGAACGTCTCGACCGACATGGAACTGCGTATATTTCAGGCTCTTCCGGCACTCGCGGGCTTGCTGGCAAGAATAAGAGGGACAGTGGCATGAACTTCGGTTCCCTTCTGAGCCTGTGAGTCGATGGAAAGTTCGCCGTCCACGAGTTTCAGCCGCTCCCGCATGCTTGCTATACCTAGACCGTGTCCCATCATCGCCTGTTCGACATTAAATCCGATTCCCGAGTCCCGCACAGTAAGCTCGATCTTATCCAAGGTGCAAGTTAGGGATACTTGGAAATGCGGAGAACCGCTGTGCTTCTTGGCGTTTTGCAGGCCTTCCTGAAGCACCCGAAAGAGACAGAGTGAGATCTCCTTGGACAAGTTCTTCGGAACGCCTTCGCCACGAAAATCAACCTGTACTCCCTGGCGCTCGGAGAACTCCCTGCAGAAAGCCTTCGCGGCGGCGGCGAGGCCCAAGTAGTCCAGTTTTGAAGAATGCAAACGATGCGAAAGAGCCTGAATGTCGTTCCCGAGATCCTTAACTTGTTCCCTGACCTCACCAATGGACCGGCTCGCCTCGGCCGCATCCGCGGGTAGGCCACGTCTCACAACATCCAGAGTTACCGTCAGGAACGCCAAGCGCTGGTTGATATCGTCGTGAAGCTCTCGCGCAAGCCGGTGCGTTCCTCCTCATGCGCTTCAATCAGTCTACGACTCACGCTGGAAAGGGCCTCTTCAGCCAGTTTGTGTTCGGTGACGTCGAGGCAGGAACCGATATAGCCAGCAAAGGAACCATCGGGGTTGAATCTGGGTACACCGAAGTCAATGAGCCAACGGTATTCTCCGTCATGACGGCGAAAGCGGTACTCCATCTCAAAAGACTCATGTCGATCGAAGGCTGTTGTGTAGGTATTCCAGCAGCGCCCCCGGTCATCGGGGTGGACTCCGTCGATCCAGCCGTTGCCTAATTCGGCCTCCAACGATCGCCCAGTGAACTCAAGCCAAGGGCGATTGCAGTAGTTGCATAACATGTCGAGGCCCGACATCCAGATCATCACCGGAGCGGTGTTCGCAACAAGACGAAAGCGCTGCTCGCTTTCGCGCACCGCGGCCTCCGCCTTATTGCGCAAGGTGATGTCGCGGATGATTACCGTAAACAATTTGCCCTCGCCGGTACTGACTTGGGAAATGGAAGCCTCGATGGGGAATTCCTCCCCGTTCGTCCTCAGCCCGAACAAGGCGTCGAGAGGGCCCATGGCGAGATTGGTAATTCCTTGCTGGCCAAAATGGCGAATATGCTGCTCGAGTGCAAAGCGAAAACGCTGGGAGATGAAGCGGTCGATGGAACTGAGAAAAGCTTCCCGCGCTGGACAACCGAACATAGCTTCAGCAGCGGCGTTGAAGACCACTATGTGCTGGTCGCTGTTGACGGCAATGATAGCATCCATGGCCGAGCCGACGATTCCTTCCAGGCGTTCCTGGCTCTCGCGCACTTTCTCTTCCGCGCGTTTACTATCGGTAATGTCAGCGATTACGGAAAGGGCACAAGGCTCGCCGTTAACTTCAATCAATTCCGCCGATCCTAGACCAGTGCGCACTTCTCCACTCCTGGTACGATAGCTGACTTCCAGGTTTCGAACGCTGCCATTGTCCAAAAGCCGTTTTACGAAGCGCGATCTTCCTTCGGGATCGACCCAGATACTAAGATCCGATGGAGTTCGGCCAATCACCTCGTCGCGGCTCCAGCCGGTGTAGTTCTCGAATGTTTCATTTACCTCGATGTAGCGATGGTCATTGACGCTGGTGAGGGTGAGAGCGAGAGGGCTCTCGCGAAAGGCGATGGAGAACTTTTCTTCCGACTTCCCCAGGGCTTCCTGTGCTTTTCTCCTTCTGGCCCATTGCCATAGCAGCGCAACAATAATCGCAGTCTGAACCAATAGCAGAACAACTCCAGCAACAAGATACTTGCGATACGCCTCCCAAAATGTTGGCTGCCGGTTAAGTACGATGCTGCCGGGGGGGAGATTACTCTCTTTGAGACCCCAGCGCTGCATGGCCCGCCAATCAAAGGTGTATGCGTCAGCGGCTGCGGCGATCGGGATGCCCTGGAGTCTCTCGCCCTTTAGAATTCGTGAGGCGATCTCGCCGACAATTCTGCCTTCGGCGGGAAGACTTTCCAGATAGCCTCCCACCTCGCCTTGCCCGAAGTCCGAGTCAGACGGGCTGAAAACCGGCGCACTGGCGGCAGCGGTGATCACGGGACCGGCCTGAGATGGGCCAATGTATTCCGTCCCGTTCGCGTCTAGCCCGAGATGGGTATATAGGACAACCGTGTGGGGTGGAAGATGCTTTAGCTGCTCGAGGAGAGTGGGCATATCGAGGTCTATCAAATACTTGAAATCCAGCTTGTTTTCGTAGCTGTGAAGACGCGTTTTGTAGAGCGATTCCAGGCGCCTATCGAACGGTGATATTCCCCCCACCACCACCACGTGGTGAGTATCTGGCTGGAGGCGCAAAGCCCCCTCCAGAGTTTTCTCCGGCTCGTATCGCTCCCACAGCCCGGTAAAGTGTTCATCAAGTATGGGATTGCCAGCCTCGAGCTCGGCAGCTCCTGCGAACACAATAGGAATGTCTGTGAAAAATTTCTCGTGCGAATCAACCAGGAATTTGAGCGGGGCTGGGCCGATTGCGATGATGAGGTGCGGCCTGCGATCGCGATATTTACGAATGTACCAGTCACGAAATTCCTGCTGTATGACCGGATCTGGAAACAGGATGGTTTCGAAGTACTCGTGATAGAGCTCAATCTCGTATGGCGTGTTGGCCAATGCGTCATGCAACTCCTGATCGACGAGCCCAACAGTGGGAGAGGACAGCCCCAGTTCGTAGAAAATCAGAACTCGTTTCACAGGTTTTACTTGCGCGCCGCTGATCACAGGTGATGAAAGACAACCGAGAAGAACGCAAAGGGCTAGTTTCACTACTCGGATGGCGCAAAAGGGGATTCCTCGATTGTATGAGGCCACGCAAAGCGCTGATGAGGAGAGGGGGCTCATAGGCTCAATCGCAAGGTTAAAGAGTGGCCGGGGCGGAGCGACGCTATTTACGCCAGAGCTAGCCTGGATTATGCCTTGCTAACCTCTGCTGCCAGTCAAGAAGTAGAGGGCCCTGCCTGGCAGCAGAGGTTAGCAAGGCATAATCCAGGCTAGCTCTGGCGTAAATAGCG
>WNFT01000814.1_pt1 | contig 44771 bp, 47 predicted proteins | sample 5400191 | NCBI WGS metagenome assembly WNFT01 (sample SAMN13153359, study PRJNA577476) | soil metagenome | isolation source: 80 cm saprolite under Madrone tree | place: USA:California | collected 2016-06-14 | reverse complement strand
CGCAAGCAGATCGCCGACGGCCTGCCCGACGGGCCCTTCCGGGGCGTCCCGTTCCTCTTGAAGGATCTCACCGCGGTGCTGGCCGGCGTGCCGATGACGCGTGGCTCGCGCTTCTTCGCCGACTCGCCACCGGCCACCGCCGACAGCGAGCACGTCAAGCGGCTCAAGCGCACTGGTCTCGTCTTCTTCGGCCGCACCAATTCGTGCGAGCTCGGACTGTCGTTGACGTGCGAGCCGCAGCTCTATGGCCCGACCCGGACGCCGTGGGACCTCACGCGCATCTCCGGCGGCTCCAGCGGCGGCGCGGCCGCGGCGGTGGGCGCCCGCATCCTGCCGATGGCCCACGCCAGCGACGGCTTCGGATCGATCCGCGCGCCGGCCGCGTGCTGTGGCCTGGTTGGCCTCAAGCCGACGCGCGGGCGCAACACGTTCGCACCCTACACCGGCGAGGGCCTCGGCGGCTGCTCGACCGAGCACGCCGTGACGCTCACCGTGCGTGATTGCGCCGCGCTGCTCGACGCGACGGCGGGAACCGGGCCCGGCGATCCGTACGCCGCGCCGGCGCCGGCCCGTCCATATCCGGCCGAGATCGGAGCGACGCCCGGGCGGCTGCGCATCGCCTGGACGGCCAAGACGCCGAGCGGCGCCAAGGTCGAGCGCGAGAGTCTCGACGCCCTCGCCGAGACCGTGAAGCTCTGCACCGATCTGGGTCACGACGTCGAGGCCGCGGATCCCGAGATCGACGGCACCGCCGTCGTACCGACGTTCCTCACGCTCGCCTCCGCCAACACCGTGGTCAACCTCGCCGGCCATCCGACGGGCAAGAAGGCCGGTCCGAGTGACGTCGAGCGCGTGACGTGGGCGACCGCGCAGCGGGGCGAGCGCGTGAGCGCCGCCGACTACGTGCGGGCCACGCAGACGATGCACCGCCTCGGCCGCCAGATGGCGGCGTTCCACTCACGCTACGACGTGCTGCTGACGCCGGGGCTCGCCACGCTGCCGCCCAAGCTCGGCTTCATCGACATGATGCTCGACGACTTCGACGAGTACTGGCGGCGCGTCTTCCATTTCTCGCCGTTCACGGTGTGGTTCAACCTGACCGGCCAGCCGGCGATGATGCTGCCGCTCGGCCAGGCCCAGGGCTTGCCGATCGCCGTCCAGCTCGTCGCGCGCTTCGGCGACGAGGGGACGCTGTTCCGGCTGGGCTCGCAGCTCGAAGCCGCGCGCCCCTGGTTCGAGCGGAGGCCGACGCTCTAGAGTCCGGGAACGCGGCCGAGGGCGCGCAGGACGCGCTCGGGCGTGATCGGCTGCTCGGTGATCATGACGCCGAGCGGCGCCAACGCGTCGTTCACGGCATTCAGCACGGCGGCCGGAGCACCGGTGGTGCCGGCCTCGCCCGCGCCCTTGAAGCCGCCGGCCAGGTGCGGCGCCGGCGTCTCGAGATGGTGGCACTCGATCGGCGGCACGTCGCTCGCCTTCGGGATCGCGTAATCCATCAGGGTCGTCGTCAGGAGCTGGCCGGCCTCGTCGTACGCGCAGTGCTCCATCAACGCGCCACCGAGGCCCTGCGTGACGCCGCCCACGATCTGGCCGGCGACGAGCGCGGGGTTCACGATGCGGCCGCAGTCGTCCACGGTCACGTAGCGCAGCAGGCGCGCGCGCCCCGTCTCCACGTCGACGTCGACCACGGCGAGGTGCGCGCCGTTGGTGAAGGTCCACGGCTTCGGATTCGTGTAGTGGACGGTGGCGTCCACGCTCGGCTCGAGGCCGCGCAGCTCGTTGGATCGGAAGTGCACGGCGCGGGCCAGCTCGCGGAGACCGAGGCCGTGCTCGGTGCCCCGCACCACGGCGCGGCCGTTTTGCAGCTCGATGTCGTCGGCGTGAGCTTCCAGCAGCACGGCCGCCACGCGCTTGATCTTGTCGGCGAGCGCGCGGGCGGCCAGGAGCGTGGCGCCGCCGCCGATCGGCATGCCACGGCTCGCCCATGTGCCACCGCCATACGGCACCATCGCGGTGTCCCCGGAGATCACGGTGATCGCGTCGAGCGCGACGCCGAGCTCGTCGGCGATGATCTGGGCGAGCGCTGTCGGCGTTCCCTGCCCCTGATTCGTCACGCCGGCCAGCGCCGTGACGGCGCCCGACGGCTCGAGCCTCACCGTCGTCCCTTCCTGGCCGGAGATCGGCGCTCCCCCGATCCCGTAGAACTGAGCGCCCGGCCCGGTCAGCTCCAGGAAGCACGCGAGCCCGATGCCGACGTGACGTCCCGCCGCACGCTGCGCCGCCTGCTCGCGCCGGAGCTCGGCGTACTTCGCCACGTCGAGCAACCGCTCCAAGGATTCCTGGAACGATCCGCTGTCGTACACGTTGCCGGCGGCCGAGGTATAGGGCAGCTCGTCGGCGCTCAGCAAGTTCCTCCGGCGCACCTCGGCGGGATCGAGGCCGAGATCGCGCGCGATCACGTCGATCATGCTCTCGGTGACGGCCGTCGCGATGGGATGGCCGACCGCGCGGTACTGCGACGTGATCACCTTGTTCTGCGCGACGACGCGCAGCGACGCCCGGTAGTCGCTCAGCCGGTAGGGCCCGGGCAGCAGCCTCAGGACCTGGCCACCCTCGACGACGCTCGAGCGCGGGAAGGCGGAGTACGGGCCGACGGCGGCGGTGATGGCTCCGCTCATGGCCAGCAACGTCCCGTCAGCGGCCGCGGCGACCTCGACCGCGACCGTCTGCTCCCGCGCGTGGATGTCAGACAGGAACGATTCCTGCCGCGTGGCCACGAACTTCACGGGGCGGCCGAGCGTGAGCGTCAGCGCGACGGCCGCCAGGTCGTCCTGGTAGACGTGGATCTTGATGCCGAACGAGCCGCCGACGTCGGGCGCGATCACCCGCACGCGGTGCTCGAGCAGGCCGAAGAGATCGGCCAGCACCGCCTGCATCATGTGCGGGACCTGCGTCGAGATCCACACGGTGAGCACGCGCGTCGACGGATCGAAATCGGCGACGAGGCCGCGCGGCTCCATCGGCACGCCGGTGTGACGGCCCACCCTGAACGTGCGCCGGTACGTGCGATGGGCGCGCGCGCGGGCCGCGTCGACGTCGCCGGTGGCGAGCTCGGTCGCGTAGATCAGGTTGTCGGCGAGCTCGTCGTGGATGAGCGGCGCGTCGGGCGCCAGCGCAGCGTCGGGGCTCAGCACGGCGGGCAGCGGATCGTAGCGAGCGACCACGCGCTCGGCTCCATCCTCGGCCTGGGCCCGCGTCTCGGCGGCGACCACCGCGACGGGCTCACCCACGTAGCGCACGCGGTCGGTGGCCAGGGGCAGCATGGCGCCGGTCTTCATGCCCCGGTAGTGCTCGAGGATTCCGCGGTAGGGCTTGCAGAGCCGCGCGGTGTCACCGCCGGTCAGCACGCACGCCACGCCGGGCGCGCGTCGTGCATCTCCGGCGTCGATCCCGACGATGCGGGCGTGAGCGTGCGGGCTGCGCACGAACGCGACGTGGACCATGCGCGGCAACGTCACGTCGTCCACATAGCGGCCACGGCCGGTGAGCAGGCGCGGGTCGTCGCCGCGCCTGGCGCTCGAGCCCACGTGCGGCATCGCGGGCGGGACTGTACCACGTTGACACGACTGGGCGGCGCTCCTATGATCGCTCCACTTCACGCCCGGGAACCGCCTGGCGCGTCCCGGGATCTGCGTGACGCCTGACGATAGGAGGCGACAATGAACCGTCGCACATTTCTGACCACGACCGCGGCCGGCGCTGCGGTCTTCGGCTTTCCAGCGATCCTCCGGGCCCAGAGCAAGGACGTGATCAAGATCGGCTTCCCGCTCCCTCTGACGGGCCCGTTCGGTGCGCTCGCCGTCGACCAGCAACGCGGCGCGACCCTGGCCATGGAAGAGCTGAACGCGAAGAACGGCATCCTGGGCCGCAAGGTCGAGGTGCTCTTCCGCGACGACCAGCTCAAGCCCGCCATCGGCGCCCAGCGGACGAAGGAGTTGATCGAGAACGAGCACGTGCAATTCGTCGTCGGCGGCCTCGCCGCCCACGTGCAGATGGCCATCAACGAGCAGACCAAGAAGTCCGGCGTGCTCTTCATCTCGGTCAGCCAGTCCGACGAGATCAGCGCCAAGCCCGACACGAGCCCGCTCACCTTCCACGAGGCGCTGAACCCGACCATCACCACGCGGGCCGTCGGCGGCTGGGCGGTGAAGAACGTCGCCAAGAAGTGGTGGGTCGTGTACGCCGACTACGCGTGGGGCAAGCAGAACAACGCCGTCTTCGCCGACGTGGCCCAGAAGAACGGCGCGACGATCGTGGGCACCACGCCCTACCCGCTCGGCAACGCCGAGTTCTCGGCCCACCTGCCGAAGATCCAGGCGGCCAAGCCGGAGGCGATTTACAGCGTCACGCCGGGCGCCGACAACATCGCCTTCCTGAAGCAGTACGCGAGCTTCGGCATGAAGAAGACGACCCCGGTCGTCCAGCCGCTGCTCTGGCTGCCCCAGCTCAAGGAAGGCGGCGCCGAGGTGTACGCCGACATCTACGGCGGCACCAACTTCTACTGGGAGCTCGCCGACACGGTCCCGCAGGCCAAGCGCTACAACGACGCCCACCAGAAGCGCTTCGGGATGCCGGCCGGCGACTACGGCGCGTATGCGTACAGCGGCGTCATGGAAGTCGCGCGCGGCATCGAGCTGACGAAGTCCACCGAGCCCAAGGTCGTGGCCGATGCGCTGCGCGCCAGCCGCGAGTACGACCATTACAAGGGCAAGCAGTGGTGGCGCGCCTGCGACGGCAAGTCGTTCCAGGACATGTGGATCCTGAAGGGACGCCAGCCCGGCAAGACGCGCGGTGAGTGGGGCATCGTCGAGGTCGTGGCCCGCATCCCGGCCAACGAGGAGCTCGACCGCTCCTGCGCCGAAAAGGGCCTGGCCTAGCGGCCCTACGTGTTCGACGTCTCGGCGTCGGCGCTCGCCGCCCAGATCTTCACGGGCCTCGTGCTCGGGGGGATCTTCGTGCTGCTCGCCATCGGCCTCAGCCTGATCTTCGGGTTGATGACGGTGGTGAATTTCGCCCACGGCGCGCTCTACATGCTCGGGGCGTACTTCGGCGTGTTCCTGCTCGGGCTCACGAAGAGCTTCTGGCTCTCGCTGGTCGTGGCGCCCCTCATGGTGTTCGTCCTGGGGCTCGCGATCGAGCGGGTGCTCGTGCGACCTCTCTACGGCCGCTCGATCGACGATCCCCTCCTGCTCACGTTCGGCCTCTCGCTGGTCGTGGTGGAAGCCGTCCGCATCGTCTGGGGCAAGATCGGGCTGACCATCGACCCGCCCCGCGCGCTCAGCGGCGCCCTCGATCTCGGCTTCATGACGTTCCCGCTCTATCGCTTCTTCGTCATCGCGGTCACCATGCTCGTGCTCGTCGGCCTCTGGCTGTTCCTCGAGCGCACCAACGTCGGCCTGATCATCCGGGCCGGCTCGCGCGATCCGCTCATGGTGCGCGCCCTCGGCCTCGACCTCGGCCGCGTCTGGCTGCTCGTCTTCGGCATCGGCGCCGGGCTCGCCGGCCTGGCCGGCATCCTGGCCGGCCCGATGCGCCCCGTCTATCCCGAGATGGGCATCACGATGGTGATCGAGTCGTTCGTGGTCGTGGTGGTCGGCGGCATGGGGAGCCTGCTCGGCGCGGTCGTGGCCGGCGTCATCATCGGCGAGGTCGTGAGCCTCACGACGTTCTTCGCGCCGAAGCTCTCCGAGATCATGGTCTTCGTCGTCATGGCGCTCGTCCTGCTCGTCCGCCCCAGTGGACTCTTCGGCGAGGCAGGACTGCTCGAATGAAGCCCCGCGCACCCATCGCTCGCCACCCTCGGCCCGAGCCGGGCTCGCGCTCCTGTCAATGATCCGGCGCGTCGGCGACGTCATCGGCCGGCATCCGGTGCTGGCCTTCTTCGTCGTCTTCGGGATCTTTCCGTTCGTGGTGCCCTACAAGGCCCTGGCCACCCAGGTGCTGATCTACGGGCTGCTGGCCCTCGGCTTCAACCTGCTCTATGGCTACACGGGACTGCTCTCCTTCGGCCACGCCGCCTACTGGGGCCTCGGCGCGTACGGCACCGGCATCGCGCTGGCCAAGCTGAAGGTCGGCTCGCTGTGGCTGGCGCTCGGCGCCGGCGTCGGTCTCGCGCTGCTGGGCGGCGCCTTCGTCGGCTTCTTCGCGCTGCGCCGCCGCGGCATCTACTTCTCGATGCTGACGCTGGCCTTCGCTCAGCTCTTCTACTTCATCGCGTTCCATCTGGCCGACTGGACGGGCGGCGACGACGGCCTGCGCGGCATCACGGTCCTGCCCGTGCGACTACCGGGCTACACGCTCTCGCTCGACTCCCCGCTGGCCTTCTATTACTTCGCGCTGGTGCTGGTCGGCTTCGCGGTGTTCGGGCTCCAGCGAATCCTGAGATCGCCGTTCGGCGCCGTGCTGCAGGCGATCCGCGAGAACACCGACCGCGCCGCCGCCTGCGGCTACGACGTCACCAGGGTCAAGCTCCTCTCGTTCGTCTTCTCGGCGATGATCGCGGGCCTAGCCGGTGCGCTGGATGCGCTGCGGCTCACCGTCGTGCCGGTCGAGTCGCTCTACTGGACGACGTCGGGGCAGGTCGTGATCATGACCCTGCTCGGAGGCGCCGGTACGTTCTTCGGCCCCTTCGTGGGCGCGGCCACCTGGCTCCTGCTCGAGGACCGGATCGCCATCGTCACCGAATCGTGGCCCCTCATCATCGGCGCCATTTTCATGGTCTTCGTGCTGTTCCTGCCCCGGGGGATTTGGGGAACACTGCTGGGAGGTCTCTATGGCCGACAAGGTGCCTAGCATCGTCGAGACCGCAACACGGCTGGCGCGCGAGACGCTGGCGCCGCGCGCCGCCTGGTACGATCGCGACGGCGTCAATCCCGTCGAGAGCTGGCGCGACCTCCATCGCGAGCGGCTGCTCGCCATCGGGATCCCCACCGCCTACGGCGGCGAAGGCCTCGACATGGCCGCCTACGTCGCCGTCATCCGGGCGCTGGCCCGCGGCTGCGCCAACACCGCGATGATCAGCCTCTCCCGCACGCTCCTCATGGAGACGGCGATCCGCGAGGCAGGCGAGGGCTGGGCCGTCGACGGCGTGAAGCACTTCTGCACGATGGCGCTGGGCGCCTCGCAGTACATGGTGTGGTGCGCGCTCGACGGCGAGAGCGACATGGGCAAGGCGCTCGTCCTGGCCCTGGTCCCGGCCGATGCCGACGGGATCACCACCGACGGCAAGTGGAACACCCTGGGCATGCGTGGCACCTATAGCCCGTCGGTGACGTTCTCCGGCGTCTGGATTCCGCGCGAGGCCGCGCTCGGCCGGCCGGGCTCGGCGATCCAGGTCGGTGTGGTCGAGAGCTTCGGCCTCGGCTACGCGGCGATCTACCTTGGAATCGCCGACGCCGCGCTCGACTTCGCGATCGACTACGCGAAGAAGCGCGTCGTCAAGCCCGAGAACATCGCGGTCGCCCAGGATCCGACCGTACAGCGCCACATCGGCGGCCTGGCCGTGCGTCTCGACGCCGCCCGCCTCGTGCTGGAGGACTCGGCGGCTCGCTGGGAGAGCGCCGAGATCGCCGAGCGCGGCAACCTCGCCAACAAGGCGAAGTTCCTGGCCACCGAGACGAGCCTCGAGGTCACCTCCAAGGTCATCCAGGTCGTCGGCGGCCGCGGCGCCTACAAGGACTACCCGGCCGAGCGCGCTTTCCGCGACGTGCGCACGGCCACGCTCATGCCTCCGACGGTCGATCGCATGCTGGAGACGATCGGCAAGGCGGCGCTCGGCATCCAGGAGGGAATGTTCAGGATCGGCGGCGGGCCCCAGGGGGCCTGAGCGCCGGACGAGGAGGACGGCATGCGATCGGCATCTCGGACGATCCTCACGGTTCTCGTAGCGATCCTCGTCCTGTCGCCCGTGGTGGCGGCCGCCCAGGCCGTGCCCGGCGCCACCGCCGACGAGCGCGCGATCAACGGCGCCAAGGCCTACATGAAGTCCAAGAACCTCACGTCGCTCAAGCTGAACATGATGATGCCGTCCATCTTCACCGCGGGCAGCACGGGCGAGATGGCCAACTTCGAGAAGGCGACCGGCATCGGCGTGAACTACTTCGAGGTCGGCATCCTCCAGATCCAGGCCAAGGCCATGTCCGAGGCCGTGGCCAAGAGCGGCAGCTTCGACTTCTGGATCGGCGACCCGATCTCGCTGCCCGATCTCGTCGAGGCCGGGCTGGTGCGTCCCATCGACGACCTCGCGGCGCGCGGCAAGCCGGACTTCGACGACGTCGTCGCCGGGTTCGTAGAGCAAGGCCGGTACAAGGGCAAGACGTACGGGATGTTCGGCGACGGCGACAACTGGATCATGGTGATCCGCAAGGACCTCCTCGACGCGCCCGGCGAGAAGCAGAAGTTCAAGGCCAAGTACGGCTGGGAGCCGGGCTGTCCCGACACCTACGAGCAGTGGTACCAGCTCGCGGAATTCTTCACGCGCGATCCCAAAGGCACCGGCGTACCCGAGCTCTACGGCGCCATGGGCTACCGCGCGCGCGGCTGGGGCTGGCGCTGGTGGCTCCAGCAGTTCTACGCCAAAGGCGGGATGCCGTTCGACGACACCATGAAGCCGCTCATCGCCGGCAAGGAAGGCGTGGAGGCGCTCAAGGACTACATCGCGCTGACGAAGTTCATGCCCAAGGACATCCTGGGCTGGGCCACGCCGCAGGCCTACCCGTTCTTCGCGGGCGGCAACGCGTTCTCGATCATGACCTATCCGTCGATCGCCATCGCCGCCGAGCATCCCGAGAAGTCGAAGATCGCCGGCAAGAACCGCTATTGCCTGGTCCCCGGCTACGTCGTGAACGGCAAGCTCGTCCGGCGCTCGCTGCAGGGCTTCGGCAACCTGCTCTACGTCTCGAACTACTCCAAGCACCCGGAGGCGGCCTACTGGCTCGCCCAGTACCTGACGAGCAAGGAAGTGTCGGCGCGGCTCGTATCGGGACCGAACTCGGTGTGGGACCCCTACATGAAGTCGCATCTCACCGACCCGCGCGTGATCAAGGCGCGGACGAAGGAGATGCTCGAGGTCCACCTGAAGAACGCGCAGGTGACGGCGCCGATGATCCTCATCCAGGGTGCCGTGGAGTACAACGACGTCCTCGATCAGAACGTCCAGGAGGCGCTGCTCGGCAAGCTCACGCCCGAAGACGCGCTCAATCGGACGGCGGCGGCCTGGGAGAAGATCACCAACCAGCTCGGCCGCAAGCAGCAGATCGAGGGCTGGAAGGCGCTCAAGCCCGCGTTCCCGACGAAGAACGTCCCGGATTAGCTCGATGCCCGGCGTGATATCCCGGTGGCTCGAACGGGAGCGCGTCTTCAAGTGGCTCCCGTTCGTGCCCGTCCAGGGACTGTTCGCGCTGCTCCTGCTCCCGAACGCCCTGCTGCTCGTCTACCTGTCGTTCCTCTCCTGGCGGATCACGCGTGGTGCGTGGTGGAACGCGCCGTTCACCGGGCTCGACAGCTTTTTGAACGCGCTGGGCGACGAGCGCTTCCTGTGGGCGGTCGGCCGCACGTTCGGCTTCGCCGCCGTCGCGGTGCCGCTGGAGCTCCTGCTCGGCTTCGGGCTGGCGTTGCTCTGCCGTGAGCCGTTCCGCGGCCGCCGCGTCTACACGACCGTGTTCCTCTTGCCGATGATGATCGTGCCCGCGGTCGTCGGCTACGACCTCTCGATGCTCCTCATCGATCAGGGGCCGTTCAACCAGGTGCTGAGCGTGCTCGCCGGCCGTCCGATCACCGTCCGCTGGCTGTCCGACTACACGGCGGCCAAGTTCGCCATCATCGGCGCCGACGTGTGGCAGTGGACCGCGTTGACCTTCCTGGTCTTCGTCTCCGGGCTGGCCGGGCTCCCTCGCGATCCCATCCGCGCGGCGCGGGTGATGGGCGCCAGCCGCTGGCAGATCTTCTGGCACGTGGAGCTGCCGCTGCTCAAGCCCGTCATCGCCATCGCGGTCGTCCTGCGCTCGATGGAGGCGCTGAAGATCTTCGACTACCCGATGCTCCTGACCCAGGGCGGGCCGGGCAACGCCACCGAGACCATCGCGGTCTACCTGTGGCGGATGGGCTGGGAGTTCGCCCGCGTCTCCGACGCGGCCGCCATGTCGCTCATCCTCCTCGTCGTCGTGTCGCTCTACATCTTCATCGCGATCCGCGTGCTGCGCCGCGAGCGCCGCCGGCTGGCCGAGGAGGGCGTGCGGTGACGCGGCGGCGATGGCTCGGCCCCGCGCGGCACGCGCCTTTGCTCATCTGGACGGCGATCACGCTGGGGCCCATCTACTGGATGGTGATGACGTCGTTCAAGCACTCGGGCGAGTGGGTGACCTGGCCGCCGCGCTGGGTGCCGCACGAGCCGACGCTGATCAACTACGTGAAGGTGCTGACGCCGGGCACGTCGACGTTCGAGCTGGGCCGGCAGACGCTGAAGATCCTCAAGCCACTCTGGGACAGCCTCTTCATCGCCACCACGGCGTCGCTGGTGGCAGTGGTGCTGGGCAGCGCGCTCGCCTACTCGTGGACGCGCTTCGGCACCGGCGGTCAGCGCTACCCCTACAACATCCTGTCGATCCGCATGGTGCCGCCGATCGTGATCGCGGTGCCGTTCGTCGTGTACTACGTGACCCTCCGGCTGCTCGACACCTACACCGGCCTCATCCTCGTGTACCTCGCGACGTCGCTTCCCTACGTCATCTGGATGATGCTCGCCTTCATCGAGGAGGTGCCGGTGGAGCTGGAGCACGCGGCCCGGGTCATGGGCGCCTCGCGCTTCCGCGTCCTCGGGCGCATCGTCCTGCCGCTGACCGCGGCGGGCCTCGTGGTGACGTTCCTCTTCGTCTTCATCCTCAACTGGAGCGAGCTGCTCCTGGCGATGACGTTGACCAACACCGAGGTGTCGACGATCCCGATCACGCTGAACAAGTTCCAGTCGGCCAACGAGGGGCGCGACTACGGGCCGCAGGCCGCCATCGGCACCATCGCGACGCTGCCGGTCATCGTCCTCGGCTTCCTGATCCAGAAGCACCTCGTGCGCGGCTTCTCCTTCGGCCTCCTGCGGAAGTAACGTGGCCGCCGCCCTGCGGAACTAGCGTGGCTGGCGTCAGGCTCGAGGGACTCACCAAGCTCTTCGCGTCGACCCGCGCGGTGGACGCCATCGATCTGACAGTCCCCGACGGCGAGTTCGTCGTGCTGGTCGGCCCCTCGGGCTGCGGCAAGACGACCACGCTCAACATGATCGCTGGGCTCGAGACGCCCACGGCCGGCGACATCTTCATCGGCGACGCTCGCGTCACGGACTGGGAGCCACGCGACCGCAACCTCGGCATGGTCTTCCAGAGCCTCGCCCTGTTCCCCCACCTGAGCGTCTTCGACAACATCGCGTTCCCGTTGCGGATCAAGAAGGTCCCCGAGGCCGAGGTTAGAGCGCGCGTGCAGGCCGTGGCGGCGACGACGCGCATCGCGCCGCTCCTCGCCAAGCGCCCGGCCACGCTCTCCGGCGGCGAGGCGCAACGGGTGGCGCTCGCCCGCACGATCATCGTCAAGCCGGCGGTGTTCCTCATGGACGAGCCGCTCTCGAGCCTCGACGCCAAGCTGCGCGTGGAGATGCGCACGGAGCTCAAGCGCCTGCACGCCCAGCTCTCAGCCACGTTCATCTACGTGACCCACGACCAGGCCGAGGCCATGACGATGGCCGATCGGATCGTCGTCATGCACCAGGGCAAGATCCAGCAGGTGGGGCCGCCGCTCCAGATCTACGCCGATCCCGGCAATCGCTTCGTGGCCGGCTTCTTCGGCGTTCCGGCGATGAATTTCCTCGACGGCGAGGTCGTCGTCGAGGGCAGCGACCTTCGCTTCCGCGCCGTCGGCCTCCGGCCCAGGCTCGCGGTGCCGCGGATGGCGACCCGGGGATCGGCCACGCTCGGCGTTCGTCCCGAGCACGTGAAGCTCGGCGATGGCGCCGATGCTTCACCCGCGACGGTGAGCCTGATCGAGCCGATGGGCGACGAGACCCTCGTCTTCCTCGACTACGGTGGGCCGGTCTCGCTGGTGGCCAAGGTGGACGCCGAGGACAAGGTGACGGTCGGCGACCGCCGTCCGTTCACGCTCCGCGGCGACCGGCTGACCTTCTTCGACGGAACGGGAGGACGACTCCGATGAAGCGATTCGACGGACAGGTGGTGATCGTCACCGGCGCCGGCCGGGGCATCGGGCTGCGCATCGCCCGGGCGTTCGGGCGCGAAGGCGCGCGGCTGGCGCTGCTCGACATCGACGAGGCGGCCGCCCTGAAGCTGGCCGCCGAGCTGGCGGATGCGAAGGTCGAGGCGCTGGCGCTCAAGACCGACGTCACCATCGGCGACGAGGTGCGCCGCGCCGTGGACGCGGCGGTCAGGCGCTGGCAACGGGTCGACGTCCTCGTCAACAACGCCGGCGGCTTTCCCAAGATCAAGGCGACCGAGGACATCGACGACGAGGAGTGGGAGCAGATCCTCCGCTTCAACCTCTCGAGCACGTTCCTCTGCAGCAAGGCCGTGCTGCCGATCATGAAGCGCCAGCGATCGGGCCGGATCATCAACATGTCGTCGGTCGTGGCCCGTGGGGCGCCGGTCACCGTGACGTCGCACTACGCGGCATCCAAGGCGGCCATCCTCGGCTTCACGCGGCATCTGGCGCGAGAGGTCGGAGGCGATGGCATCACCGTGAACGCGGTGGCGCCGGGCACGGTGGCCACCGAGCGCTGGAAGTCACTGCGCACGCCGGAACAGATCGAGAAGATCACTGCCAGCATCCCGCTGCGCCGGCCGTCCGAGCCCGAGGAGATCGCGGAGATCGTCCTCTTCCTCGCCTCCGAGCCGGCCGCCTACATCACCGGCGCCACCCTCGATATCAACGGCGGGCTCGTGATGCAGTGAGCCGCCCGACGTCGGCTGACTCCCGTCGGGTATAGCTGACAAAAATTACGGCAGCCAAATAGCCGCGTGGCGCCGCCGCCCAGGCGCCGGAAGGTGACAGGCGTTCCGTTCAGATGCCACCGCGGCACGTCTCGCTCGTCGGAGCTCGCGCAACTTACCGTCGTACTTGGCATCGCGTCTGGCACTCGCCGTGCACTTTCCCGCCGCACGGAGGAGTCCATGGCGCGGAAAATCTCCCTCGTCCTTCTCGGTCTTATCCTCATCGCCGGCTGTTCGCGGCCGCTTACGCCTGCGGAGAAGGGAGCGCTCATCGGCGGCGCCGTCGGTGTCGTGGCGGGCGCCGTGATCGCGGATGCCGCGCAGCACCAGACCGCGCAGCCGCCGCCGCCGCCGGCTCAAGTGGTCGTCGCCGCGCCTCCCCGCGTCGTCGTGCCGACCGCGCCACACATGGTGTGGGTCCCCGAGTGGGGCGTGTACGTGATGGACGGCCACGACATCGTCTATCACCAGACGTCGTACTATCAATACTCGAACGGCTACTGGTGGATCTCTCCGTCGTACGCCGGGCCGTGGGCCATCGCGGCGACACCACCACCGACGATCGCGCAGCTTCCACCCGGCAGGCTCCACCACCACCCGGTGCGGAGAGCTTACATGGCGGCGCAAGCGTCGCCGCCGACCGCGCCGATCATCGTGCAAGCGCCGCCCACCGTGATCGTTGCGGCGCCGCCCCAGGCTGCACCGGCGGCCCCGGCCCCTGGGCAAATCTTCCCCGCACCGCGGCCGCACGTGTACGCGCCGGCTCAGCCACCGGCGGTCGTCGTTCAAGCGCCACCGGTCGCCGCCGCCCCGGCTCAGCCGACGGGGCCGCCAGTGGTTCACGGCGCCGTCACGCCAGCTCCGCCAGTCGCCGCTGCGCCTGTCGTCGTCGCACCTCCGGCCGCGACGCCGCCCCAGGTTGCCACGCCTCGCGTCGTCGCCGCGCCGGTGCCGCCGCCGGCGGTCGTCGTGCCGGCTCCCCCACAGACGGAGCGCGCTCCGGCACCGCCCGCGCAGGTGACCCTGGCGACGCCTCCAGCAGCCGGCTCACCGGCACGGCCCCAAATGATCTGGGTCGCCGAGTGGGGCGTGCACCTGCTGGAAGGTCAGGACGTCGTCTACTACAACGAGGCCTACTTCTCGTTCTCGGGCGGGCAATGGTCGATCTCGCAATCGCACGCGGGCCCGTGGGCGATCGTCCCGACGCCGCCGCCGGTGATCGCGAAGCTTCCGCCCGGCCAGCTCCACAGCCACCTGCCGCGCGGGCACCACTGCCCGCCTGGTCTCGCCAAGCAGGGGCGCTGCTAAGCGAGCGATCGTCAGCGGCCGTTCGGGCGCGTCGGAAACAACGACAGTTCTCCCTCTAACCAAAGATCAAGCCTCGTCCAAGTCCACGAAGGCATTCGGGAATTTTTGCTGGAATACCCCTTGCTCTTTCCACTGGGCAAGAAGCAAACAGCGGGCGAGGAGGGGCGAATGGCAGATGCGACGTCCGAGCATCTCTTCGAACCCTGCCCGACCTCACCTGAAATACATTGCGTCTGGTGTGGCGTCGCGGAAGCTGCGCATCCCGACGATGCCGCGCTGGACAGAAGTCTCGAGGAGTCCTCTCGAGCGCAGTTGTAAGAGAACTGGCGGACCGCCAGACACAGCACACTTGGGTTGGAGACTCGCCCCTCTCCCGCTCCTGAGCTGATCTGGCGGTCCTGCCAGTCCATTTCTGCCGACTACACGCCCAGGAACCTCTGCTGGATCTCCGGATCGCGCCGCAAGTCATCCGGCGTCCCTTCGAACTGAACCCGGCCCTGGTCCATCACGTAGACACGATGGGCCAGGGTCAGGGCCACCTCCAGTGCCTGCTCGACGAGCAGAATCGTCGTTCCTCGTCGGTTGATGACGGCAAGGATGTCGGTCAGGCTCTCGACGAGCATCGGGGCCAGGCCTTCGGTGGGCTCGTCGACGAGCATGATCGACGGCCGGGCCACCAGCGCCCGCGCGATGGCGAGCATCTGCTGCTCGCCGCCCGAGAGATGGCGGCCTCGGTGGGCGATGCGCTCCCGCAGCCGCGGGAAGTACTCGAAGACTTCTTCGACGCGGTCGGGGCCACCCCCATCGGTCGCGAGCCAGCCCAGCCGGAGATTGTCGAGCACGGTCAGGTTCGGCAGGATCCGTCGCTCCTCGGGAACCCAGGCGATCCCGTTACGGGCGATCCGGTGCGTCGGCAATCCCGTCAGGTCCTGGTCGCGCAGCAGGATCCGGCCGCGGCGGGGCCGGGCGATGCCCATGATCGAGCGGAGCGTCGTCGTCTTGCCAGCGCCGTTGCGGCCGATGATCGTCACCACCTCGCCCTGGCGCACGGTGAGCGAGATGCCCTGCAGGATGTGAGCTTCGCCGTAGTACGTATGCACGTCCTCGAGGACGAGCAGGTCGCCGGTCACCGGGTCGCCCCCAGGTAGGTCTGCTGGACCAGGGTGTTGGCGCGGATCTCGTCGGGCGAGCCCTCGGCCAGCACCTGGCCCTGATGCAGCACGGTGATGTGGTCGGAGATCCTCATGACGACCTTCATCTTGTGCTCGACCAGGATCACCGTGCGGCCGGTGGCCAGTTCCCGGATGAGCCGCATCGTCTCGTCGGTCTCTTCCGGGCTCATGCCCGCGGTCGGCTCGTCGAGGAGCAGCAGCGCGGGATCGGTGGCCAGCGCGATGCCGATCTCGAGGTGACGCTTCTCGCCGTGTGACAGGTGAGCGGCGAGCCGGCCGGCCTTACGCCCGAGGCCGATCCGCTCCAGCAACGACTCCGCGCGCCGGCGCACGTCGCGCAGATGCGACGCCTTCGACCAGAAGTCGTACGCGCGGGCGTGCCCCTGCACCGCCACGCGCACGTTCTCGAGCACCGTGAGATGCGGGAACACGTTCGTGATCTGGTAGGACTTGGCCACGCCCAGTCGGGCCACCTGGTGCTGGGGCAACCCGGTGATGTCGCGACCGTCGAACCAGATGCGGCCGCTCGACGGCCTCATCTCGCCCGAGATCAAGCGGAAGAACGTCGTCTTGCCCGCGCCGTTCGGGCCGATGATCGAGCGGAGCTCACCGCGGCGGACGCTGACGTTGACGCGATCGACGGCGAGGAGGCTGCCGAACGCACGCGTCAGCTGCTCTGTGCGGAGCAGGGCGTCGTCGGGCATGACGAAGAAGGTATGCCATCGCCATGCGCCGCATCAAGGCCTTACCGGCATGCCGCTTGCTCGATCGGGTTCTGGATCAGGTTCCCACGAAGCGACGCAACGGCCAAGAAAGGCGGCGAGACGATGATCCGCAAGCTGGCCTCGGGAAAGTACCGGCTCTTCTCCAGGAAGAAAGATGCTCGCACGGGCAAGCGGCGCAACCTCGGTACATTCGCCACACGGGCCGCGGCCGAGCGCCACGAGCGTGCGGTCCAGTTCTTCAAGCGCCACTGAGCTCTTCCAAGCGTCAGCGGGCCACGACTCACTTCTCAGCGCGCATCGGCCCGACGATCTCCCAGAATTTCCGGCTCAGCGCCCAGCGGGCGAGCGGCGACAGCAGCATGAGCACGGCCAGCGTCATCAGGACGGCGGAGATCGGCCGCTCGAAGAAGATGAAGACGTCGCCGCGCGAGAAGATCAGGGCCCGCCGCACCGACGCCTCGAGCTGGGGCCCGAGGATCATCGCCAGCACGAGGGGCGCCGGCTCGAAGGCGAGCTTGCGGAGCACGTAACCGACGAGGCCGAACGCGACGGCCACGCCGACGTCGAAGGCGCTGTTGTTGACGCTGTAGGCCCCGACCAGCACGAACACGATGATGAACGGCGCCAGCAGGCCGTACGGCACCTGCAGCAGGCGCACCCACACGCGGATCAGCGGCAGGTTGAGGACGAGCAGCATCACGTTGCCGATGTACATCGAGGCGATGAGGCCCCAGAAGAGCTGGGGCTGCTGGGCCACCAGCAGCGGCCCCGGCCGGATGCCGTGGATGAGCAGAGCGGCGAAGATCAGCGCGATGGACGCGTTGCCCGGGATGCCGAGCGTCAGCAGCGGGATGAACGAGCTGGACGCCGCACCGTTGTTGGCCGCCTCGGGCGCGGCGACGCCCTCGATGGCGCCCTTGCCGAAGCGCTCGGGGTGCCGGCTGATGCGCTTCTCGATGGCGTAGGAGAGGAACGACGAGATGATGGCGCCGCCGCCGGGGAGCACGCCGATGATGAAGCCGAGCAGCGAGCCGCGCGCCATCGGGGCCGCCGCCGCCTTCCACTCCTCGCGCGTCGCCAGGAGGCCGCCGATCTTCGTCGTGATGACCTCGGGCTCTTCCGTCTGCTCGACGTTGGCCAGCACCTCGCCGATGCCGAACAGGCCCATCGCGACGAGGACGAAGTCGAAGCCCTCGCTGAGCTTGAAAATGCCGTAGGTGAAGCGCGGCGTGCCCTGGATCGGATCGAGGCCGACGCTCCCGAGGAGCAGCCCGACGACGGCCATCATCAAGCCCTTCGTCATCGAGGCGCCAGCGAGATAGCCGACCATCAGGAGGCCGAGGATCAGCAGGGCCGCGTTCTCCGGCGCGCCGAACTTCAGCGCGAAGCTGGCCAGTGGCGGCGCCAGCAGCATGAGCCCGACCACGCCGATCGTGCCCGCGATGAACGAGCCGACGGCGGCGACGGCCAGCGCGGCGCCCGCCCGTCCCTGGCGCGCCATCTGGTAGCCGTCGAGACACGTCACCACCGAAGCCGCCTCGCCGGGAATGTTCAGCAGGATCGACGTCGTCGAGCCGCCGTACATCGCGCCGTAGAAGATGCCGGCGAGGAGGATCACCGCCGACGTCGCCGGAATGCCGTAGGTCACGGGCAGTAGCAGCGCGATCGTGGCCGGTGGCCCGAGGCCGGGCAGCACGCCGATGGCGGTGCCGACCAGCGAGCCGACGAAGCAGTAGAAGAGATTCGCCGGGGTGAGCGCGATGGCGAATCCGGACCCGAGGAGGCTCAGGATCTCCATGAGCCCGGCGGCAGCGGCACCTTCAGCCACATGGCGAAGAGCAGGTACGAGCCGCCGGCGGCGAGCAGCGAGACCGCGAGCGCGAGCAGCCAGCGCTGCGGGTGCGTGACCTTCACCATGTAGAGCACGAGGAGGAACGTGGCGATCGGATAGCCGACGCATTCGAGCATCGCCGTGTAGACAGCGAGCGCGGCCACCAGGCCGATCACCTGTCCGATGCGGGTGTTGCCCCGCGCGCCGGCCGCGGCGCGAGCGCGCAGCGCGTGGCCGAGAAGGAGGAGCGAGAGCGCGACGAGGAGGGCGGCGAGCCAGAGCGGGAAGAATCCCTCACCGGGATTCCTCACGGTGCCGATCGGTAACCCCAACGCCTCCCGCAGCGCCAGCGCCGCCACCGCCAGCCCGAGGACGACGGCGCCGATCTCCCGCGTCATCGTCCGGCCGCTACTTCGCGGCGGTGACGACGCGGCCGAAGGCGTCCCACTCCTGCCGCCAGGTCGCCTCGAACTCCTTGCCCGTCTGGAACTGGACGTCGTCGCCGAGCTGTCGGATCTGCTCCAGGAACTGCTTGTCCTCGGCGATCTTCCGGAAGGCGCCCTCGAGCTTGGTCACAGTCGCCGGTGGCAGCCCCTTCGGCCCGACGACGGCGCGCCACATCGTGAAGACCACGTCGACGCCTTCTTCCTTGAGCGTGGGCGTCTGGGGCAGCTCGCGGATGCGCGAGGGGCCGGTTACGGCCAGCGGCCGCAGCTTGCCCGCCGTCACCTGCGGCATGAGCTGCGCCGTGAACGAGAACGTGGCGTCGGCATGGCCACCGAGGACTGCCAGCGCGGCCGGCCCGCCACCGTCGAACGGGATGTTGTTGTACTCAACGCCGGCCGCCTTGGCCATCATCCGCATGGGAAAGTCGGCGGCGCCCCACGTCCCCGAGTTGGCGAAGTTGAACTTCCCGGGGTTCTTCTTCATGTAGTCGAGCGCCTCGCGCATCGTCTTCCAGGGCGCCTCGTTCCGCACGGCGAAGACGGGGGACTGTAGTTGATGCGGGCGATCGGCGTGAACTGGTCGGGGCCGATGGGCGCCTTCTGCACGAGGGCGAAGATCGTGTTCGGGCCGGTGCCGCCCAGCATGATCGTGTAGCCGTCGGGCTTGGCGCGGATCACGTACTGCGAGCCGACGGCGCCGCCGCCGCCGGGCTTGAGCACGACGAGCAGCGGCTGGCCGAGGTACTGCTGGGCGACGCTGGCAATGGCGCGTGCCGTGAGGTCGTGCGAGCCGCCCGGCCCGTACGGGATCACCAGCTCGATCGGCTTCGTGGGGAACTCCTGGGCTGAGGCCGGCCACGAGCCAGTCAACAGCGCGACGACGACGAGAATGATTCGGATTGCGTACAATGGCATGCCGTTCCTCCGGATTTGCAGAACATTAGACGGCCGCCCGCGCGATTGCAAGGAGGCAGCGTGACGATGAAGCCGATCGAGATGGGAATCGTCGGAGTGGGCTGGATCGGGGAGATCCGCGCCAAGGTCTGCGCCGGCCACCCGCTGATCAAGGGCCTGCATCTCTGCGAGATCGACAAGGCCCGGCTCGAGCGCGTGGCCAAGGAGACGGGGGCCCGGACCGCGACGACCGATTATCGCGAGCTGCTGGCCCGCTCCGACATCGACGCCATCATCGTCTCGACCACGCCGGAGACCACCCACTATCCGTTCACGCGCGACTGTCTGATGGCGCGCAAGCACGTGCTGCTCGAGAAGCCCATCGGCCTCGAGCTCAAGCACGCCGACGAGCTGATGCAGCTGGCCCGGGCCCACCGGCTCAAGCTCACCATCGGCTACACCCAGCGGTTCAATCCCCGCTACGCCTACGTCAAGCAGTGCGTGGTGGACGGCACGATCGGCCAGCCGGTGACCGCCCTGGTCAGCCGCAACGTCTCGCGCTCCATCGGCAACAAGATCGGCGGCCGCGTGCACCTCTCGCCCGCGGTCATGGAAGCCACGCACGACATCGACTTCATCCTCTGGTGCATGCAGCCGCGCACGCCGATCCGCGTGTACTCGCAGAACGCCTACGGCGTGATGAAGAAAGAGCACGGCCTGCCCGACACGCAGTGGATCATGGTCACGATGGACGACGGCACCGCGTTCACCATCGGCGCCGGCTGGGCTTTGCCGCCCGGCTATCCACACTTCTCCTCGGCCACCATCGAGTTCATCGCGACGGAGGGCGCCGTGCTGGTGGACGACTCGCATCGCGACGTCATCCTCAACACGATGAAGAACCGGATGGTGCTGCCGCTCAGCACGATGCCGGGCGAGCAGGTCGGCCACGTCTACCAGGGACCGATGGCGGCCGAGACCATCCACTTCATCGAAGCGGTGGCCGGCGACCGCCCGGTCCTGGTCACGCCCGAGGAGGCGCGGCTGGTCATGGAAGTCACGCTGGCCGCCGACCTCTCGGCCGAGCGCAACGCGCCGGTGAGCCTGCCGCTCGACTGAGCGCGGCTACTTCGCCGCCGGGTCGTACACCTCGTTGACGTTGACGCCCTCGTGGGGGCCGCCACCGCCGGCGACGTTCGATCCGCTGATCGCGTACATCTTGCCGCCGATTTCGCCGACGGCCAGGCCGTGCCGCGGCGTCGGCATCGGCGGCAGCCGCTCCCACGCGTTGGTCTTGGGGTCGTACGCTTCGTGCGTCTTGTACGTGCCGACCAGGTCGTTGAGGTACGCCTCGCCGCCGAGCACGTGCATGCGGCCGTTGAGCACGGCCACGCCCACGCCGCTGCGCGGTGTCGGCATGCCGAGCACGGACGCCCAGGTGTCCTTGGCGACGTCGTAGACCTCGTTGGTGCTCACGTTGTTGCTGAGCCCGATGATGAAGGTCGAGCCGATGCGGCCGCCCACGACGTAGATCTTCCCGTCGATCAGCGCGGCGCCGTGGTGGTTGCGCGCGGTCAACATCGGGCGGGCCAGCGTCCACGTGTTCGTCTCGGTGTCGTAGACCTCGTTCGTGGCCACGTTCTCGACGGGGACCGACGGGCGCAGCTCGGGCGTCGAGTAGCTCGGATTCCGGGCGCCGCCGATCGCGTAGATCTTGGTCCCGATCGCCGTGGCCGACAGCGCGCCGCGAGGTGTCGGGACGGGCGTGCCCTTCGACCACGCGTTGGCCGCGGTGTCGTAGATCCACACCGAATTCGAAGGTACCCAGGCCGGTAGCCCGCCGCCGGCCGGCCGCGCGATCGTGAAGCCGCCGATCGAGTAAAGCTTGCCGCCGACCGCCGCGAAGCCCGGGTGGTGGATGCCTTCGGGGATCGAGGCGAGCCGCTTCCACTCGGCCGTCGCCGGATCGAAGCTCCACAACATCATCTTCGGTTCCCAGCCCGGGAACGCGCCGAGTCCGCCGAGCACGTACATCTTGCCGCCGGCGGCCGTGCCGTAGACTTCCTCTTCACCCTGCGGGATCGGCTTGAGCTGACTCCACTTGCCCTGGGCCAGCGCCGGCCCGGCCACGAGCAGCATCGTCATCACGAGAACGAAGCCCAGCGTGACTCGAACGCCCATATGAGTCCCCCTCCGCTTCATGCTGTCGCCTCAGTCGCCGGTCGGCATCACGCCGGCGCCCTCGACCATGAGAATGACGGTGCGCTCCGGGGCGCGCGTGCGATGCATGACCCCTTTCGGCACCGTGAAGCCTTGCCGGGGCCCGAGCTCGACGGTCCGCCCTTCGAGATCGATGACCCACCGCCCCTCGATCACGTAGAAGAACTCGTCCTCGTGGTCGTGCTTGTGCCAGTGGAAATCGCCCTGCATCACGCCGAGGCGTACGACGCAGTCGTTCACGCGGCAGAGCGTCTGGTTGTACCAGCCGTCCCGGCAGCCATCGACGAGCGCCTGGATGTCGACGAGCTGGAGCGAAGCGAACAACGTGTCGAGATGGATGGCGTAGGGTTGTGAAGCCATTGCGATCCTCCGTCAGACGCTAGAGCTTGATCTCCAGGACATAGAGCCCGCCGATCATGCGGTCGACGGCGTACGTGATGCCGCGCTCGTCGATCATGACGTCGTTGATCTGGATGGCCTTCGTCGGCGACTTCCTCGGTGCCGGCGGCACGAACCAGGCCGCCTCGCGGGGATGGAACGGATCGGCGAGGTCGAACGCGCGCACGCCACCATTGAAGAACGTCCCCACGACGAAGCGCTCCGAGGACCACATCCCGGGATCGTTCTCGTGCAGGTTGTGAGCGCCGAAGCGTCCGCCGCGCTTGGCGAAGATCTTGACCGGCGGCAGCGGGCACGTGCTGATGGGCACCAGCTTGCCGTCCGTGTGCGCGTCCACGATCCACACGAGCTTCGGCCAGTCCTTGCCGGCGTCCTTGGTCGCCTCGTCGCTGACGACCAGCAAGCCGCGCTCGAACAGCGGCACCACGGTGTGGCAGAAGCCGGGGAACGGCGGATGGTAATCCCAGCGGCTCACCATCTTCGGATGCGTCTTGTCCGAGATGTCGAGGACGATCGCGCCCCCGTCGAGATAGCCGAGATAGGCTCGGTCGGGGCGCTGAGGATAGACGTTCGTGTTGTGAGCGCGATAGCCCGTGTCGAACGTGGGATGCCGGGGCAGCGGTGGCTCGGCGTCGCCCTCACGCGTGCCCGGCAGCCACCAGCGGCCGACCTCGACCGGCCGCGACGGCCGGCGCACGTCGACGATGCGGTAGAACTGATCGTCGCGCCGGTTGCGCGGCGTGAAGTCGGCCGCGCCCGAGCTGCAGTGGACGTACTCGCCGTCCACCCACCACAGGTGATGCACCCCACGCGACGTGGCGCCGGAGGCGTCGAAGAGCGACACGCTGCGGGGCTTGGCCGGGTCGGCGACGTCGAAGATCTCGAATCCCGCCGGCGTGAGTCCGGGCGCACTCGTCTGGTACGCCACCACGAGCAGGTCGCCGACCAGATCCAGCGAGTTGGAGCGCATCCGGTTGTGAGGAAGATCGGTCTGCGTGATCAGCGCCGGCTTCTTGGGATTGGTGACGTCGACGGCCGTGACGTTCTTCGGCGCCGACTCGTGGGCGATCCACAGGATTCTCCGGCCATCGCGGGTGCGCTGGATGGCCATGCCCTCGCCGCAATTGCCGAAGCCGTCGAGGGGATGGTGGGCGAGGAGGCGGACGTTGCGCGAGCTTTGAGCTGTCATGGCGGGCGCATGCTACGGCAAAACACGATGGGGGGGTAGAAGCAGCTGCACGGCGGCTCCGAACTCACGGAGGGGCCGGGCCGGCCCACCAGCGCCCCTGGTTAAGGTTAAATCCGCCCCAGGTTCATTGAGGGAGAACTGCCCGCGGCTCGCAGCCGTCTCACCTGCTTGGCTTTCTGCAGCCAGGGAAGAGCCTCGTCGAGCCTCTCCCGCTCCATCAGGTAGACTCCGATGTCGTTATATGGCGTGCCGAACGCCGGGTCGATCTCCTCTTGCCACAGCTTCGTCGCTTGCCTCAAAGGCTCTCGTCCGTCCATTTTCACGTCCCCCGTCACCTGCACCGGGACCCGGGGCGCGTGCCGGTCGACACCGGCACGGCCTCGGTCCCGACCGGCCTCGATCATGCGGCCTTGACTTCGATCGTCCTCGGCGTCGCGGCTCGCGGCGCGGGGACCCTCACCTCGAGTATGCCGTTCGCGGACTTCGCCTCCACTTGGGCGGCGTCGACGCCCTCGGGGAGCGCGAAGCTCCTCTGGAACGCCCCGTACGCGACCTCGCGGACGAAGTAGTCCTTGCCCGTGGAGTCGTGGTCGGCCTTGCGCTCACCCTTGACGGTGAGGACGTTGTCCATCAAGGACACCGCGACATCCTTCGGATCCACGCCCGCCAGGGAGAACTGCATGACGTAGGTGCCGTCCTCGATCCGCCCCTCCACGGCGGGGAGCAACGGAGCACGCTGAGCGGCGTCATCCCTGGTGCCGTAGAAGAACCTCTCGAATAGGTCGTCGGCCTCGTGGTGGAGGTGGAACTGCCGGGTCGGGGACCAGTGAAGCATGGTGTTCATGGTGCTCTCCTTAGTTATATATCTTATATCATTTTATATAATGGACGTCAATTACGAATATAGGCGGCATCATTTGGGGCCCGAGCGACGATTTCGCATCAAAAAGTGCTGCGGAGGTAGTGGCGGCTTACACCAAAAGAGCGCCTAAGGAGCCTTGCAGGGTAGGATCACCATTCATACGTCATCCGGGGCTCGGAGTGACCGGCGAACGTCAGCGTGAACAGGGCCGGCGGCCCAACGGGCCGCAATGCTGAGGCGTCGCCAGCCGTGACGGTGCCGCACGGCCCCGTCGACGCGCTGCTTGCGGAGCTCCATGCCTCACGCCGAGGCTTGACCGCCGACGAGGCGCGCCGGAGGCTCGGCGAGGTCGGGCCGAACGAGCCCGCGCGACCGCCGCGCACGACCGGCCTCGTCCAGATCCTCCTGCTCCTGGCGAACCCGTTAGTCATCATCCTCCTGATCGCGAGCCTCGCCTCCGCCGTGCTCGGCGAGCGGGTCAATGCCTCCATCATCGTCCTCATGGTGGCGCTGAGTATCGTGCTCAACTTCGTTCAGACCTATCGCTCCCACCGCGTCGCCGAGCGGCTGCGCGATGCCGTGGCGCCGACGGCGAACGCCCTCCGCGATGGGAGCTGGATCGAGATTCGGCGGCGCGATCTGGTTCCCGGCGACATCATCCGGCTCGCCGCGGGGGATCGCGTTCCTGCCGACGCCCGTCTGCTCGAGGCCCGTGACCTCCACGTCCAGCAGGCCGCACTCACGGGCGAGTCGATGCCGGCCGAGAAGGACGCGGGTGCCGTCGACGTCTCGCCGCGTCAGTCGGCGGACGCGCGCAACGTGATCTTCCTCGGCACGTCGGTCGTCAGCGGCACGGCGACGGCGCTGGTCGTCGCTACCGGGCCGGCCACTGCTTTCGGCGACATCGCCGCGCGGCTGTCGACGCGCCCGCCCGAGACGGAGTTCGAGCGCGGCGCCCGACAGTTCGCACTCCTCATCATGCGCACGGTGTTCTTCCTCGTTCTCTTCGTGCTTCTGGCAGGCGCGCTCCTGCATCACGCCTTTCTCGAGTCGCTGCTCTTCGCGGTCGCGTTAGCGGTGGGCCTGACGCCTGAATTCCTACCCATGATCAGCGCCGTCACCCTCTCTCGCGGGGCCGCGCACATGGCGCGACAGAAGGTGATCGTCAAGCACCTCGAGGCCATCGAGAACTTCGGCAGCATGGACGTTCTCTGCAGCGACAAGACCGGCACGCTCACGAGCGGAGACATGATGCTCGACCGACACCTTGACCCATTCGGCCAGGTATCGGAGCGGCCGTTCACCCTCGCCTATGTCAACAGCTCCCACCAAACTGGCATCAAGAGTCCGCTCGACGCGGCGATACTCCAGCGCGGCGGACCGCTGCCCGACGCGTACCGGAAGATCGACGAGATCCCGTTCGACTTCGAGCGCCGACGGCTCTCCGTCGTCGTCGACAACGGCGGCGAGCGGCTGCTGATCACGAAGGGGGCTCCGGAGGGCGTCATCGCCTGCTGCACGACGTACGAGGTCGACGATCGCCGGGCACCCCTCGATCAGACGATGCGCGCGCGCTGCGAAGCGACCTACCGCGAGTTGAGCGCGCAAGGATCTCGCGTTTTGGCCGTCGCCTACGCGATAGTGCCGCCCCAGGCCGTGTATTCCGCCCGCGACGAGCGTGAGCTCGTGCTCGCCGGCTTCGTGACCTTCTTCGACCCGCCGATGGAAGGCGTCGCCGAGACGCTCCGCGCGCTCCGCCGCGACGGCGTCGTGGTGAAGATCCTCACCGGCGACAACGAGCTTGTCGCCCAGCACGTCTGCGGGCAGGTCGGCCTCGACAGTGCCCGCATCGTCGGTGGCGACGAGATCGAGCGCATGACCGACAGCGCGCTCGCTGCGGTGGCTGAGCGCACGACCGTCTTCGCCCGCGTCTCACCCGCGCAGAAAAACCGGATCATCCTCGCGCTCAAGAGTCGCAATCACGTCGTCGGCTTCCTGGGCGACGGCATCAACGACGCGCCCTCCATCCACACGGCGGACGTCGGCGTGTCCGTCGCGACCGCCGTCGACGTCGCCAAGGACGCGGCCGACATCATCCTGCTTGAACGCGACCTGGACGTCCTCCATGCCGGAATTCTCGAGGGCCGGCGGGCCTTCGGCAACGTGATGAAGTACCTGCTGATGGGGACGAGCTCGAACTTCGGCAACATGTTCAGCATGGCGGGCGCGTTCCTCTTCCTGCCGTTCCTGCCGATGCTGCCCACGCAAATATTACTGAACAATTTCCTCTACGATCTCGCCCAGATCACGATCCCCTCCGACAATGTCGACGATGCCTTCATCCGGACCCCCCAGCGGTGGAACATCGGAATCATCCAGAGGTTCATGGTGGTGATCGGGCCTATCAGCTCGATCTACGACTTCCTCACGTTTGGAGTGCTGCTGTGGGTCTTCCGCGCCTCCGAGGCGCTGTTCCAGACGGGCTGGTTCGTCGAGTCGCTCGCGACGCAGACGCTCGTCCTCTTCGTCATCCGGACCGCCGGCAGTCCCTTGCGCAGTCGGCCGAGCCTCCCGCTGGCGGTGACCACGGTGCTCGTTGTGCTGATCGGCGTGATCTTGCCCTTCACGCCGCTGGCCGCTACGCTCGGCCTCGTGCCACTCCCGGGCGCGTACTTCGTGTTTCTCGGTGGAGTCACCCTGACCTATCTCGTCCTTGTCGAGGTGGTCAAACGCCGACTGATGCGCAAACTGCTCGGCATGGGCCCCGCAACACCTGAGACGAAAGCGATCACGCCAGAATCATAGGCCCGTTACGCAGGAAGGGACAATCGCGGAGGACACGAGATGGCCACGGACGACGAGATCCAGAAGTTCGTGCAGCGTCACCACGGCTTCATCCCGAAAACTGGGTGGATCGCTCATGTCAAGGAGGTTCACGGCGTACCGACGCTGCGTGGGGCGAACCGGGCCCGTCGTGATCGCGACATCGAGCCGTGCCCGCCGGAAAAGCGTGAGGCGATCGAAGAGGCGCTTCGGCATTTCCGCATGATTTGACGGCGGCCGGCGTCTCGTTCAAACGCTCGGTCCTTTCGCGCCCTCCAGCGTAGTCGCGCCTGGCGCGCTCGAGTTCCTCGACGAGCTCGCGGCGCTCAGCGAGGAGGCGCCTCGCTTCCTGAGCGCGCGTGAGGAGGAGCGCGCCGAACCTGAGCTGGTGGCGCAAGCGCCCCGTGCCCACCAGATACCGATACGCAATCAGACCCCCGAGCGGGAGTGAAAGGAAGAAGGCGAGCGCCCAGCGGAGACCGCCCGCCCACCCGACGAGCGACGTCTCGAGCGACCAGAAGAGCGGGAACGCGGCGACACTCGCGAGGAGCCGGATGGTCGCGTAGTCCGTCTGCCTGCGTGACATCCGCCGCGCGAGCCACCCGGGTAGGTAGTACGGCAGGAAGTTCACCGCCGCACCGTAGGTGAAGAGCGGGAGGCCCACGATCGTCTGCCATGACCGTGCAACCCGCTGCCGCTCCGCCGTGCGCTCGAGGCGAGTCCGCACCGCCTCGTCACGGAGCCGGTGGGCGGCAAGTCCGGCGTGATAACCAAGAATCCGCTGCCAGAGCCGCTCGATGCGTTCCGGATCCCGTTCGCGAAGGTGCTCGACCGCGTCCGCGAACGACCCGGAGAGCTGGAACGGGTCGGTCTGCCGATCCGAGAGCCCGCGCTCCTCCCACAGCTCATGCTCGAGCTCGCCGCGATAGATCGCCTCCACGGCGCGAGCGAGCGCCGCCGTGTCGATGCGCTCGACGTGGACGACCTCGCGCTCCATCGCCCACTGGATCGCCGTCGTGAGCGTATGCAGCGCCTTCGCCGGCTCCTCGCGGTAGAGGGCGAGGTACGACGAGAGGTCGACCAGCTCGCCGAAAGAGACGAGGACGCGCCCGCGGAACCTCTTACGGGCCTCGAAACTGAGCCCTACCGGCACGACCGTGAGGCGCCCCGGAGCGTGCGCTTCATAACCGAGCGCGATCCGCGCCGCGCCCGTCTTGATCCGCTGCACGTGCGCCTCCGCGCGGGTGGCGCCTTCGGGATAGATGGCGATGAGCCTCCCGCGGCCGAATGCCTCGTCGCACGCCGCGAACATCTCCATGTTGCGGTCCATCTTGTCCGGGTCGTCCGCCTTCCGGTAGACGGGAATCACCCCCAACGCGACGAGGAACCGCGCGATGAGCGGGTTCCGGAAGAGCGCGGCGGTGGCAAGGTAGTGCACCTTCCGCGGGAGGACTGACCCCACGAGCAGCGAGTCGATCAGGTTGTTCGGATGGTTGATGCAGAGCAGCACCGGACCCATCGACGGTACCCGCTCGGGGTGCCGGACCTCGACGCGCTCGAAGAAAAACCAGATCCAGAACCGCGCGATCACCCTCACGACGGCGTAGAAGGGGTCCACTCTTCGCTCGTCCTGATCCAGACGCTCCTTCCCGACGCGACGATGCCATCGCCACACCCCGACGACCAGCATCGCCGCAAGCGCCAGGAGGCCGGCGAGACCGAGCCAGCGCTCTGCCCGGTGCACATCGGCCATGATGGCTCTGATCTGATCCGTGAAGAAGTAAGCCAGCCCGAACGCCAACGGGACGCCGAGTACGGCGGCGCCCGCGTCCGCCACCACGAACTTCCAGAACGGGACGCTCGCACTGCCCGCGGTCAGAAACGCGGCGGCGCGGAGTCCCATGACGTGCCGCGCCGTGACGACGGTCTTCAGTGCATGTCGTCGATATGCTGCCTTCAGCCACTGCTCCCGCGCGGGCGACAGTACGAGCCGGACCAGTCGCCAGTTGAGGACCTGCTCACCCCAGTGCCGGCCGACCCAGTAGAGCACCACGTCGCCGGATAGCACCCCCAGCAGGCAGACGGGCAGCGCAAGCCACCACCGGACGATACCCTCGTGGCTCAACACGCCGGCCGCGAGGATCGGCATTTCCTCTGGGATTGGCACTCCCAGGCTCCCGAGCAGGAGCAGGGCGAAAATGCCCAGGTACGTAGAGTTGTCGACGAACTCCTGAAGTGCCTCCACGGCGTCCTCGGGTCCAATGGGATACGAACGTATGTTCGCAGACCAGCACCATGATCGACCGCCCTAAGAGCCGAGATCTAGTCCGGACCGCGCGCCTCCAGCACCGAGACCACGGACACTTCGACGACGTCCGCGGAGGGCTCGCGATAGCTCCCGGTGTAGCCGATCGAGCCGACCGGCGGAGTCGTCCGCGCCCGCCAGCCGGACTCGTCTCCTTCTGACCGCGAACGGCTCGCGGTTCGCTGGGCGAACTGCTCGGCCTCCGCGGCCGCGTTGAGCGACTCGAGAAGCCGTTCGATGGCGAGACTGTTGAGCGCGGCGTACTCCTCGAGCGTCAGCCCGGGATAGGTCGCGTAGAGCTGCCCCGGGCGGGCGACGTAGAGAGGTCCCCCCTGGAGGAAGATTGGGCCCGTGCTCGGATAGCGGGTGATCGTCTCGTCCACCCGTGATCCGACGGTGATCGGCCCGGCCCCTGGTTTCAGCATCCACGTCCTCTCACCGCTCAGCCTTCCGTGAACTTCAGGAGCGCGGCGAGATCCGCGTGCTCCCGCGATTCGGCGACCAGCGCATGGCCAGCTTCATGGTAGGCGACGCTCGTCTTGCCCCCCGCCGTAACGTTCTCCTTCGTCGGTGCTCACTGGCGCCGCCAGCGACGTCGGCGGCACCGGTGTCGTCAGGGCTGGGCTGGCGCGGGCTGCGCGCAGCCCACGACCACCGCCGCGACCGTCGCCGTCACGCCGTCGCTGCAACCCACTTGACCACTGCGTCACTCCGGCCGCGTTCCCACGTCCGGGCGGTCGGCTGCTCGCGGCGGCTCGGCTGGGGCGCCCGGCTGGTGTTCAATCGGCGCGGCTCCGCCGCTTATGAACCGCCGTGGCCTCACTCGCGACGCTGGCGAGCAGCGCCCGGTCGCCGCCCCGCTTCAGCCCGTGTTCGATGAGGGCCCGGAAGACGATCTGCAGGCTGACGGGCAGCTTGAGCACGATCATCGCCTTACCGGCAAACACCCGGGCCCGATCAACGATCTCCTGGGGCAGGACGAGGAGAACCCGGCTCTTGCTTTTCATATATAACTCCCATTTGTTATATAGCATATGTAGTGAGATAATTCAACGCGCAGAACAAGGAGACGCACGATGAATGCTGTGATGTTCTCGACGTGGATCGCGATGGGCCTGCTCACGGGGTGGCTGGCCAACATCGTGATGAAGGACGGAGGCCACGGGTTGGTCCGGGACCTCGTCCTCGGCGTGATCGGAAGCAGCGCGGCGACCGCCGCGCTCACGGCCCTCGACGGCGCGTCGGAAGTTGGACTGTTTGCGACGGCGTTCGTCGCGTTCGCCGGCATCCAGTAGGCACGTCACCCTCACTGCGGTAGTTCTTCAGGACTGCCCCCTCGGGTAGCATCCTGACAACGGGCCGTTCGAGGAGGAGAGAGGACGCATGGACAAAACACGGATCAATCTCGCCAATCCGCAGGAGTTGCTCGAGCTCCCAGGACTTCATGAAGCGGCTGGTGACGCGATAGTTCGTCATCGCGGCCAACATGGCCCCATCGGAGACGCGATCGAACTGACGCAGATCCTGGGACCCGAGATCGTCACGCCGGCGTTCCTGGCTCACGTCGATTTCCAGCCGGCGGAAGGGACCGCGGCCGAGGCGCCGGGCGCCTAACCGCGCGAACCCGCCCCATCGGCCGCTCTTAGCCATGGAGGTGCTCGAACAGCACCACGACCTCGAGCAGGTACGCGCCCTGCTCGGTCATGCGCGTGTCGACACGACGCAGATCTACACGACGATCATGTCGGCTCAGTTGAAGCGCGTTGTGTCGTTCTCCCGCTAAAAGCTCTGTGGACAGGTCCTCCACAAGGACCGGTCGACAACCCGCCACCAGGGCCCGTTGAGAGACCACCGCCGGGCCCCGTGGACAGCCCGCCGCCCGGACCCGTCCTGCACGAGATCCTCGGCATCCGCGGCGTTGCCGGTCAGGTCGCGCTCCAGGTTATGGAGCGCGTCGACGTAGGCTAGGGCCTCCCTGCCCAGCGTCGCCCCGGCAGCCAACCCTTCGCTCCTCCAGGCCATGACGAACCATAGGGCCAACCCACACGCGCGCGCATCTCCGTGGGCGGCTAGCGTGCCCCGCTGGACGCGGTGTCGCCGGTCGACAGCTGTCCGTTCATGCCGAGCGGCCCGTGGAACTTGCAGGAGAAGGCGAGGACGCCCGAGGCCGGGAAGGTGACGTTCATCTGCACCTTGCCCTTGGGCGGGACGTCCTGGTCGATGCCGAGCGCGGGAATGCTGATGTTGTGGAGCGTGCTCGCTTCGCTCTCGACGACGAGCGTCAGTTTCTGCCCCGGCTTGCCTTGTAGGAAGGTCGGCGAGAAGTAGTAGTCGTCGGCCTCCAGCTCGAGCTTCGACAGGTTCCGCACGTCCTTGGTGCCGTGGTCGGCGTAGGTCACGCCGCCCAGGGTGATGGACTTGCTCTTCCCGGACGGCGCGGCGGCGGCCAGCGTCGGCGCAGCGGCTGGGACCGCGGCAGCCGAGACCGGCTGGACGGCGATCTTGCGCGGGGCGTTACCGACGGGGATGGTGGCCGTCACCGTGCGGCTCGCGAGGTCCACCACTGAGACGTCGTTGGACACTTCGTTGGTCACGTAGGCTGTGCGGCCGTCGGAGCTCGCCGTGCTCCAGTGGGGGGCCTTGCCCACGACGATGGTGCCGGCCAGCGTATTGCTCCCGGCGTCAAGAATGCCCAGCTGGCCGGGGCCCTGGACCACGGCTAGCGCCCAGCGACCGTCGGGCGTGAAGGGCGCGTAGTGCGGCGAAGCGCCTACCGGGATCTGCGTGACGATCTGGTTGGTGGCCGTGTCCAAGACCTGGATCGCGTTGACGCCGGCGAGCGTAAAAAAGACGCGCCGGCCATCCGGGCTGAGCTCGAGCCCTCGCGGTGTCTTGTCCAGCGGTACCCGCGCCACTTCCTTCCACGTGGCGAGGTCTAGCCGGACGAGCGCCGTGGCGCCCTGCTGCTGGGAGGCCACCCACCCTGTACGCCCGTCACGGCTGAGCGTGCCGTTGTGGGGCTGGGCAACAGGCACGTCACCGATCACGCGGTCGGATGCGGCGTCGATGATCAGCGCGCGGTTCGAGCCCCAGCCCGAAACGAGCACCCGGCTCCCGTCGCCCGAAACCGAGAGCCCGTGAGGATTGGCCCCCACGTCGATGCTGGCGACCACGCGATCCGCGGCGGTGTCGATGACGCTCACCGTGGAGGCGCCGTCACTGCTGACGTAGACTTTCCGGCCGTCAGGCGTCACCACGAGTCCGTGCGGCCCCTTCGGGACCGAGAGGGTCCTAAGCACCTTGTTCTGGGCCGTGTCGATGACGGCCACCGCATCGTCCTTGAAGAGGCCCACATAGGCCTTGGGCGCTCCCGCAGCCCAGAGAGAGCCCGTCCCGACCACCCCCCCGCCCATCAGGGCCAGCAGACTCATCATCGTTGTCACGCGCTTCAGCATGGCGTCGCCTCCGAAAGCATTCGCATGGTTCACCTGTGCCAACGCCTGGACGCGCGATTCGTTCCCGGGTCGCGCCGCTCGTGGTGTCTTTGGCGGCTTCGGCCCAGACGCGCTGAGCGAGACGATGTCCCCACCACGTAACGCCGCGCGGCTCACGCACGCTCCACGCGTCGTCGAGGCCGAGCGTTGCGTAGACGAAGTCGATGACCCCGGGCCCGACGTCTTCGCGCCTGTCGCGCATGTCCGACTCACTTGTCCTTCGGCCCTCGCGGGTCGAGGCTGTTGGGCCATCAAGCGTAATGGTCCCATCGCGACGGGCCGTCTGGATTGTCTTGATCATAGGAGAGCACGTGCGTTGATCCGTCGCGGCCTATCCTCCGCGCGGGGCACGAATCGGGTTGACGGTGCAACCCGGGATTTGTCATATTACCAATAGTTTTGGGCAGCTTCGGTCGCGTGCTTGGAGGTTCGAGCTACACGCCGTGCGAGATCCAGTTCGCGCGGCGTTTTGTTTGTCCGCCATGTCGGCGGATGACACCGCCATCCCGGCGGGAGCAACAAGGGCTTCGGCTTCATCACGCAAGAGGGCGGCGAGGACGTGTTCGTCCACTACTCCGCCGTCCAGGCGCAAGGCTTCAAGAGCCTTGCTGAAGGTGATCGGGTCGAGTTCGAAGTCACCCGCGGCCCGAAGGGGCTGCAGGCGGCGAACGTCCGCAAGGTATAGCTCCTCCGCTCTGGCTCGCGGAGCGCCGGAGAACCGCGGCCGTGGTCGCGCTCGCTGCGGCTAGGCTGGCGAACTCGTGCCCTTGATCGCCTTGAGGCTGTCCGCGCTCTCGAGGCTCGGGTTGGGGAGCGTGTCGGGGTGGTCCCACTTGACCCACACTTGCCGCGCCTCTCCCCGGCGCAGCACCGCGACCCGCACCACGGTCCCGCGAGTCTTGAACAGGGGGTGACTCCGAATCACGAGGTCCCCAACGCGGAGCTCAGCCAAGCGAGCGCCTCCGGTCTACCGTAGCCCTTCGAATCTTCAGGGAATCCGGTTCGTGGTTAACGTTCAATTTAGCGCCCAATGATCTTCCAGCCCTCACCGTAAGGATTCGTCGGGCTATTCGGAGCGTACGGATTCCCCGCCCCGAACGGGTTGTTGATGCTATCCGGTGAATAGAGGTCCCCGTAGCGGCCGTAGGGATTCGAGATCGAGTTAGGATCGTACGGATTGGTGGTGAGGTTGCCTCGGTAGTTACCCTGCTGATCGAATAGCATCGGCGGGTGGGTCGCGTTGGGATTCGTTGCGCTATTGGGGCTGAATGGACTGCCATACATCCCGAACGGGTTGTTCACACTGTTCGGGTTGAATGGGTTCCCGGCGCCGAAAAGATTCGCGGTGGAGTTTGGATTATCGGGATTGCCGCCCAAGTTCCCGAGATTGCGCTGGGCATTGCTGATCCCCGGAAATGCTGCGAGACCGACGATTGCAACGGCCAGGACGAATGTTTTCATGGCGTCCTCCTCAGCCCGAGCAGGGTTGATGGTAACGCGCGGGATGGGCGCTCGGACTGAGCCCCGGGCAGGCCCCTCGACCGCGGGCGAGGCAAAGCCTTCGGCGGCATAGCCGGCCGATGGCAAGAATGCGATCGTGCAACGGGCGGATCTTCATACGCTACTCCTTCTCGTGCGGTGAATTTCGTCGGGCCGTGCCGGGTGACCAGGTCGAGACTCGACCTGGTCACCCGGAGTGCGGGAATCACATTCCCAGGCGCGCGGTGTGCCACAACTTGCGCTGGGCGATGATCACGATGACCGCCCCGACGAAGGCGACGAACACCGTCGGGAATATCCCCCCGCCCGCGGAGACGCCCAGGGCGATCCAGCCCCCCACGACGCTCCCGACCAGACCGAGCACCATATCTCCGACCAGCCCGTACCCCCCATCTTTCATCACGAATCCGGTCAGCCAGCCGGCGAGCACTCCCACAACCACCCACCATCCGAACGTTCCGAAATCCATGCCCCGGCCTCCTTCCCCCAGAGGCGGGAGCGTCGGCCTCCGCCTCACCCCTCGCGATCCCGGTCGACTCGATACATATCACGATATAAATTATATAACAAGTCTTAAATCTATAAAACTCCCGTCCACCACGGTGCTGCCGCTTTCCACAATGACGCCGCCTAGCATCGCGCGGTCGACGACTTCCGTGAGCACCACCTGCCGTCCCCCCAGCGCCTGCCCGAGCTTCGCAGACAGCAGTCCGCGCTCCTCGTCCGTGAGCGGGACGGCGATGCGAATGTGTGCTCGCACGCGCCCGAGGTCTTCGTCCAGGAGCTTCCAGTATTTCTTGGCGATCGCCTCGAGATGGTCGGTACGGCCGCGCCCGGCCACGAGAGTCAAGAAGTCGCTGGTGAGCGTCGAGAGGCCCGAGCGCTGCGCGACCTCCGTCGCTACCGTCCGCTTCGCTATCGCCGGAATCCATGGCCGGGCGAGGAAGTCGCGCAGGTCCAGGTCGCTCTTGAACGTCGCCGCGACGTCGCCGAGCTCGCGGCCGACGAGCTCGGTCTGGTTGCGCTCCTTCGCCAGCCCGAAGAGCGCCTTCGCGTACGGCGCGCCCACCCGCCGTTGCTTCACCGACGAGGCCCGCCGGATTCAGCGCCGGCGGCTCGAGGCTAGAACTCCTCACCGTGCGCCATGGATGGGTCGGCCTTCTCGGGCCCCGGGATGTCCGTGATGAGCGCTTCGGTCGTGAGCAGCAAGGACGCGATCGAGGCCGCGTTCTGCAGGGCAACGCGCTCAACCTTGGTCGGGTCGATGCAATAAGCTACGGCCCGATACCACCATCCATGATCAAACTAAGCGCCGCAGCGTTCTTCAAGAGGGCAGCGCACTCTAGCGCAGCATCGCCCGTATCCGCTCGATCGCGGACTCCGGGGCCCTCACTCGGTAGTGCACGCCGTCCTCTTCGTAGGACTCCGAGATCACGTGGATCCTGTGGACCTCGCCGATCACGCTGCCCGCGTCGTACGGGACGACGAGGTCGACCTCGGTCATGTCCGCCTGGAAGGCGCCGATGATCGCGTCCCGCACGCGCCCGACGTCCGCCGGGTCCTTGGCCGAGACGAGCAGCGCGGCGGGAAACTCCTTCGACAGCTTCTCCCGCTCGGCCTGGGTGACCTTGTCGATCTTGTTGAGGACGAGGATCCACGGCACGTCGCCGGCGCCGATCTCGTCCAGCACCTCGCGTGTGACCTGCATCTGGGCGCGGAAGACCGGGTCGGCCGCGTCGACGATGTGCAGCAGCAGTGACGCTTCGAGCGCCTCGTCGAGCGTCGAGCGGAAGCTGGCGACGAGGTCGTGCGGGAGCTTCTTGATGAAGCCCACCGTGTCCGACACCAGGATGCGCGGCCGACTCTCGGGCCACAGCGCACGGACGGTGGTGTCGAGGGTCGCGAACAGCTTGTCGGCGACGAGGACGTGCGAACCGGTGAGCGCGCGCATCAGCGACGACTTGCCCGCGTTGGTGTACCCGACCAGCGCGACGCGCAGCGCCTCCTGACGCCTCGCCCGTCGCGTCTTCGACTCGTCTTCGATGGCGGCCAGCTCCGCCTTGAGCTCGGAGATGCGGTCACGGATCTTGCGGCGATCGAGCTCCACGGACGACTCGCCCGCGCCCCGCTGCCCGATGCCCCCGCGCTGGCGCTCGCCGCCGCCGGTCTCGCGCAACCGCGGGGCCACATAGGTCAGCCGCGCGATCTCGACCTGCAGCCGAGCCGGTCGGCTCGACGCGTGCCGGTGGAAGATCTCGATGATCACGCCGGTGCGATCCAGGACCGCCGCGGCCGAGGTCGCGCCCTCGATGTGGCGGAGCTGGCGAGGCGAGAGATCGTGGTCGATGACGACGACCGTGGCGCGCGGCTCCCCAGTGGGCGCGGGCGGCGCCGCGAGGTCCAGCGGTTCGGTCTCGTCCTCCTCTTCGTCTTCTTCGGTCGCTGTTTTCTTGCCGGGAGGACCCTTGGGGACGACGCCCGTGCCGCCGGTCCAAGCGGCCAACTCCACCAGCTTGCCCGCGCCGAGCAGCGTGGCGGCACCGAGGCCCTTGCGCTTCTGCGTCACCTCGCCGACGACCTCGAAGCCGAGCGTCTCGCACAGACGCTTGAGCTCCTTCAGCGAGGACCGCTGTTCCGCGTCGGTGACGCCTGAAAGTTGCACGCCGACGAGGACCGCCTTGGGGCGTGGAGCTTCGGTGAGGACTGACATGATGGTGCTCCGGGGTTTCCAGGTCGATCCCTTGGATCTCCAACTTGGATCGGGATGACGTGCGCCGTCCCCCGAAGGAGACTCCATGCTGCTCGCGCTCGCCTTGTACGCCTCGACCGCCCACGCGGCATCCCCGCCGGATTCGGTGGACGCCCAGCGTCCTCAACGAGAACACGCCGCACGACGACCTCGAGCTGCTGGGGAGGGAAGGCTCGCATGGCCCGCGGCGAGAATCTCCCTCGGTCCCCGAGTGACTCTGCGCCGCTGCGGGGCCGGGGTCAAGGGTCAGGACGTGGGTCGTGAGGACCGGCGCCGGGCACGGAAGCGCCGGCGAGGTATCGGAACCCGTCCCAGCCGCCCCTTGGAGACGACTAATCGATCGTATCGTGCAGGCCTACCCCACCATCCCGAGGTCAAACGACAATAAGGACGCGGTGAGCGAGGTCAGCAAGATGCCGACGTCACTGAGATCTTGGAGGTGGCGACCGAATAGTCGCTCGTGGCCTATCTCTGCGTGGGCTACCCGCAGGAAGAGCATATTGATCCTGAGCTGGAGCGCTATGGATGGCAGACCAGCGCCGATAAGAAGGCACTTCGAAAGGTCCGATCAATACCAGCCTCTACGCCCGCAAAGCCCGCCTCTGCGTCCAGGCTGGCAACACCCGGATTCTGAACGTCGTCCACCGATTGGCGAACGTCCGCGGATCTGCTGATCCACGGTATGGTCGATCGCCCGGTGCACAGGCCGTTGAAATCAGGGGGGTGGCATTATGCCGCCCCCCTTTTTCGTTCAGCCACCCCGCAGAGTTCTCACCCGTCGTTGAGTATCGTTGCAGACCACGTACTCGTCTCGGCTAGCCGCCTTCGCCTCCGCGATTACTTCTTGACGAGAAGTGCGAGCCCGTCGGCGCATGCTCGGGCTACCGCGGGGCTGGCCTTTTCTTGACCGGGCATCTTGTCCCAGCCGCCCTTCTCGATGTATTCGGCTCTCGTCCAGGTGCTGACTTCGCCGAACTCCTTCAGTCTCTGATCGTGCTTGGGGTGGTTCACGAACTGGGCGACGCAGATCGCCGCCTGACTCGACACGACCGCTTTGTCGGTCATCTCGTGGGTCGTGCCGGCGGTCGTCCAGCCACCCCACCCGAAGCCGACGATCATTGCGAGGACGGCCCCACCAATCACACCCCAGACTCCGTACTTAATGTTCGCGGCGCGTTCTGGTTTCATTGCGGAACCTCCCTTGAGCTGCTCGAAATGCTATCGCTGTCGACGCCCGAGCGATCTTGGACGCGCGTGGCTGCCGGGGTCTCTATTGGACCTCAGTTCACGTCGGTGCTCCCGCGCGCGAACAACGGCTCTACGCGAGAGCCGGGGCATGCCAACTCGAGAGGCGCCGCCTCACTGCACCTCGCGACCTGGCCGTCACGACGTTGAAGCAGACGCGCCGTCGATTGTTCCGCTCCGACGGCGCGCGACAGCCTGGTACTGCAGCAAGACTGTGGACCTAGAGGCGGCGTTTGTCAAGGCAGAAAATATATTTTATGTCTCTTATATAAATTATGCGTATCCGCACGGTTCTTGTGGCGACCGGTGTCTCCGCAGGTGCAAGGGCGGTGAAGCGCGGCGTCATGAGAACCATCTCGCCCGCCGGACCTCGCTGAGCAGCGAGGCCGACGGATAGAGCGCGACGGTGTCGAAGATGGACGTGACGCCCTCGTCCTCGTGAGCGAGGCCACGAGGAACGATCAGCACCGACGCCTGGTCGATCTCGTAGCTCGACCGCGAGCCGCCGGTCCTCACCTTCACGACGCAGGAGCCGCGGGGCATCACGAGCATCGGTCGATCGTGGGTGTGGGCATCCTTGTAGAAGCCGACGCTCCGCTCGTAGGCGATGCCCATGGGCCCGGAGAGATCGACGATCTGGTCCAGGAGGTGCCCGTGGGGCGCCGACTCGAAGCCTCGCCACTGCGGGAAGGCGAAGCGCACGTGGCGATTTTAACGAAATCATCGACCACGGTGGGGAACCGGTCTTCCCCGGCGGCGAGTACGATGTCGACGGTGACACACGCCACCGTGATGCGTGACACTCCACGATGGCGCCGCCCGTCAGACGGCGGCGCGGAGGCGACGATGAGTGATCGATTGATCGAAGTGGTCGAGCTCCTGGCGACGGGAGCGTGGCAGCAGGCTCACGAGATCGTCCAGAAGGAGAAGTCGACGCCGGCAGCCTGGCTGCACGGCATCGTGCACACGCTCGAGGGCGATCTCGACAACGCGCGCTACTGGTACCGCAAGGCCGACCGGGTCTTCCGCGGGCCGGACGCGGTGCAGGAGGAGATCGCCGCCGCGCGGACGATGCTGGTCGGCGGCGATCCCCGCGAAGCCCGGGCCTAGTTGCGGTAGGACGGATCCGTGCGGTCGAGGCGCCGCAGCAGTCCCGGCCACACGATGGCACCCGCGCCGCCGCGGCGACGCTGCGCCCGCTCGGCCTCGGCGTAACCGGTTTCCATGATCTCCTTGGGAACGGAGATCAGCTCGCTGCCCCCTGACTGCGCGCGCACCTGGATCGCGCACGACGCCTCCAGGTAGTACATGGCGATGAACGCGTCGGCGATCGTCTCCCCCACCGTGAGCAGCCCGTGGTTGCGCAGGATCAGCGAGGTCCGGTCACCGAGGTCGGCGACCAGCCGCGGCTTCTCGTCGTCGTTGAGCGCCGGGCCTTCGAAGTCGTGATACGCGAGGCGGGGAAGCACGAAGAGCGCGTGCTGGGAGATCGGCAGGAGGCCTGCCCGCTGCGTCGAGACGGCGACGCCGTTGAGTGTATGCGTATGAAGGACGCACTGAACGTCGTGGCGCGCGGCGTGGATGGCGCTGTGGATCACGAAGCCCGCCGGGTTCACCGGGTACGGCGAGTCGTCGAGCTTGTTGCCCTGGAGATCGACCTTCACCAGACTCGACGCCGTGATCTCGTCGAAGAACAGGCCATAGGGATTGATCAAGAACTGGTCGCCGGCGCCCGGCACCCGCGCCGAGATGTGCGTGAACACCAGGTCTTCCCAGCCGTAACGAGCCACCAGCCGGTAGCAGGCAGCGAGATCGACGCGGACCGCGCGTTCCTCGGGTGAGATCATGGGACTCCTTTGCCGACAGGATGTGGCCCGAATCCTAGACTGGATTCGCGACAGCGTCCAGCGCGCCGCGACTTTCCGCGGGACACGACGTCGCTTATCATCTGACGCGCCCAAGGACGTTCGCGTGAGGAGACAGGGATGCGTTACGAGATGATCTCCGCCGACTGCCACATCGACCTGTGCTGGCTGCCGCCCGACCTGTTCGTCACCAACGCCGCCTCCACCGAGTGGCGCGACCGGATGCCGCACGTGGTCGACGGCCCGAAGGGCCCGCGCTGGACGACGAAGAAGGGAGCCAACCTCGGCCTGGCCTGCGGCATGGGCGCGGCGGGCCGCGAGTACGTGCCCGGGCGCATCCATCGCTCGGACCGCATGGCCTCCACGGGGCTCTACGACGACGGCAAGCGCGGCATCCGGCGCCTCACCGATCCGGATCTCCGCTTGCGCGACCAGGATCGCGACGGCGTTCAGGCCGAGATCCTCTACGGCATCCTCGGCGTCACCGGGCGGCTCGGCGACCCGGAGGCCGCCGTCGAGGTCATGCGGATCTACAACGAGTGGCTGGCCGATTTTTGCGCGACGCATCCCGAGCGCTACGGCGGTCTGGCGTCGATCCCGAATCATCCGATCGAGGCGGCCACCGCCGAGGTCGAGCGCGTGGCCAAGCGCGGCGTGCTGCGCGGACTCGACATCGCGAACTCGACGGAGCTGACCCCGCTCTGGGATCCCTACTGGAGACCGCTGTGGGAGGTCGTCGACGCCTCCGGCCTGCCGCTCCACTTCCACACGATCGGCGCCCGGCTCCCCGACCACCTTCAGAAGCTCGTGATGATCGGCGGCGACCCGTCCCGCGCGGGCGCCGACGTCACGTCGGCCGAGCTTGGCAAGGCGCGCTCCGCGTTCGCAACCCACATCACCGGCTTCCAGATCAACATGGCGAACGTCCTGATGGCGCTGATCTACGGCGGCGTGCTCGAGCACCATCCGCGGGTGCGCGTCGTGCTCGGCGAGGCCGGGATCGGATGGATCCCCTACGTCCTCTGGCGCATGGACGGTGAGTGGGAAGACCAGTTCAAGGACCTGGATCTCACGATGCCGCCCAGCGAGTACTGGAAGCGCCAGTGCTGGGCCACGTATCAGACCGATCCCGTGGGCATCAAGCTCCTGGACGAGCTCGGCCAGGACAAGATCATGTGGGGCTCCGACTTCCCGCATCCCGACGGCGTGTGGCCCGACTCCCGCGAGTACATCCAGCGCGAGCTCGGCCACCTGCCCGCCGACGTGCGGCGAAAGATCGTGTGCGACAACGCTGCGCAGCTCTACGGTTTCAAGAACAGCCGGTGAGGAGACCACGATGAAGACACACCGACTCTACACGGGCCCCGATGGGCACTCGCACATCGAGTCCTTCGATCTGGGCAAGAAGCCCGACTGGGCCAAGGGATTGCCGACCACGCAGATCTCGTTCCGCGAGTGGCCGCGCGGGGAGTTCATCGACTGGCATCCGGCGCCGCGGCGCCAGTTCGTGATCATCCTGTCCGGCCAGCTCGAGATCGGGCTGGGCGACGGCTCCAAGCACGTCTTCGGCCCGGGCGACGCCCGCCTGGTCGAGGACACGACCGGCAAGGGCCACACCACGCGCGTCCTCGGCAACGATCCCGTGCTCACCGCGACGATTCCCCTGGCGCACCAGTGATGGCCAAGATCCTGTTCGCGCCCAGGCAACCCGACGCGGTCGTGGACATTGCGCGGTCGATGACGCCGCCGGGCTTCGAGCTGGTCGTCGTCGATCCCGGCACCCCCGAGTTCTACAAGGAGGCGACCGACGCCGAGTACTACCTCGGCCTCGCCCGTCAGATGGGCGGCGAGTTCTTCCGCTCGGCGCCCAAGCTCAAGCTGGTCCAGCTCCTCAGCGCCGGCTACGACCGCGTGGACGTCGAGGCGGCGCGCAAGGCCAAGGTGCCCGTCGCCAACAACGGCGGCGCCAACGCCATCGCCGTCTCCGAGCACGCCATCCTCCTCATGCTGGCCGTGCTGAAACGGCTCGTGAGCTTCCACAACGACGTCGTCGCCGGCAAGTGGCGTCCGAGCATCGCCGACCCGCCCGTCTACGAGATGTCGGGCCGCACGCTCGGCATCGTGGGCCTCGGCAACATCGGCAAGAAGGTGGCGCGCCGGGCGGCGGCCTTCGACATGCGCGTGCAGTACTACGACATCGCGCGGCTCTCCGAGGACCAGGAAGACGCGCTCGGCGTCCGCTTCGTGCTCTTCACCGAGCTGCTGCGCACCTCCGACATCGTCAGCCTGCACGTGCCGCTCGACGACACCACGCGCAACCTGATCGGCGCGCGCGAGCTCGCCATGATGAAGAAGAGCGCGGTGATCATCAACACGTGCCGGGGGCCGGTCATCGACGAGAGCGCGCTGTACAAGGCGCTGAAGGACCGACAGATCGCGGCGGCCGGGCTCGACGTGATGGTCGAGGAGCCGCCCTCGCCGAACCACCCGCTGTTCACCCTGCCCAACGTCACGCTCACGCCGCACTCGGCGGGGCCGACGTGGGAGAACTGGACGGCGAGGTTCAGGAACGGCTTCGACAACATCGAGCGCGTCGCTGCCGGGCGAGCGCCTAAGTGGGTCATCCCGGAGCTACAGCCATGATCCCGGAGCTTCAGGCGTGACGCCGGCGACGACGATGGAGATCGGCTGTCACCTGCCCACGCAGGGGCCGGTGGCGACCCGCGACGCGTTGCTCACGTTCGCCCAGCAGGCGGAGAAGCACCACATCGCGTCGCTGTGGGTGAGCGATCACGTCATCTTCCCGCGCTCGGCCACCGGCAACTATCCCGGCGGCCGCTTCCCGCATCCGCCCGACAAGCCGTATCTCGAGCCCGTGGCCACCCTCGCCGCCGCCGCCGTGATCACGACGCACGCCCGCCTCGGCGCCTCGGTGTTCATCCTCGGGCATCGCCATCCGGTGGTCATGGCCAAGCTGTTGACCACGATCGACGCGCTCTCCAACGGCCGCCTCATCTGCGGCGTCGGCGTGGGCTGGTGGAAGGAGGAGCTGGAAATTCTCGGCGCGCCCTTCCACAAGCGCGGACGCCAGGCCGACGAGGCGCTCCGCGTCTTCAAGGAGCTGTGGACCAACGACAAGCCGTCGTTCTCGGGCGAGTTCTTCCGCTTCAGCGACGTCGGCTTCGCGCCCAAGCCCGTCCAGAAGCCGCATCCGCCGATCTGGGTCGGCGGCGACAGCCCCGGAGCGTTCCGGCGCGTCGTCGATCTCGGCGACGGCTGGCACGCGACGTCGAAGACGCCCAAGGAGCTCGGCGAGGCGATCACCCGCTTGCGCGCCGCCGCCGACCGGGCCGGGCGACGGTTCGACACCATCACGCTCTCACTGCGCTTCGGCCTGCGTGACGAGCTGATCGCCCAGGGCCCGCAAGCGGTCATCGATCTGCTCGCCGAGTACAAGCGGCTCGGCCTGCGTCACATCGTGCTCGAATTCCGTCGCGACGACCTCGGCCGGATGCTGGAGATCCTGGACCTGGTCGCCGGGACCATCCGGCCCGCGGTCGACGCGGCCTGAGAGGGACACCATGACGAACACGCACGTCTACGTCGGCTCGGCACGCACGTCGGGAGCGCTCGGGGGCATCTTCCGCCGGGCCGCGGGCAACGGTCACTGGGAGCAGCTCACGAAGGGACTGCCCGAGGCGGTCAACGTCCAGGCCATCACCGTGCATCCGACGAATCCCGACGTCGTCTATCTCGGCGGCAACCGCGGGTTGTACCGGAGCACCGATCGCGGCGAGCGCTGGGAGCGGCTCGGCTTCTCCGACGAGCGCGCGGAGGTCTGGTCGGTCCTGGTGCACCCGAGCAATCCGCGGACCCTCTACGCGGGGACGTCGCCGGTCGGCGTCTACCGGAGCGACGACGACGGCCAGACGTGGCGGAAGCTGCCCGGGGCCACCGCGCCCGACCGGATCAAGATGAGCTTCGCCTGCCGCGTGATGCGGCTGGCGGTCGATCCGGCGCGGGCCGACGAGGTGTATGCGACGCTCGAAGTCGGCGGCGTGATTCGCTCGCTCGACGGCGGCGAGACGTGGGATGACTGCACGAGCGGCCTGCTCGAGATGGCCGATCGGCCGCATCTGAAGAGCCGCATCCAGAGCGACTCCGACGCTGAAGGCATGCTGGACGGCCACGCGCTCTGCGTGAGCTCCGCCAGTCCGGGCACCGTGTTCCTGGCCGTGCGGATGGGGCTGTTCCGGAGCGCCGACCGCGGCGCGACCTGGCAGGACCTGGAAGTCGGCCGCTTCTCGCCGCTCACCTACGGCCGCGACATCCGCATCTCGCCGCAGGACCCGCGCGTGTTCTACGCCTGTCTCAGCCCGGCGGCGCGCAGCGAGGACGGGTCGCTGTACCGGAGCGCGGATCTCGGCGCGACGTGGACGCGCTTCGATCACGGCGTCAAGGCCAACAGCACGATGATGGCGGTGGCGCTCCATCACCGGGATCCCGATCAGGTCTTCTGTGTCTCCCGCACCGGCCAGGTCTTCGGCACGCTCGACGCGGGCCGCACCTGGCGCGAGGACGCGCTGCCCGCCGGCGTCAAGGACGTCTACGCGGTCGCGTGTGGATGAGCGCCCACATGAGCGACAGGATCACCGTGTTCAACCCGGTCGGCTTTCCTCCGAAGGTCGTCCCCAGGCCCCTGGC
>WNFT01000544.1_pt1 | contig 44807 bp, 42 predicted proteins | sample 5400191 | NCBI WGS metagenome assembly WNFT01 (sample SAMN13153359, study PRJNA577476) | soil metagenome | isolation source: 80 cm saprolite under Madrone tree | place: USA:California | collected 2016-06-14 | reverse complement strand
AGGCACGCTCGGGACGCTCAGCGAGCCCGTACACGCGGCGGCGCTCGGCGCGCTCGGGGAAGGCAAGAGCCTGCGGACGCGGGTCGGCGAGGCTCCGGTCTTCCTGGACGTGCTCCGTCCCACCCCAACCCTGGTGGCGGTGGGCGGCGTTCACATCGCGATCGCGCTCACCCGCATCGCCCAGGCTCTGGGCTACCGGACGATCGTGGTGGACCCGCGCCCGGCCTTCGGCAACGAAGCCCGCTTCCCCCACGCCGACCGCGTGGCGTCGGAATGGCCCGACGAGGCCCTGGGCCGCATCGGCCTCACCCGCGAGACCGCGGTGGCCGTCCTCACCCACGACCCCAAGCTCGACGACCCCGCGCTGCGCGCGGCCCTGGTCAGTCCCGCCTTCTACGTGGGCGCGCTCGGCAGCAAGACCACGCAGGCGAAGCGCCGCCAGCGGCTGCTCGAGGCCGGGCTCAGCGAGACCCAGGTCGGCCGCCTGCACGCGCCGATCGGCCTCGACCTCGGGGGGCGCAGCCCGGAGGAGATCGCGGTCTCGGTGATGGCGCAGGTGGTGGCGGTGCGCAACGGGCGCGGCGGGACGGGGCGGGACGCGGCCGGCCCGGGTCGGTGATCGCGGTCCTGGTCCTCGCCGCAGGCGGCTCCCGACGGATGGGCCGCCCCAAGATGCTGCTGCCCCTCCCCGGCGGGAGGACCGTGCTCGCCACGGTCGTCTCCCGGCTCCTGGCGGCGCCGGTCGACCGGATCGTGGTGGTCCTCGGTCACGAGGCCGCTGCGACGCGCGCGGGAGCGGGACTGCCGGACGATGCGCGCGTCATGGTCCTGGACAACCCGGACTGGCCCCTCGGCCTGTCGTCCTCGCTGAAGCAGGGCCTCCTCGCCTGCCCCGAAGCCGACGCGCTTGTGGTGGCCCTGGGCGACCAGCCCGCGGTCGACCCGGACGTGGTGCGTCGTCTGGTCGAAGCCTGGCGCAAGGGGGCGCGTCTCGCGGTGCCCGTGCGAGGAGAGCCGGGCGACCCCGCGCCCTCCCGCGCGGGTCATCCCGTCCTCTTCGACCGGTCGTTCCGCGACGAGCTGCTCGCCCTCACAGGTGACGTGGGCGCGCGCGACGTTCTGCGGGCTCACTGGGACGAGGCGGCGCGGATCGACGCCCCGGGCCTGCCCGACCTGGACACGGAAGAGGACTATCGGACGTTCCTCGAGGGCCGGACGGCGGCCGGCCCGCAGGGCCTGGAGCTGCCGAGGGGGAAGGGCGACCGCTAGGCCGTGGGAACCGTCCCGCCGTCGATGACGTATTCCGTACCCGTGATCGATGCCGCTCGGGCCGAAACGAGGAAGGCAATCAGGTCGGCCACTTCTTCCGGCTTCGCCGGGCGCCCGATCGGGATGCCCCCTAGTGAAGTCATCAGAGCTTTTCGGGCGGCCTCGTAGTCGGTGTGGTTCTGCCGTGCCATCTCTCGAACGAGACCGACCGCGGCTTCCGTTTCGACCCAGCCCGGTGAAACCCGGACCACGCGGACACCCTTCGGGCTGACCTCCTTCGACAGGCCCTTGCTGTAGTTCGAGAGCGCGGCCTTCGCCGCTGCATAGGCGATCGTGGCTTCGGGCAACGGCAACTGCCCCTGGATCGACGTCACGTGGACGATCACGCCTGAGCGCTGATCGAGCATCATCGGCAGGAGAGCCCGATCCAACCGGACGGCCGGGAGCAGGTTGAGGTCGAGGGCGCGTCGCCATTCGTCATCGTCGAGCATGGCGAAACCACCCGCCGGCGCGGACGAGCCGCCCGCGACGTGGACGATGATGTCGACGGCGCCCACGCGGGCGCGAACAGCCTCCGCTACCGCCGCGCAGCCTTCGGCGGTGGCGATATCGGCGGCCACGAACAGATCGGCATCCACCAGATCGCCCGGCCGCGTGCGGGCGGTCGTGAGGACGGTCGCGCCGGCTTCGCGTAGCCGCGCCGCCACCGCCTTACCGATCCCCTTGGTACCGCCCGTAACGAGCGCCTTGCGGCCGATGAGCTCGGCCGGGTCGCTCATCAGCGGATCTCCAGCGACGAGATCCGGTCGCCTTCAATCCCGAAGATGTGGTCGAGGTTCACGGGGCTGTTGGGAAACCTGCCCGCGACCCTTGCCGTCACCACCGTCTTTCCGTCCCGCTTCGCGACTGCGATGGGCTCGACCGTGTGCTGGTATTTCGCCTTGGCGTCCTTCATCCACTGCTTGATGCCGGGGACGCCTTCGATCGTGCGGCCTTCGTCCCGCACGACGGGATGATCGGCGAAGCACGCGCCGAGAGCATCGGTGTCGCTCCTGTTTTCGGCCGCGAAAAAAGCGGCCAGGAGATCGGGTAGATCGAGAGACATCGGGTCTCCTCCTTCGAGGTCGGTTGGATCGGCCCGTCGCGCCGATCGATCTCTTGGAGCGTAAGATCAGGCTCTCCAGATGACAAGAACGCACCAAAAAGTAAGGTACTCACCCGCTGGTAAGGGTCGGCAGTACACGCCCGCCACGGCCGCCAGCGGTGTCGAGCGGGCGCTGAAGATTCTCGAAGGCCGCTGGAAGCTGGTGATCCTCTTCCATCTGTTCGGCGGAAAGCTGCTGCGGTTCTCGGAGCTGGAGCGGGCGATCCCGGCGATCTCCCAGAAGATGCTGATCCAGCAGCTTCGCCAAATGGAGAGAGATGGCATCGTCCGCAGGATCGTTCATCACCAGGTGCCCCCGAAGGTCGAATACGGCCTGACGTCGTGGGGGCAGGCGCTGTGCCCGGCTCTCGATGCGCTGCTGAAGTGGGCGACTCTAGGTGAAGGTGGGCCGCCGGAAGCCCTCTAGGCCGTGTCGGCCAGGCGCTGGCGCCGGCGGCGCGAAGCCTCGGCCAGCTCCTTCAGAAGCGGCTCCGTGCGGTCCCAGGCCATGCAGGCGTCGGTGATGCTCTGGCCGTAGACCAGCTCGCGCCGGCCCTCGTGGTCCTGGCGGCCGTCCACCAGGAAGCTCTCCATCATCACCCCGAAGATCCCGGTCGAGCCTTCGCGCACCTGGCGGGCCACCTCGCGCGCCACCTCGGCCTGCCGCACGTGGTCCTTGCCGCTGTTCGCGTGGCTGCAATCGATCATGAGGCGCGGGACGAGCCCCACCCCCGTGAGGGAGGCGGTGGCCGACTCGACCTCGGCCGCTGCGTAGTTCGGGCCCCGGGCGCCCCCCCGCAGGATCACGTGGCAGTCGCGGTTCCCCATGGTGGCCACGATCGCGGCCAGGCCCTGCTTGGTCACGCTCAGGAAATGGTGGGGGTGCATGCTGGAGCGCACGGCGTCGATCGCCACCTGCAGGTTGCCGTCGGTGGCGTTCTTGAAGCCCACCGGCATGGAGAGGCCCGAGGCCAGCTCGCGATGGACCTGGCTCTCCGAGGTCCGCGCCCCGATGGCCCCCCAGGAGACGAGGTCGGCCAGGAACTGCGGAGTGATCGGGTCCAGGAACTCGGTCCCCGCGGGGACGCCCAGCGCGGTCAGGTCCACCAGCAGCCGGCGGGCCAGGCGCAGGCCCTCGTTGATCGCGAAGCTCCCGTCCAGGTGCGGGTCGTTGATGAGCCCTTTCCAGCCCACCGTGCTGCGCGGCTTCTCGAAGTAGACGCGCATCACCACCAGCAGGTCCTCGCGAAGGGCGTCCGCCTGCGCGCGCAGGCGGCGGGCGTAGTCGAGGGCCGCGTGCGGGTCGTGGATCGAGCAGGGCCCCACCACCACCAGCAGCCGGTCGTCCTGGCCGTGCAGGACTCCCGCGACCGCGCTCCGCGCCTCCGCCACGAAGGCGGTCCCCGGCTCGTCGAGGGGGATCTCCTCCATGAGGATGGCCGGCGGCAGCAGGGGCCGCAGGCTCTGGATGCGCAGGTCGTCGGTGCGGTGGCGCATGAAGCGGCTATTTTACTCCAGCGACATGGCGGGGCAGAAGAGCCGGGGCTCGCCCCGCTTCCACCAGCGGCCGCTCTGGGCGCGCTCCGCGGGGTCGGTGAACCGGTAGTCGTGAACGAGCGCCCGCACGTAGCGCGGAGGCCCTCCGGGGAAGGGGTCCCCGGCCAGGAGGCCGAGGACCGGCGGCGAGCCTTCGAGCAGGCGCCGGAGGAAGCCCGGGAGCCACCGGCTGCCCTGGCAGTCCCCGAGGGCCGCGAACCACATCTGCCAATCCAGGCGCGGCTGGTGCGGGGCCACGAAGGCGGGACGCCGCGTGGGATCGCCAGGCTTCCAGGGGAACGAGTAGTCGCGCCAGGTCTCGCCGTCCGCGCTCCCCTGCACGACGATCTCGGGCCGCGTGGTGGTCATGACCGCGAACAGCCCGTAGGAGTTCACCAGGTGGAAAGGGCCGGTCACCGCGAACGCCCACCGAGCCGGACCGATGTGCAGCACGCGACGATCGGCGAAACCGGCCAGGAGGGTGAGCCCGAGGATCGCGATGAGCCCCGCCACCGGCCAGGCCAGCCAGGGCGGCGGGTGGGCGCGCGCTCCCGGCGCCTGGGACAGCCAGCCCAGCCTCGGGGCCAGCGCGGCATCGTCGAAGAGGAAGAGGCAGAGCGCGACCGTCAGCAGATTGAAGAAGGCATAGTTCCCGGTCAAGGCGATCAGCACCTGGAACGCGATGAGGACGGTGGCCCCCACGTGCCGGATCCTGCGCGGGGTCGCGATCAGGAAGGGGACCACCAACTCGATCACGAACATGATCCCCACCGAGAGCCGGTGGAACCACGCGGGGAGCTGGTGCGCGTACCAGGCGGTCCACGGGGGCAGCGGCTGGGTCTCGTAGTGGATGGTCAGGGCGGTGAGGTCGCGCCAGGTCGGGTCGCCGGAAAGCAGCTTGACGAGGCCCGACGAGAACATGAGGCGGAAGAGGAGGAGCCAGAGGAGCCAGCGAAAGAGGGAGGGCGGCTCGCTCGGCTGCCGGAGCAGGGGCCGGAGCCGCCAGGGGACGAGGAACACGGCCAGGAACCCGGTCTCGAGCAGCAGGCTGTCCCACTGAAAGGCGAGGAAGTCCTGGCCCACCGTCACCAGGGACAGATACGCGGCCCAGAGCAGGCCGAGGCAGAGAGCGGGCGCCACGTCCAGGATCAGCAGCACCGCGAGCCCCACCCCCGACCAGCAGAGGGCCCGCATGGCGCCGTCGGAGGCGTCGAGCCAGAGCACCGTTGGCACGAGGTAGAAGCGCTCGAGGCCGACCGCGCCGGCGATCCGCTCGAAGGCGGGCGCCACGGGGGCGATGCCGTCGGACCCGACCAGGCCCACGACCTGACCCGCCAGGGACGCGAAGGCGACGAGGTACGTCACGCCGAGCAGGCGCTGGAAGAGCCAGGCGGAGAGGGCGAAGCGGGAGTCGGTCAGGAGCTGCCCGGGGCCTCGAGCGTGGACGGCTCCCGGACGGTCAGGGTCCGGCCGCCCGCAACGTCCTTCACCTCGAACACGAGCTCATAGTCTCCTGGAGGCATGGCCAGGGGGGGAGGTCGTCCCGCGTTCCCGTCACCTCGCGCCCCCCCACCGCCACCAGGCGCACCCGCTCGCCGTCGAACACGCTCGTCCTGAGGAACCGGCCCAGGGCCCGGCGGCCGCGCTCCGCTTGCTCGGCCGAAAGGTGGGGCCGGTCGAACACGATCACGAGGGTCCGGGCGGGTCGAACGGGCGCGCCCGCGTTGGTGGACACCCGGGGATTGAACGGGGCGGGGGCGAGCTCGGCCGGCTGTTCCTGGCCCGTGACCGCCTCGAAGCTGGTGATCGCCTGGGGGACGCCCTCCTCGGAGAGCGTGAAGTCGGCCCCCTCGAGGCCGGTCACGGGGTTGCCCTGCTTGTCGGTGACCACCACGTCGACGGTGACCAACTCCACCACCGAGGAGAACGTTGGGGGGGGTCTCCTGGGCGCGGACGAGGCCCCCGTCACCCTGCCGCAGGACCAGGCCGAGGCCTGCCACGACGATCGCCCGGCCGCTGCTTCGTTTCACAGCTTCAGGACGTCCACCAGCTCCTTGACCGCGGCCGCCGACTTTTGAAGGGCCGCCCGCTCGCTCTCGGTGAGCTTGATCTCCCAGATCTTCTCGATGCCCTTCGCCCCGAGCTGGGCGGGGACGCCGACATAGAGCCCCTTGATCCCGAACTCGCCCTCGAGGTAGCAGCAGCAGGGCAGCACCTTGTGCTTGTCCTTCAGGACCGCGTCCACCATCTCGGCGGTCGAGGAGGAGGGCGCGTAGTAGGCGGAGCCCGTCTTGAGGAAGGCGACGATCTCGGCCCCGCCGTTCGCGGTGCGCTTCACGATCGCGTCCACCTTCTCGGGAGGCAGCAGCTCGGTGATGGGGATCCCCGCCACCGTCGAGTAGCGCGGCAAAGGCACCATGGTGTCGCCGTGGCCGCCCAGGACGAAGGCGTGGGTGTTCTCCACGGACACCCCCAGCTCCAGGGCGATGAAGGTGCGCATGCGGGCGCTGTCGAGGATGCCTGCCATCCCGAAGACGCGGTGCTTGGGGAAGCCGGACACCTTGTAGGCCACCTGGCACATCGCGTCCAGGGGGTTCGAGACCACGATCAGGACGCAGTTCGGAGAGTGCTTGATCACGTTCTCCGTGCACTCCTTGACGATCTTGTAGTTGGTGTTCAGGAGGTCGTCGCGACTCATCCCGGGCTTGCGGGCGATGCCGGCCGTGATCACCACCACGTCGGAGCCCGCGGTATCCCGATAGTCGTTGGTCCCGATCACGCGGGAGTCGGAGCCCTCCACGGGCGTCGCCTGCATGATGTCGAGGCCCTTGCCCTGGGGCATCCCCTCCACGATGTCGATGAGGACCACGTCCGCCAGCTCCTGGTCCACGAGGCGCTGGGCCAGGGTGGCGCCCACGTTGCCCGCTCCCACGACCGTGACTTTTCTGTTCATCGACCCCCCACCCTATCCCTCCCCACGTAGGGGGAGGGAAACGCTACCGCACGTTCGGCCCCGCGTCACGGGATTCTACCTTGCGCGAGGCCCGACAGCAGTTCAACTAGAATGGGGCGGCTACGGAGGTGGGCAGCATGGCGTACGAGCACGCGAAGGTCCCGGCGGGGGGCGGCAAGGTCGAGGTCACGGGCGGGAAGCTCCACGTCCCCGACCAGCCGATCCTCCCATTCATCGAGGGCGACGGGACCGGCCCCGACATCTGGCGGGCCAGCGTCCGCGTGTTCGACGCCGCCGTGCAGAGGGCCTACGGCGGGCGCCGGAAGATCCAGTGGATGGAGGTCTACGCGGGCCAGAAATCGTACGACAAGCTGGGCTCCTGGCTTCCCGACGAGACGGTGGAGGCCTTTCGCGAGTTCCGGGTCGGGATCAAGGGGCCCCTGACCACGCCCGTGGGGGGCGGCATCCGCTCGTTGAACGTGGCCCTGCGCCAGCTCCTCGACCTCTACGTCTGCCTGCGGCCGGTGCGGTGGTTCAAGGGCGTTCCCTCGCCGGTGCGCCACCCGGAGCAGGTCAACATGGTGATCTTCCGTGAGAACACCGAGGACATCTACGCGGGGATCGAGTTCGAGAGCGGCTCCGAGGAAGCCCGGAAGATGCTGGCCTTCCTCAAGGAGGCCTTCCCCCAGGCCTACAAGAAGGTCCGCTTCCCCGAGACCTCGGGGATCGGATTGAAGCCGGTCTCGAAGGAGGGGACGGAGCGCCTGGTGCGGGCCGCCATCCGCTACGCCCTCGCCAACCAGCGCAAGAGCGTGACCCTCGTGCACAAGGGCAACATCATGAAGTTCACCGAGGGAGCCTTCCGCAAGTGGGGCTACGCCCTGGCGGACGGCGAGTTCGCGAAGGAGACCTGGAGCTGGGAGCGCTCGGACCGGGTGAAAGCGGAGAAGGGCCCGGAAGCCGCGGCCGGCGCCGACAAGGAGAACGCGGGCAGGCTCCTGGTGAAGGACGCGATCGCCGACATCACGCTGCAGCAGGTGCTGACCCGCCCGCGCGACTTCGACGTGATCGCCACCCTGAACCTGAACGGCGATTACCTCTCGGACGCCCTGGCCGCCCAGGTGGGCGGCATCGGGATCGCCCCCGGCGGCAACATCAACTACGACACCGGCCACGCGGTCTTCGAGGCCACCCACGGCACCGCCCCCAAGTACGCGAACCAGGACAAGGTGAACCCCGGCTCGGTGGTCCTCTCCGGCGAGATGATGCTGCGCTACCTGGGGTGGGTGGAAGCCGCCGACCTGATCCTGAAGGGCATGGACGGCGCGATCGCCGGCAAGACCGTCACCTACGACTTCGCCCGGCTCATGGAGGGCGCGAAGGAAGTGTCGTGCAGCGCCTTCGGCGACGCGGTCGTCGCCCACATGGGTTGAGACACGTGCGAGGGGAACGCTTCGTGCGCCGGACCCTGACCGCGGTAATCCTCTTGCTCTTCGTCCCGCCTTTGAGCGCCCTCGACCTGGACGAGATCGAGAAGCGGGGCTCCCTGCGCGTCCTCGCGGTCGTCTCCAACCAGTCGGACGAGTTCTTCTCCGGCAAGCCCGGGGTCGGGTTCGATCGCGAGATCCTCGAAGGGTTCGCACGCCTGCGCCGCCTGAAGCTCGAGGTCGTCCCCCAGGCCGCCTGGGACCAGCTCGTCCCCGCCCTCCAGCAGGGGAAGGGCGACGTGATCGCGGGGCGCTTCACGGTGACGGAGTCCCGCCGTCGCCTCATCGACTTCACGGCCGAGGCCTTCCCCACCCGCCACGTCGTGCTGACCCGGCGCCCGCACCGCGCGGTGGCCACCCTGGAGCAGCTCCGGGCGGAGAAGGTGGGGACGGTCAAGGGGACGAGCATGGCGGAGGCGGTGGCCGCCGCCGGCGTGCCTTCGGCGAACGTCGACGACTCGCTGCCCACGGGGACCCTGCCCGCCGCCCTCAAGGCGGGAAAAGTGACGGCGGTGGTCCTGGGGATCGAGAACGCGATCGCCGCCCAGCGCGAGGATCCCGACCTGGAGCTGGGCCTGTTCCTCGGCCCTCCAGGCTCGCTCGCCTACGGGGTGCGGAAGGGAGACCCGCGCCTCCGGGAAGGTCTCGACGAGTACATCGCCGACCTGCGGCGCAGCGCCAGCTGGAGCCGGCTGGTCGTCAAGTACTTCGGCGAGCGGGCGCTCGAGATCCTCACCAAGGCCCGCAGCGAATCGGCTCCCTGAGCCAGGCCTAGCCCAGCTTCAGGAAACGCGCCTCCCGGACGCCCGGGATCCGGGGATCAACCACATGGCTCCAACAGCCACAGATGATTCACGTCTTGTCTAGGAGAGCTTCGATCTGGCGTGCGCGAAGGCCCTCGGGGCCAGCCTGCTGGAGACGCGTGAAGTACTGACTCGCTTGGTCGCGCTCTCCAAGAGCGAGGAATGCCCTGCACATGTGATAGAGGAGCTCGGTCTCTAGCGGCCTTAATTCCTGCAAGGCCAGCCCGATCCGAAGCGCGGCTCCCGTCCCCAGTTCCTTTGCGGCCATGCCGCTCTGCGACACACTCAGCCGGATTTCGACTGCCCAGGGCGCGCTCTTTTCGCGGATTCGCCAAGCGTACTCTGTCTCAAGTGCACCCGGACCTCGTGGCGCCCCAGTCTGGATCTCAAGCAAGGGCACCGACGCCCAACCGTCGATCACCCTCCAGCCGGAATGCTCATGAAAGAGCCAGTCATCGGGCACGGGTATCTCTCCCCACACCTCAGGCCCCGGCAGCAGCCCTGCCGGATGTCAGCCAGTTCTTCGTCGTCAGCAGGTCTAGAGCGAGCCGCAGTTGAGATGGCGAGAACTGCTTCTTTCGGTAGCTCCAGGCGTAGGTTGCAGCAACGACCTCGCTCTCGCTTCGCGCCCCACCTCGTGTCGCGACCCAATGCACCGTCGACAGCAGCTCCAGCCCGAATGGCGTCTCAAAGCCCTGGACCAACTCGGCGACGCGTTCGAAGCGCGCCTTCGTCGGGCCATGGTTCGCGAGGAACGCCTCCGCATCCTCGGTCGCGCCGGGCACCAATGCCAACTCTCGGTCAGGCGCCTCGCCTCCATTCGCGAATCCAGAGATGAAGTGACCCTCGATCTCACGAAGAACGTGGCGCAGGTTCTCGGCGTATGGGCCGTATACGGCCGGCACGTAGCGCAACCTCAACGGCTCACCAGCCTCCTGCATGAAATACATCAGCTTGTGGACTTCGAGCAGCGTCACGGACGGATCCATTAGACCGGCGAGATAGCGGCGGACGAGCCCGATGAGCGCCGCCCGGCCGGCGGTCATGCGCGGCGGTTTGCCACGCCGCCTGCCCGCGTTCCCTGGCGAAGTGCCGGCCGGCTCGAAGACGGTGACGGCGACGTCATCGAGGTTGGAGAGCCGCGCAACGATCCTGCGACGCACCTCTCGCCAGTCGAGCCCACCCAGCCCGCTGCCGAGCGGCGGCACGGCAACCGAGCGAAGGCCGCGTTTCAAGATCTCCTCGGCGAGAGCGTCGAGACCAGACTCGATGTCCTCGATGCGGCTCTTGCCCCGCCAGTGCCGTTTCGTCGGGAAGTTGATAATGTACTTCGGATTCGCCAGATACCCCGTTTCGAAGACGAACATTCGACCCGGCTGCAGCTCCTCACGCATGCAGGCGCCCTTGTAAGCCTTGAAGTTCTCCGGGAAGGCTTTCTTGAACGCGAGCGCGATGCCGCGCCCCATAATCCCCACACAATTGACCGTGTTCACGAGGGCCTCTGCGTCCGCTTCCAGGATGTCTCCCGTCCTAAACTTGATCATCTCGTCCGACTCCTCCTAGTAATACCAAGCCGGGAGGATCTCGACCACTGGCCGATGGACTGCCGTGCCGAACGCGTTGGCAACCTGCTGGCCCATCGGCTGCGAGATTACTCCGATTCGCTCGACAAGGTGCCACGGAAAAGAGTGACGGATCAGGAACTCGGCTTGCTTGCCCTCCTTCACCTCGGCGCTCCGGAAGTCGTTCGCGGCGACCGTAGGCCAATTGACTTCCCCGAGTTGGTCGACCCTTGATCGGAACTCTGCGTAGTAGGCTCCGGCGTTCGAGAGCGTGAACGCCCACCGCCGGTGATTCGCCTCAGCCCACGCCACTGCCGCGTTAAGGTCGGCCTCCAAGTGAACGATCTGTCTTTGGCCGTCCCGGTAGGCCAAGTCGGGAAGGTTCGCACGGTGAATCACGTAGAGCATGATCGAGCGCGGGCAGAAGTAGAACGGTACGTAGTCGCCATCGTTATCGCCAGGATGGCAGCGCACCGGAAGTACAAGCCGTCGCCTCTTGATCTCACTCATTCCGATGATGGTGCCGACAGCCTGCCGCCTGACGATCTCTGCATCGCACCAGAGCTGGCCGTCGGCGGCGATAGAGGCCAAGCGGTCCACGTGAACAATGTGGTAGATCTTCGGGCGCTCCGGTGGCTCGGGCATCTCAGGCCTCTACCTGTTCCTCGCCACGAGCCTATTCATGCACGCTCATGTGCCACTCGAGGTCCGTAGGTTCATCTGACCGAGAGCAGACCGAGGCGCGCTGCGGCACGGGCGTGAACGGGGCGTCCGCAACCACGACGAGTCCCTTGAGCCTCCTTCCCATTTCGGGAACGATCACACCCAAATTGGGAACGGCTCCTACCCCAGCTTCAGGAAACGCGCCTCGCGCACGCCCGGGATCCGGGGCAGCTCCTCGAGAACAGCGGGAGGAGCCTCGTTGTCGATCTCGATCAGCATGACCGCCCGCCCGCTCCCCGGCTTTCGGCCGAGGCCCATGCGGGCGATGTTGATCCCGTGCTTGCCGAGGAGCGTGCCCACCTTCCCCACGATGCCCGGGGTGTCCTCGTTCTTCACGAGCAGGATGTTGCCCTGGGGGATGGTATCCACCTCCACCCCGTCCACGTCGACCAGGCGCATGTGGTTCCGGCCGAAGAGCGTCCCCGCCACCGAGAGGTCGTCCTGCGCGGTCTTGAGGCGCAGGGCCACCAGGTTGGCGAAGGCCACGCTGGCCGAGGAGGTGGACTCGAGGATCTCGATGCCGCGGTCCTTGGCGATGGAGAGGGCGTTGACGATCGTCACCCCGTCCGCCAGCACCGGGCGCAGGATGCCGTTCACCGCCGCGGAGAGGATCGGCTTCAGGTCCACCTCGCGCAGGTCGCCGTAGACGCCGAGCTCGATGCGCTCCAGGGAGCCGCGGCAGACCTGGCCCAGGAAGAGGCCCAGCCGCTCCGCAAGGTCCATGGCCGGGCGCACCTGGTCGTAGAGATCGCCCGAGAGGGAGAAGAAGTTGACCGCCTGCTGGATCACCCCGCCCTTCAGGTAGTCCCGCACCTGGACTGCGATGTCCGTTCCCACGCGCTCCTGGGCCTCGGCGGTGGCGGCTCCGATGTGGGGAGTGGCCACCACCCGTGCGTGCCGGGCCAGCCGCCAGTCCTTCGGGGGCTCGCTGGCGTGGACGTCGAGGGCGGCCCCCGCCACCCGGCCGCTCTCCAGGGCGAGGAGGAGCGCCTGCTCGTCGATCAGCTCGCCGCGGGCCGCGTTCACGATGCGCACCCCGGGCTTGACCTTCGCGAACGCCTCCTTGCCCAGGAGGTGACGGCTCTCCTGGGTCAGGGTGGTGTGGAGGGTCAGGAAATCGCACCCCTGGAGGATCTCGTCGAAGCCGCGCAGCTTCACGTGGAGGGCCTCGGCCACCGCGGGGGCGACGAACGGGTCGAAGGCCTCGACCTCCATGCCGAAGGCCCGGCAGCGCGCCGCCACCTCGCGCCCGATGCGCCCGAGGCCGATCACCCCGAGCCGCTTGCCCGAGAGCTCGACCCCCGCGAACGACTTGCGGTCCCACTTCTCGGACTTGATCGAGGCGTCGGCGGCGGGGATGTTGCGAGCCAGAGACAGGAGCAGGGCCAGGGCCAGCTCGGCCGTGGACACGAGGTTGCCCCCTGGCGAGTTCATCACGATCACCCCGCGGCGGGTCGCCGCCGCGAGGTCCACGTTGTCGACCCCCACCCCCGGGCGGCCGATGACCTTGAGGCTCTTCGCCGCCTCCAGCACCTCGGCGGTGATCTGGCTGCCGCTGCGGATGGTGATCGCGTGGTAGGGGGCGACGATCTTGCACAGCTCGGCCGGAGGAAGCGCCTTCTGTATGTCGATGGACCATCCCTCCGAGCGCAGGACCTGGAGGCCGCGGTCGGTGATTCCTTCGAGGACCAGCACCTTGTAGATCAACTCAAGACCTCGCCAGCGGCTCCCGGGGCCGCTCGACCAGAACGGCGATTATGCCTCGATTCGGCCCCGAACAACCTCCTGGGCCGCGGCCAGCCCCGCGCCGGCGGCGAAGCGGTGCCCGAGCCGCGCGAGGACGACCTCCAAGGCGCCGAGCAGGCCGAGGATGTCGATCGCATCGTAGTAGCCGAGGTGGGCGATGCGGAGGATCTTTCCGGTGAGCGGACCCTGGCCTCCCGCCACGGTCGCGGCGAAGTCGGCCTTGAGGGCCTTGACGATCGCGCCCGCTTCGATCCCCTCGGGCGGCCGAAGGGCGGTGAGGGCATCGCCCGCGTGGCGGGGTGAGAGGAGGGGGAGGCCGAGGGCTCGGGCGGCGGCTCGGGTCATGGCGGCGAGCAGGGACGCGTTCGCCACGAGCTCGTCCACGCCCCCGAGGTCGTCGACGACCTGGAGCGCGGCCCGCAACGCCACCACGTGGGCGATGCCGGGGGTGAAGGCCGAGCTGCCTTCGGCCTGGCCTTTCCGCTCGCGCAGCAGGTCGAAGTAGAAGCGCGGCGAGGCGCAGCCCTCGATCTGCTCCCAGCCTTTCGGGCTGACCCCCAGGAAGGCGAGACCGGGAGGGAGGGAGAGCGCCTTCTGGCTGCCCACCAGCACGAGGTCGACCCCCCAGGCCTCGGTCCGAAGGGGCATCGCTCCCGCCCCCGAGATCGCATCCACCACCAGCAGCGTCCCCGGCCGATCGCGGGTCACCCCCGCGAGGGCCTCGACGTCGTGTCGGGCCCCGGTCGAGGACTCGGAAAGCTGGACGAAGACGGCGCGGATCGCGGGATCGTCGTCGAGGGCCCGCGCCACCCCGTCTGGCGAGACCGCTTCACCCCAGGCCGCCTCCAGCATCCGCACGTCCCGGCCGTGCGCCTTCCCGATCTCGGCCCACCGCCGGCCGAAGTGGCCGGCCACGAGGGCGAGCATCGGCTCCCCGGGTGCGACCGTGTTCACCACCGCCGCCTCCATCGCGCCCGAGCCCGAGCAGGAGAGGATGAGCGTGTCCTGCGACGTCTTCAGGAACTTCTGCAGTCCGGCGCGGCATTCACGGAAGGTCTGTCGGAATTCTTCACTGCGATGGTGCGGGATGGGGCGTGAGAGCGCTTCCTGCACGCGCGGGTGCAGCGGCGTGGGCCCGGGCGTGAAGAGCCGTTCCTTTTTCAACATGCGAGTGGAGTCCGCGGGCTTCCACAGATTCTGTGGAAAACCCTGTGGAAAGCTCGGTCGACCACATCGTTAAGTCTTTGACTCATGCAACCTTGGAGCAATGTGCACTCTGTGACAGCAGCGTGACGGAGGCACGCGATTTGCGTGATTGGAACTGCGAGTTGCGACGCGTCGACTTCACGCACGGGCCGATCGTCGCGTCACGTGCGCAGGTGAGCGGAGCTGCCTCGAGCGGCGACGACCGCGTGCGCAAGCCGTCGCGCAGCTTCGTCGATCTCCCCCTCGGTATTGTAGCGTCCGATTCCGACCCGGATCGCGGAGTAGACGCGCGCATCCGAGAGCCCGAGCGCGCGCAAGACGTGCGAGCCCTTGCCTCCCGCCTCGGCGCAAGCCGCGCCGGACGAGAGCGCGATGTCGTCGCCCAGGGAAAGGAGGAGGGTCTCGGCAGAAATCCCGTCGATCGAGACGTTCAGGTTGCCGGGGAGGCGCCGTTCCAGGGCGCCGTTCACGAGGACGCCGTCGATCTGCGCGCGCAGCGAGGCCAGAAACCGGTCGCGCAGGCTACGGATGCGGTCCGCCTCTCCCCCTGCGAGGGCCTCGGCGGTCCGCCGGGCCGCCTCCCCGAAGCCGACGATCCCCGGGACGTTCAGGGTTCCCGACCGCAGGCCCCGCTCCTGGCCGCCGCCCTCCATCTGTGGCGGCAAACGGAGCGGGGGACGCCGCCCGCGGCGCACGTACAGCGCCCCGATGCCCTTCGGACCATACATCTTGTGAGCCGAGAGGCTCATCAGGTCTGCGCTCCAGGCGTCGGTGGAGACGGGAACCCGGCCCACGGCCTGGACCGCGTCCGTGTGGAAGACGATCCCGCGCTCGCGGCAGAGCGCTCCCACCTCGCCCACCGGCTGCAGGGTGCCGATCTCGTTGTTCGCCGCCATGAGGGAGACGAGAACGGTGTCGGGGCGAAGCGACTTCCGCACGTCCTCGGGGTCGACGATCCCCTCCGCGTCCACCTCGACCCGAGTGACCGCGAAGCCCTCCCGCTCGAGGGTGCGACCGGGCTCGAGGACGGCCGGATGCTCGAGGACGCTGGTCACGACGTGCTTCCCGCGGGAGGCGAGCGACCGGGCCGTGCCGCGCAGCGCGAGGTTGTCGGCCTCGGTCGCCCCGGAGGTGAAGACGAGGTCCTCGGGTTGGGCCCCGATCAAGGCGGCCAGGCGCGCACGGGCCTCCTCCACCGCCCGGTGTGCCTCCGCCGCGAAGGCGTGCGACCTGCCGGAGGGATTGCCGAAGCGCTCCGTAAAGTAGGGCAGCATGGCCGCCAGCACCGCCGGGTCGACGGGGGTGGTCGCGTGGTGGTCGAGGTATATCCGTCCCACGTGCTTCAGGTTAGCGGAAAAGCCCTTGCCGGGGGAGCCGGGGCCTGTAACAATGGTCACAACCCCCGCCGACCGCGGTCCGTATAGCCTTGCGAGGGAAGGGGAGAAACATGTTGAAGAAGGTGGCGTTCGCGGTTCTGGTCCTGAGCCTGGCCGGAGGCGTCGCCCGGGCGCAGGAGGCGGAGGACGAGGAGATCCGGCCCCAGCCGGTGCGCAAGATCAAGGTCCTCGAGAACCCCTACGACATCGCCTCCTTCTATCGCTCGCGTGAGGGCGAGTATTTCGGCCTCGCCTCGGACACCCGCTATCCGATCGCGGGCTTCTATCGCTCGCGTCAGACCACTCCTTATGGCTATGCCCCGTTCTGGAACCACGGCTACGGGTACCGGCGGAGCGGGGTGGTGGCCGGCTACCGGCGGCGGATCGGAGAGAACGGCGACCTGTTCCTGTTCGCCCCGACTTTCCTGGCTCCCATCGGCCCCCTCAACGGCGCATTTTTCGGGAACTGAATTGAGCTGGGGGGGGTGCTGTAGTCGCACCCCCCAAGACCCCCGCGCACTCACCTTCCTACTTCAGCCCCAATACTTCTAGTACGCTCCGGCCGACCTGCCGCTCGAAACGGTCGGTGAGGCTCTCGAGGGGGCCGGCGGTCTCGTCCCGCTCCATGCGCTCCACCCGCGCCATCGGGTAGAAAAGGGTCGAGATCCCGATCCCCTCCTCGCCGCGTTGCTCCTGGCGCACCCAGTCGTCGAAGACCGACAGGTCCACTCCGCGGATCACGATCCCCGCGGGCTCCAGCGAGAGCAGGATGCCCCAGAGCTTCTCCCGTGGGGTGTGGAGGTAGAGGACCACCGCCACCCCCGCGGCCAGATCGAAGGAGCTCACGCCTTCCCCGGTCCCCCCCGCTCGGCCAGGAACTCCGCGATCCTCCGCACGCCTTCGCGCAGCTCTTCGAGCGGACGCGCGAACGAGATCCTCACGTAGCCGGGCGCCCCGAAGCCCTCGCCCGGCACCACCGCGACGTGCTTGTCCTCGAGCAGACGGCGGCTCAGCTCGAGGGTGGTCGGGATCTCGCGGCCCAGGTATCGGCTCAGGTTGGGGAAGGCGTAGAACCCGCCCTGCGGCTCCACGCAGGTCGCGCCCGGGATGGCCAGGAGCGCGGAGTGTACGAGGTCGCGGCGACGGCGGTACTCGGCCAGCAGCTCGCCTACGTACTCCTGGGGCCCGTTGAGGGCGGTCACCGCCCCGAGCTGCGCGAACGTGGCCGGGCTCTGGGTGCTGTGCGAAGCCAGGGCGGCGCACGCGTCGACCAGCGCGCGCGGCCCCAGCACCCAGCCGATGCGCCAACCCGTCATGCAGTAGCTCTTCGAGGCCGTCCCCAGGATCAACAGCCGGTCGCCCAGGAGGTCGCGCAGCGCCTGCAGCCCCCAGTCACGCGGGCGCGAGAAGGCGAGCTGGGCGTAGGTGTCGTCATAGACGAGGGTGAAGCCGCGCCGCCGGGCCAGCCGCCCGATCGCGAGCAGCTCCTCGGGCTCGACCACCGCCCCGGTGGGATTGCAGGGGCTGTTCAGGATCACCGCCCGCGTACGCGGGCCCACTGCCTTGGCGAGAAGGCGCGCGGTCACCGCGAAGCCGTCCGCCTCTCGGGTGGACGCGAGCACGGGCCGACCCCCGGCCAGGCGCACCGCCTCGGTGAAGGTCGGCCAGAAGGGGGACGGCACGATCACCTCGTCGCCCGCGTCGAGGAGGGCCTGGGCGGCGAGGTAGAGAGCCTGCTTGCCGCCGACCGTGATCGCGACTTCCTCCGGGGCGAAGGCCACGTGGAAGTCCTGTCGGTAGCGCGCGGCCACCGCGGCGCGCAGCTCGGGGAGGCCGGGGGCGGGCGCGTAGCGCGTCCGGCCGGCCTCGATCGCCGCCACCCCCGCCGCGGCCACGTGCGGGGGCGTGCCCTGGTCGGGCTCGCCCACGCTGAAGTCGTAGACGACGACGCCCCGGCTCTTGAGCGCGGTGGCCCGGGCCGCCATGGCCACGGTGGGCGAGACCTCGAGGCGCAGGACGCGTCGGGCCAGGATGGTCGCGGGCCGGGCCTTCTTTCGGGCCTTTGTCACACCGCCTCCCCGGTGGCGCGGCCGCCCCGCGTCCGGTATTTCTCGCGCAGCCGCCGCTCCACGACCGGAGGGACGAGGTCACTCACCCGGCCGCCGAGCTGGAACACCTCCTTGACCAGCCGCGACGAGACGTAGGAATAGCTCTCGGCCGGCATCATGAAGACGGTCTCGATGCGCGGGTCGAGCCGCCGGTTCATGAGCGCCATCTGGAACTCGTACTCGAAGTCCGACATGGCCCGGAGGCCGCGGATGATCACCGACGCCCCCACCTCCTCGGCGTAGTCCACGAGCAGCCCCGAGAACGTGGCCACCCGGACCCGGCGGCTCCCGCGGAAGACCTTGCGGATGATCTCGACCCGCTCCTCGACCGTGAAGAGCGGGCGCTTGTCCGCGTTCACCAGGATCGCGATCAGGACCTCCCGGAAGATCGAGAGGCCCCGGGTCGCGATGTCGAGGTGGCCGTTGGTGATGGGATCGAAGGAGCCCGGGAAGATGGCGACCGCGTCACGCCGTCGGTTCACTCCTGCCTCCTCGCCGGGCTTCACGGCGTCCCCGGATCGTGGCGCCGGTAGAACGTGAGTCGGTGGTCCCCCACCCGGACCGAGCGGGTCCGGACGAAGGACCCTATTGTCTCCGGGAGGGCGCGCTTGTGGAAATGCTCGGCCACCACCACTCCACCCTCGGCGAGCAGGGGTCCCGCCTCTCCCAGCAGCGGCTCGTAGAGGTCGCTCGCATAGGGCGGGTCGAGGTAGACCACGTCGAAGCGGTGCCCGGCCTCGGCGAGGGCGGGGAGAGCGACCCGCGCGTCCTGGCGGAAGACCTGGGCCGAGCCCCCGAGGTCCCCGAGCGCGCGGAGGTTCTCCTTGATCGCGCCCACCGCCGCCGCGCTCGTGTCCACGAGCACGACCACGGCCGCCCCGCGCGAGAGGGCCTCGAGCCCGATCCCGCCCGCGCCCGCGAACGCGTCCAGGAACCGGCAGCCGGGAAGCTCGGGGGCCAGGATGTCGAAGAGCGTCTGCTTGACCCGGGCCCCGGTGGGACGGGTGTCGAGGCCCTTCGGGACGGCGAGGCGCCGTCCCTTGGCGCGGCCGCCGATGATCCGGGACATCGCCCTTCAGCCCACGCGCGCCAGCCCGAACCGTCGCTCCCAGCCGCCCTTCTCGAGGAAGTCCCGCAGGGCCGCAGCACCCTCGCCCGGGGGCTCCTCGACCCAGCGGAAAGCCTCGGTCCGTGCCCGCTCGAGCAGATCGCGGTCGCGGATCAGGTGTCCGACGCGGAAGGCGGGCATCCCCCACTGCCGGGTGCCGAAGAAGTCGCCGGGTCCGCGGATCTCCAGGTCCTTCTCCGCGATCACGAAGCCGTCCTCGGTGGCGGACATCACGTCGAGGCGGGCGCGCGCCACCTCGGAGAGCCGGCCGTAGGTGAGGAGCACGCAGGTCGAGGCGCCGCCCCCGCGGCCCACCCGGCCACGGAGCTGGTGGAGCTGGGCGAGTCCGTAGCGCTCCGCGTGCTCGATCACCATCGCGGTCGCGTTCGGGACGTCCACTCCCACCTCGACCACGGTGGTGGCCACCAGCACCTGCACCTCCCCCTTCGTGAAGGCGCCCATCACCGCTTCCTTCTCCGCGCCCTTCAGGCGGCCGTGCAGGAGGCCGACCGTCATCCCCGGCAGCGCCGCCTGCCACTCCGCGGCCGCCTCGGTGGCCGCTTTCACGTCCTCGAGCTTCTCCGACTCCTCGACCAGGGGATAGACGACGAAGGCCTGCCGGCCCGCCGTCACCTCCCGACGGACCAGGTCGAGGACCTCGCGCCGGTCGGAGGCGGGCCGGACCAGGGTCCGCACGGGAGTCCGCCCCGGCGGCTTCTCATCCACCACGGACACGTCCAGGTCCCCGTAGGCGGTGAGGGCGAGGGTGCGCGGGATGGGGGTGGCGGTCATCACGAGCACGTCCACGTCGTAGCCCTTGCGCCGCAGGTCCTCGCGCTGCAGGACCCCGAAGCGGTGCTGCTCGTCCACCACCGCCAGGCCGAGACGACGGAAGACGACACCTTCCTGGATGAGCGCGTGGGTTCCCACCGCGATCTGCGCCTCCCCCGTGGCGAGCCGCGCCAGGGCGGCCGCGCGCTCCTTGCCCTTGTTGGTCGAGGTCAGGAGCTCCACCCGGTAAGGGCAGCGGGCGAGCAGGCGGCGGAAGGTCAGGTAGTGCTGCTCGGCCAGGATCTCGGTGGGGGCCATGAAGGCGGCCTGGACGCCGTTCTCGAGGGCGACCACCATCGAGAGGAGCGCCACCATGGTCTTGCCCGAGCCGACGTCCCCCTGGACCAGGCGGTTCATGGGATGGGAGGAGCGCATGTCGTCGGCGATCTCGCGCAGGACGCGCTTCTGCGCTCCCGTGAGGGGGAAGGGCAGGATGCGCTTGACCACGTCTCGGGTCCGGTCCGTGATCGCGAAGGCCACGCCCTTGCGCTCGTCCCGGGCGCCCCTCCGTCGTCGGGCCAGACCCAGCTGGAAGAGGAAGAACTCCTCGAGGATCAGGCGGAGGTGGGCCGGGCTGCGGAAGCGGTTCAGGAGATCGAGGTCCAGGTCCCCCGTGAGGTGAACGCTCCGGAGGGCGGCCCCCCGGCCCATCACCCCCAGGCGCTCGCGGACGGGGGCGGGCAGCGGGTCTTCGATCGCCTCCGGCACCTGCTCCGCGAGGTGGAGGAGGACGCGCCGCAAGGGCTTGCCGGTGAGGGGGCCGAGCTTCTCGTAGATCGGGACGATGCGGCCGGTGTGGATCCCCGCGGCGTCCTCCGCCTCGACCACCTCGTACTGCGGCGAGGTCATCACGAGCTGGCGCGAGCCGTAGGCATCGCGCTCCACCGCCCCGTAGAGCACGACCCGCTTCCCACGGGGCAGCACCTCGGTCAGGAAGGGCTGGTTGAACCAGAGGGCCTTCAGGCGGCCGCTGCCGTCGTCGAGCCGGACCTCGTAGAGCGTCATGCGGCGCGCCCGGCGCAGGCCCGCCACCGCGATCTCCCCCGCCACCGATACCTTCATACCCGCCCGGAGGTCGGCCACCCGGGCAAAGCTTCGCCGGTCCTCGTAGCGCATGGGGAGGTGGAACAGCAGGTCCTCGGCCGTACGGATGCCCAGCTTTTCCAGGGCGCCCGCCCGCTGCGGGCCGACGCCCTTCACGTACTGGACCGGCGCGTGAAAGTCCATGGCTGCCCGCCGATCATCCCACGAGGGGCGGAAGCGGCGGGTCCTAGAAATCCACCACCGCTCGCCCGAGCTCGAACCGGACCCTCCTCATCGCGTACGGCAGGCGGAACGGGGCCTGGATGTCGAACCCCTGGGGGTTGGCGGCGCTCTTGGTCGAGTTGCCGACGAGCTGGCCGACGAGCGAAGCGGGCACCGGCCAATTCCCGAGGCGGGCCTCCTTGAGGTCGATGGTGCCCATTCCGTCCCGGGCCAGAAGCCGGCCCGAGATCTCGACGGGCACCACGCCGGAGAGGAGGCTGTAGAGGCTCCAGGCTCCGCCGGTCGGGCGCTTCAAGGGGACGCGGTCGAGGTCCACCTTGGCCCGGACGACGAGCCCGTTGTCCGCGAGCTGCACCGCCACGTCCGAGACGCCGGGCGGCATGTTCGGCCCCAGGGTCAGGTTGAGGTACGAGTTGAGCTGGGCCTCGGTGACCACGAGGCTCAGCTTCGTCACCGGCTTGCCTGCCTTGAACGCCGCTTCCACCTCCTCGAGCGCCTGGGCGAGCACGTCGGCCTCGGCCCAGGAGAGGCCGGGGCGGGGGGGCGGGGGGCGGTTGGCCACGGCCGGCTGCACGGGTCCGGCGAGAAGCATGGCGAGGACCAGGGGGGCGGGGCTCACGGCTTCAGTATAGCGCCCGGGTCAGGGTCCCTCGGCCAGGCGACGCGCCTCGTCGTTCCCCGGATCGCTCTCGAGGACGCGGCGCGCCTCGGACCTCGCCTCCGCCGCGCGTCCCATGTCCTTGAGAAGGCCGGCCAGCTCGAGCCGGACCCCGGGGTCTTCGCGGCACCAGAGGGACATGCGCAGCTCGGCCAGCGCCTTGTCCGTCTCGCCGCGCCGGCGGTGGACGCGGGCGAGCCGCCGGTGCACGCGCCCGCCGTAGGGGTCGAGGTAGGCGGCGCGCGTCAGCTCGGCCAGCGCGCCCTCGAGGTCGCCCGCCTCGGCCAGCTTGTCCGCCCGGGCGGTGTGGGTGGCGGCCATCTCGGCGTCGCTGCGTCCCTCGCCGTCGAGGGTGATCAGACGCTCGGAGACCTGGATGCGCTCGAAGCGGCGCGAGACGTCCGGGGAGGAGAGCGACTGGTAGGACGAGCTGACCGCGGAGAGCGCCTTCCACTCCTCCTGCGCCTCGGCCTCCCGGCCCGCCTTGGCGAGAGCCCAGGACAGGACGAGCCGGGCCCGGTTGTCGCGCCCCTCGCGGCGCACGACCCCGCGCAGCCAGAACGCCGACGCCTCGGGGTCGCCCTCGAGGAGCAGGGCCCAAGCCAGGTTGAAGGCCAGGTCCGGCGAGTCGGGCTCCTTCTCGGCCGCCTCCCGCAGGAGGGCGGACGCCCGCGGCGACGCGCTGCCCAGGCGGAGCGACGCGATCGCGCGGTTGTTGAGGACGGCCGGGCTCGGCTCCTCCGAGGCGAGGGCCCCGTAGAGCTCGGCCGCCTCCCGATAGCGGCCGAGGTGCAGGAGGGCGACCCCGCGCAGGAAGCGGCCTTCCCGCGCGAGGGGCGAGTCGGGGCGGATCCGGCCGAACGCCTCTTCGGCGGCCTTGAAGTCGTGGGTCTCGAGGAGCTGGCGGCCGAGGTCGAGGCGCGCCTCGTCGTATTCCGGAGCGAGGGAGAGAGCGCGCTTCACCAATTTGAGGCGGCTCGCCGGGTCGGAGGCGGCCAGCCCCTCCGCGTAGGCCTTGAAGGCTTCGAACGACAGGGTCCCCCCCGAGGCCACGAATGCCTCGCGCGAGCCGGCGGGGGGACCCGGCGCGGTGAGGGCGATGTCCCACGCGAGGGTGTGGATCAGCGACGGCAGGGTCTCGACCGGACCGGAAGCGATGAGCGGCGCCGACAGCGTCCCGCGCTCCAGGTCCAGAAGGCGCAGCGACAGCACCAGCTCGCGTGCTCGCAGCTCGTAGCTCCCGACGACCAGGCGGGCCGCGTCGAGGGCCTCCCCCACCCGGATGCTGCTGGCCCGGGTCGTGGTCGCGGCGGCCGGGATGCCGAGGGCCTCCTGCGCGCGCAGCCGGTCGGCGCGCCCCACGGAAGCCAGGCCGAGGCGGCCGAGCGCCCGCGGAAGGCCGTCTGCCACCGCCTGCGCGATCCACGCGGAGTCGCCGGCCGGACCCTCCGGGGGCACCACCACCACCGGGCCGTTCGCCGGCGAGGCGGACGCGAGGAAGAAGGCGAGCAGCCGGCTCAAGCCGGCAGCTCGATCCGGGCCGGAGGCCGGACCCAGGCGTGGGCCGCGAACTCCTTCCGGAGCTGGAAGCCCAGCGTTTCGTAGAGCCGGTGGGCCCTCGCGTTGTCGACGGTCACCGAGAGGCTCGCGGACGACAGCCCCTGCCCGCGAAACGCCTGGAGGGCGTGGGCCACGAGCACGGTGCCGAGGCCCTGGCCCTGGGCCTCGGGGACGACCGACACCTGGCAGACGTGGCCGTTCGTGTACGAGAGGTGGCTCGCGAGCAGCACGCCGATGGGGCCGCGGGGCCCTTCGGCGAGGAGGGAGGCCTCGGCATCGAAGCGGCCGCAGCCCGCGCGGAGCACGAGGGTGTCCACGAAGCCGCGGCAGTGGGCGGGAGTGGCGTAGGTGAGGTTCAAGGCGGCGTCGACGCTCCCCCGGTGGCTGCGGTAGATGATCTCCGCCGCGGCCGCGAGATCGTCGCGGCGCACCGTGCGCAGCCGGAAGGCGTGGGCGGGAACCGGCCGCAGCGGCTGGCGCAGGTCGCGCACCATGTAGTGGCGCCGTCGGCTCTCGAAGCCCGCGCGGGCGAAGCGGCCGTTGGCCCCGGGCGCGGTGGAGAAGAGGGTCTGGCACTCCACTCGGTCGTTGCCGGGCTGGGCCTGCGCCTCCGCGAGCACGGAGTCCACGAGGTCCTCCTCGAGCCCCTGGCCGCGGAAGCCCTTGGTGGCGAAGAGCGAGCCCACGATGGCCCGTCCCGAGTCGAGCATGTAGTAGCAGTAGGCGATCGCGCGGGGCCCGTCGTGCATCTCCCGGCCTGTGAGGGCGCGACGCTCCACCCCGTTGGCCACCGCGGAAGAGACCTCCGAGTAGTCCCAGAGCAGCTCGCCCCCCCAATGGTCCTTCTCCTCGTCGAGCAGGGCGCGCAGCTCCTTCAGGGAGACGTCACGGAGGGGACGGGCGCGCACGCTGCCTCCGCCGCCTCTCCTCCTCCAGGAAGGAGCGCAGGCGCAGCTCCTCGTCCGCAGGAAGGCTCAGGAACTCGAGCCCGGCCAGGTAGCGCGGACGGGGCTCGGAGAGGGAAGTCCCGTCCATGCTCGACTCCACCACCTTCACCTTGGCCGTGAAGGGCCGGCCGTCGAGGTCGAGCCGAAGGTCCAGGATCGACCCGGGGTCGAGATGCCTTTCGCCGCGGACCAGGCAGCCGAGGAGGCTCAGGTCGACCAGGGTGACGACACCCCGGCCGAGCAGCGACGCGTTGAGCTGGATGTCGACCCGGGGCGAGCGTCTCCCGCTTCGCCCCTTGGCGGCGGCCGTCGGCTTGTGGGGAGTCATGTAGTGCGGAACACGGACCATTCTAGGCCGGCCTGCGGGGCGCCTCAAGGGAGGTATACTCGTCATGGTCCGGCCGAATCGGGACGAAGCCGATGCAGACTCGCCCCACCCCCACGGGCATCCTCGTCAGCGTGCTCTTCTTCGCGGTCTGCGGCCTGCTCGAGCTGGGCCTCGGCGTCCTCGAGGCCCCGCGTCCGCTGCAGTTCTGGCCAGTCTGGGAGGCCCTGGGCCGCGCGATCCTCTACTGGCTGCTCGCGGCGGGGCTCTGGCACCGTTTTGCCCTCTGCCGGCATGTAGCGATCGTCTACTGTCTGGCGACCCTCGTCACCTACGCCGTCGTCCTGGGCCTCGCGCTCGGGCAGGCCCCGCTCCAGTTCCCCGACTCGGTGGTCGTCTCGAGCCTCTTCCAGGTCCCCTCCTGTTCCCTGCTCTTCCCCTACCTGCGGTCCGGGGAAGCCACTCTCCTCTTTCCGCGGGCCCTGTTCCGGCCCTGAGGATCGTTCATCAACCCCCCACCCTAATCTTTCATCGACCCCCCCTCCTATCCTCCCCCACGGAGGGGGGAGGGAATGCTGCTCCGCGAGCGGCTCCGCACCCCGACCCTCCACCCTGTACCCCCGCACTTGTGGCCTAGGGAGGCCATGGCCTATAATCCAAGGCGCTAGAATCCTTTGGGAGGCTCTCTTGGCCCGTACGGGGGTCCAGCTTGGGGCGCGATCGGAGGCGGGCGGCCCCGCTGCGCCGCGGCGCCACGGGAGCGATTTCGTCGGCGCCCTCGAGGAGAAGAGCCGGACGATCCAGGATCCGGTCGCCAAGCTGCGCTACATCCGCAGCGCCCTGGCGCGTTACCAGGAGGCGGATCGGAAGTTGCAGGCCGTACCCTCACCCCTGCGCGCGCTGCTCTACAAAGCGACGCGCTTCGACCAGGTTCAGCCGCTCCTGACCACGAATCCCAACGGCGGCTCCGTGACCCCCGCGAAGCCCGCGCCGCCTCCCCGTCCCGCCCGGCTGGGCCTGCCCGCGGCGGTCCTGCTCGCGGTAGGTGCGCTCCTAGCCACGGCCTACCAGGCCACGCGACCGGTGGCGGCCGGGGCACCGTCCCCCGGGGCCCGGGCGACCCTCCCCCCCGTGGCGGAGAGCCTGCCCGCTTTGCCCGTCGGAGTGGCCCCGAGCCGCATCTGGCTCGTGGAGAAGGGCGAGGGCTGGGAGCTTTACAGCAACGGCCTGCGCGTCGACTCCACCTACGCCACCTCCGGGGATCCCCGACGCTTCCGGATCTTCGACGCCCGCCGTGGGATGCAGGAGGCCACCTACGACCGGCCCGTGGGGATCCTGTTCCACACCTCGGAAAGCGACATCTGGCCGCTCGAGGAGAGCTTCAACGAGAAGCTTCGCGACAGCAGCCAGGGCCTGCTCCGCTACCTCCGGCGCAACCGGGTCTATAACTACCTGATCGACCGCTTTGGCCAGGTCTTCCGGGTGGTCGAGGAGGGCGACAAGGCGAACCACGCGGGCCACGCGGTCTGGACCCAGGGCGACAAGGTCTTCCTGAGCCTCAACAACGCGTTCCTCGGAGTGAGCTTCGAGACACGCTGGGAAGGCGGCCGCGCCCTGCCCATCACCCAGGCCCAGCTCGCGGCGGGACGGAGCCTCACCGACTACCTGCGCCAGCACTGGGACATTGCGGCCGACATGTGCGTGACCCACGGCCTCACGAGCGTGAACGTGCAGAAGCACCTCATCGGGCACCACCTCGACTGGGCGCGGGGGTTCCCGTTCGAGGCCTTCGGGCTCCCCAACCAGTACGGGAAGGCCGCCCCGACGGTGGCGCTCTTCGGCTTCGGCTACGACGACCGCCTCGTGAGCGTCATGGGAGAGCCCTGGCCGGGAGTGCGCGAAGCGGAACGCATGCTGGCCGACGAGGCGTCCGGGACGGGCAAGACCGTCGCCGAGGTCCGCCGGGAGCGGCAGGAGCGGTTCGACGCCTGGCTGGCCAGGCAGACGAAAGACCAGGAGGAAGCCGAGGCGCTGCGCAGCGGCCCGGCCCGAAGCGCCGGAGCGAAGATGCGGGCTCCGGGGCCCAACCGAATCCGAGGATAGCCAAGATGCCCGAGAGCAAGGACCAACTCTGGAAGGTCGCGGACGAATCCCCGGAGCGCATCGAGGACCTGGTGAAGGCGGCGGCGAACCCGTTGGGCGTCGACGTGGGCACCTCCAAGCTGGTCGCGTCGCGCAAGGGCGGCAAGGGCCTCCAGTCCGCCGTCCAGCTCAACGCGTTCATACCCGTGGCCTGGTCGCCCTTCACCGAGAAGACCATTCAGGCCCAGAGCGACATCTCCTACTATCGCGACGGCGACGAGATCATCATCTACGGGACGGCCACCGAGCGCTTCGCGAACATGTTCAACGCGGAGGCCCGCCGGCCCATGGCGGACGGCCTGCTGAACCCCCGCGAGAAGCAGGCCTGGCCCGTGCTGGAGGCGATCGTCCAGACCCTGGTGCCGAAGGCCCGCACGGGCGGCGAGACCCTGGCCTTCTCGGTTCCCGCCGCGATCGCGGGCAAGGAAGCCGAGCTCGTCTACCACGAGGCCACCCTGCGGAAGTACTTCCAGTCCCTCGGCTACCGCGCGAGCGCGGTGAACGAGGGCCTGGCCGTGATCTTCTCGGAGCTGGAGGACCAGAACTTCACGGGAATCGGGATCTCCTGCGGAGGCGGGATGTGCAACGCCACCCTGGCCTACCTCTCGATCCCCTCGATCATGTTCTCGATCGCCAAGGGCGGGGACTTCATCGATCGCTCGGTGGGCGCGGTGGTGGACGAGCACGCCACCCGGGTGAAGTCCATGAAGGAAGAGGGCCTCGACCTCGGCCGGGCCCCCCACGACAAGTTCGAGAAGGCGCTGCACATCTATTACGAGGACCTCGTGGAGTCCCTGGTGGACGGCCTCCGCAAGGCCCTCTCCACCGCGGAGAAGCTGCCGCGCACCGACCGGCCGCTGCCCATCGTGCTCTCGGGGGGAGCCGCCAAGCCCAAGGGCTTCCGGGAGCTCTTCGAGCGCACCCTGCGCTCGCGTTCCCTGCCCATCGAGATCGCCGAGATCCGGGTGGCTTCCGAGCCCCTGACCGCCACCGCTCGCGGGGCGCTGATCGCGGCGATGTACGAGAAGTAGGACCCTGGCCACGACGTCCCAAACCCCCCACCGGTCTTCGGCCCTCCTCGCCCTCCTCCTCGTCTTCGCGGCCTCTCCCGCCTGGGCGATCCGGGAGTGGTACGAGTACTACAGCGATGCGCGGAGCCAGATCAACGCCGGACGTTATGCCGACGCGCTGAAGAGCCTCCAGGAAGCGGTGAAGCTGAAGCCCGGCTCCGCGCTGAACGAGCAGACCTACGGCCTCCAGTTCGAGCAATACATCCCCTACTACTACATGGGGGTGTGCTACCTGAAGCTCGGCGAGAACAAGCCGGCCCTCGAGATGTTCAAGAAGGAGGAGGAGAGGGGCGCCATCCGGAAGTCCTCGCAGCTGTACAAGGACCTGACGCGTGCCCGTAGCGAGGCCACGGACGCCGAGAATGCACGGATCATCCGCGAGGTCCGCCGGGATTTCGAGCGGCTGGTGAGGGAGAGCGAGGAGCTCTCCCGGAAGAGTAGCCTTCAAGAGGCGCTGGCCAAGCTCGCCCTGGCCGCCGAGCTGGCGAAGAGTCTCGAGCCCGAGACTGCTCGTCGCGTGACGGACCTCCAGAACCGCATCCGCGCCACCGAGGACGAGCTGCAGAGGGCGACGGCGAAAGCCCAGCGCATCGGGGAGCTCATGGCCGACGGGCAGCGCCGGCTCGACGAGGGCAACCATGCGGCGTCCCTTGTGGCCTTCGAGGGCGTCCTGTCGCTCGATCCTCAGAACACCCGCGCCCAGGACGGCAAGCGTCTGGCCCAGGAGGGCATGCTTGCCTCCACGACGCGCCAGAAGCAGGCCGAGGCCTACGAGAAGGGCAAGGCGTTCGTCGAGGCCGGGCAATACGAGGCCGCCCTGGTGCCTCTCACCGAGGCCACGGCCGACCCCCGGAACGTGGAGGCCCGAGACCTGCTCAAGAAGGCGGCCGCGATCGTGGACAGGGTGCGGCAGGAGAGGGAGAAGCAGGTCGAGATCGACAAGCTCGTCGCCCGGGGCGAGCGGCTCTTCGCCGCTCGGCAGTTCGCCGAGGCGATCGTCGCCTTCCAGGGCGTGCTCCGGCTCGACAAGGGCATCGCCCGGGTCCAGGAACGCCTGACCATGGCCGAGAGGCGGACCGGGGAGGCGCTTCTCGCCCGCTACCTTCCCAACCGTGAGCCGGACCTCTACCTCTCGTGGCCGGACCGCCCGGAGATCGAGAGCCCCACCCTGACCGTGAGAGGGAGGGCCTTCGACGACTGGGGGATCGCCAAGGTGGAGCTGCGGGTCGGCGGCAAGGTGGTGGCCGAGCTCGCTCCGCCTCCGCGCCTCGACACGGGCGAGCCCCAGCGCATGGTGGACATCGACCGCGAGCTGCAGCTGGAGCCAGGGCCGAACGAGGTGGTGGTCACCGCCATCGATTCGAGCGGCCTCCAGCGGACCGAGATGCACCAGGTGACCCGGCGCCTGCGCTTCTACGAGACGGCGCTCTTCGTCCCCTCGGCGGGGGCGGGGGCGGTGGGCCTCCTGGGCACCGGCCTCGTCGTCCAGCGCGTCCGCCGCCGGCGGGCGATCCGCCGCCGCTTCAACCCCTACATCGCGGGCGCCCCCGTCCTCGAGGACGAGATGTTCTTCGGGCGCGAGAAGCTGACCCAGCGCCTGCTGAACGTCCTCCACCACAACAGCCTCATGATCACCGGGGAGCGGCGCATCGGGAAGACGACCTTCCTCTACCACCTGAAGAAGGTGCTGACCGCGGACGAGGGGAGCGACTACCGCTTCTTCCCCGTCTTCGTCGACCTCCAGGGCGTCCCCGAGCATGGGTTCTTCCACGCCCTGATGTCGGACGTGGTGGAGGCCCTGGGCCTCACCCCCGCCACCCGCGAGTCGCTCCGCTTCCTCCCCCAGCCCGACTCCTACGACGGGCGCGACTTCAGCCACGACCTGCAACGGGTGATCGAGGAGCTCAAGGGCCGCACGGAGAAGAAGGTCAAGCTGGCCCTGCTGATCGACGAGGTGGACGTTCTCAACGAGTACTCGGAGCGGATCAACCAGCGCCTGCGCAGCATCTTCATGAAGACGTTCTCCGAGAACCTGGTGGCGGTGATGAGCGGAGTGGGGGTGAAGCGCACCTGGAACAGCGAGGTCAGCCCCTGGTACAACTTCTTCGACGAGATCGAGATCGCCGGCTTCACCCGGGAGGAGGCGGAGGCCCTCATCAAGCGGCCGGTGGCCGGGGTCTTCCGCTACCAGCCGGAGGCGGTGGAGCGGATCCTGGCCCTCAGCCAGCTCAAGCCCTACCTGCTCCAGAAGTTCTGCGTCCACGCGGTGAACCGCATGCTGGAGGACGGGCGCACCACCGTCCGCTCCACGGACGTGGAGGCGGCCCGGCAGGCGGTGATGTTCGAGGGCGGCCTGGGCGCCGCGGAACCGGCGCAAGCCCCCACCCACGTCTCGGCCTGAAACCTGTGGCAGACTAGGGGCCCGGTCCGGGCGGGCCGCGGTCGATCTCATGCGCAATCCCTTCATCGCCGGAAGCTGGGTCCGAGGTGACAACTTCTTCGGCCGTTCCGCGATCCTGCGGGACATCCTCGAGGGCGAGCGCCATGCGCTCTGGGTGGTGGGAGCGCGCCGCCTGGGCAAGACCAGCCTGCTCAAGGAGCTCGAATACCGGATCCAGCGGAGCCGCGACACCCCCTTCGTGCCCCTCTACTGGGACCTGCAAGGCAGCGGAGACGCCCGAGGGCTCGCGGAATCCCTCGTGGGAAGCGTCGAGGACAGCGAGACCTTCCGGCGGCACACGGACATCTCGGTGGAGGACCTGGAGAGCCTGCCCGTGGGCGAGATGCTGGCCACCCTCGTGCGGCGCACCGTGCGCAGCGGCTGGCGGTTGCTGCTCCTGGTGGACGAGGCCGAGGAGTTCCTGAGCGTGGCCCGATCAGACGCGTCGGTGCTGCCCCGCTTGCGCCGGGTCTTCCACAAGGGCCCCGACCTGCGGACGGTCCTCACCTCGACCCGGCTGCTCTCCCGCCTCCAGGACTACCCGGAGATCGCCACCTCGCCCTTCCTGCAGGGATTCATACCCCCGCTCATCCTCGAGGAGGTGGCCCGCGAGGGGCGGTTGTCCCCGCGCGCCATCGCCCAGGCCGCCGGCCGCAGCGAGGAGACCCTGGAGCCGCAGATCTACGGCCTCATGATGCTCGGCTACCTGGCCCGGGAGGGGGGCGACTACCGGCTGGGCAACTGGTTCTTCGAGCGATGGCTGCGGCGGGTCACCGCCGCCCGGGCCAGCGCCGCGAGGCCCCTGTGATCGTCGGCCTCAACCGGGTCTTCTCCCACGGAGGGAAGGACTACCACATCCAGGTGGAGGACCTGGGCGACGCCCAGGCCGCCTTCGAGGTGCGGGTCTACGACCACGGGACCGTCCTCTTCCAGAAGCGCGTCGCCTACAACGACATCCTCGCCAAGGCGCTGCCCCGCCTCGAGCAGGACGAGGAGCTGCGGTCCCTCATGGAGAAGACCCTGAACACCATGCAGGCGGCGATCGCCAAGGGCAAGCTGCCCTAGGGAACTCATCACATCGACCCTTGACCAGCCCCCCGGAGGGGAGTAGTAATCCCACCGTGGTTTGACTCGACCTGCACCGCCGCAAGGATCCTCCGTTTCTGGTTCAAGGCTACGACTGGAGGTTTCAATGTCCACAGGGGCCCGCAGATGGACCGTCTCGTCGCCGTGTCTCTGGCTGGCGGCCGTGGTCGTGACGTGTGCCGTGCCCCCGACAGGCCTGGCACAGGTTCTCTATGGATCGATCCTGGGCGATGTCAAAGACGCCTCGGGCGCTTCCATCCCGAGCGCCGCCGTCGTCGCCACCAACAAGAACACCGGCCTGGCCCGCCAGGGAAATACCGACGCGGCGGGTCGTTTCAACTTCGCCGACCTGCCCGCGGGGGTCTACGTTTTCAGGGCCAGCCAGCAGGGCTTCAAGACCTTCGAGCGGACCGAGGTCACGGTGAACATCAACAGCATCACTCGCGTCGATGTCACCCTCGAAATCGGCTCCATGGGCGACACCGTCACCGTCAGCGGCGAGCCCCCGAAGCTACAGACGGAGACCGCCGAGGTCCACGTGAACCTGACGGCCGCGGAGCTGACGAACCTGCCGGTGCCCCTGGGCCGGAACTATCAGCAGGTGTACCGGATGCTGCCCGGGTTTGCTCCCCCCTCGAACTCGCACTCCATCCCCACCAACCCGGCGCGGTCGCTGGAGTTCACGGTGAACGGGACGAGCGACGACCAGAACAACACGCGCATCGATGGCGTCAGCACCGCCCACATCCAGCTGCCCCACGTGGTCTCCTACATCCCGACCCTGGAGTCCATCCAGGAGGTCAACGTCGTCACCAACAGCATGGACGCGGAGCAGGGGCTCGCCGGCGGGGCGGCCGTCAACGTGCAGACCCGGAGCGGATCCAACGCCATCCACGGATCCGCGTTCGAGCATCACACCGACCAGCACCTGAAGGCGTGGCCGATGAGGTTTGGCGACGTCGCCCTGAACACCGGCGACAAGCCGAAGACGACCTACGACCAGTTCGGCGGCACCATCGGGGGCCCGATCCAGAAGAACAAGCTCTTCTTCTTCGTCAGCTACGAGTCCACCCGGGACCACCGGACGGTCGACCGGACGGTGTCGGTGCCGTTGCCGGCCATGCTGAGGGGTGACCTCTCGTTGTCCCCCACGCCGATCTACGACCCGCTCTCCGGGAACCCCGACGGCACGGGCCGCACCCAGTTCCAGGTGCTGCCGGGCGACCCGAACTACGCACTCTGCAACACCGCCACCAACCCGAGCTGCCTCAACATCATTCCGGCGGCGCGCATGGACCCGACCGCGAAGAAGATCTCGAGCTTCATCCCGGCCAACAACATCGCCAGGGAGCGGAACAACTATTTCGTCTCCGGTCCGTTCGCCTTCGACCGCCACCAGGTCGATTCGAGGTTCGACTACAACGTGAATTCCAAGTTGAACCTGGCGGGAACGTTCGGAGTCCTGCACTATCGGACGAACGTGCCGACCGTGTTCGGCGAAGCGGCGGTGGGCCGGCCCATCGGCGGGAGCAGCAACCCGGGGCAGGGCCACGGTAATACCTACCGGCTCACCGTCATGGGGACCTACATCTTCAACCCCGGCTTCCTCATGGACGCCCACTACGGATGGGCGAAGCAGGGAACGGCCTCGGAGCAACCCGACCTGGGCAAGAACATCGGCTTGGACGTGCTGGGAATCCCGGGGACGAACGGCCCGCGCCGGTTCGAGAGCGGCTGGCCGACGTTCGAATTCGGGCCAGATTCCGCGGACTTCGCTAGGGTGGGGCTCAACGAGAACTTCATGCCGTACTACCGCCACGACCCGCAGTCGCAGTACGTGGTGAACTTCAACCTGATAAGGAGGAGGCACAACATTCGGTTCGGGGGCGACGTCTACGACATGGCGCTCAACCAGGCCCAGGCCGAGTTCATCACCGGCGGCTTCGGCGCCCAGGGAGGATTCGGGTTCGACCGGGGCATCACCCTGCGCTGCGAAGCCGTCGATCCCGCGACGGGGAACTGCGAGAAGACCTCCAGCAGCTCCCGGTACAACAGCGTGGCGGCTTTCGTGATCGGCCAGGCCAGCCGCGCCGGCCGGACCCTCCAGGTCCCGGACGAATATCACGTGCGGGCCCGGCTGTTCAGCGTCTATGCGCGCGACCGCTGGACCGCGACCGACAAGCTCACCATCGATTACGGCCTTCGCTATGAGTACTTCCCGATCCCCACCCGTCCCGACCGCGGGATCGAGCGCTTCGACGTGGACACGGGCAAGGTGCTGCTCTGCGGGGTCGGATCGGTCCCAAAGGACTGCGGTTTCGAGACGAGCAAGAACGGCTTCGCCCCCCGGGTCGGGCTCGCCTATCGCCTGGGCGACAAGTCCGTTCTCCGCGCCGGCTACGGCCTGACGAGAGATCCTTACGAAGCCATGGAGCTGATTCGAGCCAACTACCCGATCCTGATCCAGGTGAAGCGCGAATCACCCGACGGCTTGACCCCGGGGGCGACGTTGTCTGGAGGGGTACCGCCGCTCGTGGTGCCCGCCGAGGGCAACGGCGTCCTGGACATCCCCAGTGATTATGCGTGGGGGGGGTACCCGAAGAAGCTGAACCGGGGATACATACAGTCGTGGAACCTCACGGTCCAGCGGGAGCTCCCCTGGAGCTTCACCGGCCAGATCGGCTACGTGGCCACCCGCTCGATCCGCCAGCTCGGGTTCGTCGACATCAACGCCGGCCAGGTCATCGGCGCCGGCGAAGAGGGCAAGCCCCTGCAGGCGCGCTTCGGCCGGACCGCTTCCACGGTGCTGGTGCAACCGGTCGGGAACGGCCGCTACGACTCGATGCAGGTGCAGTTGCAGCGGCGCTTCACCAGCGGCCTCAGCCTCAACGTGAGCTACACCTGGGGGAAGGCCATTAGCCCCAACGAGAACAGCTCGTTCACCCCCAACGTCCAGGCCCTGGCCTACCTGAGCCGCAATCGCGCCCTCACCAGCACGGATCGCACGCACAACCTGGGGATCACCAGCGTGTGGGAAATCCCGCTCGGGCCAGGCCGGCGCTGGCTGAACGGCAACGGAGTGCTCTCGCGTATCCTGGGCGGCTGGCAGATCAACAACATGATCAGCGTCATGAGCGGGGTCCCGTTCACCGTCCTTGCCGACGGCACCTCGCTGAACCTGCCGGGAAGCACCCAGACGGCGGACCAGGTGAAGCCGGTGCAAAGGCTCGGCGGGGTAGGGCTGGGAACGCCGTACTATGATCCGAGCGCGTTTGCCGACGTCACCGCGGCGCGGTTCGGCAACACCGGCTACAACATGCTGCGCGGGCCGGGTCTCTTCAACTGGGACTTCGGATTGACGCGCGAACTCTCGTTGACCAAGGACGTGAAGCTGCAGCTTCGCCTGGAGGCCTTCAACTTCACGAACACGCCCCATCTTGCGCTACCGGACAATTCCGTCGGAGATGGGGAGGACTTCATGACGATTACCAGCGTGCAGGATCTCAGCCGCGAAGGGATCGATGAGCGACAGTTCCGGTTCGGCCTCCGCGTCGTCTTCTAGACTTGGAGCGGGAAGCATGAAGGTACTTGCCGCCGTCACCCTCGTGTTCTTCGCCAGCTCCGCGGTCGCCCAGAGCCGCGACGAGGCGCGGCCCCGAGACCTGCAGCGGCTGCAGGACGATCTCGAGAACCTGGACGACGCCCTGCGGGGGCTCGAGGGGGGAGACAGCCGGGCCGAGGAGTTCCGGCGCCGCGCCGAGGAGATCCGCGAGGACACGGTCTACCTGAAGGTGAAGATGCGCCGGCACCAGCGCGGTGGCGCGCAGGGGACCGGGATCCCCTATGAGGAAGTCCAGGACGTCCGGCGCGCGGTCCACGACCTGCAGGCCGACGTCGAGCGGGCCTTCGCGGGAGGCGGCCGCGAGGCGCGTCTGCCCGAGGGCACCGAGATCGTCCTTCGCCTGGACGACGCCTTGTCCTCCCGCACCGCCCGCCGCGAGGACCGGTTCGAGGCGTCGGTGCTTCGCGCCGTCCGGTCCGGGGACCGGGTCGCGATCCCGGCGGGAAGCCGGGTGCGCGGGATCGTGAGGGACGTGGAGCGCGCGCAGCGTCCTTCCAGGGCCGGCCGACTCGACGTCGACTTCGACAGCCTCTATCTCGATCGTGAGCGGCTCGACCTGCGCGCCCGGGTCGTCTCGGTGAGCGAGGACGACCGGAGGGAGGGCCCCAGCACCGCCGGCAAGGCGGGAATTGGCGCAACCCTCGGGGCCATCCTCGGCGGCGTGCTCGGGGGAAGCAAGGGAGCCATGATCGGCATCCTGGTCGGAGGCACGGGAGCGGTGGCGGGCACGAAGGGCGAAGAAGTCGACCTGCCCGCGGGCACGGTCGTCCGCATCCGCCTCGAGCGGCCTCTGACCTTGTCTCCCTGACCTAACGCCGCCGGTGGCGGCGGCGGAAGCCACCGGCGCCGTCACGTCGGGGCGGCGGGGAAGCCGTGTCCTCTTCCTCCGGCTCCGGCGGCGGGGCCTGGAAGAACTTGCGGAGCAGCAGGGCCAGGATGCGGTCGCGGTGCTCGTGCTCGGCCACCCGCCGGGCGATCGGGGAGAACTCCGCGTAGTCGTCCAGGGGCAGGGTCTGGCCCTCCGCGGCCAGACGGGTCACGATGCGCTCGACCGTCCGGGCCTGGACCTCCTCGTCCGAGGGCACCGCCAGGTCCTTCACCTCGACGTGGTACCGCTTCACCAGCCGGTTGAAGTTCATGAGGTCCATGGCGGAGACGAGGCTGATCGCGCGCCCGCTCTTCCCCACCCGGCCCGTGCGCCCCGCCCGGTGGATGTACTGCTCGGGCGAGTCGGGGGTGGAGAAGATGAAGACGTGGGAGAGGTCCTCGATGTCGATCCCCCGCGAGGCCACGTCGGTGGTGACGAGGTGGCGGATCTCGCCGCCCCGGAATCCCGCCATCACCTTCTCGCGCTTCCGCTGGGGCAGGTCCGAGGAGAGCATGGCCGCGGGCAGGCCCTTGCCGAGCAGGAAGGTGTAGACGAGGCGGGTCTCCTCCTTGGTGTTGCAGAAGATCATCGAGGAGGCGGGGTTCTCGTACTCGAGGAGCTTGTAGAGGGTGGCCTCCTTGTGCAGCTTCGGGGTCAGGCAGTAGAGGTGCTCGACCTCCTTGACGTAGATCTGGTCCTCGGAGAGCAGCACCCACTCGGGATCGGAAAGGTAGTGGTAGATGAGGCCGCGGATCCCCAGGGGGATGGTGGCCGAGAAGAGCAGGGTCTGCCGCTCCGCGGGCACGTACTCCATGATCTGGCCCATCTCGACCGCGAAGCCCATGTCGAGCATGCGGTCCGCCTCGTCGAGGACGAAGGTCTTCACCTGGTCGAAGCGCAGGGTCTTGCGCCGGAGGTGGTCGAGGACCCGCCCGGGGGTTCCCGCGATCACGTGGGCCCCCGCCCGGATCCCCTCGAGCTGCCGCTCCATGGAGTCGCCCCCGTAGACCGACTCGATCTTGACCCCCTTGCTGCGGCCGATCTCGGCCAGCTCCCGGGCCACCTGCAGGGCCAGCTCCCGGGTGGGCGCGAGGACCACCGCCTGGACCGCCTCCTTGGCCGGGTCCACCCGCTCGACGATGGGAATCCCGAAGGCCGCGGTCTTGCCCGTGCCCGTGCGCGACTGCACCACCAGGTCCTTGCCGCCGAGGGCCCGGGGGATGGTCTCGAGCTGGACGTCGGTGGGGGCCTTGTAGCCCATGGCGTCGAGGCTGGCCAGGGTCTGGGCCGAGAGGTCGAGGGCGGCGAAGCTTCTGTCCGTGATCGCGATTTCCATGAACCCCCATTATCGCGGCCCGCGGGCCCTCCTCGCAAGTCGCAGCGGGTCAAGATATAATGATGAGTTTGACGGAGAAGGAAATGACGATCACGTGCGCGCGCTGCGGACAGACGGGCGAGGCCCCGCCCGCCCACCGCGTCCCTTTCGTTCCCGCGGTCAAGGAGAAGGTGCTCGCCTCGATCTGCGCCGGGTGCTGGAAGGAATGGGAAGGCATGGAGGTCAAGGTCATCAACGAGTACCGCCTGAGCTTCCTCGACCCCGAGCACCGCGCGATGCTGCAGAAGGCCTGCCTGGACTTCCTGAAGGTCGTCGCCTGAGCCCATGATCCACGTCGAAGGGCTGTCGAAGCGATACGGAGACCGGGTCCTCCTGGCGGACGTCTCCTGGCACGTGAAGAAGCGGGACCGCATCGGCCTCTCGGGGCCGAACGGGGCGGGCAAGACGACGCTCCTGCGCATGCTGGCCGGCCTCGAGGAGCCGGACGCGGGCCAGATCCGCATGGCCTCCGACACGACCATCGGCTACCTTCCCCAGGACGGGATCGTGCACAAGGGACGCACGGTCTACGAGGAGGTGGTGCTCGCCTTCCAGGAGCTGCTCGCCCTCAAGGAGGAGCAGCACCGGATCGAGGACGAGCTGGCCCACGCCACCGAGGACGCGGGAGGACACGAGAAGCTCCTGGAGCGCTACGCGGAGGTGACGGAGCGCTTCAAGCACCTGGGCGGCTACGAGATCGACGCCCGGGTGGCGGACGTGCTCAAGGGCCTCGGCTTCTCCCTCGCGGACCAGATGCGCAAGACCGAGGAGTTCTCGGGAGGCTGGCAGATGCGGGTCGCCCTGGCCAAGCTGCTCCTGGCCCGGCCGAACCTCCTGCTCATGGACGAGCCCACGAACCACCTGGACCTCCCCGCCCGCAACTGGCTCGAGGAGTACCTGGCCGACTACCCGGGCTCGGTGGTGCTCGTCTCCCACGACCGCTACTTCCTGGACGCGACCGTCAAGCGCATCACCGAGGTCGGGCTCAAGACCCTCACCGACTACCACGGCAACTACTCCAAGTACCTGGTCGAGCACGAGGCCCGCATGGCCCGCCTCCGCGAATCCCACCAGCGCCAGAGCGAGGAGATCGAGAAGGCGGAGGCGTTCATCAACCGGTTCCGCTACCAGGCCACCAAGGCGCGCCAGGTGCAGAGCCGGATCAAGCAGCTCGACAAGGTCGAGCGCATCGAGATCCCCCCCGAGCGGAAGAAGATCCGCTTCAAGTTCCCCGACGCGCCCAAGCCGGGGCGGGTGGTGCTCGAGGCCAAGGGCGTGCGCAAGGCCTTCGGAGAGAACGTGGTCCTGCGCCACCTGGAACTGATGGTCGAGCGCGGGGACCGCATCGCCCTCGTGGGGCCGAACGGCGCGGGCAAGTCGACCCTCATGCGCATCCTGGCCGGGGTGGACGTTCCCGACGATGGCCAGAGGGTGCTCGGACATCGGGTCGTCCTCGACTACTTCGCCCAGGACCAGGCCGCGGTCCTGAACCCCGCGCGCACGGTCTACGAGGAGATGTCGTCCGCCAGCCCCACCACCATGGTCCCCCTGATCCGCAACATCCTGGGCGGCTTCCTGTTCTCGGGCGACGACGTCAACAAGCGGGTGGCGGTGCTCTCGGGGGGCGAGCGCAACCGCCTGGCCCTCGCCAAGATGCTCCTCAACCCGAGCAACCTGCTCCTCCTCGACGAGCCCACCAACCACCTCGACCTGGACTCCAAGGAAGTGCTGCTCGAGGCCCTCTCGGACTACGTCGGGACCCTGGTCTTCGTCTCCCACGACCGCTACTTCGTGGACAAGCTGGCCAGCAAGGTCATCGAGGTCGGCGGCGGCGAAGCGCCGCTCTACCCGGGCGGGTACGAGGACTTCCTCTACTGGAAGAAGCAGCAGGAGGCGGGGCTGGCGGCGCCCGTGCCCCAGGCCCCTAAGCCGCACCGGGACGAGGGTGAGGCCGCGGCCAGGAAGCCCGTGGCCAAGGCGGCCGTCCCGCACGCAAAGACCGCCCCTCCAAAGGCCATCTCCTCGAAGCCCGCCGTGGATCCGCGCCGGAACGGCAGGCCGATCGGCCCGGGCTACGATCCCCTCGCCCCCCGCCTACGCAAGCCCGACGCCCCGCCCGACCGCCAGGCCAGGGAGCGCGACACGAAGCGCCTGAAAGCGCGCCTCGCGGAGCTGGAGAAGCGGATCGCCGAGAAGGAGCAGGCGGTGAAGGCACTCGAGGCGCAGATGGCCGCCGCCGGCTTCTACGACGACCGGGCGCGGGCCGAGCAGGCCGCCGAGGAGCACAAGAAGCTGATGTGGGAGGTCGGGGACCTCATGAGCCAGTGGGAATCCCTGCAGACCGAGGTGGACGAGGGCGCGCAGGCCTGAGATCGCCTACGCGCTCTTCGGGCGCTCCTCAGCGCCAGGGTCACCGCCGCCGGTCAGACTGGACTGCCGCAGCGCCGCGGCGCCCATCAGTCCGCCCATCCCCATAGACTCGACCGCGCTGCTCGGAATCAGCATGAGGGCGCCCTTCTCCTTCAGCCCTTCGTACAGCATGTTCATGGCGCGCAGATGGAGAGCGGTCGGATTGTGCTGGTACGACTTGGCCGCCTCCTCGAAGGAGTGGGCGATCTCCTGCTCTGCTTGGCCGAGGATGATGCGCGCCTGCTTCTCGCGCGCGGCCTGGGCTTCCCGCGACATGGCATCCTGCAGCGCGCCCGGAATGACGACGTCACGCATCTCCACCGACGAGACGGTGACCCCCCACGGGTTGGAGCGCTGATCGATGAGCTGCTGCAGCTCGGTCTCGATCCGCTCCCGACCACGCAGCAGGTCGGTCAAGGTCGTCCGGCCGATGATGTCGCGCAGGGCCGTCTGCGCCGCCCAGCTCACGGCCTGTGAGTAATCCTGCACTTCGAGCGCGGCCTTCTGCACGTCGTGCACCATCCAGAACAGGACCGCGTCGACATTGACCGGCACCGTATCGGAGGTCAGGGTCTGCTCGGCGGCGAAGCTGGTCGTGATCGTGCGCTGATCGATCCAGGAGGACACGCTGTCGACGAAGGGCACGATCCAGAAGAGGCCGGGTCCCCGCAGCCCTCGGAACCGGCCGAGCCGGAGGACCACGGCCCGCTCCCATTGCTGGGCGATCCGCGGCGCCTGCATCAGGATGGCGCCCACGACGAGCATCACCATCAGGGGAGTCTGACTGCCGGACGCCCGGGATCCGACGAGCCCGAGGACGATCGAGCCGAGCAGCACCGCGCTCGCGACCACATTGACCCGGGCGCGACGGCCGCCGGAGTCGTCCGAACGACGGCCGAAGACAACGGGGAACATTTATTCTCCTCCTTGCCGATGTGCGCGAAGGGCGGCGATCACATCGTCGACGGCGCAGCCCGCGGCGTCCGCGTCGGCCAGGACGCGGGTGACGAAGGCGCGCAGCCGACGTTCATGCTCGCGCGGCGGATGGGCCTGCTCCGGGGTGGCGCTGACGAACGATCCGACTCCGCGCTTGGTTTCGATGACGCCGGCCCGCTCGAGCTCCGCGTAGACCCGCGCGACCGTGTTGGCGTTGATTCGGAGATCGACCGCCAGCTGGCGGACGGTCGGCAGCTGGTCACCGGGACGCAGCCGGCTCGTCGCGACCGCCGCGCGCAGCCCGCGCTCGAGCTGCGCGTAGATCGGCGTCGGGTCGCGCTGGTCGATGGAGACGATGCCCATTGGCGTCTCAGTACACTAGTACAATAGTATACTAGTACAACTCAGTCAAGTGCAAAATTGGGGGGTTCAGACCCCGGCCGAGCCGCCCTTCTTGCGGCGCTTCCGGGCCACCTTCCGCATCACCTTCATGGCCTCGGCCGGACCCGTCGCCGGGGCCGGCCCCGCGTCGGGATCCTCCTCCGGCAGCGGGGCGTCGAGCTCGTGGAACTGCGGCGCCACCTCCTCGAAGTCCAGGGGCTCCCGGAGCGCGGCCGCGAACGACCGCACCGGCTCCAGCTCCTCCACGGCGGAACGAAAGCGGAAGGTGAGGAGCTGCGCGAGCCCGACCGCCAGCTTCGCGAAGAGGAGCGGGTCCGTCTCGAGGAATCCCAGCAGGGCCTCCCGGCTCAGGCGCCGCAGCCGGCAGCGGGCGCGGGCGCGCACGTGGTGGGTGCGCGGCTGCCCATCCACGAACCCCACCTCGCCGACCACGCCGCCCGGACCGACCCGGGCCAGCACCACCGGCTGGCCCATCGACTCGTCGAAGACCTCGAGCTGCCCTTCCTCCACGAGGAGCAGGCTGCGCGACGGGCTTCCCTTCTGGAACACGAGGTCGCCCGCCTCGGCCGTGCACAGCTCGGCCACCGCGAGCAGCCGCTCGTGCTCCTCGTCGGTCAGGTAGCCGACCAGCTCGCCCCCGCGGGCCACGGGCCACCAGCTCTCCGTCATCGACCCCCCACCCTATCCCTCCCCACGTAGGGGGAGGGAAACGCTCCCCCGCGGACGGCCCCGCGCTTGCATCGACCCACTACGCTACCCCGTCTCACTCAGAGCCCGTGACGATCGAGCCAGGCCAGCATGACCTGTTCCACATCGGCTTCGACCTGGGTGGCCGTCCGGCCGGAGCTTTTGGGCACGCCGAACGAGTGGTCGCCGCCCTCGATCCGATGGAGGGTCGCCTTCTCGCCCAGACGCGCGAGGACGGCGTCGAGCAGGTCGGGGCGCGCGAACGCGTCGCGCGTCCCCTGGACGAAGAGCATGGGCACGGCGATGCGGGGCAGGTGGCGGTCCCGGAGCTGGCCGGGCTTGCCGGGAGGGTGGAGCGGATAGCCGAGGAGGATCAAGGCGTCGCCCGGCGCGCCCGCGGCCACGACCTGCGACGCGATCCGGCCCCCCATCGACTTCCCGCCGTGCACCAGGCGGGCGGCTCCCAGGGTGGTCCGGGCGTAGTCCCCCACCGCGCGGGTGGTGGCCTCGAGCACGTCCGGCGGATCCGGGGCCCGGCGCCCCTTGTCCCGGTAAGGGAAGTCGTAGAGGAGCACCCCGCGGCCCGAGGCGGCAAGCGACTCCGCGAACCGCACGAGCTGAGGGGTGCGACGGCTGCCCCCGGCCCCGGGGCCGAGGACGATCAGGGTGCGGCCGGATCCGTAGACGGACCCGGGGACCTCGCCCCCTCCGGCCGGGATGCGCACCTCGCCCACCGCCGAAGGATAGCGCGCCCCGAGCAGCCCCGGCTCGACCGGGCCTGCCCGGTGCTAAACTCGCGGGTTGGAGCCGCCCCTTGTACGAAGAGTGGTACGGGTTCACCGAGAAGCCCTTCAACCTCACCCCCGACCCGAAGTTTCTCTACCTGTCGCAGCGGCACGCCGAGGCTTTCGCCCACCTCGAGTTCGGACGTCGCGAGCGCGGTGGCTTCATCCTCATCACGGGCGAGGTGGGCACGGGCAAGACCACCCTGGCCCGCTACTTCCTGGGCCGCCTGCCCGAGAACACCGCCACCGCGGTGGTGCTCTACCCGGTCCTCACCGCGGCCGAGCTCCTCCGCTCGACCCTCCTCGACCTCCACGTCCCGGGCAACGGCCAATCGCTCAAGGAGCTGGTCGACGCCCTCCATCGCTTCCTGCTCGAGGCCCGGCAGCAGGGCCGCGACGTGGTGCTCCTCATCGACGAGGCCCAGGACCTCTCGCCCGAGGTGATCGAGCAGATCCGCCTCATCTCGAACCTGGAGACCGACACCGACAAGCTCATCCAGATCGTGCTCATGGGGCAGTCGGAGCTGCGCGAGCTGCTCGACCCCGGGGGCGCTGCGCACGCTGCACCGCCTCTCCTCCGGGATCCCGCGCCTCATCAACCTGATCTGCGACCGGGCCCTCCTGGCCGGCTACGTCCAGGGTCAGCGGACGATCGAGGCGGCGATGGTGCGGCAGGCGGGCAGCGAGGTGCGCGATCGGAGGGAGACCCGCGTCTCCTCGCGCCATCTGGCCTTGCTGGTCACCGGCCTCGTGCTCGCGGTGGCTTTCGTGACCGCGCTGGCCCTGCCCCGGACCCTTCGCGCGCCCGCCGAAACGGATACGGTGGCGGCGCCGGGCGCGGCCGGGGCCAGCCCGGCCCCGGTGTCGCCCCCGCCTTCCTCCGGGGAGGAGGCCGCGCAGCTCGAGTCGCTCCTGCTCACCACCCCGCGCACGAGCTCGTTCGACTCCGCCGTCTCCCGGGTCGCCGCGCTGTGGCGCGAGCCGCGCCTCGAGCGCACTACGCTCCGGACCCACCTCGAGCAGGTCCGCCGCCTCGACCTGCCCACCGTGCTCGAGATGTTCCACCCCGGCCGGCGCGACACCTGCTTCCTGGCCCTGCTCGGCCTCGACCGGGAACACGCCCTGGTAGCCGTGGGCAACGAGCCGCCCCTCCGCGTCCCCTTGCCCGCTCTCGACCGCTTCTGGACGCGAGACGCGGTCTTCCTCTGGCGGGACCCGGCGGGATTGCAGCAGGACCCGGTGCGCGCCGAGCAGTGGGCCCGCGACGCGCTGGCCCGGCTCGGCTACGACGGCGACCTCCCGGGCGCGGTCGGCCGCTTCCAGCGCGACGCCCAGCTCCTGAGCGACGGCGTGATCGGCAGCCGGACCCTCATGACGCTCTACAGTCTCGGCCCGGACACCCGGCCCCGCCTCAACGGGGCACGAGGCCCCTCGTGAGCCTGATCCTCGAGGCGCTGAAGAAGCTCGAGCGCGAGAAGCAGGCGGGCGCGCGCGGCTTCGTCGTGCTCTCGCACCTTCCGTGGACGGGACCGCGGTCGGGACGACCGGCGATCGTGGTGGCCATGGTCGCGGTGGTAGCCATCGCGGCAGGCGGGGCGGCGGTGTGGCGCTGGCGGAGCGCGGCCGGCGCGCCCGCCGTGATCGCGACCCCCCCGGGCCCTTCGCCGACGGCCGCTCCGTTGATGCCCGACCCGGGGCCCGCGATGCCGTCCGCCAGGGTCGCTCCCCCCGAGCAGGTCGACACGCGGCCGGTCGCCGTTCGACCTCCGGCGCCTCCGGTCTCCCTCCTCGCACCGCCGAAGGCCGAAGGCGGGCCCGACCAGCCCGCGGACGCAGCGCCGGGCACCCGTGAAGGTCCCGCCACGGGCAAGGCGGTCGAGCTCCGCCTCAACGCGATCAGCGTTCGCGACGGCCACCCGGTGGCGATCCTGAACGATCGCCTCGTGCGCGAAGGCGACAGCTTCGACGGCATCCGCGTCCTGCGCATCGGCGACGCCGAGGTCGAGGTGGAAGTGGCCGGCCAGCGCCGGACGCTGCGCTTCTAGCCATGCCCGCTCCGCACCTTCGGAGCCACACCCCCGAGAGCCTGGCCGCCCAGTGGCCCGATCTCGGCCTCGACCTGGCCCGGGCTCGCCGGGTGGTCCAGCGGATGGTGGGCGACGACCGCGACGACCTCACGGGAGTGCGCGGCCTGTCGAAGGAGATGGCGCGGGAGCTTCTCGCGCGGGGAAGGCGCGATCGGCTCGCCGTGGTCGACCGGCGGCGCAGCGAGGTCGACCCGTTCGTGAAGTACCTGTTCCGCGCCGGCGACGGCCAGGTCTTCGAGGCCGTGCGCATCCCCCTGGAGCGTCCCCGCTGGAGCGTCTGCGTGTCGTCG
>WNFT01000599.1_pt1 | contig 44826 bp, 41 predicted proteins | sample 5400191 | NCBI WGS metagenome assembly WNFT01 (sample SAMN13153359, study PRJNA577476) | soil metagenome | isolation source: 80 cm saprolite under Madrone tree | place: USA:California | collected 2016-06-14 | reverse complement strand
AGGCGCCGGCCAAGCGCATCGACCGGCCTTTCATGCCGTTCGATTTCGCGGGCGATTGGCATTGCCGATGTCGGCTTATCGATGGACCCATCTGCGATTTCAATCTGATGGTGGATCGCAGCCGGCTGCGGGCCGAAACCCGGGTGCTGCGCCTATCCGAGGCACCCGTCGAGGTGGACGTCGCGAGCGGCCGGTTTCTCGTCTATTGCGCGGAGGGCCAACTCGGTGCCGGCGAATTCACGGCTGAAGCCGGCGATACCCTGAACCTGGGGCCAGGGCGCCACAGCATCGCTGGACCAGGCGCGTTGGCCCTGGTCATGCGCCTTCACATGCGCCGCGGCAGATAGCGCGCGACGAAGGCTGCGACCAGCATCCAAAAACCGCAGGCAAAGAACACGGCACGGATATCGAAGAAGCTTAGCAGCACCGAATAGAGGGCGGCCGGCAGCAGGTCGGATAGATCGATGTATGTGCGAAACACGGTAGCCATCTGCGGGCGCTCCAGCGGCCTGACTGCCCGCAGGAAGGGAATATTGCCCAGCCCATCCAGAACCATGACACAGAGTGCGCCCGCCAGCAGGAGCCCTGCCGCGACCCAGGGCCAGGAATAGGCGAAACCCGCCGCGATGGTCAGGCTGCCGGCGCCCAGAAATGCCGCTATGATCAGTGGGCGGATGCCGCGGCGTTGCGCCAGCTTGCCGATAAAGGCCACGCCGAACAGAACCGCGTTGCCGGCAGACAGCACCGCGGCGGCGGCGAATTCGCCCTTGCCGCTCTGCACCATGTAGATCTGCGGATAGACGAAGAACATCGACCACCAGCAGGATCGGCTGAAGGGAATGAACCAGCCCAGCCGCAGGCGCGGTTGCGCCAGAAATTGACGCACGCTCTTGAAGGGATTGGGCGCGCGTTTGGTGGCGGCGGCGACCGCCGGATTGTCGTTGATGCGCAGATACCAGAAATAGACCAGCAGGGTCACCGAGGCGCCGGCACTGAGCATCTCGGCGCTGCCATGGCCGATCTCATTGTAGAGATAGACGCCCAGCGAAGGACCGAGTGTCCAGGAGAACGCGCTCATCAGCAGCTTCAGCGGCTCGGAGCGCACCAGGTCGCGCTTGCGGATGTAGTCAAGCACATAAAGGCTGAGGGTGATATTGAGGCCGGCTGCGGCCAGGGAGCGCAGCAGCATCGCGGCGAGCTGGCCGGAAAGGGTAAAGGTGGTGAGACAGGCGGCCGAGGCGATCAGCATCAGCACGCTGCCGGTATAGACCCAGCGGCGGCGGAATCGGCGGATGAAAAACGGAATGGCGAAGCTGACGCAAAAACCGAAGATGCTGACTGCGAAATAGGTCAGGCTGACGTCGCGCGCCTCTTTCAGGATTTTGTAGGCCTGCAGAGGAATGAGAGCCGCCAGAATGGCGCGGGCCAGGGATTCGAGCGCGAACATGAGGCCGAACACCGTGGCTCCCGGCCGCGTGACCGCACGCAGCCAGACCGATTGTTCGCCCACCATCGACATGCAGCAGGGAGGTCTAGCATCGCCGCACCGCTGCTGTCGAATTCGCGTTAGCCATGGTCGGGCAGCGACCAGCGCATGGCTCGTGGGTAGACGGGGCTGGCATGGTGGTACAGTCTCGCTCGCCACGCCCGCGAAGCGGTCATCTACGTCTTTCAGTGGGCAAGCTAAATCGCAGATGCTCGGGCTCGGCCTTCGGCCGACCCAATCATGACGAAGCGGAAGGTCAATTCGCCTTTCGCGTACCCAAGGTCAGAAGTGCCAGGCCGCAGAGGGCCGAGGCGATTGAGCCGGCGAGCACGCCCAGCCGCAAGGCGGCCGCATGGGCGCTGTCCTCCCAGGCCAGCGTGCCGATGAAGAGGCTCATGGTGAAACCGATGCCCGCTATGAGGGCGACGCCATAGATCGCCAGCCAACCGGCGCCGCTGGGCCGCTCGCAGATTTTCAGTTTGATCAAGAGCGCCGCGGCACCGAAAACGCCGAGCTGCTTGCCCAGGAACAGGCCCAAGGCGACCCCGCCCGCCACGCCCCCGGCGAGATCGCCGAGACGGACATCGGCGAAGGCCAGCCCTGCATTGGCAAAACCGAATAGCGGCATCACCAGAAAAGCGGTCCAGGGATGCAGCATATGTTCCAGCTCGCGCAACGGCGAACCTCCGCCCGCCCGTTTTATGGGCAAGGCCAGGGCGGTTGCCACCCCGGCCAATGTGGCATGCACGCCGGATTTGAGGACGAGCACCCAGAGCAGGATGCCGAGCAGGGCATAAGGGCCGATGCGCGTCACCCGCAATCGGTTGAGCAGGAACATGAGGGCGATCACGAGCGCCGCGCCGGCCAGGGCTATCACGTTGAGATCGCTGGTATAGAAGGCCGCGATGATGACGATAGCGCCGAGATCGTCGATGATGGCGAGCGCCAGCAGGAATATGCGCAGGCTCGCCGGCACGCGTTTGCCCAACAGCGAGACGGCGGCGAAGGCAAAAGCGATGTCGGTGGCCGCGGGAATGGCCCAGCCCCGCAGCGCCGTCGGATCGCCGCGATTGATCGCCACATAGATCAACGCCGGCACCAGCATGCCCCCAACGGCGGCGATGGCCGGAAGCGCCGCCTTGCGCCAGCTCGACAGCTCCCCCTCGATCATCTCGCGCTTGATCTCGCAGCCGATGACCAGGAAGAACAGCGCCATCAGCCCGTCGTTGATCCAGAGCAGCAGCGGCTTGTCGATGTCCAGCGCCCCCAGGCGAATCTGGAGTGGAGTGGAAAGGAAGAGATCGTAATAGCGGGCAACCCCGCTGTTGTTGGCGATCAGCGCCAGCAATGCTGCGAGAAGAATGAACACCCCCGCAGCCGATTCGAGCCGCATGAATTCGCGGATTTCATCGACCAGCCGTTTGTAGTAGGTCTCAAGCATGCGCTGCCTCTACTTCTCCAGTATCGGAAGTGCAGCCGGGGTGCAATGCGGGAGCGGACATGACGACATCCGATCTTTTCAAGCTGACGGCGCGGGCCGCGGTCGATCTGTTGAAGCGTGGCAAGGTTTCTCCATTGGAATTGGTCGAAGCGGCGCTGGCGCGCATATCCGCCACTGATTCTGCAATCCATGCCATGCCGACCCTGGCCGTCGAGCGCGCCCGGGCCGCAGCATCGCGTGTCGATCGCGCCAGCCCGCTCGCCGGATTGCCTTTCGCGGTCAAGGATCTGGAGGGTGTGGCCGGCGTGCTGACGACGTATGGCTCGCCTATCTATGCCCGCCATGTGCCTGAGCGCTCCGACATTCTGGTGGAGCGGCTGGAAGCGGCCGGCGGCATCGTGCTGGGCAAATCCAACACGCCCGAATTCGGCGCCGGGGCCAATAGCTATAACCAGATCTTTCCCGATACGCGTACGCCCTGGAATACGAAGCTTACCTCCAGCGGCTCCTCCGGCGGCTCGGCCGCCGCACTCGCCGCGGGCCAGGTGTGGCTTGCCACCGGCTCCGATCTCGGCGGCTCGCTGCGCACGCCGGCGAGCTTCTGCGGGGTAGTGGGTCTGCGGCCGAGCCCGGGGCGGGTACCGTCGGGGCCCAGCGAATTTCCCTTCGATACGCTGTCGGTCAAGGGACCCATGGCCCGCAACACGGCCGACTGCGCCCTGATGCTGGATGCCATGGTCGGGCGCCATGACGAGGATCCTCTGTCGCTGGAGGCGCCGCGCGAACCGTTTCTGAGTTCGGTCGAGCGACCGCGCTTACCGATCCGGGTGGCCTATTCCCCGGATCTCGGCATCTGTCCGGTAACGCCGGCGGTGCGTCAGGTGGTCGCGGGGGCCATGGCGAAACTGGCGGCGGCCGGCGTGATCGTGGAGGAGGCCGCCCCCGATCTGCATGACGCCCAGGAAATATTCCGCGTTCTGCGCGCCGCGGGCTTCGCTGCCGGTTTGAAGCCCGAATACGATTCCCATCGCGATCAATTGAAGCCCGAGGTGATCTGGAACATCGAGCAGGGTCTGGCGCTGGATGCCGAGACCATCGGCCGGGCCGAGCGGGGGCGGAGCGCGCTCTATCACCGGGTCATCGCCTTCATGAAGAACTACGACCTGCTGGTGGTGCCCGCGGCAAGCCTGCCGCCGTTCGACGTCAAGACGCGCTGGATCCGCGCGTTGGAGGACGAAACCTTCGACAATTACGTCGAATGGATCCGCATCACCTATGCCCTCACCCTGACCGCCTTGCCCATTCTCTGCATCCCCTGCGGCATGACGGCTGAGGGCCTGCCCATCGGCCTCCAGCTCGTCGGCCGGCCGCGCGGGGAAGCAGCCTTGTTTCAGTGCGGCGCGGCCATGGAGGCGGTCTTCGACCTGGCGAGCCAGCTTCCCATCGACCCGCGAGGAGCCTGAATCCGGCCAAAATCGCCCCTAAACTCCCACCCCATTAACGCCTTTTGCTCTGCAATGCTGCTTTTAGGCAGCTTGCCGGGGCAAGTCCGCCACCCTATATTGCAGTGCAATAGTTTTCGGCGCCGAGTCGGCCGACCGAACAAATACGGCAGGAGTGTTATGCAGGAGCTACACGGCCATTACCTCGAAGATCTCGAGGTCGGCATGACGGCGATCCACAGCAAAACCGTCACGGAAGCCGATGTGGTCCTCTTTGCCGGCATCTCGGGCGACATCAACCCGGTCCATCTCGACAACGATTATGCCAAGGACACCATGTTCAAGGGCCGTATCGCCCATGGCATGCTGACCGCGAGCTTCATCTCCACGGTGCTGGGAACCAAGCTGCCCGGCCCGGGCTGCATTTATATCAGCCAGAACCTGAAATTCCGCGCGCCCGTTCGCATCGGCGATACCGTGAGGGCTCGCGTGACGATCACATCCGTCGATCGCGAAAAGGGCCGCGTGGCACTGGAAACCACCTGCACCGTCGGCGATACGGTGGTGATTTCCGGCGATGCCCTGCTTCTGGTCCAGCGCCGGCCAGTGCCACAGGCCGCCGAATAGGGCTCGAACAGGTCCTGCGGGTCTATCCAGCGGCGGACCTATCGCGTTATCTTCCCGCCGCCATGCGCCTTTTCCGCCACCACACAGAGATTCCCGTCGAGGCCCGCGGCGCCGTCGTGGCGCTCGGCAATTTCGACGGGGTGCATCTGGGTCATCAGAAGGTCATTGCCGAAGCCGCCGGTCTGGCCGACGAGCTGGGTGCCTCCTGCGGCGTGCTCACCTTCGAGCCTCATCCTCGTGAATATTTCCAACCCGATCGGCCGGCCTTTCGCCTGACGCCCTTCCGCATCAAGCTGCGCCAACTGGAGGCGATCGGCGTCGATTACATCTATCTGCTGGCCTTCGACCGGGCTATGGCCAAGCGCAGCCCCGAATCCTTCATCGTCGAGGTGCTGGGCCAGGGCATCGAGCCTTCCCACGTGGTCGTGGGCTACGATTTCGTCTTCGGACAGAACCGCAGCGGGAACGCCGATCTGTTGGGCGATCTGGGGCGCGCCGCCGGCTTTGGCGTCACCTCCGTGCCGGCGGCGGCCGATGCCGCCGGCGTGGTCTATTCATCGACGAAGGTGCGTGAGCGTCTGGGCGCCGGCGATCCCCGCGGCGCCGCCTTGCTTCTCGACCGCCCCTGGGAAATCGAAGGACGCGTCGAGACCGGCGATAAGCGGGGGCGCCTGCTGGGTTTTCCCACGGCCAATATCGCGCTGGGCGATTATCTGCATCCGGCATTGGGCGTCTATGCGGTCAAGGCCGGCATCGACGAGGGCCGCGGCACGCGCTGGCTCGATGGCGTCGCCAATCTCGGCATGCGGCCGACCGTGGGCGGCACGCGGATCCAACTCGAGGTCCATCTGTTCGATTTCGCCGACGATCTCTATGGCCGGCATCTGCGCGTGGCGTTGATCGATTTCATCCGCGCCGAGCGCAAGTTCGACGGCCTCGATGCCTTGAAGGCCCAGATCGCCGCCGACAGCACGCAAGCGCGCATGCGGCTTGCCGGCTACGACGGCCCGCCGCCCGGCCATGCCCAGGCTCGGCTCCGCCGATCCGCCGATTCGCCCCAGCAGGCGAACGTCTATGAGAGTGCGCTACGCCCCCACCGGAAATGAAAAAAGTGAAACGATGAGCGTGGACTACAAATCGACCGTCTTCCTGCCGCGCACAGATTTCGCCATGCGCGGCAACCTGCCCGAGCGCGAGCCCGCCACCCTCAAGCGCTGGCAGGAGATGGGCCTGTTCGACAAGCTGCGCAAATCCTCCAAGGGCCGGCCGAAGTTCGTGCTGCACGACGGTCCGCCCTATGCCAATGGCGCCATTCATATCGGCCATGCGCTGAACAAGATCCTGAAGGATGTGGTCAACCGCGCCCAGCAGATGCTGGGCAAGGATGCGAATTACGTACCGGGCTGGGATTGCCACGGCCTGCCCATCGAATGGAAGATCGAGGAACAGTATCGCGCCAAGGGCAAGGACAAGGACGCTGTGCCTGTCGTGGAGTTCCGCAAGGAATGCCGCGACTTCGCCACATATTGGGTCGACCAGCAGCGCGAGGAATTCAAGCGCCTGGGGGTGGAGGGCGATTGGTCCCATCCCTATTTGACCATGTCCTATGCCGCCGAGGCGCAGATCATGCGCGAGATCGGGAAATTCCTGATGAACGGCGGATTGTTCCGCGGCTCCAAGCCGGTGCTCTGGTCGGTCGTCGAGAAGACGGCCCTGGCCGATGCCGAGGTCGAATACCACGACCATACATCGACAACCATCTATGTGCGCTTTCCGATCCTGACATCGCGCGATCCCATCTTCGGGGGTGCCGCGGCGGTGATCTGGACCACGACGCCCTGGACAATTCCCGGTAATCGGGCCATCGGCTATGGCGAGGCGATCGGGTATCAACTCATCCAGGCCGAAGCGGTGAAGGAGGGGAGTGCGGTCAAGCCGGGCGATAAATTCATCGTCGCCGGCGAACTCAAGGCTTCGTTCGAAGAAGCGGCCGGCATTGCGCAGTCGGTTTCGCTCTGGTCCGGCCCGGGTACGCGCCTCGCCGGGACGGCGGCGCGCCATCCTTTCGCGGGCAAGGGCTATGAATTCACCGTGCCCCTGCTGCCTGGAAATTTTGTCACCACCGAACAGGGCACCGGCCTCGTCCATATCGCGCCGGGCCATGGCGCCGACGATTACGATCTCGGCCGCGCCCATGATATCGAGGTGCCCCAGACCATTGATGGCGACAGCCGCTATTTCCCTCATGTGCCCTTGTTCGCCGGCAAGCGGGTGCTGAACCCCGGCGGCAAGAAGGCCGATGCCGATCCGGCGGTGGTCGCCGCGCTGAGGGAGGCGGGCCATCTGCTGGCCGAAGCCAAGCTCACCCATAGCTATCCCCATAGCTGGCGCTCCAAGGCGCCGCTCATTTTCCGCAACACGCCGCAATGGTTCATCTCGATGGACAAGAACGAGCTGCGCCAGAAGGCACTGGCCGCAATTGACGAGACCGCCTTCATCCCGCCCCAAGGGCGCAACCGGCTCTATTCCATGATCGAGAGCCGACCCGATTGGTGCATCTCGCGCCAGCGTGCCTGGGGCGTGCCCATAGCGGTTTTCGTGGACAAGCGCACGGGCGAGCCCTTGCGCGACCCCGCGGTCATCGAGCGAACCGCCACCGCTTTTGCCACGGAAGGGGCGGACGCCTGGTTCAGCAGCCCGCCGGCCCGATTCCTGGGCAATGAGCGCAACCCGGAGGATTACGAGCAGATCCGCGACATCGTCGAGGTCTGGTTCGAATCCGGCTGCTCTCACGCCTTCGTGTTGGAAGCCGATCCCGATCTCGCCTGGCCCGCCTCCCTTTATCTGGAAGGCTCGGACCAGCATCGCGGCTGGTTCCATTCCTCGCTGCTGGAGAGCTGTGGCACCCGCGGACGCGCGCCCTACGAGGCCGTGCTGACCCACGGCTTCGTGCTCGACGAGCAAGGCCGCAAGATGTCCAAGTCCCTGGGCAATGTGGTGGCCCCCCAGGAGGTGATGAAGCAATACGGCGCGGATATCCTGCGCATCTGGGTCGTGGCGTCAGATTATTCGGACGACCTCAAGATCGGGCCGGAGACGCTGAAGCATCATGCCGAGGCCTATCGCCGGCTGCGCAACACGCTGCGCTATCTCTTGGGCGCTCTCGACGGTTTCAAGGCCTCCGAGCGCGTGGGAGAGCGCGACATGCCGGCACTCGAGCGCTGGGTGCTGCATCGCTTGTGGGAGATGGACGCCGAGGTGCGCCGCGACATCGAGGCCTATGACTTCCACAGCCTGTTCACGGCGCTGCACAATTTCTGCGCCGTCGATCTCTCGGCCTTCTATTTCGACACGCGCAAGGATGCGCTTTATTGCGACCGGGCGGACAGCCCGCGCCGGCGCGCCTGCCGCACGGTGCTCGACCATCTCTTTTCCTGCCTGACGGCGTGGCTTGCGCCCATCTGCTGTTTCACCGCCGAGGAGGCCTGGTGGGCGCGGGGCGGCGGGGCGGAGGAGAGCGTGCATCTGCGCCTGTTCCCCAGCCTGCCCGCCGGCTGGCGCGACGAAGCGTTGGGCCGGCGCTGGAATCGCCTGCGCGATCTGCGCCGGGTCGTGACCGGCGCCATCGAATTGGAACGCGCGGCCAAGCGCATCGGTTCCTCGCTTCAGGCTCATCCCACTGTCTATGCCCCGGCGGTCTATGCCGAGGCGCTGGCCGGGCTTGACCTGGCGGAACTTTCCATCACCTCGTCCGCGAGCCTGCGCGTCGAGCCGCCTCCGGAAGGCGCCTTCACACTGCCCGACGTGGCGGATCTGGGCGTCGTGGTCGGATTGGCCGAGGGCGAGAAATGCGAGCGCTGCTGGCGCGTCCTGCCCGAGGTGGCCCTGCCGAAAGCGGACCATCTCTGCGCGCGCTGCGCCGAGGCGGTGCGGTGAAAAGGATTCGCCTGCTGGGCCTCGCCGTCGCCGGACTCGTCATCATTTTGGACCAGATCAGCAAGCCCTTGATGCGAGATTGGCTGAGTGGGGGCGATATCGCGCTCACCTCGTTCTTGAGCCTGGTCAGCGCCTGGAACCGCGGCGTGGGATTCAGCCTGCTGACCATGAACCTACCCAGCGGGCCCTATATCCTGTCGGCGCTGGCACTGACCATCGCGGCGGTCATGCTGGTCTGGCTTTTCCGAGTCGCCCGCGCGATATCCGCCCTGGCGCTCGGCCTCATCATCGGCGGCGCCTTGGGCAATGTGGTGGACCGGCTTCGCCTGGGCGCGGTCTTCGACTTCATCGATGTCCATCTGGCGGGGTATCACTGGCCTGCCTTTAATTTGGCGGATTCAGCCCTCAGCATCGGCGTGGCCCTGCTGATTATCGATGGGTTGTTTGATGGCGGCGGAAAGAGTAAGAATGCCGCCCATCTGGAGGGGTAGCATGAAGTTACACACCTTGCTCTCAATACTGGCGGTAGGCGCCGGGCTGACCGGCTGCGAGGCGACCAAGCAGGCCATCGGCCTGGGCAAGAATCCGCCCGACGAATTTCAGGTCGTGTCCCAGGCGCCCCTCAGCATACCGCCGGACTTCAATTTGCCGACCCCGATGCCGGGCGCGCCGCGGCCCCAGGACGGCACGCCCTCGCTCACGGCGGAAAACGCGCTTCTGGCCAATTCCACGACCGGCGCCCAGAGCGGGCAGCCAGCCGCATCTCAATCCTCAGGCGAACAGGCCCTGCTCCAGACCGCAGGGGCCACCGGCGCCGATCCCGGTATCCGCACCGTCGTCAACCAGGAGGCGAGCGCGGAGACCGCCGCGAGCCAAAGCCTGCTGGATCGCCTGGTCTTCTGGCGCGCGCCGGAACCCGCGGGCACTATCGTCGATCCGACGGCGGAGCAGCAGCGCCTGCAGCAGAACGCCGCACTGGGCCAGCCCATCACCACTGGCGCCACCCCGACCATCAAGCGGCGCAAGAAGGCCTTGCTCGAGGGCATATTCTAGTTTCCCCGCTGACGCACAGCCTCGCGGGCCGACTGTGGTCGGCGCTCGCGCTCGGCCTGACCTTGGCAGGGATTTGGGCGCTCCCTGCGCGCGCGGAGCTATTCGCCGCCGAGAGTTTCACGCTGGCCAACGGCCTGCAGGTGGTGGTGATCGAAAATCACCGCAGCCCGGTGGTGGCCCAGATGCTGTTCTATCGGGCCGGGGGCGCCGATTCGCCCATGGCAAAATCCGGCATCGCGCATTTCCTGGAGCACCTGATGTTCAAGGGAACGCCCAGCGTGCCAGACGGGGATTTCTCGCGTCGGATTTCGCGCCTTGGCGGCCAGGATAACGCCTATACGACCCAGGACTACACGGCCTATTACCAGACGATCGCGCGCCAGCACCTGCCCACCATCATGCAGATGGAGGCCGACCGGATGACTCATCTTATCCTGCGCGAGGGCGAAGTGCTGTCGGAACGCGACGTCATCATCGAGGAGCGCCGCCAGCGCGTCGACGACGATCCCGCGGGCCGCCTGGACGAGATGATGCAGGCGTCGCTGTTCCTTAATCATCCCTATCGCCTGCCCGTGCTGGGCTGGGAGCATGAGATGCATGGGCTGAACCGGGCCGACGCCATCGCCTTCTACGGGCGCTGGTATGCGCCCAACAATGCCGTCCTGGTCGTCGCCGGCGATACCACGCTGGCCGAGGTCAAGGCGCTGGCCGAGCGCGATTTCGGCCCGATCCCCGCCCGGCCCCTGCCGGCTCGCGCACGTCTCGGCGAGCCGCCCAGCTATGCCGCGCGCCGGATCGTCCTGCGCGACCCAGATGTGCAGCAGGCGACATGGCAGCGCATATATCTAGCGCCCACGGACCGGGAGAAGCCGGCGCAATCCGCGGCCCTCGACGTGCTGGGTGAAATCATAGCCGGGGGGCCAACCAGCCGGCTATATCGCCATCTGGTGATCGAACAGGCTCTCGCCGTGGCGATTTACGCCGGCGATGACGGCCAGGCCCTCGACTATGGGCAGTTCAGCATTTCCGCCGCCCCGCCACTGGGTGCCGATACTGAGAAGCTGGAAAGCGCCATCGATAAGGAAATCGCCGCGTTGCTGGACAAGGGCGTCGGCTCCCAGGAACTGGCCGATGCCAAGACGCGGCTGGCCGCCGATGCGATCAAGGCACGCGACAGTCTGGGCGGTCCGGCGGAAATCGTCGGCTCCGGCCTGGCCACCGGAAGCACCCTGGCGCAGATTCAATCCTGGCCGGAGCGGATTGCCGCCGTCGGCGCCGAGGATGTCCTGCGCGCGGCCAAGGACGTGCTACAATCCAAGGACAACAGCGTGACCGGCATTCTCCTGCCCGAGAACCAGCAGGGTGCCGCTGGGGGCCCGGCGCCGCTGCCCCATCAGCAATCACCCGCGCACGCCGTCCAATGAACCGCCGAATAGGTGCCATCGCCATTGCCTTTCTCGCATGCCTCGCGGTGACGCGTCCGGCGGGGGCCGCTGTGGAACGCGTGGTCAGCGCCGGCGGTATCGAAGCCTGGCTGATCGAAGATCACAGCAATCCCCTGATCTCACTGGCCATAGGATTTCACGGCGGATCGGCGCTGGATCCGGCTGACAAGCAGGGTCTGGCGCACCTCGCCTCGGGCCTGCTGGACGAAGGGGCGGGCGATCTCGATTCCAAGACCTTTCAAGCCAAGCTGGCTGATCTTGCCATCGATTTAGGTTTCGATGCCGATGACGACAGTTTCGTCGGGCGCCTGCGCACGCTGACGGCCCACCGCGATGAGGCTTTCGGCCTGTTGCATCTGGTCTTGACCAAGCCGCGCTTCGATGCCGAACCGCTGAGCCGGGTGCGCAACCAGGTACTCTCGTCCATCGCCGCGGATGCCAGCGATCCCGGCAGCATCGCCGGCCAGGCGTGGTTTCGCCTGATGCTGGACGGCCATCCCTATGCTCGGCCCAACAAAGGCAATGCCAAGACCCTTGGCGCTATCACGGCCGAGGATTTGCGGCATTTCGCCGCCGCGCGATTCGGCCGCGATCAGATGCGAATAGCCGTCGTCGGCGATATCACGGCGGCCGAACTACGCCCCTTGCTCGACCGCAGTTTCGCCGATCTGCCGGCCAAGGCCGCCTCCATCGCGCTGGCCGAGGCACCGGCGCCGGGGCCGGGCGGGATTGCGGTGATCGATCGCGATCTGGGGCAAAGCATCGTCCTGTTCGGCCATGCCGGCATCAAGCGGGCGGATCCGGATTTTTACGCCGCGGCCCTGCTCGACGACATCATGGGCGGGGGAAATTTCGCCTCGCGCCTCCAGCGCAGCCTGCGCGAGAAGCGCGGGCTGGTCTATTCCGTCGATACCGGCCTGATCACCCTGGATCATGCCGCACTTGTCTCGGGCAGTTTCGGAACCAAGAACGCCTCCGTCGCCCAGGCCATCGAATTGACCCGTGGCGAATGGCGGCGCATGGAGGAGGGCGGGCCCACGGCAACCGAACTGACCGACGCCAAGACCCATCTGATCGGCGAATATGCGCTGCGTTTCGACAGCACGCGCAAGGCGGCCGATTCGCTGCTCGGCATCCAACTCGCTGGGCTACCCATCGATTACGTGGACAATCGGGCCGAATATTTCGACAAGGTGAGCCTGGCCGATGCCAAGCGCGTCGCGGGCCGCCTCTATCACGCCGCGGAATTGCGCTTTCTCGTCCTTGGGCGGCCCATCGGCGTGACGGGCGATATGACTCCCCCGCCTATCGATTGAGAGCGTGGGCGCCAAAAGGCGCTGCGACCCCATCTCGGCGCAGCGGCGATGGCGAATACAAGGCCGTTCTGGTAGTTTTCCCGCCATGGCGATTCGCCTTCTACCGCCCGACATCGTCAACCGCATCGCGGCCGGCGAGGTCGTCGAACGACCCGCCTCCGCGGTCAAGGAGCTGGTGGAAAATTCCATCGACGCAGGGGCGCGACGCATCGACGTCACGCTGAACGATGGCGGTCGCGCTTTGATCCAGGTTGTCGACGACGGCAGCGGCATGACGGCGGAAGAATTGAGCCTCGCGGTCGAGCGCCATGCCACCTCCAAACTGCCCGATGACGATCTGGCTCATATCGCCACATTGGGATTTCGCGGCGAGGCGCTGCCCTCCATCGGTTCGGTGGGGCGACTGGCGATTGCCAGCCGCAAGCGAGACGCGGCGAGCGCCTGGAAGCTCAGTGTCGATGCCGGAGCCAAGGGCCGGGTCGAGCCGGCGGCGTTGACGGCCGGCACGCGGGTCGAACTCGCCGATCTCTTCTACGCCACGCCGGCGCGGCTCAAATTCCTCAAATCCACCCGCAGCGAATTCGGCCATGCCGAGGATGCGGTCCAGCGCCTGGCCATGGCCCATCCGGAAATCGCCTTCAGCCTCAGCGACGGCGAGCGCGTGGTGCTGCGCTATGCGGCCACACCCGGCCTGGTCGAGGATTTGGCCGCGGCGCGACTGGAGCGCCTGGCCGCCATCATGGGCCGCGAATTCGCCGAGAACGCGCTGCCCATCGCCGCCGAGCGCGAGGGCTTGCGCCTCACCGGCTTCATCGGCCTGCCGACGCTGAACAAGGCCACATCGACCCAGCAATTCCTTTTCGTCAACAACCGGCCGGTGCGCGATCGTCTGCTGCAGGGCGCCGTGCGTGGGGCCTATCAGGATTTTCTCGCCCGCGACCGCCACCCGCTGGTGGCCTTGTTCCTCGACGTGCCGGCGGAGGATGTCGATGTGAACGTCCATCCGGCCAAGGCCGAGGTGCGCTTCCGCGATCCTGGTCTGGTACGCGGCCTCATCGTGGGCGCCGCCAAGCATGCGCTGGCTGCCGCCGGCCATCGCGCCTCCACGACGGTCTCCGATGCCGCGCTCGGCAGCTTCCGCCCGGCCACGGGATCGCCGGTCTGGCCGACGCCGTGGCGCGGGTCCGCTGGCCATTTGCCGCGCGGCGTTGCCGAGGCCGTGGCCCAGATCTACGCGCCCTTCGAGGGTTTCGATCGGCCCCAGGCAGCAGGCCAGCCGCCCGAGCAGACCGCTCCGTCGGCGCTCGCCTATCCCCTGGGTGCCGCCCGCGCCCAGGTTCACGACACCTACATCGTGGCCCAGACAACCCAGGGCATCGTCATCGTCGATCAGCACGCCGCCCATGAGCGGCTGGTCTATGAAAAAATGAAACAGGCGCTGAGCGATGGCGGGGTGAAACGCCAGGGCCTGCTTATTCCCGAAGTGGTCGAGCTGGACCAGGCAGCATGTGAACGCCTGGTGGCCCGCGCCGGCGAACTCGCCGAACTCGGATTGACGCTGGAAGCCTTCGGCCAGGGCGCCGTGGTGGTGCGCGAGGTGCCCGCCTTGCTGGGCGAGGTGGACGTCAAGGGCCTGGTGCGCGATCTCGCTGACGAGATCGTCGAATTCGGCGCGGCCCTCGGGCTCAAGGAGCGCCTGGAAGAAGTGTGCGGCACGCTCGCCTGCCACGGCAGCGTGCGCGCCGGCAGGCGCCTCAATCTCGCCGAGATGGACGCGCTGTTGCGCCAGATGGAGGCAACTCCCCATTCCGGCCAGTGCAATCACGGCCGTCCCACCTATGTGGAACTGCAACTCGCCGACATCGAGCGCCTGTTCGGCCGTCGATGAGCGAGCATCGGGGCGCGGTCGAGCCCGCGCCGAAGCTGCGCCAACTTCCGCGCGTTATCTGGTCTCCGTCCTCGGCGCGCCCGTCGCCCTCGTCGGTCTGATCGATGGGCTGACGGAGGCGGCTGCCTCCTTCACCAAAATCCTGTCGGGCGCCATCAGCGATCATTTGGGCAAGCGCAAGCTGCTGGCGCTTGCCGGGTACAGCTTCAGCGCGCTGGCCAAGCCGCTGGTGCCCCTCGCCGGTGGCCTGTTGACGGTCTTCATCGCCCGCTTTCTCGACCGCGTGGGAAAAGGCGTGCGCGATGCGCCGCGCGATGCGCTGGTCGCCGATATCGTCTCGGCGCGACAGCGCGGTGCGGCCTACGGCCTGCGCCAGGGCCTCGACACCCTGGGTGCGCTGGCCGGCCCGCTGATCGCCGTCTGCTTGATGGCGCTGTTCGCGGGAGATTTCCGCACCGTCTTCTGGTTTTCCTGCATTCCGGCGGTCGCCTGCGTTCTGACTCTCGCGCTCGGGGTGCAGGAGCCGGCGCGGGCGCATCCCGTCAAGCGCGAGGCCTTTCCCCTGACGCCCAGCCAATTGAAACGCCTGAGCGCAGATTTCTGGATTCTGATCGGGGTGATCTTCCTGTTGCTCCTGCCCCGGTTCAGCGAATCTCTTCTGCTGCTGCGCGCGCAGAACGTCGGGCTTGCCCCGACCTGGGTCCCTCTCGTCTTCGCGGCGATGAACCTGGTCTATGCCCCGATCGCAGCACCCGCCGGCCTGCTCTCCGACCGGTTCGGCCGGTGGCGCATGATCTTCGCCGGTTTCGCCATGCTGATCCCGGCCCAGCTCTTGCTCTATGCCGCCGACCGGCCGGCGCTGGTTTTCGCCGGCGCCATCTTCTGGGGCGTCCATTACGGGTTGACGCAAGGCGCGCTCGCCGCGCTTGTCGCCGACGCCGCGCCGAAGCAGCTGCGCGGCACGGCATTCGGCGTGTTCCATCTGGTTTCGGGCCTTGCCATCCTGATCGGAAGCGCTGCGGCCGGGATGGTCTGGGATGCGCAAGGACCGCCCATGACGTTTCTCTACGCGGCCATCGTGGGCGGGATGGGACTTCTTTGCCTCTTGTTCGTTCATCATAGCCGTCGATGATCGCCGCCTAGACCTATCCTTGGCGCCGCGGAAAGATGCGGTAGACCCCCTCGTTGACGAAGGGAGCCTCGAACGTTATGTGGCCATCGAGGCGCTTGTAGCGAACGATCATGGTCACGTTGTAGCCGGTGAAGTGCTCGATCTCGATCGAAACGGCGTCGGCTCCCCTCTCGGCGTCTAGCTCCAGAGCCATGAGGTCTTGGATGATCGCGCTCGCGCGCAGTTCGCCCTGTTCGGCCCGAATAGCAAACGCCTGGCGCAGCAATTCCGCCACAGCCAGGGTGTTGGTCTGATCGATTCCTTCGGGCGCCGGGACGTGTTGGGCTTCGCCGTCGAAGCCGATCTCGGCGCCCATGGGAAAGAATTCACCATAGCGCTCGAGCAGCAGCTTGGCCGTGGGCAGCAACTCGCCCATGAGTCGTTGTGAATCTTCCATCGGGTCGACGGGAAGGTTCAGCGGCTTCATCGCAAATCCTGCCCACCGCCGCCGCCGGCGTAGGTGTTTTCAGGAGCCTCCCCGAATTCAGTCGAGATTGAACGGGGTGGCTTGTAGAGATCAAACAAGGTCCGAAGCTCCGCATAACTGCCCAGATCGTTACCGGCAGCTATCTTGGCAAACTGCTCCTCGGCCAGGAACGCGGCCTGCCCCAGACACAGATATCGGATCGGCAGCCTCAGCTTCTTCGCAGCGGCCTCGATCTGCGCGGGCGTGTAATCTGCCGACGAGCCATAGTCATGCGAGAGTTTCGGGCCAAGCAACCGGGCGTATTTTCTGGCCGCCGCGCGAAAGCGCAATCGTGAAATCAAGCGATCGAACATGACGCGCTCCCAAACTGACAGCGCCTGACCCTCAACTTCCAGTTTAGATATAGGCAGGCGACTCACGCCAGCAAGATCAGACGACTGATGACGATCGATACTCACTGCCGGCAAGTAAGGCGTGGATGCCCATTTCGCGGGCATGACGAATTGAGAAACCCGGTGTTATTCCGTCATGCCCGGGATCGGCCGAAGGTCGAGGTCTGGGCATCCACGGCTTCTACTGCCGCTGCCGATGATGTCAGTGTTGGTTTATTTGGCGATCCGCGCGGCTGGTCGCTGCAGGCTTAAGCCTTTGCTCGCAACAACAATATCCTCGCCTTGCCGTAGCGCCGCTCATCGATCCGCGTGAAGCCGGATGGCGCCTCGAAGGTGGAAAGCTCGCGCCCCGACATTTCGATGCTGACGATCGCGCCGGGCGCCATCCAGCCCGCAGCGAGCAGAGCCGTGAGCGCGGACGCGCCGAGATTGGCGCCATAGGGTGGATCGAGAAAGATCAGATTGGCCGGCTTGCGCGAGCGCGGCGGATTCGTGGCATCGGCGAGAATGAAACTGCCAGTGGCGCCCAGCGCCTTGGCATTCGCTCGGGCGCAATCGAGCGCATCCCGGTTGGAATCCATGAATGTGGCTTCCGCAGCACCCCGAGAGAGGGCTTCGAGGCCGAGCGCGCCGGTGCCGCAGAAGGCGTCCACCACGACGGCATCGACCAGGGCCGACCCGCCGCCCTCGATCAGTTGGCCATGTTCCAGAACATCGAACAGGGCCTGGCGGGTACGGTCCGCCGTCGGGCGGATGTCGCGCCCCTCCGGTGCTGCCAGCCGCCGGCCCTTAAGGTTGCCTGCGACGATTCGCATGGTGGGGCGCGTGACGAGGGGCTTGCAGGCCAAGCTGCTCGCGCAGGAACTTGGGCGGAATTTCCTCGATGCCGCCGCGCGGCAATTCGCCCAACTGGAAGGGGCCATAGGCGATGCGGATGAGCCGGCTGACCGGCCAGCCGAAATGTTCACAGACTTTGCGGATCTCGCGGTTCTTGCCTTCTGCCAGGCTGATGGTGAGCCAGGCATTGCCGCCCTTCTGGCGATCGAGTGCTGCCCGGATCGGTCCATAATTGACGCCGTCGATGCGGATTCCCTCGGCCAGGCCGGCGAGTTTCTCTGGCTCGATCCGGCCATTCACGCGCGCGCGGTAGCGTCGCAGCCAGCCCGTCGCTGGCAGTTCCAGACGGCGCTTCAGTTCGCCGTCGTTGGTCAGCAGCAGCAATCCCTCGGAGGTCAGATCCAACCGCCCGATGGGCATCACCCGGGGCAAGTCGTGGGGCAGCTTGTCGTAGATCGTCACCCGCCCCTGGGGATCGTGGGCCGTGGTCAAGAGGCCGCGGGGCTTGTAATAGCGGAAGAGCCGCGTCGCCTCGGCCATGGGCAGGGGCTTGCCGTCCACCAGGATTTTCGCAGATGGGCCCACGACCAGCGCCGGGCTGGTGAGCGTCCTGCCATCGACGACGACGCGGCCCTCGGCAATCCAGGCCTCCGCCTCGCGCCGCGAGCAGAGCCCGGCACGCGCGATTCTCTTCGCGATGCGTTCACCCTCAGGTTTGGCGCCCTCGGGTTTGGCGCCGGCAGCGGGCGCGCCGTTCTCAGCGCGATGCTGCGACGAAGGCATCGAAGATTCGCTGGTCGCCGACACTGATGGAATATTCGGGATGCCACTGGACGCCGAGGCAATAGCGGTAGCGGGGATCCTCGATGCCCTCGATCACGCCATCGGGGGCAATCGCATCGACGATCACGCCGGGGCCGACCGTCTTCACCGCCTGATGATGGGCGCTGTTGACCGACAGCTCGTCGGCCCCGCAGATGCGATGGAGCAGGGTGTTCTTTTCCACCCGCACGGTGTGGCCGGCCTCGGTGCGCACATTGGTCTGCTCATGGGCGATTCCGCCCTTGATCTCGTCGGGGATGTGCTGGATCAGGGTGCCGCCCAGAACCACGTTCAGAAGCTGCTGGCCCCCGCAGATGCCCAGCACCGGCATGTTGCGCGCCAGCGCCCCCTTGGTGACCGCCAGCTCGAAGGCGGTGCGCCGGGTCTTCAATTTGACCGTGGCATGGCGCGTCTCGGCGCCGAAGAGCGAGGGGTCGACGTCGAAGGCGCCGCCCGTCACCACCAAACCGTCGATCCGGTCGAGATACTCCTGCGCCTCGTCCGGCTGGTGGGGCAACAGGATGGGAAGGCCGCCCGCCCGCTCCACGGCGTCGCTGTAGTTCTGGCGCAGCGCATACCAGGGGAGCTTGGAATATCCGCCGGGCTCCTCCGAATCCAGGGTGACGCCGATAACCGGACGCTTTTTGCCATTCATGCTCATGCTCTCTCGTCCATCATATGACGCAGCCGGGCGATATGCTCTGGCCCCGTGCCGCAACAGCCGCCGACGATGCGCGCGCCATCGGCATGCCAATGGGCCACATGGCGGGCGTAGTCCTCCGGATCGAGATCCTCGCGCAAGGGCAGAAGCCCGTCGCGATCCATCACCCAATCCGCCGGTACCAGGCGGAAGGCATTGGCATAGCCGCCGATGGGCCCGCGACCCAAGGCGGCAAGCTCGGGGATGGCGGCGGCGATACTTTCCGGCGCGCAGCAATTGACAAGAAATGCCGCGATCGGCAGATGGGCGATGGCGGCCGCGGCCTGCGTCACGCTCTCGCCGCTGCGTAGATTGCCGGAATGATCCTCGGCAAGCGTCCAGGAGACCCAGACTGGCTTGCCGCTCTCCGCCGCGGCGGCGGCCGCGGCGAAGCCTTCGGCCGCGCTCGACATGGTTTCGCAGAGGAAGACATCGACATATGGCGCCAGCAGTTCGACCTGTTCTCGATATTGGGGCAGAATTTCCGCCAGGGGTCCCACCAGATCGGGGCGATAGCTGCCGCGCAACGGGGGCAGGCTGCCGGCTATGGCGATCTCGCGCCCGCCTTCCTCCCGCGCCTGGCGCGCCAGGTCGCCGGCCATGCGGTTCAGCTCGGCGTAGCGCTCCTCGATGCCTTCCTTGGCCAGTTCGCTGCGGATGATGCCATAGGTATTCGTGGTGATGACATCGGCGCCGGCGGCGATGTAGTCGAGATGGACCTCGCGCACCGTATGGGGCGCCACCACCAGGGCATTGGCCGACCAGATGGTATCGAGGATCGGCACGCCCCGCCGCCGCAACTCGCGGCCGGTTCCGCCGTCGAGCAGCAGCGGGCGATCGAAATCGAAGGCAGGGGGCACGGCTATCGTCCTCACTGGTCGGGGCGCATCCTATACCAATAAGCCCCGTTGACCTCAACGCCGCTGGGGCGTCAATTGACGGCCATGACGGGCGGCGAGACGATCATGGATCTGGCGCTGAAAGAGGCGGAAGCCGCGGCGAGGCGTGGCGAAGTGCCGGTCGGCGCCGTACTGGTCGATAGCCGCAGCGGTGAGGTGCTGGCGCGGACCGGCAATCGGGTGGAGGAGCTGGGCGATCCCACGGCGCACGCCGAAATGCTGGCGATCCGCGCCGGAGCCCAGGCGCTGGGCCTGAAGCGCCTGACCGATGCCGATCTCTACGTGACGCTCGAGCCCTGCGCCATGTGCGCTGCGGCGATCTCATTCGCCCGGCTGCGCCGACTCTATTTCGGTGCGGCCGATCCGAAGGGCGGCGCCGTCGAAAACGGCCCGCGGTTTTTCGGGCAGGCGACCTGCCATCACCGGCCGGAGGTCTATGGCGGCATCGGAGAGGGGTCGGCTGGGGAGTTGCTCAGAGCCTTCTTCCGCGCCCGGCGGTAGGGGCAGGTAAGGATAACCACAGAGACACAGAGGCACAGAGAAAAAAGAACTACGTCATGCCCGAGATCGGCCGAAGGACGAAGCCAGGGCATCAACGACTTGTTCTACTCACCTTGAGGAAGACGTGGATGCCCGCGCAAACGCGGGCATGACGACACGATGGATAGCGCAGCTTTTCGCTACCTCTGTGTCTCTGTGCCTCTGTGGTCTTTCTTTCTTGTGACCCTCCCCGTTCAGATATTCAACCGATCCCGAATTTTGTAGTAGGCAATCGAGACGGCGAGGAACCAGGGGTCGCCCGTGTAGAAGGGGCGGGTCTGGAAGGTGAGGCCGTCAAGTGCCGTGCGGCCCTCGGGCTTGCCCAGGATCTGTTGGCCCAGCCGCGTGCCGAAATAGCTCGCCAGCGAAACCCCCGAGCCGCAATAGCCCATGCAGTAGTAGATGCCGTCGTTCTGGCGGCCGAGGTGGGGGAGCGTATCGAAACTATAGGCGACGAAGCCCATCCAGCTATGGCTGATGCGCGTTGCCGCCAGTTCGGGAAATATGCTGGTCATATGGGCATGGAGGCGAGGCGCGCTCACCCGCGGATCGGTCTCCTTGAGGGCGACCCGCCCGCCGAAGATCACGCGCCGGCGATCCTCCGACAGGCGATAATAGAACACCAGCTTGCGGGTATCGGTCAGCACCCGGTTCTTGGGGCTCAGCCGATCGGCCAGCGCCGGGTCGAGCCTCTCGGTTGCGATGATATAGCTGCCGATGGGAATGACGCGCCGGCGCAGCCAGGGCGTGAGGTTTCCGGTATAGCCGTTGGTCGCCACCACCACGTCGCGGGCCTGCAGGCTGCCGCGGGAAGTCGCCAGGCGAAAGCCCTCGCCCTCGCGTTGGATCGAGAGCACGGGACAACGACTTACAACCGTGGCGCCGGCGGCTTGCGCGCGGGCCAGCAGGCCCAGATGGTATTTGGCCGGATGCAGCGAGGCGTGTCTGGGGAAGACAACGCCGCCATGATAGCGATCGCTGCCGATTTCGCTGCGCTGTTCGCCGCGCGGCACCACATGGGCTTCGATCTCCAAGCCCTTGGTCTGCCGGCCGAGGCTGCGGGCCAGGGTCTCGAAGGCCGCCGTGTTGTGCGCCCCGTGGAAGCGCCCGACGCGCGACCAGTCGCAATCGATCTTTTCCTGGGCGATAAAATCCTCGATCCAGGCAAGCGCGTTGATCCCCTCGCGCCGGATGCCGAAGGCGACATCCTTCCCGTGGCGACCGGCGAGATCGTCGAAGCTCGGTTTGATAGAGGTGCTGACCTGTCCGCCGTTGCGGCTGGAACAGCCCCAGCCGGCATCCTCCGCATCCACCACCACCACTTGGCGCCCGCCTCGGGCGAGTTCGAGGGCGGCTGAGAGCCCCGTATAGCCGCTGCCCACGATGGCGACGTCGCATGTGGCCGGCGGCGCGATGGGCGGCAAGGCGGGTTGGGGTGCGGCCTCCCACCAATAGGGCTGATTCTTGTAATCGGGGGCGAAGAGATTGTCGGTCATGGCGGGCGGCATCATGGATGAAAGGAAAAATCTCGGCTAGGGGCGCTTGCCCAGCGCCCGCCAGCCGATATCGCGCCGGCAGAAGCCGCCCGGCCAATCGATCAGATCGATGGCCTGATAGGCGCGTTTTTGGGCTTCGGCGACGGTTGGGCCGATGGCGGTCACGTTCAATACCCGCCCGCCCTCGGCCAGCAGGCGGCCGTCCTCGCCGCGCCGGGTTCCGGCATGGAAGACGGTGACGCCGGGAAGTTTCGCTGCTATCTCCACGCCGCGAATCTCGCTGCCCTTGGCATGGCTGCCGGGATAGCCGTTCGCCGCCATGACCACGGTCAGCGCCGCCTCGGGCACCCAGCGCAGATCGAATTGATGCAGTAACCCGTCGTGGGAGGCGATGAGGGCCGGCAGCAGATCGGACATCAAGCGAACGCAGAGCACCTGGCATTCCGGATCGCCAAAGCGGGTGTTGTATTCCAGAAGCTTGGGGCCGCTGGCGGTCAGCATGATGCCGGCATAGAGCACGCCCTTGAAGGGCCGACCTTCCCGCGCCATGGCGGCGACGGTGGGGCGGATGATCGAGCCCATGATCTGGCTCTCGATTATGGCCGTCGCAGCAGGCGCGGGGGAATATGCGCCCATGCCGCCGGTGTTTGGACCTGTGTCGCGATCGCCCACGCGCTTGTGGTCCTGGGCCGAGGCCAGCGCCAGCGCGGTCGTGCCGTCGACGAGCGCAAAGAAGCTGAGTTCCTCGCCCTGGAGGAATTCCTCGATCACCACCTCGGCGCCGGCGGCGCCGAAAACAAGGCTGCCCATCATGGCATCGATGGCTTCCATCGCCTGGGCCAGCGTCTCGGCGATGACGACGCCCTTGCCCGCGGCGAGACCATCGGCCTTGACGACGATGGGCAAGCCCCGGCTTGCCACATACGCCTTTGCCGCCGCTGCTTCGGTGAAGCGGGCATAGGCGGCCGTCGGAATGTCGTAGCGGGCGCAGAGATCCTTCATGAAGCCCTTGGAGCCTTCCAACTCGGCCGCATCGGCGCTGGGCCCAAATGCGGGTATCCCGGCTTGTGCGAGCCGGTCCACCAGCCCCAGGACCAGCGGACCTTCCGGCCCGACCACGACGAAATCGATGTGCTGGTCGCGGGCGAATTCCACCAGCTGGTCGATCCGGTCGGCGGAAATGGGCACGCATTCGGCCTGCTCGGCGATGCCGGCATTGCCCGGCGCGCAGTAGAGCTTGTCGCAGAGGGGCGAGGCGGCAAGGGACCAGCATAGGGCATGCTCGCGTCCGCCCCCGCCCACCACCAAAATCCGCATAACCGCCGCCCCTGGCTTTCCCGGCCGTCCGCATTCTTGGACGAATCCGAAGCCCAGCATAAGATGGCGAGGCGATGGCCGACAACCTCACCAATCTGCCCGAATTCACCGTCAGCGAAATAAGCCAGGCGGTGAAACGCACGCTGGAAGGCAATTTCGAGCGCGTGCGGGTGCGCGGCGAAATCAGCGGCTTCAAGCGCGCCACCTCCGGACACCTCTATTTCGCTCTCAAGGACGAGGAAGCGAAGCTGGACGGGGTCTGTTGGCGCGGCACGGCGGGGCGCCTAGCGATCGCGCCGGAGGATGGGCTGGAGGTCATCGCCACCGGGCGCATCTCCAGTTATCCCGGCCGCTCCTCCTATCAGCTCATCATCGAAAGCCTGGAGCTGGCGGGCGAAGGGGCCCTGCTGAAGTTGCTGGAGGAGCGGCGCAAGAAACTCGCTGCCGAGGGCCTGTTCGATCCGGCGCGCAAGAAGGCGCTGCCTTTCCTGCCTGAGGTGATCGGCGTCGTCACCTCGCCGACGGGTGCCGTCATCCGCGATATCCTGCATCGCCTGCACGACCGGTTTCCCCGCCATGTCCTGATCTGGCCGGTGCTGGTCCAGGGCGAGGGCGCGAAGGATCAGATCGCCGCGGCGATTGCCGGATTCAACGCGCTGGCGCCGGGCGGCAAGATTCCCCGGCCCGATCTTCTGATCGTGGCGCGGGGCGGCGGGAGTCTCGAGGATCTCTGGGCCTTCAACGAAGAAGTGGTGGTGCGTGCCGCCGCCGCAAGCCGCATACCGCTGATCTCCGCCGTGGGCCACGAGACCGACACGACCCTGATCGATTTCGCCGCCGATATGCGCGCGCCAACACCCACCGCCGCGGCCGAGATGGCAGTGCCGGTGCGCGCCGAATTGCTGGCCGATGTCCTGCAGGACGGCGCCCGCCTGGCACGTGCGCTACGCCGGTTGGGCGAGGAGGCCCGCCTGCGTCTGGAAGCGCTTTCCCGCGGCCTGCCGCGCCCCGGCCAACTCATCGCCGAAAAAGCGCAAACCCTGGATGGCTGGATCGATCGACTGTTCAATGCGCGCGGAGGCTATCTCGAGCGCCGGCGCGAGGCGCTGGCGAGCGCTTTCGCCGCGCTGCGCACCCCGCGCCAGCAGATCGAGGCGCAACAGGTGGCGCTTGGCCATGCCGGCGAGCGGTTGGCGAGCGCGATACGCGCCCTTCGGAAAGACAAGGCCCAGCGGCTGGATCTTGCCCGCCTCGATCCGGGCCGCCTGGCCCAGATGCTGGCGCGGCTCAGCGAACGCCTGGAAGGGCTCGGCCAATTGCTGGACAGTCTCTCCTACCAGCGCGTGCTGGCTCGCGGTTTTGCCCTGGTGCGCGATGGCGCAGGATTGCCGGTGTTGGCCGCGGCATCCGTCCGGCCCGGTGCGGCGCTGGTGATCCAATTCGCCGATGGCGATGTCCCGGTCACCGCCGATGCCGGTCCGCCAGGCGCGGTAAGAAAATCCATGGGCGAGCGCGAGCCGGCCGGGAGTTCGGCCGCAAAGACGAGTGGATCCAAGCCGCAAGGCAGCTTGTTTTAGGGCGTGGGCCCATTAATGCGCAGCCATCGCCTGATGGCCGCACCTCTCAACCGCGAGTCCGATCAATAGCCGCATAGGATGTTCAGTCCGCGGCGGCACTATCGAAATCGCTCCCAATGGTGATCGTGGATCTCCGGCAGCCGGGCTGAGCCGGCAGGGGCAATTGTGGATCACGATGCTGACGTGATCCGCGTTGTTGAAGGCCGCGGCGCTGGCTCTCTTCTTTACCGAACGCTGAGCGTGCCGGAGGCGGCGCCCAACAGCGACGTTCAAGCGAGAGTCTAGGCCGACTTCAGACGGTGGGAGGAATGAGGCTCTCCACTCGAAATTTGCTGCTCGATGAAACTGGCGAAGGCGCGGGCCTTGGCATTCGCTTGCCGTCCCGTTGGGAACACCGCCCAAAGGTCGATCGGCGGTAACAGCCAATCGTCCAGCACGGATTTCACCGCGCCGGATTTCAGCTCCGGCGAGAACATCCATTCGGAGACGATCGCGAGCCCTAGGCCTGCGAACACTCCCTCCCGAACGCCTTCCGCAGCGCTGAATCGAACGCGGTCGTCAACGGTGATAGAGGTTTTGGTGTTTCCCCGTCGGAACGTCCATTCCATTCCGCCCCCGCGTCGCCCATAGACGACGGCCTGATGCTTCACTAGGTCAGCGGGCGTTTGCGGGACACCCATCGCGTCGAAATAGGTGGGCGAGCCAATCACGCGCCGTGGGCTTTGCCCGACCTTGCGCGCCGTGAGTGCGGAATCGGCGAGCTCACCCATGCGCAACGCCACGTCGATGCCCGCTTCGATGAGATCGATGTTCCGGTCCTCGAGAACGACATCAAGATCGAGGGCGGGATGCTCCGACAAGAAGAATGGAAGATGCGGTATGATATGAATCCGGGCAAAGGTTACGGCCGCGCAGATCCGCAGACGGCCCGACAGTGTTGCGCCCGCACCGCGCGCCGCGAGTTCGGCCTCCTCGGCTTCCTCGATAGACCGTTTGGCCCGCTCGCAGAAATTCCGGCCCGCCTCGGTCGGCGCTAGGCCGTGCGTCGAACGCAGCAGCAGGCGCACGCCGAGCCAATCCTCGATCTGCGCAACCGTCTTGGAGACGGCCGGCTGGCCGACGCGAAGTTGCTTGGCCGCGCCAGAGAACGAGCCGGCCTCGACGACCCGGACGAAGGTTTCCATTGCAGCCAGTCGGTCCATCTCCATTCCTCCGAGGAATGAAGCATATCACTGCCACAAGGTTAGCACGAACCATCGGAGTGAGCGATCTTGGGGAGCGAGTTCGTCATGCCGAGACTTGCCGCCGATAAAGATTTCCGCCGATCTCCGGCCTGACCGAGACTAAGACGGAGTGAGCGACAGCGACTGGTCTTCAGGAAAGTGCAAGATCTGAAGCTCTCTCGTCGTGGCATAACTCGCAGCGCGTGCTTCGACTGGAAGCTGCACCCTACCTGCCGACGAGGCTTGCGACAGTCCGCGTTGCGGAGGCTCGAGAGCGGGCGAATCGAAGCTCATATCTGGCTCTCTCCGCAGTGTATCGGTCACTCTGACACCGCAGCTGCCCTTCAACAGGAATGCCCTGCTCCGTCCTAAATGCGCGCGGCCGCAAATAGATATAAGGCTCGCGAATTCCCGATAGGAATGACTCTTATTCTGGCTCGCCGGCTACTTTGCCGACCGCTCCTCCATTAATTCGAACTTGCGAACGGACCGGCGAGCAGTCGGTCCTCACCGACAAACGCAAACTAGAGGAAATGACCATGAGGCTGCGAGCCAAGCTCGATGCCTTCAAGGCGGATTTCGAGGTGGGAAAGCCGCCCTACAATGTCTCGCGATCCGTCGTCGAGACCATGCACCGCGCGACCGCAGCGCCGAGCGCCGTGATGGTGCGCGAGGACGCACACCCTCAAAGCGAGGCGTCCTCACGCCTATGTCGGATGATACCGATGCTGCGGTCGGCATCGGCCCTATGCTCACCAATGGAGAGTTAGATGAACAGTCTCAAAGGCAAAACCGCTATCGTCACTGGCGCGTCGAAGGGCATCGGCGCGGCCATTGCCAAGGGCCTCGCGGCTGCGGGAGCGGCGGTTGCCGTGAACTACGCCTCGGATAAGGAAGGCGCGGAGCGCACGGTCTCCGAGATCGCGGTCAAGGGCGGCAAGGCTGTCGCCATCAGGGCCAATATGTCAAAATCGGCCGAGGTGAAGCAGATGTTCGAGGAAACGAAGAAGGCCTTGGGCACGCCGAGCGTGCTCGTGAATAATGCCGGCGTCTTCGAGTTCGGGCCAATCGAGCAGGTCACCGAAGCGCAGTTCCACCGGCATTTTGACATTAATGTGCTCGGCACAATGCTCGCCGTCCAAGAGGCACTGAAGCATTTCCCGCCGGAGGGAGGCAGCATCGTCAATATCAGCTCGATCGCGAGCGAAAGCCCGGTGCCGAATTCGAGCCTCTATGCGGCAAGCAAGGGCGCAATCGACACACTGACCCTGGCGCTCGCCAAAGAGCTCGGGCCGCACAAGATCCGCGTCAACGCGGTCGCGCCGGGCTACACGGATACGGAAGGCAATCGCACCTTCGTCGCCAGCGCCGAGGGAGCGGCTATGGTTGCGGCGACCCCGCTCGGTGCACGCTTCGGCAAGCCTGAGGAGATCGCGCCGGCGGTCATTTTCCTCGCCTCCGACGATGCGGCCTGGCTGACGGGCGAGCGCCTCAACGCTTCGGGCGGCGTGCATTGAGGTGAGGAGCGCAAACCCTTCACCCCCGACAGCGCAGCGCATCGGTCAGGCTGTCTGGTTTGCTTGTTGCGGTGTCGTGAATCTGATTGAGGAGAGGGCCTAGCTCTAATAGTCGGGGCGCACCTATCAGCGTGATGTCTGTTTTGGGTGTGCGCCGTGATAAGGCGGCGCTTTCCAGCGGGTGCAAGGCCCACCCGGCAACCGTTTCAGCCGGAAGCAATCGGAGCAGTCATGGAGGTAACGAAATGGCTGAAGCCTTCGGAGTCGAGCAGTACCGCCCTCCAAGCGATATAGGCGTCAGTCATTCGCGGACCCTCATTCTACGCAGGAATAATAGATAGTCCGCCGCGACCGCTACCCAGCAGCAAGTCGAATTTGACATCTTCACAAGCCGCAAAATCGGGCCTCAAGGCAGTAAAGGTCATGAACCCCCTCAGAAGCAGATTGATCAGGTTCGGGCTTCTCACGGAGGATCTCGACTACCACCTGCTTCGCGCATCGATGGTTATCATCTTTTTGTCCTTTGGCTACCAGAAATGGTTCGAGTACGAGGCAAGGGTGTTGATCCCGTTTATCGGAAATGGGCCGCTTATTTTCTGGATGTATCCGGTTTTCGGCGTCCGGGGGGCAAGTTGGTTTCTGGGAGTCTCGGAATGGCTGATTTGCGCGCTCCTGTTCCTGGGATTCTGGAACAAGAAATTGGGAATTCTTGGAGCCCTTGGCTCATGCGCCACCTTCGTATCGACCGTCAGTATTATCCCATTCATGCCGAATGGCTGGGATCCGTCTGCCGGGTTTCCGGCCATGGCGGGGAATGTTCCTTTTCTGATGAAGGATGTGGTTCTCCTTGCTGTGTCGGTCTATTTGCTGCGGCAGGATGTGATGAGAGTATCGCTTTCCGCCAGGAGCGCGGGTGACGCGAATTTTAGGGCTGCTGCAGCAAGTCGCGCGCCGGCCGCTGCGACGAATCAGGAGCACCGACTCACGGACGCGGCGGAATAGAGGACTAATGCATCTGGGGCATTTGCTGCGCCTCGTATAAACGGCGGCGACCGGTATCGGCAGGCTTTGTGGAGGCAGCGCAAATGAGCGAGACGAACAGGCATGAGTTCGGAGACACCGAAACCATGAGCGGCGCAAAGGGCGTCGGAGAGCTGACCGCGGCATCGGTGGCGCCCGCGATCGCCAATGCCGTCTATCGTGCGACCGGCAAGCGGGTTCGCGATCTGCCGATCGCCGTGGAAAAACTTCTGTGACACGGACTTCCAGTGACAGTCGCTTGGGGTATCCAGAACCGCCCCCGGCTGGGCGCCTACCCGTACATGTGCAGATCTCTTATGGAGGACTCAGATGGTTGAACAAGAGCGCTTCGAAACCCTGATTCTTGGCAGCGGCCAAGGCGGCAAGCTGCTCGCCTGGCATTTTGGGCGTTTGGGGCAACGGGTTGCCGTCGTGGAGCGCCGTTGGGTGGGGGGCTCGTGTCCCGCGGTCGCGTGCCTGCCCAGCAAGAATGAGATCTGGAGCGCGAGGGTTGCGCATTTGGCACAGAATGCGAGTCAGTTCGGCACCGTGACAGGGCCGGTCGAGACTGCAATGGCGAAAGTTCGCAGCCGCAAGCAAGGCATGATCGAGCGCGAGATCGCTTTCCACCTCAACGCTTATAAGACCAGCGGCGCCGAGCTGATCATGGGAAGCGGGCGTTTCGTGGCGCCGAAGACGATCGAAGTGACGCTGAACGACGGCGGGACGCGCCTGCTGACAGGCGATCGGGTGGTCATCAATGTCGGATCGCATGCAGCCATTCCGACCATTCCGGGCATCGAAGCCGCTCGGCCACTGACCCACATCGAGGCTCTGGAGCTCGAGTATACGCCTGCCCATCTGATCGTGCTCGGGGGCGGGTATAGCGGCGTCGAAATGGCCCAGGCGTACCGTCGTTTCGGGAGTCGCGTGACGATTATCGAGCCCGGCCCCCGACCGATGTCTCGGGAGGATCCCGATGTTGCAGGCGAATTGCAGCGCATACTGACGGCAGAAGGCATTCGGATCCTGACTGGGGCCGAGCCGATCCGCGTGCAGGGCCGCTCCGGTGCGCAAGTAAGCGTTGCCGTGCGTTCGGCTTCCGGTGAGCAGCAGATCGACGGCACCGATCTTCTCGTCGCGGTCGGGCGAATTCCGAACACGACCGATAGCGGTCTCGACAAGGCCGGCGTCGAGCTGGACTCTCGAGGTTTTATTCGAGTGAACGATAGGCTGCAGACGAGCGCGCCTGACGTCTGGGCGATCGGAGAATGCGCCGGTAGTCCGCAGTTCACGCACGTTTCCGTCGACGACTTCAGGATCGTCAGCGATAACATGGCCGGGGGCAGCCGCAGCACCGGCGATCGGCTGATCCCCCACGTCGTGTTCACGGATCCGCCGCTCGCCCGCGTGGGGCTGAGCGAAAGCGAGGCGGAGCGCCAAGGCATCGAGGTTCGGGTCGCAAAACTGCCGATGAGCAACGTACTGCGCACCGAGGCAACGGACGAAACGCAAGGCTTCATGAAGGCTCTCGTCGGCAAGAAAGACGACCGCATTCTCGGCTTCACCATGATCGGCAGTGACGCGGGAGAGGTCATGGCCGCCGTCCAGACCGCCATGTTGGCCGAGCTGCCCTATCCGAAGCTCCGGGATGCCGTTATCGCCCACCTGACGGTCGCAGAGGGATTGGGCCCCCTCTTTTCGAATCTGCCGCCGCGGTCCGTGCAACAGCATGATCGAATCAAACGATTCGGGTGAAGGAAGATTCGCGTTCGCGGCGCCTGACGACGCAATCCTTTGGTTCGGTAACCGCGGCTACGAGGGACTTGCGGTGTCATCAGGCCGCCTCGATTGGCACCGCTGACGATGATGCACGGGAAAGGAACTGGAAAATGGGAGAGACGAACAGAAGCAGCAGGTTTGGCGGTACAGCAATAGCGAGCGGATCGGCCGTCGTGAAAGGGCCGGATGTCGAGCTGGGGCGAGCCGCTGCAACGCAAGGCGTCGAGCCCCGGGTCGTCAGCCTGACAGTCAACGGACATATCTCCACTCTGACGGTCGAGCCGCGCATGACATTGCTCGACGCGCTGCGCGAAGATCTCGGATTGACCGGCACGAAGAAGGGATGCGATCGCGGCGAGTGTGGAGCCTGCACTGTTCATGTCGACGGGCGCCGCATCCTGTCTTGCATGACCCTGGCGGCAATGCAGGAGGGCAAGCGGATCACCACCATCGAAGGGCTGGAGAGCAACGGCGAGCTCCATCCGCTCCAGGCGGCCTTCATCGAGCATGACGGCTTTCAATGCGGTTTCTGCACGTCTGGGCAGATCATGTCAGGCGTCGCCATGATCGGAGAGGCGAAAGCGGGCTGGCCGAGCGCAGTCGCGACCGACCTGCGAAGGTCATTCACGATCGCCGATTTGTCGGGCGCGGAAATCCGTGAGCGTATGAGCGGCAATCTTTGTCGCTGCGCTTGCTATCCGAACATCGTCCAGGCCGTCGCCGAAGCGGCGGGGAGGAGCTGAGCATGCATCCTTTCGCGCTTTCGAGGGCCGATGATTTAGTCACGACAATCGCGGCCCACGCTCAAGATCCCCAACTCGCTTTCATAGCGGGTGGCACCGACCTCATTGGCCTGATGAAGGACCGCGCGGCACTTCCCGAGCGCCTGCTCGACATCAACGGTCTGCCGGACATGGCACGGATCGAAACGTTGCCGGACGGGAGCCTGCGCATCGGCGCTCTGGCGCGTATGAGTGACGTGGCTGCGAACGCGGAAGTGCGCGGGCGTTTCCCCGTCATCGCCGAGGCGTTGCTGCTCGCTGCATCAGGCCAGCTTCGCAATATGGCATCGATGGGCGGCAACATCATGCAGCGAACGCGCTGCGCCTACTTCCGTGACGATGATGATCCCCCGTGCAACAAGCGGCGACCGGGCTCGGGCTGCTCGGCTCACCATGGCCTCAATCGCAATCACGCGATCTTCGGGTGGTCGGATGCCTGCGTCGCCACCAATCCTTCCGATGTAGCGGTGGCATTTGCAGCCCTTGACGCAAATGTGCTTGTGCGCGGGTCTACAGGACAACGATCGATTCCTTTCACGGATTTCCACCGCCTGCCGGACCGCACACCGGAGCACGACAATGTGCTCGATCGGGGCGAACTGATCGTTGCGATCGAAGTGCCGGCAAGGGTGGAGGGGCGCGCTTCGCACTACCTAAAGGTCCGCGATCGTCAGTCCTATGAGTTCGCGCTTGTGTCGGCGGCAGCCGCGGTCGCGACCGATGGCAAGCACCTCCGCTCGGCGCGACTCGCCCTGGGTGGCGTAGCGCACAAGCCCTGGCGCCTCGCAGCGGCCGAAACAGCGCTGCGCGGGGTTTCGCTAGACGACATCATTGGGCTCAAATCGGCGATCGCCACGTCCTTCACCGACGCTCGCCCGCTCGCCCATAACGCTTTCAAGGTCGAACTTGCCCAGCGCGTCGCTCTGCGCGCGCTGCAAGCCGCAGGAGAGCGCGCATGAATGCTGTTGGACGACCGATCTCGCGCGCCGATGGACGGCTCAAGGTAACTGGCGCCGCTCGCTACACGGCGGATATTCCAATCCCCGGCGCGATGCACGCCGCTATGGTGCATAGCACCATAGCGAATGGCCGGACGGTGTCGATCGACATAAGCGCGGCCGAGAAGGCATCCGGCGTGTTGGCGGTGTTCACCCATCGCAACTTGCCCCGCATGAATCCGACGCCCCGGCCCTGGAGCCATCTCCATCCTCATGGACAGGGCTATCTGCCGCTTCAAGACGACAAAATTCACTACGCCGGTCAACCCATTGCACTGGTCGTCGCCGCGACGCTCGATCAGGCGACCTATGCCGGGACGCTGGTCAGGATCGAGTACGAGGCCGAGAGACCGATCGTATTCGGGCCGCAGAGCGCAAACGAGGCTGTCGACCCGCCGCAGTTCCTCTGGCCTGTCGCTTCATCGGTCGGCGATGCCGACAAGGGAATAGCGGCCGGCGCTGTCAAGCTGGAGCGGACCTACACCACCTCCGACCGGCACCACAATCAAATGGAGCCGCACGCGACGATGGCGGTCTGGGAAACCGATGGCACGCTGACGCTCTATGAAACGACCCAGCACATCTTCGGTACCAGGGAGCTGGTGGCGATTGTGCTTGGGGTGCCGCCGGCGAAGATTAACGTCGTGTCGCACTTCCTTGGTGGCGGCTTCGGCGGCAAGGCCTATGTCTGGCCGCATACGCTGCTGGCAGCGCTCGCCGCGAAAGTTCTAAACCGACCGGTCAGATTACAGCTCACGCGCGCGCAGATGTATTCGATGGTCGGCCACCAGCCAGCGACCATCCAGACAATTGCGCTGGGCGCGGACAAGAACGGCAGGCTGAACGGCATTCGCCACGAGAGCATTTCGCCGACGCCGGTATTCGATAACTACATCGAATATGCGGCGCTGGCGACGCGGTCGCTATGGGCAACCAGCGGCGGCATCGCAACGAATCACAAAGTGGTGCATGTAAACCGCAACACGCCGACCGCGATGCGCTCTCCCCACGAGGCACTCGGCCATTTCGCGATCGAAAGCGCGATGGACGAGCTCGCCTATGCGACCGGTGTCGATCCGGTTGCGCTACGCCTGCTCAACGACACCGAGATAGATCCGCACAGCGGCCGTCCTTTCTCCACGCGTGCGATGCGCAAGTGCTTGCTAGAGGGCGCCGCGCGCTTCGGTTGGGAGAAACGCACGCCTGAGCCACGCTCAATGCGCGATGGTCGCTATCTGATCGGTCAAGGGATGGCGGGTGCTATCTACACGCATTGGCGCTGGCCGGCGAAGGCGCGGGTCACATTGAACAGCGACGGTTCGGCGCTCGTCGAGGCCGGAACCCACGACCTCGGCACCGGCACCTATACCGTCATGCAGCAGGTGGCCGCGGACTCGCTCGGACTGTCGCCGGACAAGGTCACCGTGCGGCTGGGCGACACGAGGTTGCCCGAGTCCCACGCGTCCATCGGGTCGGCCACCATGGCCAACGCCGGCGCCTCGGTCATGCTGGCGGCCAAGGCCCTGCGTGACAAGGCGGTTGCACTTGCACTCAATGGTCGCGACGCGCCTTTCGCTGGAGCCGAAGCGAAGGACGTGGTGCACGCCGATGGTTGGCTCGCGCTCGCCAGGAAAAATCTAAGCGTCACCTATGCCGAACTGCTGGCGCGTAACGGGCTTTCCAAGCTGGTGGCCGACGGGGACTACGACCCGGTCCCGGAGGCGAACGGTCCGAAAGCGATCTTCAGTTTCTCCGCGGTATTCGCCGAAGTACGCGTCGACCCGGACCTCGGACTGGTGCGCCTGAACCGCTTTGTCGGGGCCTACGACGCCGGCCGGATCATCAATCCCAAGACTGCGCGCAGCCAGGCGATCGGCGGCATCATCTGGGGTCTGGGGCAAGCCCTGCTCGAGCAATCGGAAACCGATCCGGTCATGGGCCGCTTCCTCAACCGCAACTATTCCGGCTATCTTGTCCCGACGAATGCGGATGTCCCGGAGCTCGACGTCCTGTTCGTCGGCGAGTTTGACGAGGAAGCGAGCCCGCTCGGTGCGAAGGGGCTCGGCGAATTGACCGCCGTTTCCGTGGCACCCGCCATCGCCAATGCCGTCTATCACGCGACCGGCAAGCGGCTGCGGGCCCTGCCGATCACAGTTGAGGAGCTGCTATGACGAGAATCCGATCAGCTGGACGTCTCGGGCTTCCAATCCGGTGAGCGCGGTCGAAACCCGCCGGGCTGGGAGGCTCCTTCGGACCAAGTTTCGTCGAGCAGAGGCGGTTTTGCGGCCCCGTCCCACACTGAGGCGCTGCGCAGCGAGATACTAAGCAATGGCGTTTCGTCGCAGACCCGGCTCGCGCCGGACTTGCCGCTGATTCACCGTGACCGCGTCCAACTGCAACAAGTGGTCCTCAATCTGATCGTCAACGCCGTCGAGGCGATGAGCCGCCAGCGCCGGGGGATGCGAGAGCTATGGATCAGTACTGAGACAGATGCACGGACAAGTCTGGTGCGCGGCATCCGCCAAGGCCTGGGCGGTTTCGCCCACAACCACCCTTCCACGCTCGCCCGTGCGCGACTACGATGCGCAGCGCGCGGGCGGAAGGAAGCTCACAGGGAGAGGGAAAGCCGATGATCTACGAATTGCGTATTTATCGCTGCGTGCCCGGCCGGCTACCGGCGCTGCTCTCGCGCTTTCAGAACCACACGCTGCGGATCTGGGAGAAGCACGGCATCCGCCAGGCCGGGTTCTGGACGACGCTGATCGGCGAGAGCAACCAGCAGCTCACCTATATGCTGGCCTGGGACAGCATGGCCGAGCGCGAGAAGCGCTGGGGCGCATTCCTCGCTGACCCCGAATGGATCGCGACCGCCGCCGAATCCGAGAAGGACGGCCAACTCGTGCAGAACATCAGCAACGAGTTGCTGGCGCCGACGGCGTTTTCCTCGGTGAAGTGAGCGGCAGGGCAAAAGAGGCCTTCCTACGCTTCGCGCCTGTCAGCGGGATTGCGGATCAGTAAAAGCGTGTAAGCCTGCGTCATCGCGTCGTCGCTCTCCCTGCGAGATTCGCGGGAGCGGGACCGCTCGGGCCCGCTCCGGTGCGGCGTCAGTGGCCGGCGCTCTGGCCGCCATCGACGTGGAGGATCTCACCGGTCACAAAGCTCGCCGATTCGAGGTAGAGGATCGCCTCGACGATGTCGGAGATCTCGCCCATGCGCCCAATGGGGTGAAGAGCCGCAAGGGCCTCATGGGTCTCGACGGGGTGCAACGGCGACTTGATGTTGCCGAGCGCGACCGCGTTCACGCGAATACCGCGCTTGGCGTACTCGATGGCGAGCGACTTGGTCGCCGCGTTGAGGCCGCCCTTCGTCAGCGACGCGAGGACGGCGGGAACGCCAGACATCGCGTGGTCGACGAGACTCGTGGTGATCTGGACGACATGGCCGCCGCCCTGCTTTTCCATCTCGGCGACGGCGAGCTGCGTGATGTGGAAGAATCCGGCGAGGTTGACGCCCAAGACGGCGGCGTAGTCGGCCTCGGTGTACTGGGTGAAGGGCTTGGCGATGAAGATGCCGGCGTTGTTGACGAGTGTGTCGACGCGCCCGAATCGCTTTACGGCTTCGGAGATCGTACGCTCCGCCGTCTTCCGTTCGGCAATGTCGCCGGGGACGACGAGAATGTCGGCGTCGCTCGACGGTTTGACGGACCGCGCCGTTGCGACCACCCGGTAATTGGGATCGCGATATGCCTTGACGAGAGCCGCACCGATACCTTGCGAGGCGCCGGTGATGACTGCAACTTTCCTTTCAGTGCCCATGATAGACCCCTTCTTCCTTGCTGGTGGGGAAACTCTCGTTAAGGGCAAAACTACTTCGAGTCCCGTAGCTCGACCACAGCTCAGTTGACTTCGTCTACGCGGCCGACCGGTTTCTGCCGATCAAGCTGCACGCGTTCCTTGGCTTTTCATCCCCCCGGCCAAGAGCGCTGTTTGTAGAGTGATGCGTGTGAGCGGAGCCGCGCGAGACGACTTGCCTTCGACGCCCGCCTATCAGGAGAATTGGGATGCCTGTTTATGGCACCGCCCGGACCTCGCGAGAGGTGTGCGACCTGGTCGCCATCGGGTGAAAAGCGGACCTTAAGCAACCCGCGTTCAACGGGCCCGATCCACAAGCATACAACCGAGGCTAGAGCCGCGCGAGCAGGTCTTCGAGCGCGCGGGATTCGGCGAACACCAATTTGATCTCCAGGACCGTGACATGCCCCTGGGCGGCGCGCGGCAGGCGCACCTGGTCCTTGGCCGTGGTCACGGCGACCGCATTCATCTGGGCGGCCTCGCCCAGCAGGCCGCCGGCTTCGGTCGCCGTGTAGGGATGATGATCGGGAAAGGCCCGCGTGGTCACCAGCTGCGCCCCGACGGCGCGCAGGCTGGCGAAGAATTTCTCCGGCCGGCCGATGCCGCTGAAGGCAAAGACGCGCTGGCCGGCCAGTGCCGCGGCCTCGGGCGTGGGAACCAGGCGCGCCGGGACGATGGGGCGGCGTCCGCCCACCAGGCGTTCCACGCCGACCAGATCGTCGCCGATGCGAATAACGGCCGCGGCCCGGCGGAGCGCGAAGCTCAGCGGCTCGCGCAAGGGGCCGGCGGGAAAGACATGGCCGTTGCCAATGCCGCCTTCGCCATCGATGGCGAGCAGCGCCAGATCCTTGGCCAGGAAGGGATTCTGGAATCCATCGTCCAGGATGACCATGCCGGCACCCGCTTCGATGGCGGCTCGCGCACCCGCAGCCCGGTTCCGCGCCACCCATGTGGGCGCCTTGCGGGCCAGAAGCAGGGGCTCGTCGCCCACCTCGGCAGCTGTATGGCGCGAGCCATCGACACGCAGCGGCCCTTTGGCGCGCCCGCCATAGCCGCGGGTGACGAAATGGGGCTGACGCGCCGCCAGATGTTCGGACAATGCCAGGGCCAAGGGCGTTTTGCCACTGCCGCCAAGCGTCAATCCGCCGGCGACGACCACGGGCACCGGCGGCCGATACGGCAGATGGCGCCAGCGCCGAAACGCGGTGGCAAGCGCATAGATGCCCTCGGCCGGCAGCAAGACCCGGGCCGGCCAAGGATTGCCGTCGCGCTTCCAGAATTCGGGTTCCTTCAACTAACGGTCTCCCAAGGAACGACTCTTGCCCGAAACCACCGGATCCAAGGCCATCACGATCCGATCCAGAATGCCCCCGGCTTCGCCGCGCGCAAATGCCTCTGCGCGATCAGCCGCGCGCTGCGGATCGGCCAGCAGCCGATCGATGGCCTGGGCAAGTTCGGCTTCGGTGACGATGATCACGGCTTCGGCCTTGGCCATGCGATCGAAGATGTCCTGGAAATTCATCACGCGCGGCCCGCTCGCCACCGCGCGGGCAAGCAAGGCGGGTTCGATGGGATTGTGGCCTTGCCAGCGGTAGGAGCCGGCGACGAAGACGACGGGCGCCAGGCGGTAGAAGAGGCCCAGCTCGCCCAGGGTATCGGCGAGATAGATCTGCGTGGTCGCGTCGATCTCTTCGTTTTTCGAGCGCCGGGCAAGCGTGAATCCCGCCGCACGCAATTCGGCGGCGATCGCCTCGCCCCGCTCGGCATGACGGGGGGCGATGACGGTGAGAAGTCGCGGCCGGCGCACCGCCAAGGCGCGATGAGTGGCGGCGATGATCGATTCTTCGCCGGGATGGGTGCTGGCAGCGAGCCAGACGTCGCGTCCGGCGATGCGTTGGCCAAGCGCCGTCAATACCGCCTCGTCGACCGGCAGCGCCGCCGCGGCGAATTTCAGATTGCCCAAGGCTTGGGGCGATCGGGCGCCGAGTGCCGCCAGCCGCCGGGCTTGGGTTTCGTCCTGTGCCAGTACCACGGCGAACCCGGCGATCAGCGGGCGAATGAGGGAACCACCCCAGCGCCATCGCGCCAAGGAGCGCGCCGAGAGCCGGCCGTTGACCAGCGCCAGGGGAATGCCGCGCGCGAGCGCCGCCTGCAGCAGATTGGGCCAGAATTCGGATTCGACCCAGAGCGCGAAGTCCGGGCGCCAATGATCGAGAAAACGCGCCACCCAGGCCCGCCGGTCCAGGGGCAGATATTGATGCAGCACATTGGCCGGCCGCCGCTGGGCGAGAAGGCGCGCCGAGGTTACCGTGCCTGTGGTAACGAGAAAATGCAGACCCGGTTCGTGCCGGGGCAGCGCCTCGATCAGCGGCAGCAGGGACTGCATCTCGCCCACGCTTGCGCCATGCAGCCAGCCCAGCCGGCCGGCGGGGCGCGCGATGCCGGCAATGCCGAATCGCTCCTCGATGCGGGAGGGCTCCTCCTTGCCGGAGATCGCGCGGGAGGCGAGGTGGCGGCGCAGCAGGGGGCCTGCGAGATCCGTCGCGGTGCGATAGGCCAAGCGCATCATGTCGGGTCGATCTTGGCCGGCGCGATCTTGAGCGGAGCGATTTTGGCCAGGGCGATCAAGCGTCCATCGCAGAGCCCACCGCCTCGCGTGCCGGGGCTGCCTCGGCTTCGTCGGCGAACTGCTGGGCATAGAGCCTGGCATAGACCCCGTCGCGGGCCATGAGTTCGAGATGGCGGCCGCGCTCGACGACCCGGCCTTTTTCCAAGACATAGATGCAATCGGCGGAGACCACGGTCGACAGCCTGTGGGCGATGACGATGGTGGTCCGGCCGCGTTTCAATTGCTGGAGGGCGTCCTGAACGATGCGCTCGGATTCGTTATCGAGGGAGGAGGTCGCCTCGTCCAGCAACAAGACCGGCGCATTGCGCAGGATGGCGCGCGCAATGAGAATGCGCTGGCGCTGGCCGCCGGACAGCCGCACGCCGCGCGGACCGACGGGGGTGTCATAGCCCTGCGGCAGCTGGCCGATGAAGCCCGCGGCATGGGCGGCGATCGCGGCATTGTTCAGGTCTGCCTCGCTGGCATCCGGGCGGCCATAAAGAATATTGGCCCGCACCGTATCGTCGAACAGAAGACTGTCCTGACTGACGAGCGCGATAGCCGCGCGCAACGAGGCGAGCGTCACATCGCGCAGATCCTGCCCGTCGATGGATATATGGCCGGCCTCCGGATCGAAGAAGCGCAGGATCAGGTTGAAAACCGTGCTCTTGCCCGCGCCGGAGGGACCGACCAGCGCCACGTTGGTGCCGGCGGGAATCTCGAGGTCGAAACCATCGAGCGCCCGGCTTTCGCCACCATAGGTGAAAGTCACGTTGCGCAGGCTGACGGCGGCGCCGGCAATCTGCAGGGCCGCGGCCCCGGGCCGGTCGATGACGGAAGGGTTCAAATCGATCATGGCGAAGACCCGTTCGGCCGCCGCCAGGCCCTCCTGGATCGAGGCATTGGTCTGGGCGAGGCGCTTCAAGGGTTCATAGACAAGCACGACGGCGGCGATGAAGGAGAAGAAGGCGCCGGGGGTATTATGTCCGCTGATGACCTGTTCGCCGCCATAGATGATGACCGCGGCGACGGCGATCCCGGCCAAAGTCTCCAGCGCCGGATTGGCGTAGGCGCGCGTGCGGGCGCCCTTGGTCGCCAATCTGAACAACCCGGCGACGGCGCGGCCGACCCGGGCCTCCTCGTGGGATTCCATGCCATGGGCCTTCACTTGGCGCACGCCCTGAAAAGCCTCGTCGAGAGCGGTGGCGAGCTGGCCCGTTTCCTGCTGCTGATTGCGCGAGACGCGGCGCATGCGCCGGCCGATCCGGCTGATGGGCATGGCCGCCAGGGGAAGGGCCACGAAGGCGATGCAGGCAAGCAACCAGTCCTGATAGAACATCAGCGAAATCAACCCCACCACCTGCATGGCGGCGCTGATCGCCTGAAGGCCGTCGTTGACCGAACTGCGCAGATAATTGACGTCGTTGGTGAAGCGGGCCGTCAGCGTGCTCGGCGACTGCCGATTGAAGAACGCCAGGTCGGAGCCGATGAGTTGGCGGAAGAGGCGATTCTGCAGGCTGGCGATCATGGTCTGGCCGACGTAATTGAGCAGCGTGGCTTGGCCGAAGGCGGCCCAGCCGCGGATGGCGAAGATCACGGCGATCAGGCCGGCGATCTGATAGAGCTGCGTGATGTTGGCATGCAGGAAGGCCGCGTTGACGATGGGCTCCAGCATTTTGGCCATGGCGGTGGTGCCGGCGGCCTGGACGATCATGCAAAGCAGCGCGCCGGCGATCCGCCAGCGCTGCGGGCCGACATGGTCGCGAATCAGCCGTTTGGCAGGCCCCCAGCTTTTGCCGAGGGCGTGGTCTTTGGATTTCGCCAAGATTCCCGATCCGTTCCGTTTAAAGGCGGCGGCACCATAGCACAGACGGGGGCCAAACAAGGACGCCGGCGGTGGGAAAATTGCCGGTTCAGGCCGGCCCGCGGCCGTTTGAAGCGGGCGGAAATCTCAGCGCCTTATCGTCTTGAGCCGGTTCGGCCCTAAGCGAAAGGTCGGAGATTGGCGAGGAACTGTTCGGCCGAGCGGCGCCAGGAAAATTGCAGGGCATAGTCCCGGCAAAGCTCGGGCGAAACGTCAAGCGCGCGACGCGCGGCGCTCGCCAGATCCTCGTCCAGGAAGCCCACGCTGGCGCCATCGATGACGTCGAGCGGCCCCGGCACCGGGTAAGCCGCCACCGGCAGGCCCGAGGCGAGCGCTTCAAGCAAGACCAGACCGAAGGTATCCGTGCGGCTGGGAAAGACGAAGACATCGGCGGCGGCATAGTGACGGGCGAGATCCTCGCCCTGGCGCGGTCCTGCAAAACGGACGTCGGGATATCGCCGCTTGAGATCGGCGAGTTGCGGACCGCTGCCCACCACCAGCTTGCTGCCCGGCAGATCGAGTTTCAAAAAGGCCTCGACGTTCTTTTCCACCGCAATGCGGCCCACGTAGAGATGGATCGGCCGGGGCAGATCGAGAAAGGCCTTGTCGCGGGGATGGAACATCGCGGTATCGACGCCCCGGGTCCAGCGCTTCAGATTGCGAAATCCCCGTGCATCGAGATCGCGCTCCAGCGAGAGTGTCGCCACCATGACGCCGCTGGCCGGGGCGTGAAACCGGCGCAGCACCGAATATCCGGCGCCCAGCGGCATGCCGATGCGCGCCTTGACGTATTCGGGAAAGCGGGTGTGAAAGGCGGTGGTGAAGGGCAGGCCGCGCGCCAGGCAATATCGGCGGGCGGCATAGCCCAGCGGGCCTTCGGTTGCGATGTGGATGGCGCAGGGCTGGAAGCCGTCGAGCAACCTCGCCAGCCGGCGGGCTGGCAAGACCGCCAGGCGAATCTCGGCATAGCTGGGACAAGGCAGGTTGCGGAACAGATCGGGCGAGACGACGTGGGTCTGGTGACCCAACGCCCGCAGCTCCTCGATGGTGCGCATCAGCGTACGCACCACACCGTTGATCTGGGGCAGCCAGGCGTCCGAGATGATGGCAATCTTCATCAGGTGAGGGCGGGACTCAGCATGGAGAAATTGCGCTGCGTGGCCCAATCGAGAATTTCAAGCCGCCCGTCGGCATGTTCGACCAGCGCAGTGCAGCTCTCCACCCAATCGCCGTCGTTGCAATAGAGGACCGAGCCGAATTGGCGGATCTCGGCCTTGTGGATATGGCCGCAGACGACGCCGTCGACGCCGCGCTTGTGCGCCTCCTCGGCGATCGCGATTTCGAATTCATCGACGTAGCGCACGGCGTCTTTGACCCGGCCCTTGATGTAGGCCGAGAGCGACCAATAGGGATAGCCCAGATGGCGCCGGGCGATATTGTACCAATGGTTCAGCGCCAGGATCAGGTTGTAGGCGCGGTCGCCCAGGATGGCGAGCCAGCGCGCGTATTTGACGATGACGTCGAACTTGTCGCCATGGAGAACCAGCAGGCGCCGGCCGTCGGCGGTCACGTGGATCGTCTCTTCCAGAATGGTGACGCCGCCGAACTGCATCTCGGTATAGTCGCGCAACGGCTCGTCGTGATTGCCAGGGACGTAGACGACATGGGTCCCCTTGCGCGCCTTGCGCAGCAGTTTCTGGACGACGTCGTTATGGGCCTGATGCCAATACCAGGCGCGCCGCAGCCGCCAGCAGTCGATGATGTCGCCCACCAGGTAGAGGTAGTCCGACTCGTTATGTTTCAGGAAATCGAGGAGGAATTCCGCCTTGCAGCCGCGGGTGCCGAGATGAATGTCGCTGATCCAGATCGAACGGTAGTGGTTGACCGCCGCGACCGTATTCATCCGAAACCCTGCGATTGGTGAATGTTACGGCGGCTATATCAATATCAAGTAGAAGCATCAAACGAAAATCCGTGATATTGTGTGATTTCTTCAAATATTCACCCCGCGGTAAGCGAAGTGTCATTGAAATGTTATTGAACCTTGGCAAATGAATGACGGCGGCATGATAGGGAATCCGGCGGCGCAAAGCGTCGGGCAGGCGCGCCGCCAGCTGATGGTGATCTTCAATCCGGCCGCCGGGCGGCGCCGGCGGCGAGGAATGGCCCAGGCCATGCGCTTGCTAGAAGGCCGCGCCGACATCATCCATCGGCGCACCGCCGCGCGCGGCGATGCCGAGGCCTTCGCCCGGGCCGCGCTTCCGGGCGTCATCGCGGTGGTGGCTGGTGGCGACGGGACCGCCAATGAGGTGGCCAACGGCCTGCTGTCCGCCGGCGGCGGCGAGTTGGCGGTGATCCCGCTGGGCACCGCCAATGTTCTCGCGGCCGAGTTGGGAATTCTCGATATCGCGTCGGCGGCCGGCGTGGCGGCCGCGGGGTCGCTGCTCACCTATCGGCCGGGCCTCGCCAACGGTCGCGGGTTTCTCATGATGGCCGGGGCCGGGTTCGATGCGCATGTCGTGGCCGGGGTCTCGCCGCGCCTGAAGCGCCTCTTCGGCAAGGGCGCCTATGTAGCGGAGACCCTGCGCCAACTCCTCCGATTCTCTTTCCCGCGCTATCGCGTGACCATCGACGGTGCGACCCACGAAGCGGCCTCGGTCATCGTCGCCCGGGGGCATTTCTACGGCGGGCGCTTCGTGGTGGCGCCCGAGGCACGGCTCGACAGCGACGAACTGCATGTCTGCCTGTTCCGCCGCGGCGGCCGGCTGCGCACGATCGGCTACGCGCTGGCGCTGGCCCTCGGCCGGCTGCATCGCCTGGCCGATGTCGAGATCATCCGCGGCCGAAAGATCGTCATCGAGGGACCGCCCGGCGATCCGGTGCAGGGCGACGGCGATCTCATCGGACGCTTGCCGGTCACCATCGAATTGTCGACCATCGCTATCGGCCTGCGGCGGCCGCGGCCGTGCAAACGCTTGGCATGAGGTCCTTCTTCCGAACGACGAAGGGTAGGGGAAGTTATTCGCGCGGCGGATTCGCCCGAAGGCGCGCTCCGGGTGCGGCGCCCGACCATGAATAAGGTATCTCGGGCGTGTCGAAGGGCAGGCGATAGTGGTCCGGATCCTCGTAATCATAGGATCGGGTAGGGAAGTTCAGCATCAGCGCGTCGGCGGCTCCCAGATTCTGCAGCCCATGCCAGACGCCGATGGGTATGACCATCATGGCCGGCCGCGCGTCGCCAACATGGTATTCGTTGATCCGGCGGAAGGTCGGGCTGTTCTCGCGTCCATCGAACAGGACCAGCTTCACATTTCCTTGGTTGATGAACAGGCGGTCGACGTTCTTCATATGGCAGCTCCAGGCGCCGATGGCGCCGGGATACAGCCGCGATTGGTAGATCTGCGCCACCGGCAGGCCTGTCGGATCCCACTCGGGGCGGAAGATCTCCGTGATGATGCCATGGTCGCGTGGGACATGGCGGACCTCATGCATATGCACGCCCTCGATGGGCTCCCGCAGCATCTCCCATTGCGGCGTTACCAGCTGACTGTCTTTTTGCGCGCCCGGCAGCATGGCCATTCCCCCTCGAAAATGGTTGTTTCGACACCCCCGGCGCTGGAGTCCGATCGTCTTAAGCAGCTTCGGCTTAAGGCGTGAATTTTTGTTTAGAGCCGCCGGCTCAACCCCTTGTATCGGCGGGCAGCATCGATCCTGCTGCCTTTGCCGGCAAGGGAAATCCGGCCGACCCGCAGCCGGAAGGCCAGACGGCGCAAACTCTCGCGCCAGAGTTCGGCCCAGAGCAGGCGATAGGGCCGCATGCGCGACATCTGGCCCCGCTTGCCGGCATAGATCAGCCGGACCATTTCCCGACACTCGATGTCGTCTTCGGTGGCGATGCGGGCCATCCAGGCGGCCTGCTCGCTGTCGTCGCCTCGGCGATAGGCGTCGCGCCGCCAGGCCGCCGGGAATTTGACCGCGGTCAGCCGGGGCAGGATGACCAGCGCAAAGCCGGCGGCAACCGCCCGCTGGCAAAGATCAGCCTCCGGGTCGAGGGCGATCTCGCGGTAATCGCGCCAGCCGCCGATGCGCCTGCTCACCGCGCGCCGATGCATCAGCGAACTGGGGGTCACCGACATTCCCGGCCGGTAGGCGGGTGTGGGCGGAGCGATGTCGAAGAACCGTTCGCCCGGCCCGACCAGCTCGTTCAGGCCGGCGACGAGATCGGCCCCGGCGTCGATTCCGCCAACCAGCGTCTCCAGATGATGGGGAAGCCAGAGATCGTCGTGGCCCAGATAGGCGATCAGCTCGCCGCGAGCCTGGCGCAAACCTTCGTTGTTGGGCGCGGATTGATGGCCGCTGTTGACCGGAA
>WNFT01001015.1_pt1 | contig 44926 bp, 42 predicted proteins | sample 5400191 | NCBI WGS metagenome assembly WNFT01 (sample SAMN13153359, study PRJNA577476) | soil metagenome | isolation source: 80 cm saprolite under Madrone tree | place: USA:California | collected 2016-06-14 | reverse complement strand
GCGACGCTTAGCCCATTCCTCCAGCGCTCCCACAACTCGGCCTTTTGCTCCGCCGTGAACCGTATCCGTGACGTCACCATTTTCCACCTCCTATTGCGACAGATTAGAAGGTGTTGCGCTGACCTATTGAATCCACCAGCGCATTGCGGACGTTTCGACCTTGGTTCGTCGTTCGCCAATCGAGTCATTGTAATGCGATCATCAATCCGCCTGCTGTCGTACGGCGTCTCGCGGACTGGGCCTGTTCGCGATTGTCGCCGTGTGGGTCGAAGGGCATCGGCTGATCGCCAAAGAAGATAAGAGCCGTGTCGCGCCGTGTCCGTTCAGCGCGAGATGAATGACCGGGCCGATCGGGGTTAGTCTCGACAAGACCCCAATTCTTCTTTTCGCCGTTTAAGCAGACGCAGGTCGATGCGCCTTCAAGAAGGAACGTACCTGGCGCACCGCGAGCGGAATGCGCTCCTTGGGCTCCTTCCACGGGTACATGCTGACTTCGGCCTTCGGCGCGAGCATCGCGCACTCCATGGCGACGGCGTAGGGATGCGCCGGGACATCATCCGGCATGACCAATACGGGCGTCTGGCAATTGCGCACGAAAGCGCGCGTCACGGTGAACACGAAGTCGGGATTGGTGCGCCACATCTTGGTGAGAAATTTTTCGACCGCGTCCATCTTGATGTCGGGCCCGCGCTTGACCAGGTCGGGACCCCAGCCGGTCATGCCGCCGTCATAGAGAAGGGTGGGCATCTCCGGCCGGAATCCGACGGGCTGCGCCGGCACGGCGGCGACGACACGATCGGGTGCGCGCTTCAAGAGATTCCAGATGAAGGGGCCGCCGATGCAGAAGCCCAGCACCATGAACTTGCCGACGCCCAAATGGTCCATCAGGCCGAGATGGTCGTCGGTATAGGAATCCCACGGCCGGTCGACTTCGAGCGGGCCGGAGGACTGGCCGCCGCTGGCGTTGCGCAGGTCGGCGTAGATGCAGCGGTATTCTCCCTTGAACTCCTCGATCGGATTGAAGGGGCTCGTGGGCAAGCCCGACATCTTCGAGTTCAATCCGCCGCCGGCGATGAGCAATAACGGAAAGCCCGAACCGGCCTCCTGATAGGCGATGCGAACGCGGCCTTTTTCGTAGAACTTGGCGGCGCCTCCTTGGCCCGTCTGCTGAGCAAACACTTGCGGCGCTGCCGCGATCGCCGCCGCTGCGGCACCCGTTGCCAATATGTTGCGTCTCGTTGGATCAATCATCGGCGTCCTCCTTGATCATTGCTGTGGCCGGCGCGAAGCGGCTGGGTGATTTTGAGCTATGATCCGTGCTCTGCAGCCTTTGTAGCACCGGTTCTCTTGGCGCTGAAGGGCCGACCTGCCTGTCTGATTTTCTCTCACTTTCGCGAAGGTGATTGCTTTCCGTGGTTCCTAAGGATGAAACCAAGAAATCCGCGACCGCGGCCAGTGCCAACCGAAATGGCGTCGCACACTGTCAGACGGGCGACATCGCCCAAGGCGTTGAACGCTTTCGCGAGGCCGTGCGGACCGCGCCCGACGTTCTCGAGTACCGGCTCAATCTCGGAAGGGCCCTTAACCAGCTCGGCCTATGGCAGGAGGCAGAACGGGTACTCACCGAAGCTCACGCCCTGGCGCCCAATGAGACGGGCATCCACACCGCGATCGCGCGCACCTATCTCGGAATGGGAAAGCCTGGTGAATTAATCGCCCGCTACCGCGGCGCCCTCGCCGAGAGGCCCGACGACACAATCCTCAAGCGCAACGCCGCCGCGGTGTTCCTCCAGCTCGGCCGCCCGCAGGAGGCCGTGAGTCCGGCGCGCGCAGCCTTTGCCGCAATGCCGAAGGACGAGGAGGCGGGTCTTATCCTGGCCTCCTGTCTCGCCGCGGTCGGAACACTCGAAGAAAGCGAACAGACGTTGATGGCTGTGTTGGCAGCCGCCCCGCTCAACGCGCAAGCAGGGTTTCAGCTCGGCATCGTCCGCTCGCGCCGGGGGAATTACGAAGCGGCCGCGTCCACATTCGAGATGGTCGTCCGCATCGCTCCCGACCATATCGAGGCGATGGACAAGCTCGCCGGTATGAGGCTGAACATGGGGCACGTAAGCGAGGCCATCTCGCTACTGAAACGTGTTCTGGCCCTGCAGCCGAACAAGGCCGGGGCGCGGCGGGATTTCGCAACGGCACTCGCCCATCGCGGCAGCATCAAGGAAGCGGCCGAGAGATATCGCTCCGATCTGGCGCTGCGTCCGGACGACAAGGAGACGCTGAGCGAATACCTCTTCATCTTATCTCTTCTGCCGTCCGCCACGCGTCGCGAAATCTTCGACGCGCACGCCGAATGGGGCCGGCGCCATGGCGCCTTTTCGCCGCCGCAATATTTGAATGCGCGTGAGCCGGAGAAACGACTCAAAGTGGGATATGTCTCGCCCGATTTTCGGGAGCATTCGGTCTCTTATTTCATCGAGCCTTTGCTGAGCTCGCACGACCGCGGCGCGTTCGAAATTTTCTGCTACGCGTCGGGATCGCTCTTCGATTCGGCGTCGGAGCGCCTCAAAGGAGCCGGCGAGCATTGGCGCTCGCTCGACAAATGTAGCGACGACGAGGCTTTCTCCCTGATCCGCAAGGATGGAATCGACATCCTTGTCGATCTCGCGGGACACACCGCCTCAAATCGACTTACTCTGTTCGCCCGCGCGCCGGCGCCGGTGCAGGTGACCTGGCTCGGATATCCCGAAACAACCGGCGTTAAGGCGATCGGATACAAGATCACGGACGCCATCGTCTCGCCGCCCGGGGACGCGGAGCGCTACGCGACGGAGACGCTGTTACGTCTGTCGAAGGGATTTCATTGTTACCGGCCGCCGCCCGGTTGCCCGGAGGTGGCGCCGTTGCCCTGTCTTCGCGCGGGTCACGTCACCTTCGGATCCTTTTCCGGCCCGCACAAAATGAACCCGGAGCTCATCGGCATATGGGCCGCGGTGTTGCGCGCCGTGCCGGATGCACGGATGCTGCTCAAGTGCCGGCAGTTCGCCGACGAGCCGGTTCGCGACAAGTACACTGCGATGTTTGGCGCCGCCGGCATTGCGCCCGAACGTCTGACGTTCATGGAATTCTCGCCCACGACATCCGCGCATCTGGCGCAGTATGCGTCGATGGACATTTGCCTCGACACATTTCCGTATAGTGGGACGACGACCATCTGCGAAGCGCTGTGGATGGGGGCTCCCGTCGTCACCTTGATGGGCGAACGCCCGGCCTCCCGCGTCGGCGGCAGCCTGCTGCACGAGATCGGCATGCCGGACCTGATTGCCGATAATGCCGGCGATTTTGTCGCCATCGCGTCCGATCTCGCGCGCGACATCGCACGATTGAGCAAATTGCGCACCGGCATGCGCGACCGTCTTAAGAGAACGCCTCTCCGCGACGAGCGGCGATTTGCCGGCGAGATCGAAGCAACCTACCGCAATCTCTGGCATCGCTGGTGCGCGCGGACTAATGACAAACCATGAAGCGATCTTATTAGAGAAGAGACGGGGCACTTCAGACGTCCTGACGCCCAGCCCGCGACAGCGCCCGGCGCGCTTTGCGCGCCTCATATTAACAACGGCGGCAAAGCCACCCGGGCGGTTAGGCGCACAAAACGCGACAAAATCAGGAATCTAGAGCGTGCCATTGCGGTCATTCGCCAATTGGCTGGATTTCTACATTCCGCTTTGCAACAGCCCCGCCTTTATCCGCGGCATCGCGAAATCAAGGAAGGCGCGCAGTTTGAGCGGCAAGAGCCGCTGACCGGTGTGAATCAGGCTGACGGGCCGCGGCGCCGGCTCGAACTCTTGAAGCGCCACCTTGAGCGCGCCGGCCCTGACCGCATTCGCGATCTGGTATGAGAGCACGCGCGTGATCCCGACGCCGGCAATAGCGGCATCGATTGCGGCTTCCGCCGTGCTTACGACAAGCCGCGACCGTATCGCGACAGATGCATCCGACTTCCCCATCCTGAAAGTCCATGCATCGGGAGACGCAATCCCCTCGAAGGTCACACAGTCATGAGCGCTGATTTCACCGGGTTTGCGCGGCGTGCCGCGCTCGGCGAAATAGCCGGGACTCGCACACACCACCAGGCGAACCGAGCCGACTCTGGTCGCGACAAGCGCGCTATCGGGCAATTCGCCGATCCGGACGGCGAGATCGACATGATCTTCCAAGAGATCGATCACACGGTCGACCAGCACCAGCCGGATGTCGATCTTCGGATAGGCCTTGAGGAACTCCATCGCGACCGGGAGGACGTGCAGACGGCCGAGGGCGATCGGCGACGTGACGGTGAGGTCGCCTTTCGGCGCGCTGTATTCGCCCGACGCAGCGCGTTCCGCCTCTTCGACATCCTCGAGAATGCGTTTGCAGGCGACGACATAGGACCGGCCCGCATCGGTGAGCGTGAGGTGCCGGCTCGACCGGTTGAAAAGCCGGGTCCCGAGATGTTCCTCAAGTTCCGACACCTTCCGGCTGACGCTCGCGAGCGGCATGCCAAGGCGGCGCGCCGCCGCCGACAGACTGCCGGCTCCCACCGCCTCCAGCAGGATCGACATCGATTCGAGGCGGTCCATTATTCCTTCCAAAATCCAAGAGGGAAGCTCTCGATAATGCCGTCTATCTCACTTCTTTGGAAGGGTCTAGGTGTTCAGACGTCGGGCCGCTCCGGCCAAACCGAAAAAGGAAGCACCATGTCACGCCTCTCCATCCCTACCTCGATCAGCGCCGCTCCTTCCTCCTCGCAGCCGCTGCTCGAGGCTGTCAAGACGCAGTTCGGCATGGTGCCGAACCTATTCCGTCTCGTCTCCAACAGCCCCGCCGCGCTCGAGGGTTATCTCAGCCTCTCCGGCGCGTTGAACAAAGGCGCTTTGCCCGCGAGCACGCGTACGCGGATTGCGCTCGCCACCGCCGAGGTCAACGGCTGCAGCTACTGCCTGTCCGTCCACAGCTATGTCGGCAAGAACCTCGTCAAGCTGGACGATGCCGAAATCGCCGCCAACCGTAACGGCGCCTCCAACGACCCTAAAGCGGACGCTGCCGTGCGCTTTGCCGTTAATGTCGCCCGCGAGCGCGGCCATGTCAGCGACGCCGATCTCCGCGCCGTCAAGTCGGCGGGCTACGACGATGCGCAAGTGATCGAGATCGTGCTCCACGTCGCGCTCAACACTTGGACAAACTACATCAACGTAGTTGCCAAAACCGACATCGACTTCCCGGTCGTCGCGACGCGCAAGGCGGCGTGACGGCAGAAAGCGAGCCGACGGCGTCGCCCCTCCCGCCGTCGGCTCCTTTCACACAGGTCTCAGCGTGCCGGCTGTCGTGGCCGCAATCCGAAAACAAGGAACGCAACAGTGAGTCGCCCGCCGCTTCCCCCTTTCACTGCCATGACCGCCGCGGAGAAAGTGCGCATGGCCGAAGACGCATGGAATACGCGCGATCCGGCGCACGTCGCGCTCGCCTATACGACCGACAGCCGCTGGCGGAATCGTGCGGAATTCCTTCAAGGCCGCGACGCCATCGCGGCGTTCCTGACGCGCAAATGGAACCGCGAGATCGACTATCGCCTGATCAAAGAGGTTTGGGCCTTCCACGAGAACCGTATCGCGGTTCGCTTTGCCTATGAGTGGCACGACGACAGCGGCAACTGGTTCCGCAGCTATGGCAACGAGAACTGGGAATTCGATGCGCACGGCCTGATGCGCGTGCGCATCGCCAGCATTAACGACGCGCCGATTAAGAACGGCGATCGCAAATTTCATTGGCCGCTCGGTCGGCGTCCCGACGATCACCCATCTCTCAGCGAACTCGGCCTGTAGCGGCGCGGCAATGGACACCACTTGTACTTACCCGAGCGACGTAGCCTTTTCGCCGTCGGTCAAGGCGCTGCAGTCGCGCAAGGGTTCGCGCCGCGCCTTCGAGCGGACGGAGGAGAGCCGGCCCTGGCCGACCCGTATCCCGCCCGATCTCGCAGGCTTCATCGAGGCGCAAACGAGCGTCTTCCTGGCCACCGCGAACGCCGAGGGTCAGCCTTATATCCAGCATCGCGGCGGCCCGCCTGGCTTTCTTCGGATTCTCGACGACAAGACCATCGGCTTCGCCGATTTCGCCGGCAATCGGCAATACGTCACGCTGGGCAATCTCGCCGAGAATCCCAAGGCGCATCTCTTTCTCCTGGACTACGCCCATCGGCGCCGCATCAAAATCTGGGGCGAGGCGCACGTCGTCGAAGGCGACGAGAAACTGACCGCAAGACTGATGCCGCAAGGTTACGAGGCGCGCCCCGAGCGGGTCATTCTCTTCACCGTTTCCGCCTGGGACTCGAATTGCCCGAGGCACATTCCCCAGCGCTTCGAGGCGGCGAATGTCGCCGCCGCCCTTGCCGCGCGCGACGGACGCATCGAAGCGTTGGAAGTCGAGATCAGGGGCTTGCGCGACGCATTGGTTGCCAAAGACGCGCGGGTGGTGTCGTGAAAATGATCGAGGATTGGAGGCGACGAATGGTTCTGCCCGAAGTTATCGCTGTCGAAAATCCCGGCCCTGAACATCACGATGAGATTCTTCGGCTGCTTCTGGAGTTCAACACGAGCAAGGTCGGCCCAACAATCCTGGAGCCGCTCGCCGTTACTTTGCGGCACCCGGAGAGCGACGCGATCCTTGGGGGATTATGGGGCGAGTCGTACTACGATTGGCTTTTCATCGAACTGTTGATTGTGCCGGACAAATTCAGGAAGCGGGGTATGGGTTCGTCCCTTATGAAGAAGGCCGAAGAGATCGCGGTCGGTCGCGGATGCGTTGGAATCCGGGTCGATACTTTCAGTTTTCAAGCCCCGGGGTTCTACGAAAAACTTGGGTATCGGTCGTTCGGAAAGCTGGTGAATCAGCCGATAGGCTACGAACGGATCTACTACTTTAAGACGCTTTCTAAGGAGCCCGTCAGCGAGGTGAAGGGACCGATTGTAATCTCTCTTCCTCGCGAGAAGGAATAAAATGGACCCTACCAAAGGTGGTTCACGCCGCTCCGCCACACGCCGGTGTCGTGGCGGACGGCGCGACGAAGAACACCGACAAACCCGCTGTGAACGATCAGTCCTCCGCTCAAGTCGGCGGAGGACAGAACCTCTTGGCGGCGCAGCCGTCGCGCTGATTGCTTGCTACAATCGTGCAGGCGGCACTGCACCTAGGCGAACACGCTCATCATGAATACTCCGACACTTCGGATCGCAAGGCCCAGCGACGACCTCGCTGGGCTTTTGCGGTTCTACCGCGACGGCCTCGGCCTGACGGTGCTTGACCGGTTTGAGGATCACGATGGGTTCGACGGAATGATGCTGGGACGCAAAGGTGCCCCCTACCACTTCGAGTTCACGAAGAAGCGCGATCATTCAGGCACGCGCATTCCAAATGAGGACGACTTGCTTGTCTTCTATCTTCCCGATGTTGCCGATTGGCGAGCCGCAGTTCAAAGGATGCGCGATGCGGGCTTTGCGCCTGTCCGTTCGTCTAATCCGTACTGGGATCGTGATGGGCTGACATTTGAGGACCCGGAAGGCGATCGGATCGTTTTGCAAAACTCCTCTTGGGATCGGTGAGCGCGCCCGCCACTTCAAATTGGGCACTACCAGTTCCCACCGGCGTTGATCTTTGCTCGCCGGAATAGGCGAATTTTGACCCATCGAAGACGCGATAGCGCGCGCGATCCTGTACAGCTCCAAGACGATTCATCTGGCGCGGCCCAGTTGATCCGACCAAACTGGACGGGTCACCAAGCGAGAGAGGCACTCTGCGGGTGAAACTACTCTTGGAACCTCGTCACGACCTGACGCCGATGGAAGTCGATGCGTTGGAGGATCGGCTCTACGAACGCAATCGCGCCGTGACGGGCCGGGATGACGGCCGGGGAATGGGATTCGTGATCCACGACGAAACTGGCCGAATGGTCGGTGCCACGGCTGGATACACTTGGGCCGGCATGTCAGAGATCAAACAAATGTGGGTCGATGAAGCTTTTCGAGGACAGGGCTACGGGCGCGCGCTCCTCGAAGCGATGGTCGCCGAGGCAGACCGGCGGGGCGTACTGCGCATCTGGGTGGCAAGCTATGACTTCCAAGCACCGGGAATGTATGAACGGGCGGGCTTCAACCGAATGGCGGAGTTCGAAGGTTGGCCGGAGGGGCACGTGAACGTGATCCTTTGCAAGACACTACATCAGCGCTGACTGTTGGCTGCGCGCCGTCGGCTTGTGGCGAGACCCAGCCCCTTTTGCAGGCTGCGGAGAATGTCCGCTTCTAGCGAGATCGGATATTCATGCCGATCGCCCTAATCGGCGGGGTATGACCCCATTAGCAGACTTCCCATGTCATCATCGAGCGCGGACGACCCGGAGCCTGCCCGCTACAGAAAATAACTCCAGGTAGGTAGTGCGCTTCACGTCAGCCCCAGCGAGTCTTTTCCAAACAACGCGTCAATCACCGGACACTCGGGGATGTTTCCACCAGTGCACGCTTTTGATGTCACGCTTAACGTGCGCGCGATGCGCCGGAGATCGGCGATTTTCCGTTTGACATCGGTCAGGTGTTGCAAAGTTAGGTCCCTGACTTGGCCACAGGTATATCCGCCCTCGACCAAGCCTAACAGTGCCCGAATCTCTTCCAGAGTAAATCCCAATTCCCGCGAACGCCGTATGAATGAAAGCGTCCTCACCTGCCGCGTATCAAAGATGCGGCGTCCACTCTCGGTCCGCGGCGGCGCAGGCAACAATTTGATTTTTTCATAATAGCGGATGGTCTCGATATTCACGCCGGTCCGCTTGGACAATTCGCCCATGGTGATCTCGGCAGGCATTTTTGCTCGCGCACCTGTGAGCCGGGGCATAAAACAACGACCTTGATCCTGTAGTCCCTACAGGATGCAGATTATCAGCAATGAGCATCGAGGACCAATGTCCGTGAACACTGAAGAAGAACATCGCCCGACGCGAGATTCGGCTTCTATTGACCCAGGATCAGCAACCTGCACACAAACCGCCGCGCCTGCGCAGCTCAATCGAAGCGGAAAAGCGGCGGGAAGCGGCGCGGTCATGCTGACCGCGGGAGGCCTGATCGCCGCATTCGGGGCGGCGGCGTGCTGCGGGCTTCCGCTAGTTCTCGCGAGCGTCGGATTAGGTTCGGCTTGGCTGATCGGCGTCGCGTCCTTGGCCGCGCCTTATCAAACGATCCTAGTCGTGATCGGCGCGATCTGTTTGACCGGCGGTGCCGTCTTGCTCTGGAGACAGCGCAATGCCGTTTGCGCGCCGGACGCGATCTGTGCCCGACCCATGGTTCGCACGGCAATGTTGCTCACGCTCGCGCTGAGTTTAGGGCTGCTCTACCTAGGATATGCGTATTACGATGTCTAATTGATCGGCATTCGGCAATGATTTCCGTTCGCACAGAAGCGGAGGCTGGACATGGGCGTTCTCAATCTTGGGTTTTGTCGTCTAATCGCTCCGGACAAGTCACCCCTTGGTGGGAGTCTGGCTGTAGGGTTTGCGGCCTCACTTTGTTGCGGCGGCGGACTGCTCTTCGGCGCAATCGGATTGGGCGCGTTCTATAGTGCCTTCGGTATGGCGCGATACATACCCGAGGCATTAGCAAGCGGAGCCATACTGATTGCTTTGGTGAATTGGCTCTACTACAGAAGGAAGGCGTTCCTGCTGCTGAGGGCTGGAGCTGGATGGAATCGCCCCGACCTGCGCCGCACCATGCTTGTTAGTGGTTTCTTAGGCCTTGTGATGATGGCCGTGAGCTTCACACTGCTCGAATGGCTCAACCATACCGTCGTCAATACGCGGCACGCTCACGAATACGCAGGGGCCCTGATCGCCGGGGTGCCGAACTCTCATCTCGCTTATCTCGCCGCGACGTTTCTCGTGTTGCCTGTGCTCGCGCTTCTTCCATTACCGGGGAATACGCAGCAAAAGATGAACTCAGTGGGGGCCACGCCTGCCTGACAAGGACTCAACGTGAAAGTCTGTCGCTGTTACCCGGGTCACACCGATGTCTGAACCCATTCTGGAAGCTGAACTCACGTGCCCAGCTTGCGGGGCCGTCCACGTTGAGACTATGCCGCTGGACGCATGCCAGTATTTCTACGAATGCAAGAGTTGCGGGACACTGCTTCGGCCAAAGGCCGGTGATTGTTGCGTCTTCTGCTCATACAGCCCAATCCCCTGTCCGCCGCGTCAACAAGAAAAATGTTGTTAGCCGCGCAGACAGCTCAGGCCGGGTTCATTGCCGTTCCTCGGACTGTTTTTTCCAGCCTCGGGAACACGTAGCCACCCCAGATGCGTTTCTAGCCGAAGAGGGAGACGCACATGGCCAAGAAATACGATCTGGCGGTTATAGGATCGGGGACCGCTGCACAGGTAGCGAGTCACCTTATCGCATCGGTGGGCTGGAAGGTTGCCGTCATCGATCATCGCCCCTTCGGCGGCACATGCGCACTTCGCGGCTGCGATCCCAAGAAGATGCTGCTCACGGGTGCGCGGGTGATCGACGATATTCGCCGCATGACTGGCAAGGGCATCGTCGCTCCCCAGGCGCAAGTGGCGTGGCGCGACCTTATGGCGTTCAAGAGAACGTTTACCGGTCCGATCCCGGAGAAACAGGAAAGGCGGTACCGAGAGAAGGGCATCGACACCTACCATGGCACTGCACAATTCGTAGCGCCCAATGCGCTTCAGATAAGAGGTGATCGGCTTGAGTCGCGGTATATCTTGATTGCTACTGGAGCGCGTCCGGTCCCGCTTGCCTTTCCAGGCGATGAACATCTGATCACCAACGAAGAGTTCCTCGAACTTGACGACTTGCCGAAACGCAGCGTGTTGGTCGGAGGCGGTTACGTCGCCAGCGAGTTCTCGCATATCGCATCGCGCTCCGGTGCGAGTGTTATTGTCCTCCAACGCGCTATCCGGGTGCTCCCGGAGTTCGACCCTGATCTCGTCGAATGGCTGATGGCCAGTTTTCTAAGCGCCGGCATAGACGTGCGAACCGAACATTCGGTCGAGGCTGTCGAGAAGAATGGGGCGGGCTTTAGCGTTCGGGCTATGACGCGAAACGGCGAGAAGACATTCCAAGCGGATAGTGTCATTCATGCGGCAGGGCGCATTCCCGATCTGGATCAGCTCAACCTGGAAGCCGGGAACGTTGAGCGCGACGGGCGCGGCCGTCTCGTGCTGAATGACTACTTGCAGAGCCAGTCTAACCCATCTGTCTATGCGGCGGGCGATGCCGCAGCAAAGGGCCCACCTCTTACGCCGGTATCGAGCCACGATGCCAAAGTGGTCGTTCGCAACTTGCTCGAAGGCAATCGGCATCTGCCTGATTATCGTGGCGTTCCCAGCGTCGCGTTCACCATTCCGGCCATCGCTCGTGTCGGTCTAAGCGAAGAAGAAGCGCGGAGCAAAGGCATCAAATTCCGCATCAAGAGCGAACAGGCCGCGAATTGGTACACAGCGCGCCGCGTCGCTGAGGGCGTCTATGGCTACAAAGTCATGGTGGATGAGGAGACCGATGAAATCGTGGGCGCGCACCTCGTCGGTCCTGATGTAGAGGAGGTGATCAACATATTCGCACTCGCAATGCGGCACAGGCTTACTGCCGGTGCCCTGAAGTCGACAATATTCGCTTATCCCACCGGCGCTTCCGACATCGGCTACATGCTGTAGAAGACGTCATTGCTCACATGGGCTTGTGGCATGCCAAGTGATACTTCCAAAACGTCACGCGATTGGCTGTGTAGCCCGCGTATAAGTGTGTTGGCATGGGGGCTTCCCGCAGCCGCCCTTATCGCCGGTCTACTTGCATCGGTGCCTGCTCGAACCGTTATCTGGACCATTACCCTGATCTGGATGGGAACGGCGTGCATTCTCAACGCAAAGGGGTGCGGACGTACCCACTGCCGCTACACGGGTCCTTATTATCTAATGATGATTGCACCGGTGGCGATGTTGGGTACCGGGCTCATGTCCGCCGGCATTTACGCATGGCTGGTGCTGGCATGCGTGATTTTGCTCGGAACCATACTTCTCTGGTGGATGAGCGAGCGGGCATGGGGAAGGGTCTCTTAGCTTTAGTCTGCTCATGGCGAATCTCGGGCCTTCCCGACCGTCCTCCGGAACGGCCGCAATGCGCGGACGTCTAGACCCGCACCGCTACGGCTGATCGATGTGGGGCGGCGCGCAAAAGCGCAGCCACGAAACGTCGTCACATTAACTATGAGATATGCATTGCATCCCTAATTTTCTTATGCTATGAGCGTTACATAGGATAGGAATGTCGAACAGAGAAGCACCATGAGAGCACACCATCCCCGTCTGTTGCCCGTTCGAGCTTCTGGAAAGCGCAACCGCGCGGAGCCGAACTTGATTTTCAATCAAGATTCGAAAAATCAAGTTTCGGCGGAAAGCCTGGATCCAATTCAAGAGGCAAATCAAGAAGTCAAGCGGGGGACGATGCGCCATGCGAGTGGCGGACGGGCTGAATTTGGACCCTCCCGATTTGGAAAACGCTCCGCCGTGTTTGATAAATGTCCAGTTTTGGAAATCAAAGACTCGGCACTTTTCCTGGCTTTCGCCTTTCAGGATATCAAAGATATCAAACGCCGCCGAACGCTTCCGGTGCAGCCCGCCGGAGGATACGACCATGATTCGTGCACCGATGGGGCAGGGCGCTCCTCTGGCGCGATCAATCTCCGGCCGCGCGATGCGAAAGCCCCAGGCATGAAATCAAACGGCTTTGATTATTTTCAAACGGACTCCAGGCAAAGCGCGGGGTTTTTGATTTTCAATCAAAGTTTTTATTCATCCTGCTTCGCGCCGACGCGCTTCGCAGGATGGGCAGGTCGATCGTGCGCGAAGCAGGGTCGAAATTCGCCGAACGAACTGAAGGAAAGGACAATATGTTCGCTCCGCCAACACCTTGCGTTCCGTTATCCGTCTTCGCATTTCCTTCACCGGACTCGGCCATTCTGGAGTCCGGTCGGGGCGGCGCCATGACAGGATCGGAAATATCCTTTACCCTCAAAGCTTAAAGACGGTGAACTTAAGACATGACCAGGCCAACGCTCAGGGAAGTCGGGGGTACTAGCGCGGCTGCCGAGGCAGCGGCCGAAACCTCGACGCAGGACAACGCGACGCGCGAGCGTGCGGCCGTTCCGGTGTTGATCCCCGGCATTTCCGCCGATTCGCCGGGCCGTTTCATCAATCGCGAGCTGTCCTGGCTCGCCTTCAACCGCCGCGTTCTCGAAGAGGCCCAAAATTTGCGCCATCCGGTGCTGGAGCGGCTGCGGTTTCTGTCGATCTCGGCTTCCAACCTCGACGAGTTCTACATGGTGCGCGTGGCCGGCTTGAAAGGCATGGTCAACGCCGGCATCGCCACGCTTTCCGATGACGGCCTCACGCCGGCGCAGCAGCTCTCGCGCGTCGATGCGATGGCCAGTGAACTGGTCGGCGACCAGCAGAAGACCTGGCTCGAATTGCGCACCGAGTTGGCGAATGTCGGCATCGTGGTCATCGAGCCGGAAGGGCTTGCGCCGGAAGATCGCGCCTGGCTGGACAAGGAATTCAGCGAGCAGATTTTCCCCATCCTGACGCCCTTGGCGATCGACCCGGCCCATCCTTTCCCGTTTGTCCCCAATCTCGGCTTCGTCATGGTGATGCGCCTGACGCACAAGGCCGACGGCAAGGCGCTGACGGCTCTGCTTCACGTGCCCTCGCAATTGCAGCGCTTCGTGCGCCTGCCGGACCGCAACGACAAGGCCCGCTTCATCACGCTGGAAAATCTGATCGGGATTTACCTCGACCGCCTGTTTCCCGGTCACGCGGTGGTATCAAGCGGCGTCTTCCGCATCCTTCGCGATTCCGACATCGAGGTCGCCGAAGAAGCCGAAGATCTGGTGCGCCTGTACGAAACGTTGCTCAAGCGCCGGCGCCGCGGTTCGGTGATCCGCTTGAAGTGCAGCGCCTCCATGCCGCCCGATCTCAGGCGCTTCATTGCCGATCATCTCGACATGGGCGGCCGCCAACCCTTCGTCGTCGACGGTCTTCTCGGATTGGACGAGACCAAGCAGCTCATCCTGGACGAGCGTCCCGATCTGCAATTTGTTCCGTACACGTCGCGTTTTCCCGAACGCATCCGCGATCATGGCGGCGATTGCTTCGCGGCGATCAAGGCCAAGGACCTCATCGTCCATCACCCGTTCGAAAGCTTCGACGTCGTGGTGCAGTTCCTGCGCCAGGCGGCGGCCGATCCCGACGTCGTGGCGATCAAGCAGACGCTCTACCGCACCAGCAAGGACAGCCCGATCGTGCGCGCGCTGGTCGAAGCGGCGGAAGCCGGCAAGTCGGTGACCGCGCTGGTGGAATTGAAGGCGCGCTTCGACGAAGAAGCCAACATCAAATGGGCGCGCGACCTCGAACGTGCCGGCGCGCAAGTGGTCTACGGCTTCATCGATCTCAAGACCCACGCCAAGGTGAGCCTGGTGGTTCGGCGCGAAAGCGGCAAGCTGCGCACCTATGTTCATTTCGGCACCGGCAATTACCACCCGGTGACGGCGAAGATTTATACCGACCTCTCGCTCTTCTCGGCCGACGCTGCCTTGGGGCGCGACGCCGCGCAGATTTTCAACTACATCACCGGCTACGCGGAACCCAACGCGCTCGAGAAGATCGCCATCTCGCCGCTCACCATGTACGACCGGATCATCGGCGGCATCGAGGCCGAGATCGAGCATGTGCGTGCCGGACGCTTAGGAGCGATCTGGGCCAAGCTCAATGCTCTCGTCGATGCACGCATCATCGACGCCCTCTACCGCGCCAGTCAGGCCGGCGTGAAGATCGATCTCGTGGTGCGCGGCATTTGCTGCCTGCGTCCGGGCGTGCCCGGACTTTCGGATAACATCCGTGTAAAGAGCATTGTCGGGCGCTTCCTCGAGCACAGCCGCATCGCTTGCTTCGGCGCCGGCCATGGACTGCCTTCGGCGAAGGCCAAGGTCTACATCAGCTCGGCCGATTGGATGACGAGGAACCTCGAGCGCCGCGTCGAAACCATGGTTCCAGTCGACAATCCAACGGTGCATCAGCAGGTGATGAGCCAAATCATGGTCGCCAATTTGAAGGATCAGGCGCAGAGCTGGTATCTGCGCGCCGACGGTTCCTATCTGCGCGATCCCGCCTTCGATCGGCCCGATGCGTTTTCGGCGCACCATTATTTCATGACCAATCCTTCTCTTTCGGGGCGCGGGAAGGCGCTAAAAGTGGAAACCGCGCCGAGCGTGGGCGCCGCGACTCGCGGCGGCTGACGGAACACGACGAAGGCCTATTGCGTCTCGCCGAAGTTCGGACGCATATCGTTCACCGCATGAAGAATCGCTACCAGCCCATTGCCGTCATCGACATCGGGTCGAACTCGGTGCGCTTGGTGATCTACGAAGGGCCGTGGCGTTACGCCTCCGCGCTGCACAACGAGAAAGCGATCTGCGCCATCGGCCGGCACATGGTTACGACCGGCCGTCTCGACGAAGAAAGCATGGAATTCGCGCTCGAAACCTTGGCCAGGTTCCGCACGCTGTGCGTCGGTTATGACGTGCAGGATTTCGGCGCGGTCGCCACTTCGGCGGCGCGTGACGCATCCAACGGACGCGACTTCATTCGCCAAGCCGAAAAGACTCTGGGCCAGCCCATTCAAATTCTTTCCGGTGAAGACGAAGCCAGAATCGCGGCGGAGGGAACGCTCGCGGGGATTCCAGAAGCCGACGGACTGGTCGCCGATTTGGGCGGCGGCAGCCTGGACATGGTGAAGGTGAAAGACGGCAAGACCGGCGCCGCGGCGACGCTTCCTTTCGGACCTCTGCGCTTGATGGATCTTTCGGACGGCAATCTCAACAAGGCGCGCAACACCGTCGAAAAGGGATTGGACAAACTGGATTTCTCGAGCTCGCTCAAGGGCAGGGCGCTTTATGCCGTCGGCGGCATCTGGCGCGCGCTCGCCCATGTCGACATGGAGCAGGAGAACTATCCCTTGCGCGTGCTGCATCATTACGTGATGCCGGCAAAACGCACGGTGCAATTGTGCCGGCTGATCTCCGGCCAGTCGCGCAAATCGCTCGAGAAGATGCGCGCGGTGCCCAAGCGCCGTGCCGAGGCGCTGCCCTATGGCGCGCTGGTGATGGAAGAGATGATCCGCGGCTTCGGATTGAAGGAGGTCGTGGTCTCGGCCTACGGTTTGCGCGACGGGGTCTTGCAGCGCAAGCTGCCGGCCGGTGAAAACGACAAGGATCCATTGATCGAAGCAGCGGGCGATCTGAACGAGCGCGAGTCGCGCTTTCCCGCTCACGGCGACGAATTGTTTCGCTGGATGTCGCCGCTCTTTCCAAAAGAGGCAAAAGCTGAGCGCCGCATCAGGCAAGCGGCGTGTCTCTTCTCCGACATCGGCTGGCGCCGGCATCCGGACGACCGCGCCATGGGTGCATTCACGCAAGTGCTGCGCGGCGCCTATGGCGGCGCCGATCATCACGAGCGCGCGGTGATGGCGACCGCGGTCTATTACCGCTACGCCGGCGAGGACGACTTTCCCGAAGACACCGGCATTGCGGGCCTGCTTGGACCCGAAGGCAGCGTATGGGCGCTTCAGATCGGCCTCGCGGCCCGTCTTGCGTTCGGTCTTTCAGGCGCCATCGAGGGCGAGCTTCCGGCCATGGAGCTGCACCTTACGAAGGAGACTCTGGCTCTCGAAATCCCCGCCAAGAAGAAGCTGCTGCTGGGCGAGGGCGTGGTTAAGCGCCTTAACAATCTGGCCGATGCCTTCGGCCGCAAGGGCCTAATCGCTTAGGGCGGTGGGTTCCTCCGGACTGTCGCCTCTTGCGATTCGTTCGCAAATTCCCTACACCGACATGCCGAGGATAGGATCACCGCGCTGAACGCCTTCATCGAGCCTGCCGACGGGCTTTCCCTAAGGGGCATCACGCGCCGGTTCGGCCTGCGTCTCGCGGTCGATCATGTCGCGCTGGATGTCAAGCGCGGCCAGGTCCTCTGCCTTCTGGGACCGTCCGGCTGCGGCAAGTCCACGACTCTTCGCATCGCCGCAGGATTGGAGCGCCCTGACGCAGGGCTCGTCTTCGTCGGCGGCCGGCTGGTCGAAGGCGAGGGCCGCCACGAGCCGCCTGAGACCCGCCGTGTCGGCTTGATGTTCCAGGATTACGCGCTTTTCCCTCATCTCTCGGCAAAGGCCAATGTTGCTTTCGGATTGTCGAAATTACCGCGGGCCGAGCGCGACAAGCGCGCCGACGAGGAACTCGCCCGGGTCGGTCTTTCCGCCCTCAAAGACGCCTTTCCCCATACGCTTTCCGGCGGCGAGCAGCAGCGGGTGGCGCTCGCCCGCATGCTGGCGCCCAAGCCGGACGTGGTGCTGATGGACGAGCCTTTTTCCGGCCTGGATGCGCGCCTGCGCGACGAAGTCCGCGGCACAACCCTAAAGCGGCTTAAGCAAGAGCGTGCGGCCATCGTCATGGTGACTCACGACCCCGATGAGGCGATGCGCGTCGGCGACTTTGTGGCGGTGATGAGCGAAGGACGCATCATCCAGACCGGCACTCCCACAGAAATCTACCGCGAGCCCAAAGACCCCCAGGCGGCCGCCTTGTTCGGGGGCGCCAATCTCTTTCACGCCCGCGTGATAAATGGTTTAGCCAATTCACCTTTCGGTCAGGCACCGGCGAAATCGCTGGCTGACGGGGCATGGGCCGAGATACTGTATCGGCCGGCTTCGATACGTGTCGCCGAACACGGTATCCCGGCAAAAGTGCTCGCCGTCAGACCCTTTGCCGGGCAATTGGAAGTGGAAGCGGCAATCGAGCTATCGTCCTTGCCGGCGGGGGTGGAAGCCCCCATTTTTGTACGGGCGGCCGCGCCCTTGGAGACGGCGATCTTGCCTGGGGCGGAAGTGCGTCTAGCCGCCCGTCCGGAGGACGCGTTCGTCTTCCCTTGCCGCGACGAGGTTTGTCGAGGTTAAAGACTTTGTAGCCGGGCCGGGCTAAACAGACGCTGTTTTTGGACAAGAATGGCGGGCGCGGAAAGCGGCGGCGCGCTATGATGTCTCCAATGTGGGAGTAGACCTATGGGCAGTTTTAGCATTTGGCATTGGCTCATCTTGATCATGGTGGTCGCGCTGTTGTTCGGCGGCCGCGGCAAGATTTCGGGATTGATGGGCGATCTCGCTCAAGGCGTCCGGAATTTCCGGGAGGGCCTCAAAGACCCCCAGGATCCGCATGCCATACCGGACAAACAGCAGACCGCCGAAGCCAAGAAGGCCGACGAGGTCAAGCACGGCTGATCCCGGCCCCTCTGTCGCGCCCCTCCCGAATGGGAGCGGGCCGCGACAACGCGAGAGTAAGTATGTTCGACATCGCCTGGAGCGAGCTTATCGTCATCATCGTTGTTGCGCTGGTCGTCGTGGGTCCGAAGGATCTGCCCCGGCTGATGCGCACGGCCGGCCAATGGGCAGGCCGCGCGCGCGCCATGGCCGACCAGTTTCGACGCAGCTTCGACGACATGGCGCGCCAGGCGGAACTCGACGAATTGCGCGCCGAAGTGAACAAGCTTCAGCAGTCGCCGTTGGGCGATGAGGATTACGCTGCTTCCATAGGACTTCCCGATAATCCCATCAGCCCCGTATCGAACATCGAAGAGGTTGGCGCCGCGCCGCCCAAATTCGACACGCCGGCTGAGACGACCCCATCGATCGCGCAACCCGAGACGCCCCCCGTTTCCGGCGAAGCCGCGAAACCAGAAGTGATGCCGGTCCCTTCCGGCGTCGCGCCGCAACCGACGACGCAATCCTAAGTCATGGTCGCGCCAACTCAGGACGAAGAAGCCGAACTCGAGTCCAGCAAGGCTCCGCTGCTGGAACATCTCGTCGAGCTCAGGAACCGCTTGATCCACTCGATGATCGCGTTCTTCCTCGCTTTCCTGATCTGCTTCTTCTTCGCCAAGAACATCTACGCGTTCCTGACCCATCCCTTGCTGAGTGCGCTGGGCCCAAACCGCACGATGATCTACACGGCCCTGTACGAGACCTTCTTTACTTACGTGAAGGTCGGCATGTTCGGCGCGCTCTGTCTTGCTTTTCCCTTCATGGCCTATCAGCTGTGGATGTTCATCGCGCCCGGCCTGTACCGCCACGAGCGCAATGCCTTCGTGCCGTTTCTCGTCATGACACCGGTGATGTTTATCGTCGGCGCGAGCTTCGTCTATTTCATCATGCTGCCTTACGCGATCCGATTCTTCCTGAGCTACGAGACGCAAGGAATTCAGCTGCAAGCGCGCGTCGGCGAATATCTCTCCTTCGTGATGACGCTGATTTTTGCTTTCGGATTCTGTTTCGAGATGCCGGTGCTGCTCATGCTTCTCGGCCGCGTCGGCATCGTCAGCAGCGCGGGCCTCGCCAAGGTACGGCGCTATGCCATCGTGGGCGTATTCGCGGTGGCCGCGGTGCTGACGCCGCCCGACGTGATCAGCCAGCTCTCGCTCGCCTTTCCGATGGTCGCGCTTTACGAGATCTCGATATGGGGCGTCTGGTTTATCGAGCGCAGCCGCGCCAAGCGGGAAGCCGCGGAAGCCGCCGCATCCCGCAGCTTGACTCCCTCGCCCCCGTAGGGGGTCGAGGGTCGAGAAGCGAAAGGTCCAGTGGACCTTTCGCCGACCCGAGCGGTCAGGGTGAGGGGGACTCCGCCGTCAGCAGATTGGCATCGCGCGCGAGCCGCCAGCGGCCGTCGGGTTCCTTGCGCACGATCGTCAGCGTATAGCCTGACCGCCGCATCGGCTGGCCGTTCGGCGGCGTCACCGTGATACGCAGGTGATTGCGCATATAGGCCCAGTCGCCCAGCACCTTGAGCTCCTTGATCTCGCTTTGTCCTTCGACGCGGACGTTCTTCATGCCTTCGGACGTAGCGGCGAATTCGGCTTTGCCGAAGGGTTCCTTGCTCGGCACCATGAAGACGACGTCATCGGTCATCAGGCTGAGCACGGTCTTGAGATCGCCGGCTTTGCTGGCCTCCATCCAGGTATCGATCAGGCTGCGGATCGCGCGTTCGTCGTCCGTCATAATTTCTCTCCTTGGTGCCAAACCAGCTTAATCTTTGCCCGTTAAGTCCGCTTGTGCCAGAACGCTGCGTTCGGGGATTCCTGCATGCACGACATCAAACTCATTCGCGACGACCCGGTTGCATTCGACGCCGGCCTGAAGCGGCGTGGGGTTGAGCCTCACAGCGCTCACGTCTTGCGCTGGGACCAGGAGTTGCGCGCGCTACTAACGCAGCTCCAGCAAGCGCAAGCGCGACGCAATGAAGCGTCGAAGCTTATCGGCCAGGCCAAGGCCAAAAACGACGAGGCTCGAGCACGGGCGCTAATGAACGAAGTTGCGGGACTGAAAGAGCACATTCAGAAAGACGAGAAACAAGAGCGGACGCTTCAGTTTGTATTCAATGAATTCCTTGCGGCTATTCCTAATCTCCCGGCTTCCGATGTACCCGACGGTGCCGACGAAACCGCCAATCTCGAAATCCGCCGCTTCGGCGAAAGGCCGCCCCTTCCTTTCAAGCCCAAGGAGCACTTCGAGCTCGGCGAAAGTCTCGGCCAGATGGATTTCGAGGTGGCCGCCCGGATGTCCGGAGCGCGCTTCGTCGTCCTCAAGCGGGATCTCGCGCGACTCGAGCGCGCCATCGCCCAATTCATGCTCGATCTGCACACGGAGCAATTCGGTTATACTGAAGTATCGCCGCCGTACATCGTTCGCGATCAGACGATGTTTGGAACGGGACAGCTGCCAAGGTTTGAGACCGACTTGTTCGCAACAAGCAAGGAATTGTCGGGTCGAGAGAAGTCGGACTATTTGCGACAGAAACTTGGACGAGAACCGACTATTCTTGACGAGCCAGACGAGCCAATACGAAACCGTTTGTTCCTCATTCCCACCGCAGAAGTGCCACTTACCAATCTCGTACGCGAGCAGATACTGGACGAGCAGGAGCTGCCGTTCCGCTTTACCGCCTATACGCCGTGCTTCCGCGCGGAAGCCGGTGCCGCGGGCAAGGACACCCGCGGCATGATTCGCATGCACCAATTCTCCAAAGTGGAGTTGGTCTCGATCACGACGTCGGAATTGTCGACCCAGGAGCACGAGCGCATGACCGCCTGCGCCGAGGAAGTCTTGAAGCGCCTTGGGCTTCATTTCCGCACCATGCTGCTCTGCGCCGGCGACATGGGGTTCGCGGCCAGGAAGACCTATGACATCGAAGTCTGGCTGCCGGGACAGAACGCCTTCCGGGAAATTTCCTCCTGTTCCAATTGCGGCGACTTCCAGGCTCGCCGCATGAACGCGCGCTATCGGCCGGCGAGCGAAAAGTCCGTGCGTTTCGTTCACACGCTGAACGGTTCGGGCCTCGCGGTCGGGCGCACGCTGGTCGCCATTCTGGAAAATTATCAGCAGGCGGACGGTTCGATCGCGGTGCCCGGCGCGCTGAAGCCCTATATGGGCGGCCTCGACCGCATTGAGTCATGAGTGCGGCCCGGCGAAGCAAGAAGAAGTTTCGCATTCTCGTCTCCAACGACGACGGGATTCATGCCCCGGGTCTCGCGGTCGCGGAACGCATCGCGCGCACGCTGTCCGACGACATCTGGGTGGTGGCGCCGGAGACCGAGCAATCCGGCGCTTCGCACTCGCTGACGCTGACGCTTCCCTTGCGCCTGCGCAACGCAGGCCATCAACGCTTTGCGATCTCAGGCACGCCCACCGATTGCGTGATGATGGCGGGCATCCATCTCATGAAGGACCATCTGCCCGACCTCGTGCTTTCCGGAGTCAATCGCGGATTCAACGTCGCCGACGACGTCACCTATTCGGGGACGGTTGCCGCCGCGATGGAGGGAGCGGTGCTTGGAATTCCATCGATCGCGCTCAGCCAGGCAGTCGGCGGGCGCGACGAAAGCGAAGCGATCTGGGCATGCGCGGAAGTGCATGGTCCGCCGCTGGTCAAGCGGCTGGTCGACATGGGCTGGGCGAAGGACGTGCTTCTGAACGTCAACTTTCCGCCGCTGCCTCCTTCCAAGGTTAAGCGTGTTGCCGTCGTGGCCCAAGGCCAACGCGACCAGTCGATGCTGCGCGTCGACGAGCGCGTGGACGCGCGGGGGCGGACCTATTTCTGGATCGGCTTCAAGCGGATCTTCTCCGATCCGGAACGCGGCACCGATTTGCGTGCGATCTACGAAGGCAATATTTCGGTGACGCCGCTGCACTTGAACCTGACCGAGCTCAAGGAACATCAGCGCCTATCCGCGCTGCTCGATGGGCCGGTGAAGGCATTAAGGGCGAAATCGTCGCCGGGCGCCAAGAAAAGTGGCCGAAAGCGCGGAAATCCGAAAGGCGCTCGCTTCCGGCGCGCGGCAGAACTAACGGTGCCAAAACGGTAAATCTTGTGTAAATTAAGATGGTTAGCATTTGCTAACCATTGTTGCCGATCATTGCGCCTGCTTTTGGACGCGTGCTTGCGGGAAGGACCAATGTGATGAAGACGAGGACCGTTCTATCCCTGTTGGGCGCCTTTCTGTTGACCCCCTTGGCGCTCAGCGCGTGTACGTCGACTCGTCCGACCGACCTTCCGCCCTATCCGGGATCCTCGTTCACGGTATCGGTGCGCGCGGGTGAATCCTTGAAGGCCGTCGCCGATCGCTTCCAGGTCAAGGAAGACGACCTGCTGGCGCTCAACAAAATCGACAATCGTGCGTCGCTGACCGGTGGACGAATTCGCATCCCGGCCTATGGCTGGGACCGCGAACCTGTTGGCGGAGTCGTGCGTCAAGAGGCACCGCGTCAGGAACCACCGCGCCAGGAACCGCCGCGCCAGCAAGCGACGTACCAAGCGAGCGCGCGCGTCGACGCGCGAGCGCTCGATGCTCCAGCCGTTACGTCAACGCGGCAAACGCGCGTCGCCGGCAACATGCCGTCGCGGCCGCGCGCGCAAGCGCCGGATGCGCAGCGAACTGCCCAACCCACACAAGCCGCTCCCCAATCATCCTGGTTGGGCGAGATGTTCTCGCCGGTACAGCCGCAAGCGACGTCAACCGTTCCGGAGCAGAAATTCCTTTGGCCGGTAAAGGGCCGGGTCATTTCGGCCTTTGGCCAAGCTGCCGGCGGCGGGCGCAATGACGGCATCAACATTTCCGCGAAGCTCGGTACGCCGGTGCACGCCGCGGATGCCGGCACCGTCAGCTATGTCGGCAACGAGCTTAAGAGTTACGGCAATCTCGTTCTGATCCGGCACGACAATGGTTATGTCACGGCCTATGCGCACGCCGAGCGGATCGACGTCCAGCGCGGCGATCGGGTAGCGCGGGGACAAGTCATCGGCTCGGCCGGTGAAACCGGCGACGTCACGGAACCACAGGTGCATTTCGAGCTCAGATTGGGCACGCGGCCCGTCGATCCGACGCCCTATCTCGTGGCTTCGAATTGATTATGCGAGCTTTTTGCCGAGCTCGCCCGCCAAGTCCTGAATGAACTGCCAGGCAACGCGCCCCGAGCGCGCTCCCCGCGTCGCCGCCCATGCGAGCGAGCGCTCGCGCAATTCCTGCCCGCCAAGCGACAGCTTGAAATGCCTGACAGCGAGACCTTTTCCTCCACCGCTTCGGACGGGTTGATCGCCGTCGAGCGCTCGTTCTCCATCATGTCGCGCGGCATCATGTGGCGTCGGTTCGAGGTCGCGTAGAACAAGACGTTCGCGGGCCTGCCTTCGACGCCGCCTTCCAGCGCCGCCTTGAGCGATTTGTAGCTGGTGTCTTCGCGGTCGAAGGAAAGATCGTCGCAGAACAGCAGAAACCGCCGATCGAGTCCTTTCAAGCGGCGTAGAAGATGCGGCAGCGACGCGATGTCCTCGCGCGGAATCTCGATCAGCGCGACGCGGTCCTTCGGCGGACGGCCCTTGTTCACGTCTGCGTGCACGGCTTTGACGAGCGAGCTCTTGCCCATGCCGCGCGCGCCCCACAGCAACGCATTGTTGGCGGGGAGTCCGGCGGCGAAGCGGCGCGTGTTTTCGCTGAGCACATCGCGGGCACGGTCGATGCCCTTCAACAGCGAAAGCGGCAGTGCCGCGACGTCCTTGACCGGGACCAAATGACTACGCTCCGCTTCCCAGACGAAGGCATCCGCGGCAGCGAGCGTGAACTGGGCTTCTTCGCCGTGCGCGTGGCGCCTTTCAAGCGCCGCGGCGATGCGCTCTAACAGGCTCTCCACCTTGGATGAATCCTTATTCATTGCGTCTCTCGCGCCGGCCGCTCCCGTTGCAATGGGGGGCAGCAGGGCTATATTCCCTCTGATGTCGGCCGAAAAGAGCCTCGAGAGATATTCCAAAAATGAACTTCAATGATCCTTTTGTATCAAGCCTGGTCCCGCTGGTTCTGCTGTTCGGGATTTTCTACTTCCTTCTGATCCGGCCCCAGCAGCAGCGCGCGAAAGCCCACCAGCAGATGGTTCAAGCGGTGAAACGGGGCGATACGGTCGTCACCGCCGGAGGCTTGGTCGGCAAGGTCGCCAAGGTCAAGGACGATGGCGAGGTCATGGTTGAGATCGCCGACAATGTGCAGGTGAGGGTGCTCAAGAGCACGCTCACGGAAGTTCGCTCGAGGGGCGAAAAGGCCGAGAGCTAGACCCATACGCGGCGCGAATGCGCAAACGATGAAGAGACCAAGATGATCTACATCACACGCTGGCAGAGAATCGTCGTCTTATCGATTCTGTTCCTCGGATTCCTCTTTACGCTGCCGAATTTCCTGCCCGAAAGAGTGCGTACGTCGCTGCCAAGCTGGGGGCCAAAGTCCACGATCAATCTTGGCCTGGACCTGCAGGGCGGTTCCTATCTCCTTCTCGAAGTGGACATGCCGGGCGTGGTCAAGGAACGTCTGGAAACGCTGCGCACCGACATCCGGGCACTATTGCGGCGCGAACGCCCGCCCATCCTTTTCAGGGACCTGAATATCGCCGGTAATGCTATTACGCTGCATATCGACAATCCCCAGCAAAGCGACGCCGCGCGGACGATCTTGCGCACTTTGGCGCAGCCGCCGGGCACGTTCGTCGCATTGGGCTCCAACCAGTACGACATTACCGATGACGGGCAGGGGAATTTCACTATGCGCATGACGGACGCCTATCAGCGTCAGATGCGCACCCAAATCGTCAGCCAATCCATCGAAGTGGTGCGCAAGCGCATCGACGAGCTCGGCACGCGCGAACCGACCATCCAGCAACAGGGTCAAGACCGCATTTTGGTGCAGGTGCCCGGGTTGAAAGACCCCGGGCAGCTGAAGACGATCCTCAGCACCACCGCCAAAATGACGTTCCGTCTCGTCGACAGCACCGGCAACGTCGAAAATGCGGTACGGGGCGCGGTGCCCGCAGACGACGAATTGCTTTACGAAGCCGGGCCCGGCGGCGCGCAAGGCGCGCCCTATCTGGTTCAGCGCCGCGTCATGGTGTCGGGAGACCGTTTGAAATCGGCATCCGCCGGCTTCGACCCGCGCGGAGGCCAGCCGGTGGTCAATTTCGTCTTCGACACGCGCGGCGCGAAGGAATTCGGCGACACCACCAAGACCAATGTCGGCCGGCTGTTCGCGATCGTGCTCGACAACAAAGTGATTTCGGCGCCCGTGATTCGTGAGCCGATCATCGGCGGATCCGGCCAGATTTCAGGCAATTTCACCCTTCAGTCCGCCAACAACCTGCAGGTTCTTTTGAACGCCGGCGCGCTCCCCGCGGCGCTCTCGGTGATCGAAGAGCGCACCGTGGGCGCCGAGCTCGGCGCCGACTCCATCCAGGCGGGCAAGCTCGCCGCGATGGGCGGTCTCGCGGGCGTCGTCATCTTCATCATCGCGACCTATGGGCTGTTCGGCCTCTTTGCGACGCTGGCACTCGGCGTCAACATGATCCTTCTGGTCGCTCTCTTGACCGCTCTGCAGGCGACTCTGACGCTTCCCGGCATCGCCGGCATGGTGCTCACGATGGGCATGGCGGTCGATGCCAACGTGCTGATTTACGAGCGCATCCGCGAGGAGATGCATGGCGGTAAAACCGTCATGGCCGCCATCGACGCGGGCTTCCGCCGCGCCACGGCGACCATCATCGATACCAACATGACCCACGTCCTGGCCGCGGCAATTCTCTACGCGGTCGGTACCGGCCCCGTGCGCGGCTTCGCCGTCACCCTGGGATTGGGCGTTATCACCTCGTTCTTCACCGCAACAATGGTGACGCGGATGATGGTTGTAACCTGGCTCCATCGCATGCGCCCCAAGAAGCTGACCCTTTAAGAAGCGCTTTTGATGGAGCCTCGGCTTCAGATGGTATAATTTCGGCTCATCGCAATTTGTCCGGGGGGGACACGAGAAATGGCCGCCTTCTTTTCAAACCTTCGCAATACGGTGATCGCGGGCTTCGCGCTCTCGTTCGTCGTTTTCCTGATCTACGCGCTGAACGAATTCAGCAATCCGGTGTTCTGGCCGTTTTTCGTGCGCTGGTTTCATATCATGTCGGGCGTGATGTGGATCGGCCTGCTGTGGTATTTCAACTTCGTCCAGACCCCGACCATGCCGAAAATTCCCGACGAGCTGAAAGGCGGGGTCTCCCGCTTCATCGCACCGGCGGCTCTGTTCTGGTTTCGCTGGGCCGCGATGGCCACGATCATTTTCGGAATCATCCTGGCTGCGCAGCTCGGCATGCTGCTGGACGCCTACACCTTGGATGCGATCGACGGGTTCATTGCGCTTAATCGCGTCATGATCGGCATCGGCATGTGGCTCGGCACCATCATGTGGTTCAACGTCTGGTTCGTGATCTGGCCGAACCAGCAGAAGGCGCTGAACATCGGCAACGCCTTTCCGAATCTGCCCGCCGACCAGAAGGGTCAGGCTGCGCGGACCGCCGGCATGTTCTCGCGCATCAATACGATGCTCTCGATTCCCATGCTGTTCTGCATGGCTGCCGGGCCGCATCTGGCGTGAAATTTCGACGCCGATCGTCGAGGGCCGTCCGGATTCCGGGCGGCCCTTTTGATTGAACCATGCCCGATCGTCTTACCGCCTCCTCGGAAGAGATCGTGCGGAAAGCGGATTACGACCGCTATCTCGCGGCCGTTTTCGTGCCGCAAGCGCTGCGGCGGCATCTCATCACGCTTTACGCCTTCAATTATGAGGTGGCCAAAACGGCCGAATCCGTGAGCCAGCCGATTGCTGGACAAATCCGTTTGCAATGGTGGCGCGATCGCATCGCGGAGCTTTATGGCGGCGCGGACTCGGATCATTCACTCGCCAATGCACTGGCGGAGATCATTGCCGAGTATCATTTGCCGAGGGACCTGTTCGATGAGCTGATCGATGCGCGCGAAAACGATCTCGAGGAAGCGCCGTTCGACGATGTGGCGAGCCTCGAGGCTTACGCGGATGCTACATCGGGCAACCTCATGCGCCTCGCCGCGCGCGTTCTCGGCGCCGGCGACAGCCTCGATCAGGAGGCCGGCGAGCTTGGCATCGCCTATGCGCTGACTGGGCTCTGCCGCGCACTGCCATTTCAAGCGGCGCGGCGCCATCTGATGCTGCCGCGCAATCGCGTGGCTGAGCTCAGCATCTCGATCGAAGATATGTTTTCCGGTAAAGCCGACCCTGGCCTGACGACTTTGATCGCAGAGCTGGCCGAAAACGCTCGCAGGCATTTTCACGCCGGTGCCGGCAAACGCATAGCGCGCAAAGTTCTTCCAGCACTTCTGCCGGGCGCCCTGGTGCCGCTTTATTTGCGCGCGTTTACGAGGCCCGGGTTCGATCCCTTCCGCGATCCGACCGATGTACCGGTCCACCGCCGCCAACTCGGCATGCTGCGCGCGATGATCCGCTCGCGAATCTAGGTTACTCGGCTGCCGCTTTGCGTCCGAGCCACAGCTCGAGATCGGCAAGCGCGCGATGCGCCATCAGCCTTTTGCGGTCGCGGCCGCGCACGCGGGTTTCATCCATTGGCGGAAACAGTCCAAAATTGATGTTCATCGGCTGGAAGGTTGCGGCATCGGCCCCCTTCGTGATGTGCGCGAGCAATGCGCCCAGAGCCGTCGTCGGCGGCGGACCGGCGATGATTTCCTCGCGCGATTGCGCGGCGGCGAAGCGTCCGGCAAGCAAGCCTATGCCTGCGGATTCGACATAGCCTTCCACGCCGGTGATCTGTCCGGCAAAACGCAGCGCGGGGCGGGCGCGCAGCCGCAATTCTTCGTCGAGTAGCCGCGGCGAATTCAGGAACGTGTTGCGATGGATGCCGCCCAACCGCACGAAGCGCGCGTTTTCCAGGGCGGGAATGGTGCGGAAGATGCGTGTCTGCTCGCCATGTTTGAGCTTGGTCTGAAAGCCGACCATGTTCCACAAGGTGCCGAGCGCATTGTCCTGCCGCAGCTGAACCACCGCGTGAGGACGCCGCCCGGTCTTGGGATCGCGCAGTCCGACCGGCTTCATCGGGCCGAAACGCAGCGTGTCCAGACCGCGCGCGGCCATCACTTCGATGGGCAGACAGCCCTCGAAATAGGGCGTGTTCTTCTCCCACTCCTTGAACGCGGTGACCTCGCCGGTGCGCAAGCTGCCGACGAAGGCGCCATATTGCTCCTCGTTCATCGGGCAATTGATGTAATCGGCATCGCCACCACCCGGGCCCTTTTTGTCATAGCGCGATTGGAACCACGCGACCGAAAGATCGATCGAGTCGCGCTCCACGATGGGTGCGATGGCATCGAAGAAAGCAAGCGAGTCCTCGCCGGTCAAACGTCGTAGATTGTCCGACAGAGCGGCCGATGTAAGGGGCCCGGTGGCGATGATGACATTGTCCCATTCCTTCGGAGGATCGGCGATCTCCTCGCGGCGGAGGACAATGCGCTTATGGGCCGTCAGCGCCTCCTCGACGGCCGCGGAGAATCCCACGCGATCGACCGCAAGCGCACCACCGGCCGGCAATTTATGGGTATCGGCCGCACGCATGATGAGCGAATTCGCGCGCCGCATCTCCTCGTGCAGCAGACCGACGGCATTGTTTTCCCAATCGTCGGAGCGCAGTGAATTCGAGCACACGAGCTCGGCCAGACCTTGGCTGGTGTGCGCTTCCGTCATGCGCCGCGGCCGCATTTCGTGCAGTACGACGTCGCACCCGGCTTCTGCCGCCTGCCAAGCAGCTTCGCTGCCCGCGAGTCCCCCGCCGATGATGTGGATCGCCGTCATGTGTGTGAGATAACGCGGAACGGCCCGCTAGGGCAATTGTCAGAGTCGTGAGACGCCTCTAGCATCGCCCATGAACAAAATTCCCATCAGCGATACCATCGTCTTTGCCTACAGCTTTGTCTTCGTTCACATCGGCACGATTGTCGGTATCGCTGGGATTCCAGCCGTTCTCTCGGCCGCCATCGATTATGGCGTGCGCAATCTGGCCGCGGCCCAGCGCGCGGCATTGGATGCGGGAGACGCCGGCGCAGTAGGGCTCAGTTTCGCGGCGTGGTTGGCTGGCCTGATCGCGACGATCCTTCTCTCATCCATTGCGACCGTCGGCATTACCCGAGCGACGCTGGGCCAAAGAGCAGAGGGCGCCGTCTATCTTACCGTGGGGCGCACCGAGTGGCGCATGTTCGCGGCCAAGCTTCGCTTTTGGCTCGCCGTGCTGGTGCTTGCCGCAATTGCCGGAATTATTGCGGTCCTGGCCTTCTCGCTCGCCGGAATCCCGCTCGACGGGTCGGCGCCGAACGGGCCTCCCGCACCGGCCGCACTTGTCGCGAGTTTCATCGCATGGGTTGTTTTCGGCTACGCGCTGGCGACGGCCTTGCGCATGGGCTTCCTCTTGCCGCCCGCGGTTGTCGTCGAGGACAAAGGCGGCCTTCGCCGCAGCTACGATCTGACGCGCGGCAATTTCTGGCGCCTCGCCGCAGTCGCGCTGGGGCTGGGCGCGCCGATTTTCGCTCTGGTCTCGGTCGCGGCGCTCGCGGTTCTTAGCTCGATGCCCGGCGGCGATTCCGTTCAGGTGCTCGAACAAACGACCATGAACGACTTCATTCGTCGCGGCGAGCTGGCAGTTCAGCAAAATCTGCTGGCATGGGAAATCTTCAACGCGGTGATCTTTATTCTCGCCTCCGGGCTGATCTATAGCGGTTCGGCCTACGCCTATCGGGCGCTGACGCAAGGACGTGGAACAAACCGCTGAGACGAATCGTTGCGCCGCGTGCCGGGAGCGAATACTTTGCGGTGGGCGCAGGGAAGAGGGAGCCATGTCCCGGAAAATTTTCTCGATCGCGATCAGCTTTGTCCTTCTGGCATCCGTCGGCGATACAGCTCATGCAGCCGGAGTGCAGCTCGGTCCGGCGCAGGCCTACAGCTCCGAGTTCAAGGGAGCGGGAGCATTGCTGCGGCTGCGGATCCCCTTCGGCGGCCGCAAGCGTGAGCCGCCTCAGCCGACTGTGGGCTTGACCGCCGGACCCATGTGGCAGGAGGACAACGGCGCTTTCGTTCCCGGCCGCCTGTATTATGTCCCTTCCGCGGAAGCAGGGTTCTCGTTCAAGGGCGATCCGGTCTTGAGAGTGGGCTCGATCGATCTCACCAAACCCGATGTCGAGCAGGCGACCGGCGCGGATCATGTGACCCAAAGCCCGCAGAAGCGCGTGGGCGGGGAATCGCGCCGGCGCGGCGGTGCGCTTTACAGTTTGTTCTATCGCGGGTCACGGTAAGTAGTTATCGGGTCAGCGCATCGTAGTCCGAATGAGAGCCGATCCAGAACCAGACCGCACCGGCTTCAACTTGCGCACCAAGTGCACGATGATGGATTCCGATACGAACACTCCAGAGTGAGCCGACCTTCTTGAAATGCAATGAAGGATGGCGCGGATCCTGTTTTAGGGTTCTGTAGTTCTTATCGGCAAGTTCGCGAACGCGCGGCGGGAGTTTTATTATACGCTTCCCAGAAGGCGGGGCTCGCGTAATGCTTCATAATTCGCGTGCGCGGCCCTTCTGGAAATCAGCGATTGCTTCTTGGGCCATCTTATCGAACTTTCCGTTCTTTATGTCTTGCTCGATCTTTCGATCAAACAGAGCGGCATCGAATCCCTCAAACCAAGCACGAAACTTCGCGAGCGTGTCGGGAGGAAGGTCTTCGACCGCTTTTTCGATTTCTTCCACTGTCTTCATGGTCATAACAATACCATTTCATTTCGGCGTACAAAAGAGATGGTTGAATCCAATCTTCTACGCTGAGAGAAATTTGCAGGCGATGTGAGAGCCACCCTTACTCCGCCGCGGTCGCGCGCGGTTGCTGCTGCTTCTTCAACAGCGGCTTCAGAAATTGCCCGGTATAGGAGCGCGAGATTTTCGCCACGTCCTCCGGCGTACCCGTGGCAATGATTTCGCCGCCGGCTTCGCCGCCTTCCGGCCCGAGATCGATGATCCAGTCGGCCGTCTTGATGACTTCGAGATTGTGTTCGATCACGAGCACGGTGTTGCCGCTTTCCACGAGCTCGTGCAACACTTCGAGCAATTTCCGCACGTCCTCGAAGTGCAAGCCGGTCGTCGGCTCGTCCAATATGTAAAGGGTGCGCCCGGTGGCCCGCCGCGACAATTCCTTGGACAGCTTTACCCGCTGTGCTTCGCCTCCGGACAAGGTCGTCGCCTGCTGCCCGACCTTGATATAGCCGAGCCCGACCCGTTTGAGCGTATCCAGCTTCTCGCGCACGGCTGGCACCGCGCGGAAGAGGTCCGCGCCCGCTTCCACCGTCATGTCGAGCACGTCTGCGATCGAATAGTCTCGAAACTTCACTTCCAAAGTCTCGCGGTTGTAGCGCTTGCCGTTGCAGACGTCGCACTGCACGTAGACGTCCGGCAGAAAGTGCATTTCGATCTTGATTACGCCGTCGCCCTGGCAGGCCTCGCAGCGCCCGCCCTTGACGTTGAAGGAGAACCGCCCCGGCCCGTAGCCGCGGGCCTTGGCTTCGGGCAAGCCGGCGTACCATTCCCGTATCGGCGTAAACGCGCCCGTATAGGTCGCCGGGTTAGAGCGCGGCGTCCGGCCGATCGGCGACTGATCGATGTCGATCACCTTATCAAGGAATTCCAGGCCGAGAATCTTTTCATGCGCCGCCGGGTGCTCGCGCGCATTGTTCAGGCGTCGCGCCACCGCCTTGTAGAGCGTCTCGATTGTGAGCGTGGATTTACCCCCGCCCGACACACCGGTGACGCAGACAAACGTGCCAAGCGGCACTTCGGCCGTGACGTTCTTCAAGTTGTTGCCGGTGGCGCCGACCAGCTTCAGCCAGCGATTGTGCGCTGCGTGCCGCCGCTTCGCCGGCATGGGAATTTGCCGCGTTCCGGCCAGATATTGTCCGGTCAGGCTTGCCGGATTGCGCATGATATCTTCGGGCAAGCCCTCGGCCACGATCTCGCCGCCGTGAATGCCCGCGCCCGGTCCCATGTCGATGACGTGATCGGCAGTGCGGATCGCTTCGTCGTCATGCTCGACCACGATCACCGTGTTGCCGAGATCGCGCAGGCCCTTGAGCGACGCCAGCAGGCGCTGATTGTCGCGCTGATGCAGTCCGATGGAAGGCTCATCGAGCACATAAAGCACGCCTGAAAGACCGGAACCGATCTGCGAGGCGAGCCTAATGCGCTGGCTTTCGCCGCCCGAGAGCGTGCCCGCTCCCCGCGACAGCGTCAGATATTCCAGTCCGACATCGTTGAGGAAAACCAGGCGCGCGCGGATTTCCTTGAGCACGCGTGCCGCAATCTCCTTCTGTTTCGGATTGAGCTGCGCATCCAGGTCGGCGAACCATTGGTCGGCCGCGCGCACGGAGAGTTCGCACACTTCTCCGATATGGCGTCCGCCAATCTTGACGCAGAGGGCTTCCGGCTTCAGCCGGTAGCCGCGGCAAACTTCGCACGGACTTTCCGACTGATAGCGCTCCAGCTCTTCGCGGATCCAGGAGGAATCGGTCTCCTTGTAGCGCCGCTCCATGTTCGAGATGACGCCTTCGAACGGCTTCTTGATGTCGTAGCGGCGCATTCCGTCGTCATAGGAAAACTTGATCTCCTCCTCACCCGAACCAAAGAGGATGACGTCCCTGACTTTCTTGGACAACTCTTCCCATGGCGTGTTCAGCCCAACCTTGTAATGGCGGGCGATCGCGTCGAGCGTCTGCAGGTAATAAGGAGACGACGACTTCGACCAAGGCGCGATGGCGCCCTTCCGCAAGGAGAGCGTCCCGTCAGGCGCCACGAGCTGGGGATCGAAATAGAGTTTGACTCCGAGTCCGTCGCATTCCGGACAGGCACCGTGCGGGTTGTTGAACGAGAACAGACGGGGCTCGATTTCGGGGATGGTGAAACCGGACACCGGGCAGGCGAATTTGGACGACATCGTCAGCCGTTTCGGTTCTCCCTTTTCCTTCTCGTCGGCGAATTCGACCACCAGCAATCCATCGGCCAGCGCAAGTGCGGTGGCGATGGAATCCGGCAGCCGGTTGCCGATGTCCGCTCTCACCGCGATGCGGTCGACGACCACGTCGATGTCGTGCTTGAGCTTCTTATCCAGTGCCGGCGCTTGCCCGAGTTCGTAAAGCTTGCCGTCGATCTTGACGCGCTGGAACCCCTTCTTCTGCAGTTCGGCCAGCTCCTTGCGGTACTCGCCCTTGCGGCCGCGCACGATCGGCGCGAGCAAATACAGCCGCGTCCCTTCCGGAAGGGAGAGAACACGGTCGGCCATCTGGCTGACCGTCTGGCTCTCGATCGGCAAACCCGTCGCGGGGGAATAGGGAATGCCGGCCCGGGCATAAAGCAGGCGCAAATAATCGTAGATCTCGGTCACCGTGCCGACCGTCGAGCGCGGATTTTTCGACGTGGTGCGCTGCTCGATGGAGATCGCGGGCGACAGACCGTCGATGTGATCGACGTCCGGCTTCTGCATCATCTCAAGGAATTGGCGCGCATAGGCGGAAAGGCTCTCGACATAGCGGCGCTGCCCCTCGGCGTAGATGGTGTCGAAGGCGAGCGAGGACTTTCCCGAACCCGACAAGCCGGTCATCACCACCAACCGGTCGCGCGGAATTTCGACGTCGACGTTCTTGAGATTGTGCTCGCGCGCACCGCGCACGGAGATGGTCTTCTGGGGAGGAGCGAAAGGAGAGGACTTCATGCCGTGATCGGAACAAATGCAGAACGGCTTATTTCACATCTTCCTGCGCCTGTCCACGGCGAGTTATTCAAGTTCATGTTCCGTCCGTACATCTCAGCGCCGTCCTTGAAGTACCGGCCCGACATCGACGGGCTGCGTGCGCTCGCAATCCTGCCCGTCGTGTTTTATCACTTCCGCGTACCGCCCTTTTCCGGCGGCTTTGTCGGCGTCGACATCTTTTTCGTGATTTCCGGCTATCTGATCACCTCGCTGATCACCGACGAGATGCGGGCCGGGCACTTCTCGATTCTCCGATTCTACGAACGCCGCATCCGGCGAATCTTTCCGGCACTGTTTTTGGTTCTCGCAGGCGTATCCTGCGCCGCCTTCCTCATTCTCTTTCCGACCGATCTTCAACGCTATGCGATGAGCTTGATCGCGACCGCCGGGTTCGCCTCGAACTTCCATTTCCTGAGCACCGCGGGCTATTTCGACGCCGCCGCGGAAACCAAACCTTTGCTGCACACCTGGTCGCTTGCGGTCGAGGAGCAATTCTATCTGGTGTTCCCGGCGCTGCTCTACCTCGTAGGGCGATATATGGTAGGCGGGGCTTCGCGGCGCAACCTCCTCCTGATTGTCGCGGGAGTTTTCGTCGCCTCGCTGGCCGGCGGCATCGTCGGCCTGCGCTACGCCCCCCTTTCGACATTTTATCTACTGCCGTTTCGGATGTGGGAGCTGATGTTGGGCGCGATGCTGGCGATCGGCCAATTCCGCCGCCCCGCAAGTAGAGCCGCGAAGGAAGGCATCGCGCTTCTCGGTCTTGGCTCGATTGCGTGGAGTGTCTTCTCCCTCACCACCGATACGCCGTTTCCGGGGGAGAATGCGCTCGCCCCCTGTATTGGAGCGGCGCTCCTTATTTACGCCAACGCCGGCGGCGAAACCGCCGCGTCGAGACTATTGAGCATGCCGCCGATCGTGTTCATCGGCTTGATTTCCTACTCGCTCTATCTTTGGCATTGGCCGCTATTGGTTTTTGCCCGCTATGCGACTCTTCGCGATCTCACCCCGGTCGAAACCTCGGCGCTGATCCTCGCCTCGGGTCTACTGGCGACTTTGTCCTGGGCCTATGTGGAAAAGCCGTTCCGATCGCGCGACCGGGTCGGCCGCAAGACCGTCTTTCAGTTTGCGGGAGCCGCCGTCGCGGCAGCGGTAATCTTCGGCACGATCGACGCTTACGGCCAGGGCTTTCCCTGGCGGTTTGCCCCTGAGATTCGCGAAATTCTTGCCGCCTCGCTTGATCGCGATCCCGCTCTGGCGCGTTGCTTCGATCCCTCGCTCGATGCGGTCCGTACCCGCCGCTTGTGCCGGATCGGCGCCGAGAACGGGTCCGAGCCGAGCTTCGTCGTCTGGGGAGATTCGCATGCCGATGCATTGCTCCCCGTGATCGTGGACGCCGAACGCGAAAAAGGCCGCAGCGGGTACGACGCGGCCACGCCTTCCTGTCCGCCGCTCGCGGGCGTTACGGTGTCGCGGTTTCCGGGTTGCCTTGCGTTCAACGACGAGGTTTTGAAACTCGCGATGGACCCAAAAATCGATGAAGTCGTGCTGGTGGGCCTCTGGGCCTACTATACGGAAGGGATTCCCTATGGGAAGGCGAACGCGAGCGAACTCATTCTGACCGACGACCGCTCGCGCGCGGCCTCGCGCGCTGAAAACCGAGCCGTCTTTGGGCGGTCCCTCGAGAGGACGGTCGCGGCCTTGAGCCATGCCGGCAAGCGAGTGGTCATCGTCGCGTCGGTCCCGGAAGTCGGCGTGCTGGTTCCCGAAACGCTCGCCCGCATTCGCCTTGCCGGCACCAAGAAAGACATTCGCCCCACCCTCGAAGACTATTTTCTGCGCCAGGGCTTCGCGTTTGACCAATTTGCCGCGATGCATGCAAAATTCGGCGCCATTATTCTCAATCCGCACAGGATTTTGTGCGGAATCACGGTCTGCGAAGTCGTCGAGGGTGGGAGGCTGCTCTACCGGGACGAAAACCACTTGACCAGCTTCGGCGCACGCAAGCTGCTGCCGCTTTTTCGGGCCGAATTGTGAAATTCAGACTAGAACATAACAAGAACAAATGCTATAGTGCCGCCCTGATCGGGTCCGATCAGGCGTCAATAAGGGCGTGGACAACAGCCAGTGGCCGTGGTGAGCCGGAGATACCGGCGCTAATTTGGAAGGAACAAAGGAGATCGTGCAATGGCGGGTAGCGTCAACAAGGTGGTCCTGGTCGGCAATCTCGGGCGCGACCCGGAAGTAAGGCGTTTGGCTTCGGGCGATCCCGTCGTCAATCTTTCGGTTGCGACCTCGGAGTCCTGGCGGGACAAGGCCTCGGGCGAACGCAAAGAGCGCACCGAATGGCATCGCGTCGTGATCTTCAACGAAAACCTCGCCAAGGTGGCCGAGCAATATCTGCATAAGGGCTCCAAGGTCTATCTCGAGGGCCAGCTGCAGACGCGCAAATACACCGACAAGGACGGTGTGGAAAAATACTCGACGGAAATCGTCTTGCAGCGCTTCCGCGGAGAACTCGTCATGCTGGATTCGCGCGGGGATTCGGATCGCGCTGAGCGGCCGGCCATGGCGGGAGCAAGCGATGGCGCACGCAGCTTCGAGCGCGCCGAGCTCGACGACGAGATTCCGTTCTGATTGTGCTGCGCTGCTGCGCCTGACATAAACTGGGATGAAACCGCTTGTCGGCGCCGTAGAAATTGCGATCAATTCGAGAGTCTAGGGCGTCGGCCTTGTTAGGCATGGGCGGATCGCAGCTGGTGCGCGTGTTGACGTTGACGCTCTCGGTGGCTGTCCTCGCTGCTTGCACCACCACCGAGAATTCAAGCGGCTCGATCAGCGCAAGGCTGAGGGATTCTTACATTCCGCTCTACAAGAGCAGTTTTTTGACCAACCATTACGCAGGCGCATTGGTGGTTGCTCCCCATATTGCCGTCACCAATGACCACAACGCCAATCTGATTCCGGAAAACATCATTCTTGCGCATTCGCGCGAGTATGATCTGCTGTTTTTCCGCACCGATCACCAGATGGTCCCGCCGATCGGCAGCCTCTATGTTGGGCAGGACGTAATCGCCTACGGACAGAACGGCAGGACCCACCTCAATGAAGCCAAGGGCGTAGTTAGGTCGCTCGACACCTATTTGCCGGAACGTTGTCCGGAATGTCGAGTTCAGCGGGCCATGGCGTACGATGCCGAAGGCGGCGAGGGCTTTTCGGGCGGGCCGGTGGTCGATGCGGCGTCGGGAGCGCTGTTGGGCATCACGTTCGGCTTCGAAAACGGCAAAGCCGAAGGCGGCGGCAGGCGCATGTACGCATACGACATGGATCTGGTGATGTCCGAAATGTATCGCCTGCTGGACAATCCTTCGGCCACGCCGCGCGATTGAATCTGGACGGCAAAATTCCCGAATTTCCGGCTTCCGGTTTCCGCTCTCGGACCGCCGATGAAAGGCTGTTCGAATCGAAAGCCAGATGCTAATCCGTGTCCGCGTGCATGGCGCAAAAGGCATTGTTGAGATTTAAGAATTGAGCATTGACGACGACAAAAACGACGGCGGCGGCGAGCCCGGGGGAGGCTCCCCGAGCGGCGGCAATGTCACGCCCATCGCCATCGAAAGCGAGCTGAAGCGGTCCTATCTCGATTACGCGATGAGCGTGATCGTGTCGCGCGCGCTTCCCGACGTGCGCGACGGACTGAAGCCGGTGCACCGGCGCATTCTTTTCGGCATGAGCAGGCTCGGCGTCGACTGGAACAAGAAGTACATGAAGTGCGCTCGCGTCGTCGGCGAAGTGATGGGTAAGTTTCACCCGCACGGGAATCTTGCGATCTACGACGCACTTGTCCGCTTGGCGCAGGATTTCTCCATGCGTCTGCCGCTGGTGGACGGGCAGGGGAATTTTGGCAGCGTAGACGGGGATCCTCCCGCCGCCGAGCGTTATACCGAATGTCGCCTTGCCAAGGCCGCCCACGAGCTCACCGAAGATCTCGACAAGGACACGGTCGACTTTCAGGACAATTACGACGCGTCAGAACGCGAGCCCGTCGTGCTGCCGGCGCGCTTTCCCAATCTCCTCGTCAATGGCGCGGGGGGTATTGCCGTCGGCATGGCGACCAACATTCCGCCGCACAATTTGGGCGAAGTGGTCGACGCCTGTCTCGCTTACATCGAAGACCCCGCGATCAGCCTCGAGACGCTGACCGAAATCGTGCCCGGACCCGACTTTCCCACCGGTGCTCTCATCATCGGCCGCAACGCGGCGCGCGGCGCGCTGGCCCGAGGACGCGGCTCCATCCTTATGCGCGCCAAGCTCGAGGTCGAGGAGATCCGCCGCGATCGCGAAGCCATCATCGTCACGGAAATTCCCTATCAGGTGAACAAAGCCCGCATGATCGAACGCATCGCGGAATTGGTGCGGGAGAAGCGTGTCGAAGGCGTCGCGGAGTTGCGCGACGAGAGCGACCGCCACGGCATGCGCGTCGTCATCGAACTGAAGCGCGACGCCTCGGCGCAAGTGGTACTGAACCAGCTCTACCGTTTCTCCGAGCTGCAGACGAGTTTCGGCGTCAACATGCTGGCGTTGAACGGCGGCCGCCCAGAGCTGATGAGTCTCAAGGACATGGTCGGGGCCTTCGTCCTTTTCCGCGAGGAAGTGGTAACCAGGCGCACCCGCCACGAGCTCACGAAGGCACGCGAACGCGGCCACACCCTGGTCGGGCTTGCCGTCGCCGTCGCCAACATCGATGACGTCATCGCGCTGATCCGCGCTGCACCTGACGCCGCCACAGCGCGCGCCAATCTGATGAACCGGGCCTGGCCGGCCAAGGATGTAGTGCCGCTCATCACACTCATCGCCGATCCCCGTCACCTGGTGATGCCTGACAACACAATTCGCCTCACAGAGGAACAGGCCAAAGCCATCCTGGATTTGCGCTTGCAGCGTTTGACCGCGCTCGGAATCACTGAAATCTCAGACGAGGTGAGAAAGCTCGGCGTTTCGATCGCCGACTATCTCGACATTTTGCGCTCGCGTCCGCGCGTGCTCGCCATCGTCAAGGACGAGCTGGCCGCCGTGCGAAGCGAATTCGCGACGCCGCGCAGAACCGAAATCGTCGATGCCGAAGTGGAGGTCGAGGACGAAGATCTGATCGAGCGCGAGGACGTCGCCGTCACCGTCACCCATGCCGGCTACATCAAGCGCACGGCCCTGGCCGAATATCGCGTGCAGGGACGGGGCGGCAAGGGCCGCGCCGGCATGGCGACGCGCGAGGAGGATTTCGTCACCCATATTTTCGTCGCCAACACGCATGCGCCGCTGCTTTTCTTTTCCTCGATCGGCATGGTCTACCGGCTGAAGGTGTGGCGGCTTCCCGAAGCGCGCATCCAGGGGCGCGGCAAGGCGATGGTGAATCTGCTTCCACTATCGGAGGGCGAGCGCATCACGACCATCCTGCCGCTGCCCGAGGACGAAAGCACGTGGGCCAAGATGCAGGTTCTCTTCGCCACCAAGTCCGGCGACGTGCGGCGAAACGAATTGTCCGATTTCGCCAACATCCATAAGACCGGCAAGATCGCGATGAAACTGTCGGCGGGCGACGGCATCGTGGGCGTGCAATTGTGCACGGAGAATGACGACGTGCTTTTGACGACGCGCGCGGGCAAGTGCATTCGCTTCGCGGTCACCGATATCCGCGTCTTCAAGGGCCGCGAATCGACCGGCGTGCGCGGCGTACGGCTTGCGTCCGGCGACGAGGTGGTGAGTCTCGCGCTGCTCGGCCATGGCGACGCCAGCGTCGCGGAAGCGCGCGCCTATTTGCGCCAGGCCGCGGCCGCGCGACGGGCGGCCCAAGGCGAAGCCTTCTCCGAAGACGCGGAAACGCCTGCCGATGACGTGACCGAGGACGCCGAAGATGCGGGCGAAGAAGCCGCTTTGTCGCCGGAACGTTACGCGGAGTTGGGCGCGCACGAGCAGTTCGTGCTGGCGGTGTCGGAGCAGGGCTTCGGAAAGCGCACCAGCTCTTATGAATACCGCACCATGGGACGCGGCGCGCAAGGCATCGTTGCGATGGCGATGCGGGCCAAGAACAGCGCCATCGTGGCCGCCTTTCCGGTCGAGGAATCGGATCATCTCATGCTGATCACCAACCAAGGACAAACCATTCGCGTGCCCGTCGGGGGCATCAGCATCCAGCGCCGCTCGGCTCAGGGCGTGGTGCTTTTCCGGCTCGAAGAGGGCGAACGCGTGGTATCGGTGGAGCGCATCGCGGACAGCTCCGGCGAGGGGGACGAATGAGCGGCAAACATATTGGGCTTTACCCCGGCACGTTCGATCCGGTGACGCTCGGCCATATCGACATCATCCAGCGGGCGGTGAAGCTCGTCGATCATCTCATTATCGGGATCGCCAACAATCCGTCGAAGTCCCAAGCGTTCACTACCGCCGAGCGCGTCGCCATGATGCGCAAGGAAACGGCGCCGTTGGCAGGCGATGGCCGCGCCACCATCGCGGTCGAGACCTTCGACTCGCTGCTGATCCATTTTGCGCGTCAAGTCGGTGCCCGGGTCATCATTCGCGGCCTAAGGGCAGTTTCGGATTTCGAATACGAATTCCAGATGGTCGGCATGAATCAGCGGCTCGATCCGGAAATCGAGACCGTGTTCCTGATGGCCGACCCGCGTCATCAGGCCATAGCGTCTCGTCTGGTCAAGGAAATCGCGGCCTTCGGTGGCGACGTCTCGCCGTTCACCAGCCCAGCCGTCGCCGCGGCCCTGAAGAAGCGCTTTGGAGAGGGCCGCAACCGCACTTAGCTCTATTGCTTTCGACTGCGACGCCCTCGCTTTCGTGATCTGCGAAAGCGTGCGAAATACTTACAGGAGCGTGGAGGATTGTTCGTGGAAAACACCATTATCATGCGGCTCAAGACCGGCCCGGTGAAGATCGAGCTCAGGCCCGATCTCGCGCCCCTTCATGTCGCGCGCATCAAGGAGCTGACGAAGGAAGGATTCTATGACGGCGTCGTTTTTCACCGCGTCATTCCGGGCTTCATGGCGCAGACAGGCGATCCCACGGGGACAGGTTCGGGCGGATCGAAGAAGCCCAATTTGAAAGCCGAGTTCTCGCGCGAAGTCCACGTGCGCGGCACCTGCTCGATGGCGCGGAGCGGCCATCCCGACAGCGCCAACAGCCAGTTCTTCATCTGCTTCGACGACGCGCCCTGGCTCGACGGCAAATATACGGTGTGGGGCAAGGTGGTCGACGGCATGGAACATATCGACGCGATCAAGAAGGGCGATGCCGACGACAATGGTTCGGTCATCGACCCCGACAAAGTCATCTCGATGACTCTGCCGTGAGACGACACGAACCGTCACATCGCGTGATTTGCCGCCGCGCGGCCGCCGATGGTAGGCGGATGAATCATGCCCGAATCCATCCCCTTTATTGACCTCCAAGCGCAGCGCAAGCGGCTGGGAACGTCTTTGACCCGCGCGATTGCGGAAGCCGTTGAGGGTGGGCAATGGATCCTTGGTCCGCAGGTCGCCGCTCTCGAAAATAGCCTCGCGGCCTTTGCCGGGGTGAAGCATGCAATAGCCTGCGCCAATGGCACGGATGCGCTGCTGCTGATCTTAAGAGCCTGGAGTATCGGTCCGGGCGACGCGGTGTTCGTACCGTCTTTTACCTTCGCGGCCACCGGCGAAGTGGTGGCGCTTGCCGGTGCGACGCCGGTGTTCGTGGACGTGTTGCACGACACCTTCAACATGGATCCGGCCAGTCTCGAAGCGGCGATCGCCATGGTGAGACGCCAAGGCACGCTCAAGGCGAAGGCCGTGATCCCGGTCGATCTGTTCGGACAGCCGGCGGATTACCGCAAGCTTGCTCCGATCGTCGAGCGCGAAGGCCTGGTGATGCTGTGCGATGCGGCGCAGGCCTTCGGCGCGACGCTCGACGGAAAGCGTGCAGGCTCCATCGGCAATGCGGCGGCGACGAGCTTTTACCCGCCCAAGCCGCTCGGCTGCTATGGCGACGGCGGCGCATGCTTCACCGCTGACGACGGCTTGGCAGATAGTTTGCGTTCGCTCCGTGCCCATGGCGAAGGCACGCACCGTTACGAACATGTGCGCATCGGCACGAATTCGCGGCTCGACACCATCCAGGCGGTCGTTCTCTTGGAGAAGCTGAAGATCTTTCCCGAGGAAATCGCGCTGCGCGAGCGCGTCGCGCGTCGCTACGGCGCCGGGCTCGCAAGCAATCGTCTTTGCACGCCGTTGGTGATCGAGGGCGCCCAATCGGTGTGGGCGCAATACACGATCGCGGTCCAAGACCGCGCCAAGCTGCAGACCGATTTGAGGGATGCAGGCATTCCCACCGCCGTGCACTATCCGATTCCATTGAATCGCCAGCACGCCTACGCGGATTTTCCGTCCGCAGAGACACCCAACAGCGAGGCACTGAGCCGCACGGTCGTGAGCCTCCCGATGCATCCCTATCTCGACGAAGCAACGCAGGACCGTATCATCGAGGCGGTGCTGAACAGCGTCGGATAATGCGCGTCGATCAATTCGATTTCGAACTGCCGGGGGATTTGATCGCGCTCAGGCCGGTCAGCCCGCGCGACGCATCGCGGCTGCTCGTGATGCGCGAGAACGGCGCGCGGGAACACCGCACGATGCGCGATCTGCCGGACCTGCTCCACGCCGGCGATACGCTCGTGGTCAACGACACCAAGGTGATCCCAGCGCGTCTGACCGGACGGCGTCTCCGGCGCGGCGCGAGCGAAGGCGCCGCCATCGAGGTCACTCTGCACAAGCGGATGTCGCCGTCTTCGTTTCTGGCATTCGTGCGCCCCGCCAAGCGCGTCAAGGAAGGGGACCGGATCCGGCTGGGCGAAACCCTCGATGCGACGATTACCTCTCGCGAGGGCGGCGAGGTCGAGATTCATTTCGACCGGGACGGCGCCGCCCTCGATGCCGCGATTGCCGCCGAAGGAGAAATGCCGCTGCCGCCCTACATCGCCGGCCGGCGCAAGCCGGATGCGCGTGACCGCGCCGACTATCAAACCGTGTATGCCGAGGCGCTGGGTTCGGTCGCGGCTCCGACCGCGGGGTTTCATTTCACGCCAGGTTTGCTCGCTCGTCTGCAAAAGAACGGCATCAACCGGGAAAGCATCACGCTCCATGTCGGGGCTGGGACGTTCCTGCCGGTGACCGCCGACGACACCGCGGATCACCGCATGCACGCCGAATGGGCCGAGCTTTCGCCGTCGGCCGCGCAAGCGCTCAACACGACCCGCGGCGCGGGCGGACGCATCGTTGCTGTCGGAACGACGGCGGCGCGCACCTTGGAAGCCGCCGCCGGCGATGACGGCATCGTCCAACCCTTTCGCGGCGAGACGGCGCTGTTCATCACGCCCGGCTATCGCTTCAAGTCGGTCGACGTTCTTCTGACCAATTTCCATCTGCCGCGCTCGACGCTGTTCATGCTGGTATGCGCGTTTCGCGGCATCGAAACCATGAAGGCCGCCTACGCGGAAGCCATCGCCGCGCGCTACCGGTTCTATTCCTATGGCGACGCCTGTCTCTTGTTCAGGCCGATGCGGCCGGCTTAAGTCGGTCTCGAGGACAGATTCATGAGCGAATTCGCTTTCGAAATCCTCGCCACTGACGGCGCGGCGCGCGCCGGCATCCTGCGCATGGAGCGCGGCGCGGTGCTGACTCCGGCGTTCATGCCGGTCGGAACGGCCGGGACGGTGAAAGCGATGCTGCCCGAATCCGTCGCCGAGACCGGCGCCGACATCGTTCTCGCCAACACTTATCATCTGATGCTGCGGCCGGGCGCGGAGCGCATCGCCTCGCTCGGCGGCTTGCACAAATTCATGAATTGGCCGTGGCCGATCCTCACCGATTCCGGCGGCTACCAGATCATGTCGCTCGCCGGCTTGCGCAAGATCACCGAGGAAGGCGTGCGCTTCCGCTCCCATATCGACGGCTCCGAGCATTTCCTTAGTCCGGAGCGCGCAATGGAAATCCAGCGTCTGCTCGGCTCCGACATCCACATGGTGCTCGACGAATGCGCGCCCTATCCGGCGAGCGAAGACGCGATCGAAAAATCGCTCTCGCTCTCGATGCGCTGGGCAAGGCGCTCCAAAGCGGCGTTTGCCGCGGCGGATGCAGGCGCCTGCTTCGGCATCGTGCAGGGCGGGATCTATCCCCATTTTCGGCAACGCTCCGTACACGAATTGTTGGCGATCGGCTTCGACGGCTATGCCGTCGGCGGGCTTGCGGTGGGCGAAGGCCAAAGCGCGATGTTCGACGTGCTTGACGCGACGGTGCCCCATCTCCCCGCCGACCGTCCGCGCTATCTGATGGGGGTCGGCAAGCCGGACGACATCGTGGGCGCCGTGCTGCGCGGCATCGACATGTTCGATTGCGTTCTGCCGACGCGATCGGGACGCAACGGGCAGGCCTTCACCTGGGCGGGGCCCCTTAACTTGCGCAACGCGCGCCATGCCGATGACCAGGGTCCGCTGGACGCCGGCTGTTCCTGCCCGGCGTGCAAATCCTATTCACGGGCCTACCTTCATCATG
>WNFT01000298.1_pt1 | contig 45040 bp, 47 predicted proteins | sample 5400191 | NCBI WGS metagenome assembly WNFT01 (sample SAMN13153359, study PRJNA577476) | soil metagenome | isolation source: 80 cm saprolite under Madrone tree | place: USA:California | collected 2016-06-14 | reverse complement strand
TCAACAAAAGGCCGAGCAGGCGGGGTGGTTCCAAAACAAGTTGTTGCAAGGTTTTACTTAGGAACCACCCCGTCTGCGCCCGCTTTGGTGGCTTCGCGACATTTTATTAATGGCGCAGCCACCCCTCCTAACTTAGGAGTATCCCGAACCGTCCTGCTGGCCGGTCCAATAACAGAAAGGAAGTCGGCCGGACGAAAACAAAGGACTTATCGGCCTACTTCCTTGAGAGGGGAATTGTCGCGCCTGCCAATTCATTCACACCTTCGGGGTGGTCAGAGCGGCGCGCCCACGTTTTCGCCGAACTGACCACCCCGGCCGCACCATATCGGAACGGGAACTTCTTTTTAATGGTGCGTCCACCCCTCCTCGCAGAGGAGGGGAATATTGCGCAATCCCACATGCCTCGTTGGTCTGGCTGCGAAAGCACGTCTGCTATTTGACGAGGTGGGCGGCGGATTCCACAGATCCTGTGGATAACTCTGTGGAAAAGATAAGAAGTGGACCAGATAAGGTCGCGTAAAACCGGCGCGTTATAGCACTTTGCACCTTTTTCGGTCAGGGAGTCGGACTGTTGAAAAGTGCGAAAAAAATTGGATTGAGATGCAATTCTTACGCATCGATTCGCCCCCGGGATTTGAACGTGGCGAGGGCGCTGCGTCCGTGGCGTGTTTCGCGGCGGTCTCATCCAATAGCCAAAAAGCATTTATAGTCCGCAACGTGTTGGTTTTATTAAGCTGAGGCTCTGTTTGTACACGGCTTCGCCGTGGGCTACATTCTAATGCCGCTCCGCGGCTGGGAACTCACGCTTATGGCTTCCGCGTCAGGGCAAGGAGCCGCTCGACAGCGCGGACGGTCTCCTCACCGGACACGTTGCCATCGAGACGGAAATTACCGGCATCATCGAGGGTCATGAGTCCGTGACCCAGGACCAGTTGGATTTCCTCATGGAGGGCATTGCTCGGAGCCACGTCCGAGACGGGAACCGGCGGAGCCTCAGATGGAGCAACCCGCAGGAGGCGGACCAGACGAGCAAGTGTTCTGGCAAACTCGGCGCGCGTGATTTCGCTCGAAGGCTGAAATGTGTGATTGGGAAGCGTATCCATGAGTCCGAGGCCGACGATCGTCTGGATTTCGGCACTCGCCGGGGAGTCCTGAATGTCCGTCAAAATTTGCGGGCTCTGGCGCAATTCCGTTATCTGCGGAAAATATCGAACGAGGATTGCGGCCAGTTGCTCGCGCTTCACGGATTCGGCGCTTTTGATGGTGTGAAAGGATTCGATGTCGTTGCCCCACCGCCCCAGGTCTTCCAGCTCCTTCACCTGCGCTTCAAGGTTTTCGTCGACCCTTCCGGACTTGCGCAAGCGGTCGAGAACTTCGCGACCTTCATCGGTACGGCCCAGATTCATCAAAGCTTCGGCCTCGTTCTTCTCGATCTCGCTGTTTCGCCCCACTAGTTCGAGCTCGCGGCGATAATGCTTGAGCGCTTCGTCCCACTTTTTCTCTTTCGCTGCAGCCTCGGCCAGGCGCGCCTCGGCTTGAAGCTCGCTTTCTACAGCGAGGAGCAGGGCCTTCTGACGCTTCGCCTCCACTTCGGGATGCGTCTTGTCTACGGCGAGCAGCCTGGAGTAAAGATCGCTGGCGCGGGCGTAATCGTTGCGAGCGAATGCAAATTCAGCGAGGTAATAGAGCGCGATGCGGTTGCCGGGGTTGCCGGCAAGCACTTGCTCGAATTTCTGGCCGGCGGAAGTCTCGTTGTTCTGATAAAGGTCGATGTAGGCCTCGATAATCAGAGCCGCGGCGAGGTCCTTTTGCTTCTTCAGAAGATTGTCGAGGTCTTTAACAAGTTTGGCGTCGTCCTTGCCTTCGGTGAAACGAACCCATAGCTTGTCGTAGTCCTTTTTCAGCTTTGCGGGAACTTCCGACACTGCCGCAGGGTTTTCGATCGCGTTGCGCGCGGGAAGCAACAGGGACTGAAGAAGTATAACGATAAGAACAAGGTTCATACGCGTACCGGCGACACATGAGCGACGATTTGTTCAACGAGGCGCTCGAGGCCTTCACCTGTTACTGCCGAAACAAGAATTTCCGTGTCTATCGAATCCAGCGACTCGGCACCTGCATCCAGAAGATCCGCCTTGTTGTACACCGTCAACAACGGATGGCCGGCGGCACCGATCTCTTTTAATACATCCAGGACTGTTTGTTGTTTCTCTTCGCGGTCGGGATCCGAAGCATCGATGACATGAAGAATCAAATCCGCTTCGACGACTTCTTCCAGTGTGGCACGGAATGCGGACACGAGTTGATGCGGAAGTTTGCGGATGAAGCCGACCGTGTCCGAAATCAGAATTGGGAAATTGCGCCCCAGTTGAATCCGGCGGATCAGCGTATCGAGCGTTGAAAAGAGACGGCTGGAGATCAGGGTGTCTTCCTTCGAGAGAGCGCGAAAGAGCGTCGATTTTCCCGCGTTGGTGTAGCCGACCAGCGAAACCAGCGGAAGCTGATCGCGCCGCCGGTGTTCGCGATGGAGTTGCCGGTGCTTTCGGATATTTTCGATGTCTCTTTTCAGCGTGCTGATACGGTGCCGGATCTGGCGGCGATCCATTTCCAATTTTGTTTCGCCGGGACCGCGTGTGCCGATTCCGCCGCCCAGGCGCGACAGGTATTCCCGGTAGCCCGTCAGCCGGGTGAGCCTGTAACTGAGCTGGGCAAGCTCCACCTGGAGTTTGCCTTCCTTTGTGCGAGCTCTCCGGCCGAAGATATCGAGAATAAGGCCTGTGCGATCAACCACTTTCGTCTCAAGGGCCTCTTCCAGATTCTTTGCCTGGCTGGGCGACAGGTCTTCGTCGAAGATCACGACGTGTACGCCTTCGATGAGGACCTGCTCGCGAAGCTCTTCGACCTTGCCCTTCCCGATATACGTGGCGGGGTCCGGCCGTTCACGGCGCTGAATCACTTCATCGATGACGCGTGCGCCGGCCGATGTCGCCAGCTCACGCAATTCATCGAGAGCGTGAGTGCCTACGAGAATTGCGTTTTCCATCTTGGTTGTTTTTCTAGCCGCAGATTACGCGAATTACGCAGATGGGCGCCATAAGGATTATTTGATGCGCCCATCTGCGTAATTCGCGTAATCTGCGGCTAAAAACTCTGGTTCGTTACGTTCGTTCAGTAGCAGCGGTCTGTGGCAACGGCGGCGGTGGTGGTGGCGGCGCCGAAGTCATTTTGGCTGTCGTCACCGTCGAGATCGCGTGCTTGAAGATCAACTGCTCCTGGCTGTTCGCCTCGAGGATGACCGAATATTTGTCGAACCCTTTGATCTTTCCAATTAATTTTACACCGCTAATGAGAAAAACCGTGACTGGCAGCTTTTCGCGGCGGACAGTGTTGAGGTAAACATCCTGAATGTTCTGGGAAGGCGCTTTGTTTTCCATAGGAACTCCCTAAAAGTTGGCAAAGCGTGGGGGAACCGGCCGATGCCCAATCAAAGAGGCCGCCGTTGGGAGCGCGTAGCGCTCCCAATTAAAGCGGTGTACCTAAATGGGCCGGACGGTGGGCCCGACGCTAACAATTTGTTGAACGAACTGACGGACCTTTTTTTTGATTTCCTCATCATCTCCCGGTCCATCGAACCAGGTGACGTCTGTTTGTTTGCGAAACCAGGTCATTTGACGTTTCGCATAGCGTCTCGTATCACGTTGAATTATACGAATCGTTTCTTCCTTGGGGTTACAGGAATCTTTATCGGCCAGTACGTGCCGGTAGCCGATCGCCTCGAACGGCTTCGCGCTGGGGGGAATTCCCCTTGCCAGCAGCTGGCGGACTTCCTCGGGCAGTCCGGCATCGAACATGCGGCGAACGCGCTCATCGATTCTGCGGTAAAGCTCCTCTCGAGTCGGATTCAGCCCGATCAGGCAGAGCTTGAAACCGGTGAGCGGCTGCCGCGGCCTTTCCTCCAGGTGCTGGGAGAGCGCCTTGCCGGTCTGGAGACGGACTTCCAGAGCCCGAATGACCTTGGGTTTATCACGCCTGGCGATTCGGGATGCCGCCTGCGGATCGAGACGGGACAAAACACGATGCAGGTAGTTGCGTCCTTTTCTCTCCCCGATCATCTCCAGGCGGTTCCGCCAGTACGATGACCGTGCGGGCCCGTTGAACAAACCCTCGGTCAGGGCGCGCAAATACAGGCCTGTTCCGCCCACAAGAATCGGCAGCTTGCTGCGGCTGCGGATATCCTCGATCACTGCACGGGCTTCGCGCTGGTAGTCGCCGGCTGTGAAGACCTCTGCCGGTTCGCGGACGTCAATCATGTGATGGGGAACGCGCTGCTGCTCCTCGGGCGTGGGCTTGGCCGCGCCAATGTTCAGGTAGCGGAAGATCTGGACGGAATCGTAGTTGACGATTTCACCGGAAAGTTGCTCGGCAAGAAACAGGGCGAGTTCGGATTTGCCGCTGGCGGTTGCGCCGACAATTGCGATGAGTGGATACATGTGCAAACAATTAGCCGCGGATTGCACGGATTACGCGGATGGCGCTTCAAAGACCGTTGATTGCGCCATCCGCGTAATCCGTGCAATCTGCGGCTAATATAGTTTCTTGAGCTCGATACCCGTGTAGTACTTCTTGAGAATCTGCTCGTAAGAGGCACCATCCAGAGCCATGCCATAAGCGCCAACCTGGCACATACCGACGCCGTGACCCCAGCCACGACCGTAAAACGTCATGCCGAGGACTTCGCCGCCCACGTTCCGCTCGGTATCGAAATAAAACAGGCTGTCACGGAGACCAAGCAGCGTGCGCAGACGGAGCGCTCGGACAGTTCGGCGTCCATTGGAGCCGACAATTTCCGTGGTCACAGGCCGCTCCGACGGACCGCGCTCAGTGACGCGCATTTCCTGGATGCCGCCGATGTTCAGCGGTTTGATGGCCGAGTCCAGTTCCTGCCTCGTCTTGTGGACCTGCCACAGGGCCAGCCGCGAATACCGGTCGGCCGCGGGATTGGCAAAATTGATCCGGTAGACAAGCATCTGGATCGTGTCGCCGATCGCCCGAAAATCCATGAGCTCGCCTCCGATCCAGGAGCCCTGCCGCATCCCCAGACGCTCATCCCCCACGCGCTGATAAATCGGAGCATCCGGACTGAGCTTGAATTGCCTCGGCTGTTGATTCACCAGCAGCTTCATCGTCTGCCCGTCCCAGGAAACCAGCACGCCCTGCTGCCATTCGAAAGCGCCCTTCTTGTCGATGAGCCGAAAGAGAATCTCTTTCGTTGGCAATGAACCCTGAGGGGGCAGGATGCCTTGTTCAGTAACGAACGAAACATCCGAGGCGACTTGAACCGTGGGATAAAACGATTGCCGGATGAATGCCGCCAGAGCGGCAGTCTCGCTGGATTGCGGTTCACCCTGTCCCGGAAGGCCCATGAAGCGCCGCGCTTCGGTGTAGTCGGACACTCCGGCCACGTTCAGGACAGCTTCCTTCCAGTCCGGAAACGATCGCGATGTTGTAAAGGGCAACGGCTCCGGATGCTTGTACTCGCACATAACGGAAACGAGATAGGGGTACTTTTCGTCGAAAATATTTTCGGCGCTTTCAGTTCGTCCGCCGCAAGTGGAGCTGTAAAGAGCGTTGATCGGCTTCCCATCGTAGGTGGCGATGACGCCGCGCGTTTCCGTGACCGCCTGGCTTGCGAGCGCATCCTCACTTCCAGCCCCGAAGTACACCTGGCACGCATCGGTGGCACAGATGTCGTAGCCCTCGTTCCTGGACTGACCCATGTTCCGCGCGACGTATGTTCGCGCGGCCACGGCCTGTGCCTTGAGCGCTTCGAGCAAACCGAACGTCGAGGGGCTGAGTTCGTTGGGCACGACGCCCAGGAGGTATTCCTCCATAGGCAGCTCATTCACCAGCGTCAATGTGTTCCGCGAATTGCCGAAGACTTCGATAACACCACGATAGGTTCGATTTTCGATTTCAATCGGGGTTCCTGTGGGTTCGATCCGGACTTTCGTTTTTATTGGAAGGATAACCAGCTTTCCGGAATCGAGCTCCACGACCATCCGGTACTGAAGATCCGCCTTGTCCACCGTGCGGCCGGTTGCCGTGGGATCAGTGGCAAGAGCCGGCGTGAATTTCGCAGTGCGCGTCCTGGTTTGCTGCACGGTGAATGCTGCGCTGGAACGCAGAGTGGTGGTGGACGCGTTCTGGTTCAATCCGATCCGAACTACAGGTACGGTCTGAAGGACAGGGCTAGAGCTAAAGCCCGCGACTACATTTTGGCCAGGCATCTCCCAAAATGTAGTCGCGGGCTTTAGCCCGCGTTCCGCTGCAACCAGGAGCAAGGCGGCAATCAAGAACTTGCGCATTATCTATAGTTATACAGGAATGTGATCTGGAGTGTGAGATGGTCGCCATCGAACCCCGCCGGTAATTTGGGAAACGGGTTCGACAGAGAGATAGAGCCCATTGCCGCGCGGTCCATCGCGTCTGTGCCGGAATTGGCCCTCATTTGGAGGTCCGTAATCGTACCGCTCGGCGTAATCGTAAAAGTCGTCACGACGCGGCCCTTTTTGCCAAGCCTTGCAACTTCCGGAATCAGCGTGTACCAGTTGACACGCAGGCGATTGAGAACCTGATTCAGGTAGGGGCCGAAGTCATAGCCGTGCGTAGGCGAAAGAATCAAAGGCTCTTCGGTCGAGAAATTCGGCTCCTCCTGCCCGCTCGGCAAACCCGTACGCGGGCCCTGCAGGTTTCGCCTTCGGGTTTCATCGAGAGATTCCTGAACGATCCGGTCGGCGCTGCTCGCCAGGTTGGGTATCCTCAAGGCATTCGGATTTGTGTTTCGCGCCATTTGCGTCTGGCTATTCTCGGACGGCTTTGGCGCGGGTTCCGGCTTCGGCGGCTCCGCAGCGTTTTGGCCCGCGCGCGCTGCCTCCGTGGTGTCACCGCGTGAAGCCTTCGGTGGAGCATCGGGCCGCGCGCCATCGGCAAGCACGTCTTCCGGACCGATCACAACCGGTGGGATCTGCGGCTGCTGTTGCGGAGGAGGCGGCGGTGGAGGTGGAGGCGGCGGTGGTGACGGCTGAACATTCGGCTGCTGCTGGACCGGCGGCTGAACCAGCGGCTTGTCGGGCACAGGCGGCTTCGGTCGAGCGGCGGGCGGTATTATCAATTCGGTGACCTGGTTCTTGCTGAGGTCGTAGTCCTGGCCTGCGATTCGGATGATGCGTTTCGGCGTCGAGCGGAGAAACTCAGGATTCAAAGCAACCACCGCGACCAGCAGCAGGTGGATGCCGATGGAAATCAGAAGGGTCTTTGTCCTTCTGGGCTTAACCTCAAGATCCTGCTCTCTCTCAAACAACATTGTTGATCCCGAATTCTCTTGTCAACGTAACACAAGTCTCTCAGCGATGGCAGCGTTAATACGCATCGCTAATTCGAGCGCGCGAAGTCCGTCTTCGCCTGATACGGCGGGCTTTCCACGCTTCTGAACGCATTCGACAAACGCCTGAATTTCGACCTTCAATGGCTCCTGAATTGCGGGCTCCAGTTTACGCTCTGTTACACGGCCCATGCGTAAGGAAACCATCGTGCCAGTCTGACTTGCATAATCCACAGAAATGTAGTCGTGGGGCTGAAAGAATCGGAGTTTTCGGATCTTTTCAAAGCTGACCCGGCTCGCCGTAAAGTTGGCCACGCAGCCGTCCTCGAATTCGACGCGGGCATTCGCGATGTCGGCCTTTTGTGACAGTATCGGGATTCCGACTGCGCGAACTTCGCCAACCGGGGCAGGCACGAGGCTGAGCACGATGTCGATATCGTGAATCATGAGATCGAGAACGACATCGATGTCGAGGCTTCTTGGACTGAACTCGGCAAGACGATGGATTTCAAAGAACTGTGGGCGGGTAGCCGCTTCGCGGGCCAGCGCGACCACAGGATTGAAACGCTCCACATGGCCGACCTGAAGTATCCGTTTGTTCCGGCTCGAAGCCTCGATCAGAGCGCGGGCATCTGCGATTGTGGAAGCTATGGGCTTTTCGACCAGAACGTCGACGCCATGGTCGAGCAACTCGACACCAAGGCGCGCGTGTTCCGTTGTTGGAACCGCAAGGCTGACCGCGTCGACTTTGCCGAGAACATCGTGGTAATCGGTATACGCCGTGGTTTTGTAAAGTAATGCAAATTCTTCGGCGCGGGGCTTGAGGATGTCCACGACGCCGGCAAGTTCGACGCCCTCGAGCTCCGAATAGAGACGGGCATGCTGTTTGCCCAGATGCCCCACACCGATGACTGCCACCTTCACCATAAATATCCGGAACGCGGGCTAAAGCCCGCGACTACATTTAGTACCCAACCTTGGTCCCCAATGTAGTCGCGGGCTTTAGCCCGCGTTTACTCCACCGCGATTATTGATATTCCCTGCGCGTCCGCCGCGCGGATCAGTTCTTCCCGGTCGATCATGAGCGTCTTCCGCGCCTCGATCGCCAGAGCCGACACGCTTAGACGGGCCATCAACCGAACGGTCGCCGGGCCGATTACCGGGACATCGAACCGTAAGTCCTGGTTGGGCTTGGCCAGCTTGACGACCCGCAAAGGACGCCCGTTTACCAGCGATGCCGCTCTCTCCATGACGGCATCCGTTCCCTCCATAGCTTCTAACGCTATACAGGCTCCGTCGGTTACAGCCACACTCTGCCCGAGATCCAGCCGGCCCAACTCTCGCGCGATCCTATAGCCGTAATCGAGATCGCGTTTCTCTTCTTCCGAAGGCGCCCGGCGCGTCAGCACGCCGGGATCGGGTAAGAGCGGCCTCAGGAAGAGCGTTGAATCGACCAACTGAATACCTTCATTTTCGAGAACGCGCGCCACGGCGCCGATCAATGAATCCGTATTCTTCGTCACCAGGCTCGCCAGCAACTGGATCATCCGGAGATCCGGCACAATCGAGCTGAAAATCTGCTTGTGCCTGACCTGCCCCGCCATGACTGCGTGATCGACGCCCTCCGCCTTGAACGTCTTGATCAATTTTCCAAGCTGCCCAAGCGACATCCAATGAACGGTCTTCGCGTGCTGTTCGATCTCCGGAAACGTCTCTTCCTTGATCGCGGCGACAACCATGTCGATTCCCTGGCTTCGCGCCGCTTCCAGTACGAGGAACGGAAACTTTCCATTTCCTGCTATAAGACCGTACCTACTTGATGACGCCACGTGGCGATGCCTCGATGAAATCCAGCAGGACCTCGACTTCCGCCGATTGGATTTTCTTTCGGATCTCCTCGACGGCCTGGCTGGTGTTGAGCTTCGACTGCAGCAGCAGCCGGAAAGCCGCCTTGATGCTGGTGATCTGCTCGGATGTAAAACCTTTTCGTTCCAGGCCGATGGTGTTCACGCCGAATGCGTGCGTGTTTCGTTCGCTGACCGTTTTGGAGTACGGCAAAACATCTTTCGTGATGACGCTGTAACCCCCGACATAGCCGTGTATCCCAATACGGCAAAACGGGTGCACGCCGGAGAATGCACCGATCGTTGCGTGATCTTCAATGACCACATGACCGCCCAGCGTCGCCGCGTTGGCCATGATGATGTGATTGCCGAGAATGCAATCGTGCGCCACATGCGCATAGACCATCAGAAAATTGTGGTCGCCGATCTTCGTGTGGCCGCCCCCGCCTTTCGTACCGCGATTGATGTTTACGTACTCGCGAAAAACGTTATGTGATCCGATCGTGAGGAACGTTTCTTCGCCCTTGAATTTAAGATCCTGCGGTTGGAATCCGATCGTTCCAAAGGGAAAGAACCGGTTGTCATTCCCAATGGTTGTCGGGCCTTCGACAATCACGTGCGACTCGAGGTGGCAGCGCTCGCCGATCCGGACGCGGTCTCCGACGCGACAGTACGGCCCGATATGCGCGTCAGCACCGATCTGCGCTTCAGGGCTGACGATCGCGGTCGGATGAATCACGGCTGTTGACCTATCGAGGAAAGCAGTATCGCCTCGGCGGCAAGCTCGTCGCCGACGTAGACTTCGCCCTTCATTTTCCAGACGATCGCTTTTCGGCGCACCACTTCCACGATGATTCGCATCTGATCGCCCGGAACGATAGGCCGGCGAAACTTGGCCTCGTCGATTCCCATGAAATAGACGAGAGTCCTGCTGAGATCGACGTTCTTTTCCAGAAGGCCGAGGATCGCGCCCGCCTGAGCCATCGATTCGACGGTCAGGACAGCGGGCATGACGGGGGCGGAGGGAAAGTGCCCGCTGAAAAAGGGCTCGTTGATGGTGACATTCTTGAGCGCAACAATCCGCCGGTCCGGATCGACCTCGATGACGCGGTCCACGAGGAGAAAAGGGTACCGGTGCGGAAGGATCCGCATGATTTCGGCTATGCGCAGTTCCATGGAAAATGAGAGCCGCAGATTACGCGGATTACGCGGATGGCGCGCAATTAAAACCGTTGATGCGCGCCATCCGCGTAATCCGCGTAATCTGCGGCTGATTTTACTTCTTAGCGGGTTCGGCTGGTTTCGCAGGAGCCGGCTTGCCGGCTTCGGCATCCACACGGCGGATAATCTCAGTAGTGATGTCCGAGACATCCTGATAGTAGATGATGCTATTCGTCTGGCCGGAAATGTCGAACACGACGCCGAATCCGGTTTCCGCCGCATAGGCCTGCAGGACTTTCTGGGCTCGCTCCGCGATCGGCCTGAACAGCTTCTGCTGGAGATCACCGAGTTCTTTCTGTGCGTCTTCATTCATGCGATTCAGCTCGGTGGTCGTCTGATCGATCTGTTTGCTCAGGTTGGACTTCGCCGCGTCGTCCAGCACTTTTTCCTGCGTCCGGAGCTTGGTCTGGGCGTCGTCCAGTGACTTCTGCTTCTTGTCAAAATCCGACTGCCGCTTGGTGATCTCAGCCAGGAAGGATTCCTGCGCCTTCTTGCCCTCGGAATTTTCCGTAATGGCCCGCTGGAAATCGACGACCGCTACCTTGGCGGCACCTGTAGCCGCCGGAGCCGCGGCCTGTGCCGCCGGCCTCGGGGCGGCTGCCGGAGGCGCCTGCGGCGGTGCCGCCGGGGCCTGCGCCTGCGCGAGCAAAGCCGCGGGCAACACCATCAGAATCAAAACAACCAGGAACTGTCTTGTCATCTCACCCTCGAATCTGGCTGGAAGCTCCTAGAACGTTCTTCCAACCGTGAATTTGAAATCTCTGCCTTTTTCCCTGAAGAAGAACGGCGCTCCGGTGGCGCCGCCGAAGATCGTCCGGTCGAGACGATTCGGATTGAACGCGAAAATCAGGCGGAATGGCGCCTGAATGACCGGCATCATAACCTGAAGTTCCACGCCTGTGCTCGTCCGAAAACCGGAGTTTGTTCCGGGCAGGAATTTGACGGTTTCGATCTGGATCTTTCCCTCGTTGTCGAGCACCTGCCGCGTCAACTGGTTTTTGTTGAGCACCCAGGCGTTCCCGATATCGAAATACGGCGCCAGTGTGAAAGTTCCTTTGCCGACAATCGGAATTCGATACTCAATGTTCAGCACTCCCTGTGTATCGCCGCCCACGTACACGATGTCGTCGAACGGACGTATCACCGTGTTGCCGGTCTCGGGATCGGTCACGGGAAGGTTTCGAGTCACGAATGCGATCGGGCTGATCGAGCGGAAATCAAAGCCTCGAATATCAAAATCGCCGCCCATGAAGAATCGCTCGTAGTATGGAACAGACACCCCGCCGAAACCCTGAACATGGGAACCGAGGAACCGCACGGCCAGAATATTACGGCCCTTGTTCATCGGCTTGAAATAACGATAGTCCAAAGTGGGGCGGATATACTTCACGTTGCCGCCCAGGAAACCGCCGGTGAACTCAAACGTCGCCGAGAGGCTCGATCCGCCCAGCGGGAATATCGGACTGCCCTGAGTTCGATTGCGGCTGAAGCTCGGTATCAATTTGTGCGCGTTGAAGGCCGAAAAGCTGCCGCCGGTCCCTGAAATGAAGGACTGGCTTTCCTGAGTCTTGACGCCCTGAAAATATTCCTCCGTCGCTTTATTGATCGAGCTCGTTTGGGAATTGGACCAACCGAAGTTCAAGCCCAGGCGATTCCAGATTTTGAACGGATAGCTTGTGAACAGATTGAAGCCCTTACTTTTCTGTTCAAAGTTCAGCCGGTTCTCAAATCCAAGCCCCGATGGCAGTTTACTCGGGTCGAGTCCGAAGAATTCGCGAGCCTGATCGTATTTGAAATTCGTTGAAAAGACCGTGAATCCCGTCGTGATCGGGCGGTCCATCAGGTAAGGTTCCGTGAAGCTGAATTGATACTGGGATTGCCGCGTTCCGCCCTGAAGGCTCACGGCAAGCGTTTCACCGAAACCAAGGAAATTGTTGGTTTCGTAATTCATGCCCAGGAAGCTGCCGCCAATTCCGCTGACACCCCCGCTGAAACCGATCGAATTGCGGCCTCTTTCCTTTACCTTTAGATTGATGTCCACCTGCGGCTCAGTGGGATGCGGTTTCACTTCGGCGTCTTCGGTTTTGATCTCGTCGAAGTAGCCGAGCTGGTTCAGCCGCTGGACGCTGACGTCCCACAGCGCGGAATTGAAGATCTGGCCTTCCTCGACCATGATTTCGCGCCGGATGACTTTGTCGCGGGTCGTCGTGTTGCCGCTGAAGGTTATGCGATTGACGTAGAACTGGCGGTCCTCGTCAATGCTGATGTTCAGGTTTCGAACCTTCTTCGTTTCATCGTCATCAAACACGGGCACGGGCGTGAAGTTGATGTAGCCGCGGCTGCCGTAGAGTTTCTTCAGATTCTCAAAGCCTTTGCGCAGCGCGCTGTCGTTGTACACCTGGCCCGGTACCTGGCCCAGTACGGCTTTGATCACATTTTCGTTGAACTCCTTGGAGCCTGTTACCTTGATGTCTCCGACCTTGTATTGATCGTTTTCCTCGATTTTGATCGTTATGTAGAACCGATCGATAGTCTTCTTCCAGAACGGGAGGGGAATGCCCCACGGAAACGGCGGCCGTATGAAGGGCAGCGTGCGGAAAACAGTCTTCTTCCTCGTTTCAATGACAGGGTCAAGGACGTTCGCGCGAACATATCCGTTATCGGCATAGAGAATGCGGATGCGGGTCAGGTCATCGGCGAGTTTCAGGTCGTAATAGGTGTCCTTGCTCGTGAAGGCGGTAAGAGGACCCGCTTCCTTAATTAATCTCATCGCCTTCTTGACCTGGCGATCGGAGAAAACCTTGTTGCCTTCGATATTGATCTTCTCGATTCGGACCTTTGGGCCTTCGTCGACTTTGAAGGTCAGAGCGATGGAATTTGGGGGAATGCTTTCGGTTGTGGCCTCGACAGTGGCATCCTGATGCCCCTTCTCGGCGAGCATCGACTTGATGATGGTCTCGGCCTTCTTGATCTTGGTGGGGTCATAAACCGATTCCTGGCTGATGCTGACCTTTTTTTCCTTCAGCTTATCCAGGACTTCCGAGTTTGTGACCGACTTTAGTCCGTCATATTTGACGCTTCGAATCGTGGGCTTTTCCTTGACCACGAATGTGACGATCTGGCCGGTCTTCCCGGGTTCCGCATCGACACGGACGTCATCGAAGTAACCCTGTGCCATCAATGTCTTGACGTCACGGGCGATGACGACGGGATTCAACCGATCGTTCGTCTTGGTCTGGAGGTTGTACTTGATTGTGTCCGATGGAATGCGACGATTTCCGCTGATCCTGACGTCTTCAACGCGATTCGGATCCGGGGTCTGCAGCGTCTGTGGCCCGACACCTACAAGGAGGGCCAGCAACACTGATAGAACCATAGTTCACTCCTCCCAAGTCCGGAAATTCTACTACAAATGGAGGAAGTTAGACTCGATTTGGGAGACTTTGGTTACCTGACAGAAGGAAAAAACGAAGCCACAAAAAGCACAAAAGGCACATAGGTTTTTGTGCCTTTTGTGCCTTTTGTGGCTTCGTTCTTCTACATGCTCAGCGGAACGCCGACCTCTTCGCGGTCTCGATCAAAGGGGCGATACCAGAGCTGCCCGCCGTCCATATAAACCTCGACTTTGGACAATTCCTTGAGATTCCCCTGAATCAGAGCCTCGGACAACGGATCCTCGATGTACCGCTGGATCGCGCGGCGGAGCGGCCGGGCGCCGTAGTTCTTGTCACGGCAGGCCTTATCCAGGATCCACTGTTTCGCGTCGGCGGTGATAGAGACCTCGAGCCTCTTGTGAGCGAGGTTCTCGTTGAGCTGGCTGATCATCATATCGACGATCCGTCCCAGGTCCGCATTCGTCAGCGAGTTGAAGATGATGATCTCATCCAGCCGGTTGATGAATTCCGGATTGAAGAGCCGCTTCACTTCCTGCATGACGGCTTCTTCCATCTTCTGGGCCGTCGTCTCTTCGCTCGGACCCTGGAAGCCCAGGCTGGTGTGCTTGCTCAGGAACCGTGCGCCGATGTTCGACGTCATGATGATGATCGTGTTCTTGAAATCGATGGTGTTGCCGAGGCCGTCCGTCAGATGGCCGTCTTCAAACACCTGGAGCAGAATGTTGTAAACGTCCGGGTGCGCTTTCTCGATTTCATCGAGCAGGATGACCGAGTACGGGTTGCGCTTCACGCGTTCCGTGAGCTGGCCGCCTTCCTCGTATCCCACGTAGCCCGGAGGGGATCCGATCAGCTTCGAGACCGAGTGCTTTTCCATGAACTCGGACATATCGAATCGGATCAAAGACTTTTCGCTGCCGAAGAGGAACGCCGCAAGCGATCGCGCCATTTCCGTCTTGCCGACGCCGGTCGGTCCGAGGAACAGGAAGGAACCCGCCGGACGATTGGGCGACTTCAGGCCCGCGCGCGAGCGCCGGATGGCCCGAGCCAGCGCGTTGATCGCCTGTTCCTGGCTGACGATGCGCCGATGCAGCTCTTCCTCGATGCGAGACAGCCGCTGCATTTCTTCTTCTTTGATCGAGTTCACCGGCACGCCCGTCCACCGCGATACCACGTCTTCGATATCCGCCTTGGTGACGACGCCCATGCTGGCCGTCTCGCTGATATTGAACTTCTCGCGAACGTTGCGCAGGTTCTCGCGCTCGAGCTGCTCCTGATTCTTGTAGTGCTCGGCCTTCTCGAAATCCTTGCTGGAAATCGCGCTCTCCATCCGGGCGACGATGAATTTGATTCGCCGCTGGATGTCCGTCATTTCCGACGGCAGCGTGGCCTGGCGCAGTTTTACCCGCGCGCCCGCCTCGTCGAGAAGATCGATGGCCTTATCCGGCAGGAAGCGGTCTGGAATATACCGATTGGAGAGATACACAGCGGACTCGATCGCCTCATCCGTGTAATTCACCATGTGAAATTTTTCATAGCGGGACTTCACACCCTGCAGGATCCGCACGGCTTCGTTCTCGCTCGGGGCTCCGACTTTCACAGCCTGGAAGCGGCGCTCCAGTGACCGGTCCTTCTCGATCGATTTGCGATATTCCGCGGGTGTCGTGGCGCCAATACACTGGATTTCGCCACGGGACAGGGCGGGTTTCAAAATGTTGGCGGCATCGAGAGAACCCTCGGCCGATCCCGCGCCGACCAGCGTGTGCAGCTCATCGATGAACACTACGGTATTCGGATTATCGACAAGCTCCTTCATGATGGTCTTCAGGCGCTCTTCAAACTGCCCGCGATACTTGGTTCCGGCAACAATCAGCGAAAGATCGAGCACCAGGATGCGCTTGTCAGCGAGGAACGAAGGAACTTCGCCGTCCACGATCCGCTGCGCAAGACCCTCGACGATTGCGGTCTTCCCGACGCCGGGATCTCCAATCAGAACAGGGTTGTTTTTGGTCCGCCGGCACAGGATCTGAATCACCCGGTCAATTTCCTGATCGCGGCCCACAAGCGGGTCCAGAACCCCGTCCATCGCGGCCTGCGTGAGGTCACGGGAGAACTCGCTGAGCAGCGGTGTCTCCTTGGGCTTGATGAGCGTCTGACGGTCGACTACAGATCGGGCAAGCTCTTCACGAATTGCATTAAGTCGAAGCCCGCGTTCGTGAAGAATCTCCGCGGCGACGCATTTCTCCTCGCGAAGAATGCCGAGCAGCAGGTGCTCGGTGCCGATATGGCGGTGATTCAAACGCTCTGCTTCTTCAGCCGCATAGGCTAGGATCCGTTTGCATTCGTTCGAAAGAGGCAGGTCGATCGAAGTGGAGACCTTTTCGCGAATGGTGGTTCGCCCTTCGATTTCCTTGCGGATGCTCTCGATCGACGAATGATTTCTCAGGAAGCGGTTCGTCAGGTTCTTGTCTTCCCGGATCAAGCCCAGAAGCAGGTGCTCTGTCTCGATGGTGGTGCTTCCGAACTGGCTGGCCTCGTAGCGAGCGAAGAAGATCACCCTCCGTGCTCTCTCAGTGTATCTTTCGAACATAATTTTTGATTCTCTCAAGTACCGCAAAACCGTGCGCGTCCTGGGCTTGGAACTCCGGTTCCACGACCACTCTTACACACTCAGCACCCACACTTTACGGCTGATCTTGATTTTAAACGAAGCGCGTAACTCTAACAATAACTTTATCCGAAAACGTCCGGTTGTGCTCGGGGTTATCAGCCGCCAATGACGCGAATTACACTAAATGGGCGCGTCAAGAATTCCTTTGGTGCGCCCATTTGGTGTAATTCGCGTCATTGGCGTCGAAAAACTCCTGCATCCAGCTCCCAGACTTCATCACATTGGACGGCTATTCGTTCGTTATGGGTCACGATGACCGAAGTCAAGTCCCTTTCAGCGTGAAGTTCACGGATCATCTTGAAAATCGTCTCGCCGGTTCGGTGGTCCAGGTTCCCGGTCGGCTCGTCGGCCAAAAGCACTTGCGGCTGCCCGACGAGGGCCCGGGCTATGGCAACCCGCTGCTGTTCGCCGCCGGAAAGCTCACCAATTTTATGCTCCAGCCGGTGCGAAAGTCCCACCCGGTCGAGCATTCGGCGTGCAGCCGACTCTATATCGGCCCCCTTGTCGCCCCGGATCAGCTTCGGCATCATTGTATTTTCAACAGCCGTAAATTCAGGCAGAAGGTGATGGAACTGAAAGACAAAACCGATGTGCTGGTTCCGAAATCGGGCCAATTCCTGTGGCCCCCAGTCAAAGATATTCTGGTTTTTAAAGAGCACCTCCCCTCGCGTCGGCATGTCCAGACCGCCGAGCAGGTGGAGTAAGGTGCTTTTTCCAGCACCCGAAGGACCAATTACTGCAACCAGACCCCCCTTCCTGATTTCGAGGGTCAAGTTGTCGAAAACCGTGACTTCAGAGCCTGGCGTCTTGTAGATCTTGGTGAGGTTTCTAGCTTCAATCATCGGTATGTGAACGCGGGCTAAAGCCCGCGACTACAGGCTTTGGCGAAGTATGATCCCTGATGTAGTCGCGGGCTTTAGCCCGCGTTCTTCATTCGTAGCGCAAGGCCTCCACTGGTTGAAGTTTCGAAGCGGCGGCCGACGGGTAGAGGGTGGCGAAAAAGCTGATCAAAATCGCCACAGCGGCAACAATTGCCGTGTCGAGCGGCTGCGCCTTGAAGGGAACGTAAGCGATCGTGTAGACGTCCGGCGCCAGGCTGATAAGGTGATATTTGTCCGCGAAGTAGCATGCAACCTGGCCGATGATAATTCCGAACGCCGTCCCGATCACGCCGATGACAACGCCCTGAAGAATGAAGATGCGGCGGATATTGTCCTTGGTCGCGCCCATCGACATGAGGATCGCGATGTCGCGCGTCTTCTCCAGCACCATCATGATCAACGTCGCCACAATATTCAGCGCGGCAACCAGCACGATGAGGCCGATCGTGATGAACATGACCAGGCGCTCGAGCTGCAGCGCCTGAAAGATGGCATGGTTCTGCGTCATCCAATCCGTGAAATCCAGATCACGGCCGACGCGATCGACGATCTGCTTACCGATCACTTTGGCCTGATCAAGATCCTTGATTTTCACCTCGATGGCGGAGGCAATATCCCCGAGTCCGAACAGGCGTTGCGCGGCGTTGATCGGCACGTAGACCCAGGAATTGTCGTAATCATACAGGCCGGATGAGAAGATGCCGACCACCTCGAATGTCCGCATTCGGGGAACAGTGCCGAGCGGCGTCAACCGCCCCTCTGCGCTCAGGACTTTCACCCGGTCGCCTTTGAAGGTGCCGATCGAATGCGCCAGCTCTTTCCCGATAATGATGGAGTCGTCCTTGAAGTCGTTGATGCTCCCCTCCACCATGTTTGCGGACAGCGCGGACAGCTTGCTTTCCATCTCGGGCAGAATGCCCTTCAAGACGACACCTTTATTCTGCACTCCACTCGAAATGAGAACCGTCTGATACACTGCAGGCGCTGCGAACACCACACCGGGTACCTGCTCGACCTCTTTTACAACCTGCAGGTAGTCCGCAATCCCCCCTTGATCCCGCCGCAGAAGATTTACATCCGCCTGCGCGCCCAGGAGCTTTTTCCGGAGATCTTCGGTGAAACCGGCATTGATTGCGAGAGCAATGATCAGCGCCGCCACGCCCGCCGCCACACCGACAATCGATATGACGGTAATCAAGGATATGACGGCCTGCTTACGTTTGGCCTTGAGGTATCGGAGAGCCACAAGTAGTTCGAATTTCATAGAATGATTCCAGCCGCGGCTACAATTCTGGTCTCAGATGCGGGAACAAGATGACATCCCGTATCGAGGTCGAGTTCGTCAACAACATCGTCAGTCGATCCACGCCGATGCCTTCGCCCGCAGTGGGCGGCATGGCGTAGCTGAGGGCGCGGATATAGTCCTCGTCCATCTGGTGAGCTTCTTCGTCGCCCCGCTCCCGAGCCTGCAACTGCGACAGGAAACGTTCGCGTTGATCGACCGGATCGTTCAACTCCGAGTAACCGTTAGCGATTTCCATTGCACCGATGTACAACTCAAAACGCTCCACAAGACTTGGATCGCCCGCCTTCGCTTTCGATAGCGGGGACAGCTCGACTGGATAGTCGTAGATGAACGTAGGCTGGACAAGGTGCGCTTCGGCAACGGTTTCAAACAGCAGTCCGATGAGAGTTCCCAGCGGCATCCTCGAATCGATATCGGCATGCAATTGCTTCAGCAGACGCTCGACCGCCGGCCGATCCTTCAATGTCTCTTCGGTGATCTTCTCCGGGCTGAACTTCAGGATCGCTTCTTTCATGGTCAGCCGCGTCCACTTGCCGAAATCGATCGGCTGGTCGTCGTAGGTAATCACGCGCGAGCCGCATACTTTCTCCGCGATTTCCGTCAGCATCTTTTCCGTCAGATCCATCAGATCGGTGTAATTGCTGTAAGCCTGATAGAACTCGAGCATCGTGAACTCGGGATTGTGCCTCGTCGAAATGCCTTCGTTCCTGAAGATCCGGTTCATGTCGTACACGCGATTCAGCCCGCCCACGATCAGCCGCTTCAGGTACAACTCGGGCGCGATGCGGAGGTACAGCGGCATGTCGAGGGCGTTGTGGTGCGTCTTGAAAGGCTTCGCCAGCGCCCCGCCGAAAATGGGATGGAGCATTGGCGTTTCGACTTCGAGATATCCCCTTTCGTCCAAAAACGACCGCAGTTCTCGAATGATCACGCTACGCTTGATGAAAACCGAACGCACTTCCGGATTCACAACCAGGTCCACGTAGCGGCGCCGATAGCGAATCTCGACATCCGTCAGGCCATGCCACTTCTCGGGCAGCGGCAGGAAACACTTGGCGAGGAAGGTGATTTCGTTCGAATAGATCGTCAGCTCGCCGGTGCGGGTCCGGAACATCGTGCCTTCCACACCGATGAAATCGCCGATGTCGAGCAGGTGATAAAGCTGAAAGTCGCGTTCCGGGAGCTGATCCTTCTTCGCGTACACCTGGACCTGGTCCTGGCCGTCGGAAAGCGCCATGAATCCGGCTTTACCGAAAGGGCGGTTCGCCAGAATTCGGCCGGCAACGCGAACCTTGTGTTTTCCGTGTTCGAGCTGTTCCGCAGTCTTCTCCGCAAAGTCCCTCACGACCTGGCCGATCGTATGGGTGTATCGGTAAGTATTCGGGTACGGGTCATAGCCGAGTTCCCGGATCTGCTTCAGCTTCTGAACGCGAATCTGTTCGAGTTGTTCCATGTTTTAATTAGCCGCGGCTACTCTCTTCCAGTTCCTTCTTAATACTATCCAAGATCCCATTTATAAACTGCGGAGACTCCTGAGAGCTGAAGCGCCGGGCAATTTCGATGGCTTCGTTGATGACCACGGTTTTCGGAGTCTCCTTATCGTAAAGGAACTCCTGAGTGGCCATTCTGAGAATATTGCGATCAACGATCGCCATCCGATCCAGCCGCCAGTGTTCGGCGTGACGCTGGATCAGGACGTCGATTTCCTCAACATGCTCAACCGTACGAGTTGCGAGAAGGCGGGCGAAATCCACTACGGCCGGCGGTTCATCGTGGTTCTCGAAAAATGCCGGGGCGATCTGCTCGATCGTGTCGCGGGTGATGTCCCATTGGAACAGCATCTGCAACGCATACTCTCTGGCTTTTCGTCGAGGTCCCATCTTTTTAATGTCGGGCCCACCGGCCGGCTACTCGCGGAATTTGCTTGATGGCCGGCCGGTCCCCCCACATCCTTTTCAGCTTCTACTTCAGATCTGCCGGAGCACATTGATCATCTCGAGAGCGGTCGCCGCCGCTTCAAACCCCTTGTTGCCGGAATCGCCGGAGCGCTCCATGGCCTGTTCGACCTTGTCCACCGTAAGCACTCCAAAGCCGATGGGGATGCCGGTTTCCAGCGCCACCTGTTCCAACCCGTTGGTTGCCGCGTTCGATATGTATTCGAAATGCGGCGTCTCGCCGCGCAGCACGCAACCCAGGGCGACGATCGCATCGTACTTCTTCGAGAGGGCCGCCCGCTTCGCCGCGAGCGGCAGCTCAAAGGCCCCCGGAACACGAATCACGGTATTCTCATGTTCCTTGAGTGCCCGTTTCGCGCCGGCGATCAGCCGATCCACAATGACGGAGTTGTACTCGCTGGCAACGATGGCGACTCGGCTCATCTTCCTTTAAAGTCCGGCGGCCGCTTCTCGAGAAATGAGCGGGTGCCTTCCTTCATGTCGTCGGTGGCACAGCACAAACCGAACAGACTGGCTTCAAGGAATTGCCCTTCATCGGTCGTCATTTCCATCCCGCGATTCACTGCCTCGATGCACAATCTTAACGCCACTGGAGCGTTGGCCATAATCTTCCTTGCGATAGACTCCACCGTGGACATCAGTTCCCCTTGCGGCACCACCTGATTGACGAGTCCGAGCCGCAGCGCTTCCGCCGCCGGCACCATGTCTCCCGTGAGCAGAATCTGCAACGCTCGTCCCTTTCCGACCAGTCGCGGCAAACGCTGGCTGCCGCCATATCCCGGAATAATGCCGAGCTTCACTTCCGGCTGGCCGAGGACGGCGTTCTCCGACGCGATCCGGAACGTGCAGGCCATTGCCAGCTCGCAGCCGCCGCCCAGCGCGTAGCCGTTGACTGCCGCGATGACAGGCTTCCCGAGCCGCTCGATCGAATCGAAGACGGCCTGACCTGCCAGTGCGAATTCCTTTCCGGCTACCGGCGTCTGCGTTGCAAGTTCGTTGATGTCCGCCCCGGCGACGAAAGCCTTGTCGCCTGCTCCCGTAAGAATGACAACGCGAACCTCGTCGTCGCTTTTTGCCTGCTCAAAAGCGCTCTTGAGCTCGCGGACCGTGTGCGCATTGAGCGCGTTCCTGACGGCTGGCCGGTTGACCGTGACATATGCGAGACCGTTCTTCTTTTCGTAGATAAGATTCTCAAACATTGTGCACTCCGGATCTTAGCCGCGGATGACGCGGATTTCGCGGATGGCGCATCAATAATCTTTGAAGCGCCATCCGCGAAATCCGCGTCATCCGCGGCTAGAACAATGCTCGCGGGTTTGCCGGATCGCTATAGTCGTAGAAGCCACGCCCCGTCTTCTTTCCATGATGTCCTGCCGCCACCAGCCGCTTCAACAGCGGCGGCGGTGCGAATCTCTTCTCGCGGAACTCTTCGAACATGATGTTGGCGATGTAGAGAGTCGTCTCCAGGCCGACGAAATCGAGCAAGGTAAATGGTCCCATCGGGTAACCGCATCCAAGCTTCATGCCCTTGTCGATGTCTTCGACACTTCCGGCGCCCTCCTCAAGCGCGCGAATGGCATCGAGCAGATACGGCACGAGCAATCGATTCACTATGAATCCGGATCGATCGGTAGTGCGAATGGGAACCTTGCCGAGACTCACTGCAAACTTCATCGCTTCGTCCATGACGGCCGGTGCCGTCATGACCGTGGCCACCACTTCCACCAGCTTCATCAAGGGCACCGGATTGAAGAAATGCATGCCGATAAAACGGTCGGCGCGTCTGGTTGCCGTGATCATTTCCGTGATCACGAGTGAAGACGTATTGCTCGCGAAGATCGCGCCGGGCTTGACGATTTTGTCGATCGCTGCGAACGTCTCACGCTTGACCGGGAGATTCTCTGTAATCGCTTCAATGACGATGTCGCAATCGGCCAGATCCTCGAACTTCGTCGTGCCCTTCAGACGTTCCAGCGTTTCGGTTCGCTTTTCCGGCGTAATGGTTTGTTTCTCGGCGAACTTCGCGAGCGACTTGTCGATGCCGGTCATTCCCTTCTTGAGAAACTCCTCGGAGACTTCCTTCACGACGGTCGGGTATCCCGCCATCGCTGCCACCTGCGCGATTCCCGAACCCATCAATCCACAACCAAGAACGCCGACTTTGCTTATCGCCATCAGTCCTCCGAACTGTAGCGGCGGTCTATGACCGCCGACCCTGGGCGGTCATAGACCACCCTACAGTAATGCCTCTACGATGATTGCGATCCCCTGCCCGCCCCCAATGCAGGCGGCGGCCAGACCGTACCGCTTCTTCCTGCGTCTGAGTTCGTACAAGACCGTCATGGTCAGCCGCGTCCCCGATGCGCCCAGCGGATGGCCGAGAGCGATCGCGCCGCCATTCACGTTGACTCGATTTCGATCCAGTTCGAGCGCCTTCTCGACAGCGAGATACTGCGCCGCGAAGGCCTCGTTGATCTCGATGAGATCGATGTTACCGAGTTTCAGATTCGCCTTCTCCAGAGCGATCTTCGCTGCCGGCACCGGCCCGATTCCCATGATCTCGGGCTGGACGCCCGCGATTCCCCAGCTCACGATGCGGCCGAGCGGCGGCGTTTTCGCTCGATCGGGCGTTGTGACGACGACAGCGGCGCCGCCATCGACGATTCCGCTTGCGTTGCCGGCAGTGACAAATCCGTCCTTCGCAAATGCCGGCTTCAGCTTCGCCAGAATTTCCATCGTCGTATTCGGGCGCATGTGGTCATCACGCTCGAATTTCTCAACCGGCGTGATCTCTTCGTTGAAGCGTCCGGCTTCCCACGCGGCAGCCGCAAGCTTCTGACTTCGAAGCGCAAACTCATCCTGATTTTCGCGGGTGATGCCGTACTTCCTCGCGAGATTTTCGGCGGTCGCGGCCATGTAACAGCCGCAATAGGTATCGAGCAGCGCGACCATCAGCGAATCTTCCAGTTTACCCTGACCCAGCTTCAAACCCCACCGCGCGCCTCGAATCACGTGCGGCGCCTGGCTCATGGATTCCATGCCGCCGGCGAGAACCACGCCCGCTTCACCCAACTGGATCAACTGGGCTGCGGAGATAATCGACTGAATGCCCGATCCACAGAGCCGGTTGACGGTAAGCGCCGGAACTTCGACGGGAAGACCGGCCTTCAGCGCCACGTGCCTCGCCCCATAAAGCGCGTCGCCGCTTGTCTGCAAGGCATTGCCGAAGATGGCATGGTCGAATTCCTTCGGCGCGAATCCGGATTGCTCGATGGCGGCCCGGGAAGCCGACGCACCGAGTTCCAGCGCGCTGAGGTCGCGCAGGGCGCCGCCATACTCACCCATCGGCGTACGTTTTCCAGCAACAATGACAATTTCTTTCATGTTCAAATTATAAGTTAGACTTATTTGTTCTTACCTGAAAGGAGTGTCTCGATGAAAAGACTCTTGATTTTCGCGTTGGTACTGGCCATCGTCCCCGCTGCGTTCGGACAGACCGCAAGTAATTCCGCCCTCAAGAATCCGGCGGGACTCAAGGAAACAGCGCCTGCGATGTTCAATGTGAAGTTCGACACCAGCGCGGGTGTTTTCGTTGTTGAAGTCCATCGCGATTGGGCGCCAATCGGCGCGGATCGTTTCTACAATCTCGTAAAGAACGGGTACTACGACAATGACCGATTCTTCCGTGTGGTTCCCGGTTTCATGGTCCAATTCGGAATCAACGGCGACCCGGACGTTCAACGCAACTGGCAGAACGCCCGCATTCCCGACGATCCCGTCAAGCAGGGCAACACACGTGGTTTCGTCACATTCGCGAAGTGTGGAGCGCCGGACTGTCGAAGTACGCAACTGTTCGTCAATTTTGGAGACAACTCCGGGCTGAACCGGCAGGGCTTCGCGGCGTTCGGCAAGGTCACATCCGGCATGGACGTGGTGGACAAGATCAACGCCCAGTATCGCGAAATGCCCGACCAGGGCCGCATTCAAGCGGAAGGCAACGCGTACCTGACGAAAGAATTTCCCAAACTCGACTACATCAAGAAAGCAACCATAGAGAAATAGATGAAACCCGGAACTTACGCGCACTTTGACACGTCGATGGGAAAATTCACCATCGAATTATTCGAGAGCCAGGCTCCGAACACGGTTGGAAACTTCGTCGGACTTGCGGAAGGCACGAAGGAGTGGAAAGACCCGCACACCGGACAGGCGATGAAAGATAAGCCTTTTTACGACGGCGTGATCTTCCACCGCGTGATCGATGGATTCATGATCCAGGGAGGCGATCCGACCGGCACCGGCATGGGAGGTCCCGGCTATCGCTTCGCCGACGAGATCATTCCCAGCCTCAAGCACAACAAAGAAGGCATGCTTTCGATGGCCAATGCCGGCCCGAATACCAACGGCAGCCAGTTTTTCATCACGCTGGCCGCGACGCCTCACCTTGACGGGCGTCACGCGGTGTTCGGACAGGTTGTGGAAGGAATCGATGTCGTCCGGCAGATCGGAAAAACGAAAACTTCAAAGCCCGGCGACCGCCCCGTGCCGGACGTCGTGATGAAGAAAGTCACGATTGAGAGGGTTAAGGAATAGCGTTGAGAAGAATGAATCAGCCGCGGATTTCACGGATTACGCGGATGGCGCGCATCAACGGTTTTATTTGCGCACCATCCGCGTAATCCGTGAAATCCGCGGCTGATTCATTCTTCTCACGAAATCCCGAGCATCGTACCCGGAGGGAATAACTTCAACCTCCAATTCCCGCTCGACGTCCTTGATCGTCAAGTCATCCAGGAAGAGATAGTCATCCCCAACCATCGACTCCGACGGCAACACGACGAAATCTCCATAGACGTCGCCTTTGAGCGCGGCGATGAAGTCGCTGCCAGTGAGCAGGCCCGCCACTCCGATGCCGGATCCCCAGAACCTGCTTTCCACAGCCACCGTCTTCAGGTCCATATCGAGGCGATCCACGCATTCTTTTAAGTAAGGATGGAAGATCTTTCCCGTACACACGGTTCCGCGAGCCCGGCCCCTGGGTTTCGCACGTAGCGCGGCGGCGAACTGTGTCAGGAAAGTTCGGACCATTCCGACGCCATTCTCGATCTGCGGAAAGTCCGAATAGTGACTCGTCGGTGGAATCCGGGCGCCCGCCATGATGTAGATCTCGTCGCCCAGCCAGGCGAATGGCGTCCCGATCCTGCGCTTGAGCTTCCGTTGAATCGGCGTGACGTGAGCGATCAATTCCCGCGCATACTCCGGGCTGAAGGGCCGCAGGACCGGCAGATTCTTCCGATGATCGGTAAGCCCCACCGGCACGATCGCAAGCGACGCGGCGTGCGGACGAAACCGCAAGAGATCGTCGATTGTCCGCTCGAGATGCGCGCCATCGTTGAGATCCGGGCACAACACCACCTGGCAGTGCAGTTGAATTCCGGCGCTCGTGAGCCGCTCGATCTTCTCCATCAGGCCGTCGTATTCGGCATTGCCGAGCAGCGCCGCCCGCAGCTCCGGTTCCGTGGAGTGAACGGAGATATACAGCGGCGACAGTCTCTGCTCGATGATCCGCTGCATCTCGTCTTCGTGAACGTTCGTCAACGTCAGGTAATTCCCGAAGAGGAACGACAGACGATAGTCCTCATCCTTGATATGAAGCGACCGACGGACATGCTTCGGATTCTGGTGCACAAAACAAAAGACGCACTGGTTCTTGCACACCATCGGTTCGATGGGCTCGAACTCCAGTCCGAACGACTCCCACTCGCGGCGGACAAATGTGAGTTTCCGGTCCTGTGTCTGGATCGTGGTCCGGCGTCCGATGGTTGCAGCGTTGAATTGAAAGTCGACGGCGTCGAGCAGCGGCTTCCCGTTCAGTTCGCGGATCTCGTCTCCGGCTTTCAGGCCGATGCGGTCGGCGAGCGAACCGGTTTCCACAGACAGGACGCGCAGCTTTTGTGCCTCGCCGCTGCGGTTGGCGGGTGCCTCGCGATATTCATGCACGGCTTTCTTGACGTAGGCCGAGGCAGAAAACTGCCTTTTGTCAGTCATGCGATTGCCAGTGACGCAGGCCGCGAACGAGATAGTGCAAACCGGAGAAGGCGGTCATCAAGCCCGTCATATAAAAAAGGACGTTCAACTGCGGAACCGCCACGTGTTGCCAGTTCGAATACAACACTCCCAGAACTGTAAAGACCTGCAGCGCAGTGCTGGCTTTTCCGTAGGGCGACGGGGTAAACACGCGCCATCCGACCATCAGCACAACGATCAGCGACACGAGCAGGATGAACACGTCTCTGAAGACGACAACGATCAGCAGCCATCGGGGAATCGTGTTGTGAAATTCCATCTGCGGCAGCGAGAGAATCAAAATCGACGATGTCATCAGCAGCTTGTCGGCCAGGGGATCAAGAACAGCGCCGATCGACGTCTTCTGGCCGAAGCGCCGCGCGATGACGCCATCGAGCACATCGGTAATTCCCGCTGCGACGAATGTGCTCAAGGCCCATCCGATCTCGCCATAAGCGAGCAGAATGATGAACACAGGCACGAACACGATCCGGAGGATCGTGAGCTGGTTCGCGGTCGTTAGTACGGCAGACCGATATTGTTCGACTCGTGTAGACATGTTGACGTAATTGGCGGTTATGTTCCTATTCTGCCTTTATCGGGATCTTCACGTCGAGGATCTGTCGCGAACAATACCCGTCGGCCTTCGAGCAGAAGAAATAAGTGAGCTTGCCTGAGATTTCGTAATTACCGGCTTTTTCTGCGGCGACGGGGACCTTAATGGTCGGCAGGTCGACGTAGTATTCGTCCTTGGACTTCGGATCATTCTTGGGCGTCTCGAAATCGGTCTTCCGGAGAGTCATGCCCGGCACGGCCTTCAGCTTCAACGTGATCGGCGGATCGAGATTAATCGCATAACCCTTCAAGAGACCGAATGATACCGTCACTTCGCCGCCCTGGCCCGCCTTCACCGGCAGGGTGATCTTGTAATCCGGCTGGAGGATCTGAGGTAAGCTACCTGCCGGGCCGCTTAACTGAGTCATGAGTAACGTCACTCCGAGAGCCAGTTTCAACATAAAATCTCCATAGGGAAGACAATGTGCTGGGGAATTTTAGCATGAAAGTACTGAACGTCGTGGGGGCGCGCCCCAACTTCATGAAGATTGCGCCGATTGTGGAAGAGATGAAGAAGGCGCCGGATCTCGAAGGTATTCTGGTACATACGGGCCAGCACTATGACGAGGGGATGTCGGACGTTTTCTTCCGGGACCTGGGCATCCCGGTTCCCGGTGTGCACCTTGGCGTCGGGTCCGGCACGCACGCCGAGCAGACTGCCCGCATCATGGTGGAGTTCGAAAAGGTCTGTGTCCAACAGAAACCCGGCCTGGTGGTCGTCGTCGGCGACGTGAACTCGACAATGGCGTGCTCGATCGTGGCGGCAAAGCTTCGTATTCCCGTGGCGCACGTCGAAGCCGGGCTGCGAAGTTTCGATCGAACGATGCCCGAAGAAATCAACCGGCTGGTGACGGATGCCCTCGCCGACCTTCTTTTCACCACCAGCGCCGACGCCGACGAGAATCTCAAGCACGAAGGCGTGGACGCGAAGAAGATCCACTTCGTCGGCAATGTCATGATCGACACTTTGCTGAAACATCGGGCGAAGGCCGAGGCGCTTCGCATGGACAAGCCGAAACAGTATGCGCTCGTCACGCTTCATCGGCCCTCAAACGTGGATGATCCCAATGTGTTGAGGCCGATTCTGGAAGCTCTCGAGGAAATTTCAAGATCCATTCCCGTGATCTTTCCGATCCATCCCAGAACCGCGAAGCGCGTCAGTGAATTCGGCCTTTCGCTGAACGGCATCCGCACGATTGATCCGCTGGGCTACCTGGAATTTCTGAACCTGGAGTCCACAGCCACGATCGTGCTCAGCGACTCCGGCGGCCTGCAGGAAGAGACCACGATCCTGGGCGTCCCCTGCCTGACGCTGCGTCACAACACAGAGCGTCCGGTAACGATTACTCATGGCACGAACATCATGGTCGGACCCGACAAGACGCGCATTCTCGACGCCTTCCGCCGGGTCATGTCCGGGGAGTGGAAACCCGGCGGACCGCCGGAACTCTGGGACGGCCACGCCGCCGAGCGCATTCTTCGCGTTATTCGCGACATCAGCGGACGTTAATTCGGCGGACTTCTTCCAGCCTTCTTTCATCCTAAACAACTTAACTGCGGTCAATCGCGTGCTTTTACCGGGCCGGCCGTAATTCCCGGCCGCTTCCGGCGGGCAGAAGCTTCGAGGGAGGGTAACTTGGGCCGGCTCCTTCGAAAAGGCCGTCGGAAGCTGAATTTCGATTTCCCGGCGGCTAGGGGGCGCGCCTGTGTATGCGAGTCGCGAAGGGCCGCAGGTCGCGGGCCGCCGGGAGAATTTTTCAACCGGCTCGAAATGAGCGGCTGCGAATGCAAGCCCGACGCGAAGCGTGAGCGCGATAGCGCGAAACATCAAGCAAGGGCGCAGCCATCAATGAAAGGAGAACCATGCTACGTCGACGTATTGCTGGAATCGTTGTGATCACAATGGTGTGGGTGGGAGCGGCTGTCGCTCAAGTCAAGGAAATGCCGAAGACGCCGCCCACGCCTCTCAATGCCAAAACGGTAGACATCAACAGTGCGGCTGAGATGGACATTGCCGCGATAGGAATCGAAAGGCCGATTGCGAAGAAGATCGTCGAGGGCCGTCCGTACCGGAACAAACGCGACCTCGTCACGCGTCAGCTGTTGACGAAGGAGCAGTACGACAAGGTCAAGGGCCTCATCGTCGCGAAGCAGCCGCCGAAGAAATAGCCGCTATGTTCGCGCGAATGGTGATCGGTGAAGCTCTCGATGACGACCAGGTACGGGAGTTCGCGCGGATCTATACGTCCGAGGTCCTGCCGGAATTGAAGAGTGAGCCGGGATTCTCCTCGGCGCAACTCATGATCGAAGAGGGAGGCACGATGGCGGTGTCACTGACCGTCTGGAAGACGCGGGACGATTGCCTGCGGTACCACTCGAGTCGCTCATATCGACAGTTCGTTGCCAGGACACAACACTTGCTCGTGGGTGATTTCGTGGTGAAGCTGTTCAAAGGTGTTTAGCCGCGGATTGCGCGGATTACGCGGAGGGCGCATCAAAAGACCATTGATTGCGCCCGCCGCGTAATCCGCGCAATCCGCGGCTACTATTTCTTGCGGAATTGTCTGAAATCGAGATTGCAGTGATGCCGTCGAAGAAAGTCCATGAAGCGCTTGTAGTCGGAGTCCGGAATTCGGAACAGCGGCAGAAGCTTCCGGTAATTCCCGCGCGTCAGCTGGAGGCCCCGCCGAATCACGTGCTCGACCTGGTTGCGGGTGATCCGCCTTTCCGAATAGGGTCTCGCCACCGACTCCCAGAAATCTCCAACGATCACTTCCTCCATCGCCCAGCCGTCCGGTGTTTCGGTAGGCAGAACGATCTCATCCGGATGAATCAGGTCGCCCGACGCAGTGTAAACTGCGGTCTCAACGATATTCTCGAGTTCTCTCACGTTCCCCGGAAACCTGTACCCGAGAAGTTTCGCCACGGCGTCGTTGCTGATGCTTTTCCGGCCGCGGAGCATGTAGTTCACAAGAAGCGGCACATCTTCCAGGCGATGGCGCAGGGGTGGAACCCGAACTGGAAACACGTTCAAGCGATAGTAAAGGTCCTCTCTGAAGTCACCCTTCCGGACGAGAAACGGGAGTTCACAGTTGGTTGCCGCGATCACCCGCATATCGATCTTGCGGTAAACCACATCGCCCAATCGCCGGAGCTGTTTGTCCTGAAGCACTCGAAGTAGCTTGGCTTGAAAACGCCGCGAAGTATTCGCGATTTCGTCGAGGAACAACGTGCCTCCGTTAGCCTCTTCGAATAGACCCGGCTTGTCCGCCACCGCCGTGGTAAATGCGCCCCGGCGATGCCCGAACAATTCGCTCTCGATCAACTCATCGGGGAGCGCACCGCAATCCACGGCCACGAACCTTGCATCGCTTCTGTCGCTGTACTCGTGGATCGCTCTTGCGACCAGTTCTTTTCCGGTCCCCGTCTCGCCGGTCACGAGCACCGATCCGGATACTCGTGCTGCCGATTTCACTGTTTCCCGCAATCGCTGCATCACTTCGCTTTTGCCTATCATGTTTTGTATAGCCGTGAATTCGGGAGAACGGTCACATGGAAATAAATCCTTCCGATATTCGTGCCATGGTTCACATCGCAACGAAGCGAACCGGCACGCCCGTCCACGATGAGGATCTGGAGCAGGAGATCGCGCTGCGCGCCGTCGAGGCGTTTCGCCGCATCGACCGGGTGACGCATCCGCGCGCCCTGCTCATGAAGATCGTCCACGACACGGTCCAGGAGCACTGGCGTCACCGGCGCTCGTCTGAAGACCTGGACTCCGTCGCCGAGCGATTCATTTCCCAGGCCCCCACCTTCGAATACGACCTCGATTTGCGGCGCCGTATCGATCTCCTCCGCCACGGACTCGACCTGCTCCCCGACTCGAAGCGCACTCTCCTCGAGCTCTTCTATACTCACGACTACTCGACCTCACAGATCGCCAGCATCCAGGGCAAATCCGTTTCAGCCGTCAAAATGGAACTTCTGCGCTCGCGACAGTCTCTGGCGCGAATAGTCCGTTCGCTCGCGAACAAAAAATCGCGCTAATCACTACAATCCCGACCGATCGTCCGCGGCGGCCTTTATTTTTCATCGCGTGGGATTGGAACGTCACGTGGTTATGCCAAACCGATCCCGGCCCAAATTTCAAACGGGAGAAACGAAGATGAAAGCGATGAAAGCATTGACAAGCGCAGAGGCGATCGCCATCCCGGCGGGTGTGCAGGAACTGGATGGGCAATCGAGTCTGGTGACAACGGGAGGCGACTTCGAAGACACTGGCCTGGGCCTGGCCGCTGGTCTCGGCGTGGCCGCAGGGTTGTTGATTGCAACTCCGCTGGGCCTGGCGGCAGGGGGACTCGCCGCCGCAAGTGCACTGATCCTCTGGGCGTGTCTCTAACAGAAACACACGACGCGAGGAAAAGATGGAAACCGTGCGAACAGAACAGCTCTCGAAGTCTTTCAAGGGTATCTTTCGATTGGGTCCGTTGGACCTTCGCGTCGCACCGGGTGAAATCCTCGGGATCATGGGCCCTAACGGTGCCGGCAAAACCACGCTGCTCCGGCTGCTCTGGGGATTCATGCGGCCCGACAGCGGAAGCATCTCCGTCTTCGGAATGCAGCCGCATCTGGAGCAAGTGAAGGTTCGGCTCCGGGCCGGCTACCTGTCGGAGAATCCGCAGTTTTATCCCGCACTGACCGCCCGGCAATTCCTCCGGTTTGTCGGCAACTTCTATGAGGGGTGGGATGCCGCGCGAACGGACCGGTTGCTTGAAAAGTTCGGCGTCGAATCCGATTTGAAAATCGAAAAACTCTCAAGGGGAAATCGCATCAAGCTTGGACTGATTTCAGCCGCCGGCCACCGGCCGGCGCTCCTTATACTGGATGAACCCACATCGGGGCTGGACCCCCTGGTGCGGCTCGATATTCTCGCTTTCCTGAGAGATCTGGCGCGCGAAGAAACCGTTTCAATTCTGCTTTCCTCTCATATTTCCGACGATCTGGACCAGATCGCCGACAGCATTCTGATGTTAAATAAAGGACGGGTCGTGGAGTACGGCCGCGCGTTGTTCCTTCTCGATAAATACGGGCAGCTACGCCTGGAGACCATCTTTGTTCACGCGATTGGCCATCAACATCATTCGTAAGGATTGGCTCGAACACTGGAAGCTCATCGTCTTGTTGACCGCGGGATCTTTCGTTCCGCTGCTGGTGCCGTATACGTCGTTGGAATTCAAAGAGGGAATGCTGGCGGGAATTCTGGTAGCCGCCTCTTACGGCTATGCCTTCGAATGCTTCATGGCCGAGCGCCAGCGCGGAACCTTGCAGCTCTTGCTGAGCCTGCCGATGCGTTCGTTCGATCTCGTGATCGTGAAGTATGCCTCGATGTACTCGATGGTTCTGTTTACGGCCAACGTACCGGGATTGTTTATTGGAGACATACGGGCCGTTCTGCTGATGAACGCCTTCACCCTTCTTCTTTCCACTATTTGCATGGCGGCTACCGTGATCTCGGACAAGCCCTGGGCCCCCGCGATCCCACTCTGGATCGTTTGCGTCGGTACCATTCCCGCGGCTGCATTTCTGGAGAAGTCTCGTCCGTTCGGTTCTAACCTTTTGGGATTTCTCAGCTCCCATGTGATTTTTGCGGCCACCTTTGCCATCCTTCTGCCCTCGATGATTGCCGTCGCGTCCGCTCTCTGGTTCCACAGAAAGGCCACAACTTAATCCGCGTCATCCGTGAAATCCGCGGCTTTAACGCACGAGATAATCGGAGCCGCCATGGAGGTCCACAACGTCCTCGGGCCCGGTTTCCTCGAATCGATTTACAAACACGCCCTTCTTACTGAACTCGACCTCAGGGGTCTGCACACAAGGACAGAGGTTGAAATCCCTATCGCATACAAGAGTCATCCAATCGGCAAACACCGCCTCGACATCATCGTAGAAGACATCGTGGTTGTCGAACTCAAGGCTGTGAGCTGCATCAATGAATTTCACAAGGCACAAACTCTTTCGTATTTGAAGGCGACTAACATTGAGCTCGCGTTGATACTCAACTTCGGAACATCTTCACTAGTCTGGAAAAGACTGATTAAAAGCCGCGGATGACGCGGATTACACGGATTTCTTGAAGGCTAAGTTCTTCGTTTACGCATGGAGCAAGACGTGCATTATCCGGGCTCGTTATGCGTTACCCGATCGTGCAACAGCATGACGCGACAGATTGTGGGCCGGCAGTCCTGGCGATGGCTGCAGCACACCATGGAAGGCGCGTCTCAATCGCGAAACTAAGAGAACTGGCGGGAACCGACCGGCAGGGAACGAATCTGGCGGGACTGGCCACAGCGGCCGAGCAGGTTGGGTTTCAGGCGAAGGCGGTGCGCGCAACCCGGGAAGCGCTCGAGCAGATCCCTTTGCCGGCCATCGCACACTGGCGGGAAGACAACCGCAACCATTTTGTCATCATCTACAAGATATCCCCGAAACAACTGATCATCGGAGATCCCGCCAGGGGTCTCCGAAAGCTCGCCCCGGACGATTTTCACAGGAACTGGACCGGCATCCTCGTTCTTCTGTCGCCTGCGGCTCGCTTGCGTGACGTCATTCAATCGAAATCTTCCTTTTCTCGATTGTGTTCGCTGGTTCTTCCTCACCGACGCCTCTTCCTGGATGCTTTGATTGCGGCAGTCCTGCTGACAGTCCTCGGTCTCACATCCTCGTTTTTCATCCAGGCGCTTGTGGATTTTGTTTTCATCCTCGGGCGTAAACCCGCCTTGAACTGGCTTGGCCTGGGAATGCTGCTCGTAACGCTGGCGCGAGTCGGTTTCCTGGGACTGAGATCCTATCTGCTTACCCACCTTAGCCAGAGGATTGATGCGGAGACGGTGCTTGGCTATCACCGTCATCTGCTGGGACTGCCGCTCACTTTCTTCAGCTCACGGCGCACGGGCGAAATCCTTTCGAGACTGAACGACGCAATCAAAATCCGCATTGCGGTCAGCGCTACCACATTGTCCGTCATCGTCGATACGCTGCTCGTTGTGACTACCGGGGCCATCATGGCCTGGCTCAACTGGGATCTCGCGCTTCGCTCCCTTCAGCTCGCTCCCCTGCTTGCCGTCGTCGTCTGGCTCTTGAATGCGCCAATGAAACGCCATCAACGAACGGCCATGGAAAAAGGAGCCGAAGTTGAGGCACAGATGGTAGAGACTATCGGAGCAATCCAAACGATCAAGGCGTTTCGCGCCGAAACACGGATCCAGGTTCGCACCGAGGCGCGCTTCGACGAAATGCTGGACGCCGCGTTTCGCTCCCAACTGCTCGCTGTCCACTCCACAACCGTGTCCTCCTTAATGGTGGGACTCTCGACTCTCAGCCTGCTTTGGTCTGGGGGTCACCAGGTTCTTGCGGGAACGCTGACGGTGGGACAACTGATGGCTTTCCACACCATGCTGGGAACTATCCTTGGCCCGATCGAACGGCTGGCCAATGCGAATCAGTCGATTCAGGATGCCATCATCGCTGCCGACCGTCTGGGTGAGATTTTCGAACTTGATCCTGAATTGCAGAAGCAGCGCGACAACGCCGTTGATCACGCTGTCACGGGTTCCATCGAATTTCAGGGCGTCACGTTCCGCTACGGCTCCCGTGCCCCGATCATTCAAAACCTGAATCTCCACATTGAAGCCGGTGAATGTCTCGGCATCATCGGGGAAAGCGGCTCGGGCAAGACCACACTCGTGAGCCTGCTGGCGCGCTTCTTCGAGCCGGCGGCCGGCCGTGTCCTGATCGATGGAATCGACGTGCAGGATTACAGGTTCGATTGTCTCCGGCGCGAGATCGCGTTCGTACCCCAGGAAATCGTCCTCCTGAACGGGTCAATCGCGGACAACATCCGTTTCGGACGCCCGGACGCCTCACCCGAAGACATTCGCGCGGCCGCAAAGGCGGCGCGAGTGGACGAGTTTGTAGACCGCTTGCCGCTCGGCTACGAAACCGTTGTCGGTGAGCGCGGCCTTTCTCTGTCGGGTGGCGAACGTCAGCGTGTCGCTATTGCCAGGGCGATCCTGATGAATCCGGCGATCCTCGTGCTCGATGAGCCCACCAGCCACCTGGATTCCCAATCCGAGCTGGCAGTTCAATCATTGATTGATCAACGTCGCGGTACTCGCACCACGATTGTGATTTCGCACCGCCCCTTGAATGTATCCCGAATCATCGACCTTAATGAAAACCGCATCTGTGCTGTCGCGTCCTAGTGGTGGAACGGCTCTTTACGCCTTGACGGCCCTTGTGGTCGCCGCGGCCGGCTGGGCGTACTTCACTCCGATCGACATCTCGGTGCGCGCGCCCGGGATCGTGCGCCCGCAGGGCGATCCGATACGGATCGTTTGCGAAGTTGGAGGCCGGATTCGCGACGTCCACGTCCGCGAAGGTTCGGAAGTGCACCAGGGCGATCCCCTGATCCAACTCGATCCGCGCGACCTGATCCTTAGACAACGATCCCTCGAGACGCGCATCCACTTCACCGAACTTCGCATCCACGACCTGCAGCGGCAGGTGGACGACACAACTGCAATCGAAGGACAATCGACTTCTCTCGATGCGGTCGATCGAGACGGCGCACGCCGGAATGCCCAGGCTGCTCTCGAGAGCGCACGGCTCCGATATGCCCGTACGGATCTGCTGCTCCGGGAAGGTCTGATTGCCCGCCAGGCTCACGACGAGGCACGACTCGCTCTGACTCAAGCCGAGGCCGACGAATTGCGCCTCTCGGCAAAATCAACCGAGCTCAAACGCGCTCAGGCCGAGGCGCGCCTGCGCGATCTCGCCGCCGGAGAAACGCCTCTACGCGCGGAACTCGCTGCCCTCTACAATGACCTTCAACTAACCCGCCTCGAACTCGATCGCCTCACCATCACCAGCCCCGCCGACGGCCAGATCACGTCTCTCGCATCGCTGCACAGGGGTGAAGTGATCTCGCAGGGCAGCACAATCGCTGCCGTGGTTCCTCGATCCCAACCACTTGTTGTGGAATCCTCGCTGCCCACTGCCGAGCGAGCGTTCGTCAGCGCCGGACAGACGGTACGTTTGCAAACGGATGCCTTCCCACCGGACCAGTACAACGCCGTGAATGGGACCGTGCTTTCCATCAGTCCCGATGCCCGGTTCAATGAATCACTCAACGGCGCCTTCCGTGTTCTGATCGCACCCGCGCCGGACTCTCCCGAGCTTCATCTCGGCATGACGTTCCAGGTGCTCTTCATCACGCAGCGGGAGCGGGCGCTGTGGCTTCTGTTCCAAAAGATCAAAAGAAGCTTTGAAGAGTAGAATGCCGCGAATGTAGTCGCGGGCTTTAGCCCGCGTTTGAAAAACGAAACCACGGTATGGGGATGGGTCTGCCGGGTGACGTGCTTTATTTCCACAAAGCGGGTATAGCCAAAATCGTTGGGGTAGTTGATCTGCACGCACGGTTGCACAAACTCTGGCGCCTGATCACGCCCTCGCTCGGCGATGATGAAGACTGGGTTGGCATGCGATAATTCCGAAACCATCTATGCGCTTGCCGATTATTCCGCTTGTCGTTGCCGTTGCGCTGCTCGCGGCCGTGGCGTACATCTTCACCGTCGCTACACGGTCGGATCAGAAAGTACTGAGTGTGCCCCGGCTCACGCGACTGGCGGATGTCGATGGAATCGAAACGGAAGTCGCAGTGGCGCCGGATGGAAATCGTTATGCCGTGATCTCGTCGGGCAATCTCTGGCTCCTGAACGTGTCGACCGGCGCGCGCCAACAGCTGACACGCACCCCCGAACCGCCGGCATTCCCCGCGTGGGCTGCGGACGGCAAGCAGATTACGTTCACTCGAGGCGAGGACACGTTCGCCATTGACCCGGATACGGGCACGGAAAAACTATTCATTGCGAACGCAACTTCGCTTTCGTGGTCCGCCACCAGCCGGACGACATTCGTCCGCAACCGGGAATTGTGGATCGCCAACCCGAACGATCAAAACGAACGGAGGCTCGTCGAAGCCGATCCGACTCCCGACATCACTATCCGAACGCCGCGGTTTTCGCCGGACGCTCTCCAGGTGGCATACATCAAGACGCAACTGAACCTCAGAGGCGAAGTCTGGACGGTGGACGCCACAAATGGCGCCGCAAGCCCGCTGGTGGCCGACCGCCCGGCAGAAAACCCGCTGGACGTCGGCTGGATCGCCGGAGGCCGCAATCTGGCGTATCTCACGAATCGTGCGGGAGCATATTCGCTGTGGCAGATCGATTTCGCGGAATCCAAGATCCTGCCGCTCACCCAGCCGCTCGTCACCATTCCGCTTGCCCGAATCGGAATGGCGGTATGGAAGGATCGCATCGTGTTGCCCCGGCATTTTGTGGATTCCAACATTGCGTTATCCGATGGAACACCGGTAGTGGGCACCGAGAAGCTCGAACTGGAGCCGGCCGTCTCGCCGGACGGAAAGCTCGTCGCGTACACGAAGGCGGAAGACAATAATTTTGAAATCTGGACCGCCGGACTGCATGGCGAAAATCCGACGTTTCGAACCGTGGGCCACGAACCACGCTTCTCGCCGAACGGATACGAGATCGTCTATACACACGCCGATCTGGGTGGGAACGATGACGTCTGGAAAGTCGACATCCGGAACGGCCGCACCGAGCGCGTGACCGACGCGGATGAAATCGACGTTGCCGGCGATCCGTCGCCTGATGGAAGATCGATCGCGTTTGCCTCGGCGCGGGGCGGCGCGATTTCAGTCTGGACGACACCTTCGTCCGGAGGAAAGCGGTTCCGCATCAACGACGGCGGCTACGGCCCGCGGCATTCGGCGGACAGCAAGTCCATCGCGTTCTGGAACCGGCAGGGACTCTGGACAGCGGACGCGGACGGGAAAAACCCGCGCGAGATCTTTCACGGCCTTCGAGAGCCGCTGAAGGCGGTATGGACCCGCAAGGGTCCTGCGTTCTTTATTAGCGGCGAGATTCATACAGCAACTGAAAAACTATTGTCGGTCATGGACCATCCCATATGGCCTGACTTCGACGTGATGCCGGACGGCCGGTTCGTGATCGCACCAATCGATATTCGAGAGACCAGCCTGTGGACGATCGATCTGACATACAAGGAGAAATGAAGATGGAGTTCGATGGGAAAGTTGCCATTGTCACAGGCGCGACCATGCCCATGGACGAAAAACGCTTTCGACGATTTGCAGCTGTTCTGTTCCTGCTCGCTGTGCTGGCTCCCGGATCCCGAACAGCTGCAGGCCAGAGCAAGCCTTTCCTTCTGGAAGCGACGGTAGACGAGATTCACAGCGCCTACAAATCCGGAAGGCTCACGTCGCACCAGCTGGTGCAGCTCTATCTGGATCGCATTGAGGCATACGACAAGAAAGGACCGAACATCAATGCGATCATTACGATAGCCGTAAAGGAATGGGGCCGTAGCCGCGAATTACGCCAATGACGCGAATGGGGCGCAAAAATAATTCTTGATGCGCCCCATTCGCGTCATTGGCGTAATTCGCGGCTACGACCCCATTTTTCTAAAATAGACGGTAGCCAGCGCCAGCCAGACCAGAAAGAGGGGCACAGTCCATTCCAGGCCTTCGACGAATGCCGTGCTGCACGCAAGCGCCAGGATCACCACAATGCCGAACATTGCAATCAGGGGATGGCCGGGCATTTTGACGGGCAGGCTTCGAAGTCTTTCCGAAGGCAAAGTTTGTCTAAACCGGATGTGGGTTACGAGAATCGTGGTCCACACGAAAAACATCGCGGCCACCGCCGTGCCATAGAGCAGGAGGAATCCCTGTTTGCCTTCGAGGGCGAGCACGATCGCGACGATCATCCCGGCGCCTGAAGTCAACAGAGCGGCCAGCGGCACACCACGCGGATCCAGAGAACCGAGCAGTCCCGGCACGTAACCCGCCCGCGATAAGGAGAAGATCATGCGGGTACAGAGATAGAGGTTCGTATTCACGCTCGACAATGCAGCGGAAATCACGACGAAGTTCATGATGCCCCCGGCGAACGGGATTCCGATACTCTGAAAGACTTTTACGAAAGGACTGCCGGTGAGCCGGCCGCCGGTCTCCGCAATGCTGGGCCATGGTGTCACTGTGACAATGATGAAAATCGCGAGAATATAGAAAATGATCAGCCGCATCACCATGCTGCGCAGCGCGCGGGGCACCGATTCTTCGGGATGCTCGGCTTCGCCGGCCGTGACAGCAATCACTTCGATGCCCATATAACTGGTGATCACCAGCGTCAAGGCCAGCCACACGCCGGTCCATCCGTGCGGCAGGAAGCCTCCATGCGCGGTCAGATTCGAGAGTCCGATCGCCGGTTGTCCGATGCCGATGATCAGCGCTCCGCCAAGCACGATGAAAGCGGCAATCGCGAGCACTTTGATCATTGCGAACCACGATTCCAGCGTGCCGAACATTTTCACGTTCGCCGCGTTCACCGCCAGCACGAGCCCCGCAGAACCAATGATCCATACCCACGACGGAACTTCCGGGAACCAGTATCCGAAATAGAGGCCGACGGCTGTGATCTCGGCCCCGATCGCAATGGTCTGCGCAAACCAATACGTCACCCGTACTGTGAATCCGGCCCATGGGCCGAGGTATTTCTCGGCATATACTCCGAACGACCCGGCAACCGGATAAACGCTGGCCATTTCAGCGAGCGCATAACCCATGATCATCGCAACAAATGCGCCGAGGATGTAGCTGATCAGAACGCCGGGTCCCGCAATTCCGATCGTTGCGGCGCTCCCGAGGAACAATCCCACACCGATCGCGCCGCCAATGGCAATCATCGTAAGTTGCCAGCTTGTGAGCTTTCGGTGGAGTCCTTCCTCCCGATCGTCTATTGATGGCTGCGCCCGACCGGGCTTGCATTCGCTCCGCTCATGACCGGTCATGAGCTCAGAGCTTCCAGGAATCCATCAATCTCGTCCTTCGTGTTGTAGTGGACGAGTGAAGCGCGAATGGCGCCGATATCTTCCGAAAGGCCCAGGCGCTTGATCAGCCGTGGACAGTATAGATGTCCATAGCGAATGGCATACCCGCGCCCGCCCATCTTTTCGCAGACGACGGCGGGCGGAATGCCTTCGAACGTGAAGCAAAAGGTCGGAGTACGATCCGATGGCTTTCGGAGTCCATACACTCGCACGGAAGGAATTTTCTCGAGGCCTCGAAGCATGTGATCCGACAGAGTCATCTCGTAACTGCGTATGGCTTGCATCGCGTGGTGGATTGCCTGATGCCGATCTCCATCGGCGCCACACATGCGGCCGACGTTCTCGAGATACTCGATGGCAGCCACCAGGCCCGCAACGTTTTCGTAAGCGTACGTCCCGATCTCGAACTTGTGCGGCGCAACGTCCGGGATGAAGTATTCGCGAAATGCCGGCAGGCCATCGAGACATTGTTTCCGTCCCCAGCCAAAACCCATGTGCGGCGCGAACGCCTTGTAGCTGGAACACGCCATGTAGTCGATACCGGTGTTCTGCACGTCGATCGGACCATGGGGAAGGTAATGAACCGCATCGACAAAAACCTCTGCTCCAGCGGCGTGCGCCGCATCAGCGACGGCGGCGACATCCACCAGAGAACCCGTCCCGTTCGAAGCCCAGGTCACGGCGACGAGCCGCGTCTTGTCCGAGAGCAGGGGGACAAGGTCCTTCAAGTCGAGGCGTGGATTCCCATCGGCAAGGGGCCAGAAGCGAACCGTGAATCCTCGTTTCTGGAGGTCGAGCCAAACCGATATGTTGGCCTCGTGGTCAAGCTCGGTGACGATGATTTCGTTGCGTGCGCCGCGCTGTTCCGCGATGGTCTGACTCACGAGCCGCATGAACGACGTACCGTTCAATCCGAATACGATTTCGTTCGGGTCCGAGGCGTTCACAAGATCTGCTACAGCCGCCCGAGCCCGCTCGATCACGTCATCCACTTCGCGTGAAAGCGTGTAAGGTCCGCCGCGCTGGACCATTCGGTGAACCAGGTGATCCTTCACGGCATCGATGACGCGAGCAGGCAACTGCGCACCCGCGGCATTGTCGAAGAAGATTGTTCCACGGGACTCGTGTAACGCCGGGAACTGACTTCGTATGGCGTCTATTGGAAAGCTCATCTTTCGGAACTGTAGCGGCGTTCTATGACCGCCGATTACCGGCGCTCACAGAGCGCCGCTACAGTGCGCCGACATTATACGTGTTGGTGCTACAATCCGCTGCCATGCCTGTTTCGGTGGAGAATTCCAGGATCGTATACAACGGGTTGAAGCGGTCCGGAGTGAAGATCGTTTCGGCTCTGCCCGAAACCTGGCTCGTCCATCTGATCAATATGGCGGAGGAGGACCCGGATACAACTCTGGTACGGCTGACGCGGGAGGAAGAAGCGATCGGGATTTCTGCGGGAGCCCATCTGGCCGGAGTCCGATCGGCGTTGCTGATGCAGAACCATGGATTCCTGGCGGCGATCAATCCGATCGTCTCTCTGGCCTTCCTGTACAAGATCCCTTTATTGATGCTCATCAGTTATCGCGGTCACATGGGAGAACGCGACCCCTGGCAAACGCAGGGCGGACGCTTCACTGAACCAGTGCTGAAGGCGCTGGATATCCCGTACGACCACCTGACCAATCCGATGGACGTCGAACGGCAGATCAGCGAAGCCCAAACGCTCGCCGAGTCGTCGCTGACACCTGTAGCCCTGCTGCTCTCGCGGCAATTGATGTGGGAAGCGTGATGCAAAGAATCGAGGCGCTGCGCATCCTCTATCCAGACATCGAAAACGATATCGTCGTCACGATCATGGGCGCGGTTGCGGCAGAGCTTTATTCGCTGGGCCACCGGAAAAACTTTTTTTACCTCCAGCATGCGATGGGCCTGGCTTCATCGATGGGGCTTGGACTGGCGCTTTCGAAACCCGACAAACGGGTGATCGTCATGGACGGCGACGGCTCCCTGCTGATGAATCTCGGAGCGCTCAGTACGATTGCCTGGTACGCGCCGAAGAATCTGATTCATGTCGTTTTCGACAATCAGAGTTTGTTGTCGGTTGGCGGATTTCCGACTGCGACTGCCGCGGGGTCGGATTTGGCGGGCATCGCCCAGAAATCCGGATACCACGAGGCAGCCACGGTCCGCTCGGTCGAAGATTTCACAAGAGCCTGGCGCGCGGCGCGCGAGCGCCTCGAGCTGAGCATGATTGTCGCGAAAGTCGAGGCCGCGGGGCCGAACTCTTTCCTGATGGATCTGCCGCTGTTGGAAAACCGCTTCCAATTTCAGCGATGGCTTAAAGGATGAGCGGCTGCGAATGCAAGCCCGACGCGAAGCGCAAGCGCGATAGCGCGCAGCCTCAAGAGAGGGCGCAGCCGTCAAGAAAAGGATAAGAAACTATATGCGAGTACTCACGGAACTCATTCGTGCGTTACAAAGCGGCGAGATCGAAATCGTGGATCTCACAGCGGACCTGAGCCCGGAAACGCCGCTCCTGCCCCTGCCGCCGCAATGGCCAAACACACCGGCGTTTCAGCTTCATGAAATTTCGCGCTACGACGAGCGCGGTCCCGCGTGGTACTGGAACTGGTTTTCGACAGGCGAACACACCGGAACTCATTTCGACGCGCCCATTCATTGGGTCAGCGGTAAAGATCTTCCCGACAACAGTGTCGATCGGCTCTCCGCTCAACTTTTCATCGGTCCCGCATGTGTCCTGGACATCACCGCCGAATCGAAGTCGAATCCGGACTTCCTGGTCGACGTATCCTTCATCGAGAACTGGGAACGTCAAAATGGAAGGATTCCGGCCCGCAGCTGGGTTCTTTTGCGCACCGGATGGTCGAAGCGAAAGCCGGCGGCCGAGTATTTGAACGTTGACGAGAACGGCCCTCACACGCCCGGATGGAAGAGGGAAGCCTCACTCTTGCTCGCCGAGCAGCGCGACGTTCTCGGAGTCGGCGTCGAGACTATCGGCACAGATGCCGGGCAGGCCGCGCTTTTCGATCCACCTTTCTGCAATCATTTCGTAATGCACGGCCACGGCAAGTTCGGATTGGCCAGCCTCACCAATCTTGATCTCTTGCCTTTGAACGGCGCGGTAGTGATCGCTGCGCCACTGAAGATCGTGAATGGCTCCGGCAGTCCGGTGAGAGTGATTGCGCTCAAACCAGCTGGAACGAAGACGGGGAATTAGCCGCGGATTACGCGAATTACGCGGATGACCATTTACAAGCTGTCCACTCAGCCTCAGCTCTGCATCCGCGTAATTCGCGTAATCCGCGGCTGGTTCCCATTGCTAATCACTTTGGCAACTCAATCAAGACCACATCAGAGTTGTCGCGGAGGCGATCAAACCAGATGCGCCCCTTTATCATGAAAAGCCCAGCGCAATTCCTGCCGGACGGCCCCACTGCGCTGACTAGCGAGGAATGGGTTGCGGAGCTGAATGCAACCCGCCTGTTCGGGGATGTGAACAGTACGATCCGCACTCCGGCACAATCTGAAAATCGGCCGATTCTGGGCGGTGCATACCGGGCAGCAGTACAGTCGCGCCTTCGTCTACCTTGCTGCAAATTACCGGTTGGACGTCATGAATTCGGCGGGCTGCTGGCGATGCTCTGGACGGGCTACGCCGATGCAGGCATCGCATGTTGGAATGCCAAGTACACGTATAGCTTCTGGCGACCGGTCACAGCGATCCGTGCGGGTGACGGCAATTCCGAACTCAATGCGGATACGAATTGGACTTCACTTGGCACTACGCCCAATCACCCGGAATATCCGGCGGCTCATGGGTGCGCTACGGGCGTGACTTCCAGCCTTGTGGAGAACTTTTTTGGGACCCGCCGGGTTCGCGTCGTGGTGGATAGCACGGCTTTCAGCGATGGTGTCCACACACATACTTTCTTCAGCACGGCGGACTGGTACCACGAGGTGTATTGGGCGCGCATTTTTGCCGGGTTCCATTTTGATCATTCACTTGTCGACGGCGGTGCTATTGGCAGACAAGTGGCAGCGCAACTCGCTAGCAAGCATTTTCGACGCCGGCAACGCCAGGGTGAGAACGAGAACCACGACCGGAAGTAACTGTTGCGGCGGTCATAGACCGACGAGATGAATTGCCCGTGCCTCAAATGTGTGTGCTTCAAATGTAGTCGCGGGCTTTAGCCCGCGTTCCTTGAGTTTTCGCGAACCGCCACGGAACGCGGGCTAAAGCCCGCGACTACATTAGACGACATCGCCGGCGGTCATAGACCGCCGCTACAGTTTATTGCTCTCCGAATTACCGTGCCTCTTCAGCGGGCCTCTTTCGCCCGGGCTCCGGCGAGAATACCCACCATGCCCTCGTTTGCCTCGTGACACGCGTACTCGTAGATCTCTTCGTGAGACAGCTTGAGCGGAATCATGGCTGTCCAGGGCCTGGTCCACGTTGTCGGATCGTTGACCGTGATTTGATAGTCGATTCTGTTCGGACTGACGCGCGTGAAACGTTCGACAACGTGCAGGTTCTGGTGAGATCCCCTGAAGTCGCTCTTGGGAGAGTAATTGGTCGTATCGATGACAAGGGTGTCATTCTCCCAGTGGCCAACGGAGTCACCCAGCCACTGCCGGATGCCCTGCCCAATATGCGGGCGCCCATCCAGAGGGATGATGCGAGCGTCGTGGAT
>WNFT01000324.1_pt1 | contig 45153 bp, 43 predicted proteins | sample 5400191 | NCBI WGS metagenome assembly WNFT01 (sample SAMN13153359, study PRJNA577476) | soil metagenome | isolation source: 80 cm saprolite under Madrone tree | place: USA:California | collected 2016-06-14 | reverse complement strand
ACTTTCACGGCTTTAGGGATTTTCTACTACGAGGCGGGCAGGATTAGTGAAGCGCGTGAGGTTCTCGAGCGCTATAGCCAGATCTTCCCGCATGGTTCGATTGACGTGGATAGAATTCGACAAACCCTCGATGCCGCACGGGTTTCAGGAAATTCCGGGAAAACTGTCGGCCTTTCTCCCGATGCCCGCCGGGAGTTCTATCAATTGGCCTTGGCGCTCGCCGAGCAAGACCGCTGATGCTATGGCTTCAGGCCGTTCTGGCTGTTTTTCTTCGCGGTTTATCGAACCGCGGCGTGAATACGCCGTCCCCCGGGTTATGGGACCAGGTCGCCTGCACTGGAGGTGTCCTGCGGAATAAACAGATCTAGATTGCTGCGCATCACGATCGCCGGGTTGATCGAAATTTGCGCCGCCGGCTGCACTTTCTCCGTCAGGAATCGCACAATCGACCGGAGCGCTACCGCTCCTTGCTCCCGGGCACGCTGGTGGATGGTGGCGGCGATGGTGCTGGAGCGGATATGCGGGAACATGGCCGGAAACAAATCCGTGCTAATGACCTTAATTTTCCGTGCCAGCCCGAGTTCCTCGAGGGCCCTGATCACCGGCATGGAGTTGGCCGTGGCCACGTAAATCCCTTTGACGGAGCCGTGCTGTTCGAGAACTTTTCGCGACTTAAGGTAGGCTTCGGTGGCTTCATCATGGGTTTCGACGATCGCAGCGATCTCCCCTTTGGGACAAAAAGAGCGAAAACTGGAACGAAAACTCGTAAGTTTCCGCTCGTGGTCCACCGTAGCATGCATGCCAATGAAGACAATCACCTCCGCGCTGTCGCGGAGAAAATATCCCATTAATTCTCCTGCCAGACCTCCGCTAACCAAAGGGTTCACGGAAATCGATGTGAGTCTTTTCGTTCCCGGCGCGTCCGTGGCTACGCACACTACCGGAATATCCCGGCGCGTAGCCTCCTCGATGTGTGGCAGAAGCCGGTTCGGGTAGGCCGGAGAAATCACTAGCCCACTGATCTCTTCCTGCAGAATGTCGCGAAACGCCTCAATTTCGTGCTGGCCGAAGCGTTTGTAAGGACGATGCAGGATTTTGACACCCAGGGGTTCAAACACGCTGGCGGCTTCAAAGATCCCCTCTCGGACCTCATCATAGAAGTAAGCAACTTCATGCGGAATCGCTACGCCAATGGTGATGCGCTTTCTAGAAGACAAATAGCGGGCTGCCAAGTTCGGACGGTATCCTAGCTTTTGGGCAGCTCGGATCACCCTGCGCTTGGTTACCGGGTTCACCCCCGGTCTGTCATGCAGAGCTCGATCCACGGTCCCGCGCGAGATGCCCAGGAAATCGGCAACCTCCTGAACTCCAACTTGCGTGGAAGTGGTCTTGGATGTCGTCTTGGACCCGCGATCAGACAGCGACCACCTCCAGTCGGTGATATCCCTGTGCGACTTGGCGTTAGCGTTTTTCTATACTAACCCAATACCGGAAAGCAAATTCGACAGGAGCTCAAAGTGATGCCCCAGCGTTCGCCAAAGCGTAGCTCGGTTTGCCCGATGATCCGAATAGAGTCCTGCTGCCCGCCCGAAGGCCCTAACATTTGAATGCAACCGATCATTTTTTCCTTGACAACCATCGTTCGGCAGCGATAACGTGCACGCGCACGGTGAACGTGCACCTGCACGGTCCCAAAAATCGAAGGGTGCGCGGGAATATTTTGTGGGCCAACCGGGGGCGCACATCCATGCTGATGGTTTCCTCAACAAGCCGATCGATGCTCGCAAGCCGCGAGCCCAAAAGGAGTTGCCCCATGAAAATACACACGATGCCGTTCCGGGTAATGGCAACTTCTGCGGCGCTCGCTTTTTACCTTGGTGTTTCTCTGCCGGCCTCGGCGCAGGTGGATAATGGTGGAATTCGCGGCACGGTGAAAGATCGCAGCGGAGCTGTAGTTTCCGGCGCCAAGGTGACGCTCACCAATGAAGACACCTCGCTTGCGACGGAAACCATTACTTCCGACGACGGCAATTATTCGTTTGTGCCGGTCAAGATCGGCACCTACACCCTGGCCGTAGAATTCCAGGGTTTTCAGCAAGAGACCCAGCGCCACATCCAAGTGGAGGTTCAGCAGCAGGTTAAGGCGGATTTCATCCTGGTGCCCGGATCGGTATCGCAAAGCGTTGAGGTCATCGCGGTAGCGCCGTTACTCCAGACGCAGGATGCCTCGGTTGCTAATTTGGCGACCAGCGCTCAAATTAACAATCTGCCGCTAAACGGCCGTAACTATACGTTTCTCGCGCAGCTCGGCCCCGGGGTCACCAGCCTCAGCGCCACGCGCGGACTGGATCAGTCCGGGAGTTTTGTGGCCAACGGTTTGACCACTGTCCACAACAACTACATTCTTGACGGGATCGACAACAACAACGACACCGTGGATTACTTGAATGGCGCGGCGTATGTGAATCTTCCACCGCCGGATGCCATCGAGGAGTTCAAAGTACAAACCAGCAACTTCAGCGCGGAATTTGGCCGTGCCGGAGGGGCGGTCCTGAATGCTTCGATCAAATCTGGTACGAACCAGCTGCATGGAAGCGCTTGGGAATTCTTGCGCAACGATAAGCTGGATGCCGCTGATCTCTACTTTGTGGACCGCAGCAAAGTCAGCAAGGGCGCGCTGCGGCAAAATCAGTTTGGTGCTTCTGCCGGCGGACCGGTTATTAAGAACAAAACCTTCGTTTTTGGAGATTATGACGGCCGGCGCATCCGCCAGGGCGCGCTTCGTCGCCCGACCGTTCCGACCGACCTCCAGCGGAAAAGCGGTTTTACCGACTTTCGCGATGTACTTGCGTTGGTGGGCGGATTACCCAAGACGGACCTGCTGAATCGAAAATTTCTTCCGGCAACGATATTTGACCCTGCCACGACCCGGCCTGTGACTTTGGGGCAGGTTGACCCGGTCACCGGACTCCTCGCCACAGGCAACGGGTTCGTTCGTGATCCCTTCTACACCGGAGGGAGTATTGTTGGGGTTACAGACTTCAACACCCGACCCCAGTTCTTGAATCAACTTCCCGCAAACCGGCTCGATCCGAACGTCATCAAGCTCGTGAACCTCTATCCCTCGGCGAATCAGGCGGGTATTTTCAACAATTACGCGGTAAATCGGAGCCAGCCCGACGACAGCAACCATTTCGACATTCGTGCCGACGAGGATTTCAGCCAACGTGATCAGCTGTTCGGCCGAGTGAGTTATACGAGGCGGCATGCGAACTTTCCGGGCGATTTCGTCGGCTTGGGTGACAACGCGGGATTTGGCCAGGGGGATTTCAAAGATAACTCTATCAATCTCGCCATCAGCGAGACGCACTCCTTTTCAGCCACCATGGTCAATGAGTTCCGCTTCGGCTACAGCCGCCTGCGCACGTCCTCAGAGCCTCCCATTACCGGCACCACAGGGATCCCCGCGCAGTTCGGTATCCAAGGCATTCCGCAGGACAATGGCAACGGCGGCTTGCCGACCATAAGTATCGATGGCCTTACCAATCTGGGCGCCGGTGCATTCGCAAGCCCCAATCGCCGGGTCAGCGACACGATTCAGTTTACCGAGAACCTCACGAAAACCCACGGCGCTCATAGTTTCAAAGGCGGCTTTGAATATCAGTCCGTGCACTTCCCGTGGATCGACCCGGCGTGGTCACGAGGGAGTTTCAGCTTCGGAGGCTACACGGGAATTCCCAATGGTGTTAGCGGCGGAGTGGGCACTGCAGATATTCTCCTCACTCCGGTGGCGTCCACGGTACCAAACGGTGTGGATTTCGTCGGCGGCTCGAACGCTGTGTTTGCATCGAACATAACCCAACCCGACGACCTCCGCCGGTACTACGGAACCTACTTTCAAGATGACTGGAAAGTGACGACCAAGCTCACCTTGAACTTAGGTCTGCGGTGGGAGGTCTTTGGTCAGATAGAGGACATCAACGGCAAACAGGCGAACCTGATACCCGGCGCGCCGAACGGCGCCGGGGCCGAGTTCTTGCTCCTAAACTCCCAAAAGAACCAGGCGCTGTCTCCGTCTTTCACCTCGCTCCTAATCAAGGATGGCATCAATCTTCGATATATAAGCGACAGCAGCGTCAGTACTACGCCCCTCACCAATTTCGCGCCGCGCATAGGGCTGGCTTATCAGCTAACCCCCAAGTTCGTGACCCGCGCGGGGTATGGAATTTTCTACGGAGGATTTGAGAACGTCGGTGGCGCGCCCGACCCCGGCTACACCTACCCGTACGCTGTCAACCTCGCGTTCTTTAGAAAGAACGACGTTTCTCCGCTCGTCTACCCCAACGGACAGCGGGCTACGCTTGAGGCCGGTCTGTCAGCCGCGAACCCCGATCCCGCAAGTCCTAACTTCGATGCCCATGGCTTGGGGTTACTGGGTTTCGAGCGGCCGTGGAAAACCGCCTACACCCAACAGTGGAACCTGGCCTTCCAGTACCAGTTGACGCCCAGCCAGACCGTCACACTGGCCTATGTCGGCAACAGCACTCATCACATGCTCAATGGCGACAAACGAAACGTTACCACCGAGATCCTGCCACCCGGAACGGATCCCCAGCCACATGTTCCGTTTCCGGATTTTTCCCGCAACAGCGATTACGTCGCCCCCAACGGGGATGCCTATTACCATGGTGTCTCTGTCGCTCTGGAGCGCAGATTCAGCCAGGGCCTGAACCTGCTCGTTAATTACACGCGCTCGGTATGCAAAACGGACAACAAGAATATCCTTGGTATCAGCGAGAGTGATTTCGCTCGCGCTCCGCTACTCCCTGGATTTGGACTTAAACGCGATTATCGGTATTGCGGCAACGATGTTCCCAATATCTTTCGCACCAGCGGGATCTGGCAAGTCCCCATCGGCAAAGGTCACCGCCTCGCCGGCGATGCTTCCGGTTTTGTCAACCAGGTGATTGGCGGATGGAGCGCCCAGTGGATCTACACTCTCCAGGATGGATTCCCATTTACCGTGGGATGCCCGACCCCTACTACTTCCAATTTTGGCTGTACCGCCAACGTGGTGCCGAGTCAGAATCTTTACGCGCATTCCGGGCCTCATGGCATCAACCAATTTCTCAATCCCGCGGCATTCAGCAATCCGCCCGTGGCTACGACGATTGGCCAGACCGATTACTCCCCCCTGGGTGGTCAGGATACCCAAGTGCACGGCCCGGGGTATGACAATCTGGACTTTTCCTTGTTCAAGCAATTCCCCACCTCCGAGAGCACGCACCTGGAATTCCGCAGCGAGTTCTTCAATTTCCTGAACCATCCGAATTTTTCGAATAGCTTCAAGAGTTTGAACTTCACGGACACGAGCAATTTTGCACAAATCAACGGCACGCGGGGCATTGCCCGGCAGGTTCAGATGGGCCTGAAATTTTACTGGTGAAGACAGAGCCAGCACGCACGTGCGGTCGAGAGGAAAGAGGTGGGGCGCCGGACCCGACTTCCCAAGATCCTGTTGTTGGTCGGCATTAAGATTCTTGGCTCCCCAGCGTTTTGCGTGGACCGTGTCGCCATAGGATCAGTGTTACCATGATCTCGATGCTGCCCGGTGTCTATTGCCGGTATCTCGGGATCGGCCGGTCGACGGCAGCGCTTTTGCTCCTTTTCGGGTCCGCGACTTGTTCGGGCTTTAACCGTCCCGAGCAACTACGACAGTCGGAAAAATCCGGCCAAGCCGGTGAAGAGACGACACGCCGGTTTCAAGCCGCCGTCGCTGCCTACCAAGCCGAGCGCTACGGCGAAGCACAACGGGAGCTCATCCCGCTCCTTGCAGCAAACCCTAACAGTTTCGAAATCAACGAACTGACAGGGCTGGTCTATGTGGCGCTTGGCCAGGATGAGAAAGCGCATGCCTATCTCTTAAGGGCGGTGCGACTGCAACCAGGTTCTGCAGCCGCTAATACCACGCTCGCCGCCAACCTGGTGCGCCTCCATCGAAACGCGGAAGCGGAAGCGGAATTCCGCAAGGTAGTCGGACTCGAACCGCGAAGCTACGACGCCAACCATAACCTGGGAGAGTTTTACATCCAGAACCATAAGCTGGCCGAAGCTCTGCCTTACCTTGAGCGCGCCCAGGAAACAAATGCCCGCGCCTACAACAACGGATACGACCTTGCCCTAGCCTACGAACAGACGGGCAACCTTGATAAAGCCCGAGGCCAAGTGGAACAGCTCCTTAAGATCAACGACACGGCGGAGCTTCACAGCCTTCTGGGAGAGATTGAAGAGAGCGCGAAAAACTATCTGGTCTCGGTGGCCCAATTCGAACAGGCCGCGCACATGGACCCGAGTGAGAGCAATATTTTAGAATGGGGTGTGGAACTGCTCCTGCATCAGACCTTTGAACCCGCGGTTGAGGTTTTTAGGAGCGGTATAGCCCGCTACCCGCGTTCGGCCCGACTGGAAATAGGCCGGGGTATCGCGCTTTATGGCCTCGGCCATTTCGACGACGGCGCCAAAGCGTTTTTCCAGGCCTCAGACGCGAATGCTGCCGATCCCTTGCCGCTCCTCTTTCTTGGCAGGGCCTACGAGAACCTCTTGCCCCCTGTAACTGACGAGGTTAGGTCCCGGCTGCACCGGTTTCTTGAAAGTGGGCCGCCGAACGCCTCGGTCCGCTTCTACTACGCCATGACTCTATGGAAGCAGGGTCAGGTCCAACCAGAGACGGCAGAATGGGCGGAGATAGAGTCGCTGCTCAAGTCCACTGTCTCGCTCGATCCTCGGCACGCCGATGCATTTCTCCAACTCGGCATCCTTTATGCGAATCAGCACAAGTACAACGACGCTATCACCCAATATGAACAGGCCCGCAAGCTTAACCGTGACAACGCGGCCATCCACTACCGGCTTGGACAAGCGCTCATCCACACGGGTGCCGCCGAGCGTGCACGTCAGGAATTTGCCGAATTCGAGCGTCTGCACGCTCGCGAAGTGGAGGAAACAGCAAAGCAAACTGCCGACATCCAGCAGTTTGTTTATACCCTGCGCCATTCAACTCTTGCTGGCAAAGAGTAGCGTGCGCAACATTTGGAACCGTTGACTTCGCACGCTCCATGGGTACGTTTTGCCAAACCGAAAAGTTCACCATGACGAAGCTGTTTTCATCCGTCATGTCCCTGCCCGATGACGACGTAGGTGCCTATTACAATCGGCTAAAACAATAGCGATTGTCGAAGGCCGCACTATCTCCCTCGTTTGAAGAACACAACGAGGCGCTGGCAATCTCTCGCGGAACGCAGCCCTCAGCATCGGCCGGCCTTCAGGACCTGCTTGGCCGGATCAGCTAAGAGTTTCATTTTCGAATGGCCGCGCTGGTAGCAGCTACGGAATAGCTGCACTGAACTGCGCTCACGCGCGTGGAGCATGTGCTACTCATACACACCATCGATGAGAAAAGTCTGTATCGTATTCGGATAGAAGCGCGACCAGAATCTCTTTTTTTTCAATTCATTGATCGTCCAAGGGCCGTCGCGCCTCAGCTTCCAGTCCGGGACACCATGCCCCGGCGCAATGGTGGTCGCGATTCCTGTGAACTTCGAACCGATATGAGTGAATCGCGATAAATCATATTTTACGCGCTTTTCTATCCCGCTGTTTAGGGTGACGATGACCAGCGGTGCGTTTGGTCATCGTAGGCGGCCATCGAGTTCGGGTCGTCAATGTCGATGATCTTAAATCCTTGCCGGATGTAGCGCGTAAATTGTCCCAAGACGAAATACTTGCGATTTACGCGCACGAACGGCGTCGTAATTTCGCCATTCGCTTGGTCATCGGTATCGACATAATCCGTATTAATCAGCCCCCAGCCGGAACCTTCCGGCTCCACGGGTTGCCAATAGATCCACGCCTTCGGATGCAAGCCTCGCACATCCAGAAGGATGCTGACTTAGTGGGATTTGAGCTTTTTCTTCGTAGCCAGACGCTCTATCCAACTGAGCTACGGGCGCGCAGGAGATAAATATTATCACAGGCGTGCGCCGGGGATATAGCCGCGGCGAGAACCGCGTTTTTGCTGCCGGAGCGCCTCGAGAGCATTTCGGTCTATCGAGAGCGCAGGCACGGCCTAATCAGGCCGAGGATTGGCTGGAATCCGCTTGGGTGGTACGAACAAAACTCCTGCCGTGCGCCTCGGAGCCAATCCACAGAAGAGCTGCCAGCACCAGAATCGTCACGATTTCGAAGCCGGCAATCGCCCACTGATAACCAAAGCGCATGTGCAGTGCGTATTGGAGAGGATTCGTCGGAGAAGCCAGCAAAATTCCGAGTTGATAGGCGAGTCCCGGCATCAACCCACGCACGGCGTCGGCGGAGAGCTCATTCAGGTGGACGGGGATAACGCCCCAAGCTCCTTGCACGCCCGCCTGCATTAGAAACGAAGCAACGATGATGGTCGCATGCCCATTCCCGAACGCCCAAAAGGGAATGAGCAGCAAAGACAATCCCAAGGCTGCGGTCATCCCTTTGCGGCGCCCGGCCACTTGCGAGATGTGTCCAAAGATGATCGCACCCACGACTGCCCCGACGTTATAAATCATCGCGATGTTGGCGACCATCGCTGCAGAAATCTTGTGCACTTCCTTCAAGAAGTCCGGATAAAGATCCTGCGTTCCGTGCGAGAGAAACATCATGAAGGTCATGAGCAAGACGAGATACGCGAAGCGCTTCCATTCCCCCGCGACGATGCGCAGAACTTGGCCCGTGCTCGCCGCGCGATGCTGCTTCCACGCTTCTGATTCCGGCACTTTTGTGCGGATATACAGTGCGAGGAGCGCGGGCAGCGCGCCGATCCAGAACATAGGGCGCCATCCCCATACGGGCAGGAGAAATCTCGCAGCAATGGCCGCAAGCAAATAGCCGATCGAATAACCGCTCTGCAAAATTCCGCTGAGGATTCCGCGCCAGCGCACCGGCGCCGCTTCCATGGCTAGGGAGGCACCTACGCCCCATTCGCCGCCCATGCCGATGCCGAAGAGTGCGCGCAGGATGAGGAACACAGTGAAGTTGGGCGAAAAGCCGCACAAAAGCTCGATGACCGAAAAGTAGATTACGTTGGCCATGAGCGGAATGCGGCGGCCGTAGCGGTCCGCGAGCAGGCCGAACAGCAGTGCGCCGAGGGGGCGCATGGCCAGCGTCGCCGTGGTGGTCCAAACGATTTCTTTTTTGGTAACGCCAAACTGGCGCGCCAGTGTATCGAAGAGAAAAACGACGATGAAGAAATCGAAGGCGTCGAGTGTCCAGCCGAGGAATCCCGCGAGGACCGCATGATGCGCCCCAGAACGCTTCGGCTGAACGGCCTCAACCATTTCAGTTGGCTTGCCACTCGGCCGGCTTGGGCATTAGGCGCGAGAGCGCCAGTGCACTAGCGACAGAAAGAATGGCAAGAAGCAGCCCTTCCGGGTAGAGGCCAAAACAAAGCTTACCGATGCTGAAGAGCGCGGAATAAATGAGCACGCAGCCCAGAATCCAACTGAGCAGATTTTTACCCAGGTCGTGCGTGACCGGAACGTCACCGGCCAGCTTGGCAACCGGTCGCCAGCCGGTGATTTGCGGATGTACCTTCGTATAAAACTTGATGAGCGTGTCTTGGGGTACTGCCGAAGTCAGGAGAGTAACGGCAACCCACACCAGCGTGGTGATGCCGGTCGTGCACAGCGTAGTTTTGGCAAAGATGACCGGGGCAGAGCCAGTGAAAGGCTGAGGGCGACCAATGAGAGCGTTCCATAGCACATCGGAATGAAGAGCGAGAGTCGTCACCATTGCCGCGAACATGGCGGAAATCTCGCTCCACGCGTTGACGCGCCACCAATACCAGCGGAGAAGATAGACGCCGCCGGTGCCGGCTCCGAGCTCGAGAACGATTTTCCAGCCATCGGAAACGGACTTCAGTTGCCAGGCAACGGCGGCGGCGGCAACCACCAGGAGGGCCGTGGCCAACCGTGAAGCGTTCACAAAATGTGATTCACTTCCCTCTTTCTTCAGAAAACGACGATAGAAATCTTCGATCAAGTAGGAGCTGCCCCAATTGAGCTGCGTGGCGACCGTGGACATGAAGGCGGCCATAAATCCCGCGAGTAGAATTCCGAGGAGTGCATGAGGCGTCTGGCGTGTGGCTACTAGCATAAAACCGCGCTCGGGCTGCGCCAGATTGGGATAGAGGACAACCGCGACAAGGGCCGTCAGAATCCAGGGCCAGGGCCGGAGTGCATAGTGCGCGAGGTTAAACCACAGAACCGAAAGCAAACCGTTGCGTTCGTCTTTCGCGCTGAAGATGCGCTGCGCGATATATCCTCCGCCGCCTGGCTCCGCGCCCGGATACCAGAAGGCCCACCACTGCACGGCCAGATGAACGACAAACGTAATGACAGGCAGCGTCCAGAGGGCTTCGCCAGTGAGCCCGCGCGAAAAATCAGGCAACAGTGCGGTGATGTCGCTGGCGCCGGACCCGGCAGCAGCGCGACGTTCCGCGAGCTTCGCCAAGAGTTGCGGCATTCCTCCAACAGCGCGGACGCCGTACCAGGCCACGCCAATCACGATAGCCATTTTCAATACAAACTGGAACAGGTCGGTCCAGAGAACGCCCCACAGGCCGCCTAGCGAGACGTAGATGCCGGTGAACGGCATCAGAAAAAAAACACAAATCATCAGCGCCTTAAAATCGCTGATGCCCATGGACGTGCTGATGATGTTGACCATCGCTTTGGTGACCCAGCCGAGGATCAAACAGTTCATCAGCAGGCCAAGGTAGACAGCGCGGAAGCCGCGGAGGAATGCGGCGGACTTGCCAGCGTAACGCATCTCCGCGAATTGCACGTCGGTGATGAGTCCCGAGCGGCGCCACAGGCGCGCGAACAAAAACACGGTCATCATTCCAGACGGCAGAAAGCTCCACCACAGCCAGTTCCCAGCGACTCCGTTCGCGTAAACAAGTCCGGTCACCGCCAATGGCGTATCGGCAGCAAACGTCGTCGCCACCATGGAGGTCCCCGCGAGCCACCAGGAAACGTTGCGGCCCGAGACGAAATAATCTTCCGTGGTCTTCCCGGAACGGCCCCGGAAGTACAAGCCGAGAAATAATGTGATGAGCAGGTATCCAACGATGGCAGCCCAATCTGCGGCGGCAAGTGTCAATGTGAGTCCTTTCTGGAGAAGGCGATAGTGCGCAGTACTATATAGCACTTCCCAACGATTGGCAGCATGGTCTTTTCTGAAAACTGCGCCGTGTCTTGGCGGTGCGAAACGGGGTGCAGGCAGATCATTGCGAAATCGGCGCCCGCGCGGCCCGGCCGGGGAACACACCGTCAACGAGTTGCCCATCCTTGACGGCGGCGATTCCATTCACAAACACAAATTGAATTCCTGCCGAGTACTGCAACGGTTCTTCGTACGTGGCTTTGTCAATGATGCGATTCGCATCAAACACCGTAATGTCCGCATCCGCCCCCACGCGAATACGTCCTTTATCCTTGAACATGGGCGCGCGCTTCTCCAGCCGCTGAGCCGGCATCAGGGTCATCTTCTTCAAGGCGGTCATCAGATCCAGCGCCTTTTCTTCCCTGACGTAATGCCCCAGCACCCGTGAAAACGTCGCTTGACCCCGTGGATGAATTTTGGCCCCTGTGAGAGGCATGCCGTCACTGGCGATCATAACCAGCGGGTCGGCGACTGCCGCACGCGTGGCTTCTTCCGGAATCGAAAAAATAACGACGTTGCCCCCTTCTTTGCGATATTTCTCGAAACTTTCTGCCGTCAATCGTTCGCCAGTTTTTGTCCACTCGATGTCTTTGAATGTGATGCCCTGGCGGTCCTGCCATCCGGGATCGAATATGGCCGACTCCAACTGAGTGCTCCCGGCCGTATACGGATAGCACTCCGTCGTGACGTCAAGTCCGCGGTCGCGCGCGCCCTTCACTATGGCGATCAGCCGGGGCGTGTTCTTTAGCCCCATGCTGGTGATGTGGACAACATGAAGGGGCGCCCCCGTGGCCGCTGCGGCGGCAATCACTTCTTCAATCCCAACGAGGCCGGTGGTCGGCTCTTGCAACCCGGCATGCCGAAGATGCACGTGTACCGACGCCCCGTGGTTGGCGGCTAACCGAAATACATCCACAATCTCGTCGTGAGTGGCGGCAGCCGTGTAGTTGATGCCCATGCCGACAGCCAGTGCGCCGCGCCACAGGCCTCTCTCGATCTCATCGTCGATTTGCTGCAATTGCACGGGGGTGGCCTCACGGTGGGCCGCGTCGCCAACGGGGAGAAAAGTGCCCTGGTCATTCATGACTTTCATCCGCACGGGGATGTGTCCGATCGACACGCCGAAGTTGATTAACGATTTTCCTTCCCGCCGCGCATACCACTGGTCGACATTTGCTGTACCCGCTTCGAGTTCCAGCGAGGTTGTTACGCCGTCGTGCGCTTGAAATTCATAATTTCTGGGCTCCTGCCCGTGCTCATGGAGATCAATGAAGCCGGGCGCGACGACGAGCCCCTTCGCATCAATCGTCTGCTTCCCTGCAAGAGGCTCGTTCGAAATCGCGGCGATTTTCCCGACGCGAATCCCGACGTTTCGAATCGCGTCCAGCCCCGACTCCGGATCCATCACGCGGCCATTGGCTATAACAACATCATAGGTTTCGGTCCCGTTGCTCGCGTCACTTCCTGCGATTAGCGCTAGCGTGGCCGTGAGTAACACCACGGCCGCTGCCCACTTCCACCATCCACGAACGATATGTGACATTAGAACTGCGCCCCCCTGAGGCGCTAAGTCTTATCGCGCGGACTCCGTCTGTCAAAGGTTTTGTGGAACGATCGTGAATCGCCGGCTTGGGACTGTCAGCCAAAAGAAAAACCCCGGATCGCTGGGGGGAGCGACCCGGGGTGGGGGTGTTGCTGAGGGGGGCCGGAGGAAACTCGTTTTGTTTAGTTCACCTGATGTACGGCCAGCATGCAGATCTGCCGCAGCTCTTCGTAAGTGAAATACGTCTCTTCCTGTTCGCCTGCGACTTCTTTGTGCCCGAATCCCGATTCGCTCGAGATGCGGTTCAATTCCATTTCCGAAAGACCCAACAGCACCGCCGCGCGGCGCCTGGTTACGTATTTGAGCTCTTGTGTTTTCATGGCTGTGTCCCTCATGCAGGAAGTAGAACCATGGAGTCTTCTTCAACCGCCAGGATCATGGCCTTATAGATATCCACGTCCCAGCCGTCGCCGATGCGCATCCGTACGGTATCGTCGCCATCTTTCAGCAGCTTCCCGCGCAGCGGCACCTTGATGTCTCCCAGCGCCACTTGCAGGACTACTGGCTGCCCGACCCAAGCCTTGAACGCACTGTCCATTCATAGCCCCCTGAGTGATTCAGCCTGACGAAAGAGAGAATCGCGCAGCGTGCAGCTTGTCACAATGGTACAGAGAGGGTACTGGACTAGTAAGAAGGTACTGTCGAGATCTCGAACATTAATCTACGGTTGTTTTCCATTTGGAGTACAAAAGTACTGCCCTTTCAGGACGCCCGAACCATAGGTTGGGGACCTCTCCCCTGCGATCCTCTAGACATGACGAGGCAAGGGCATAGTCCGCGCAAGACCCCGACCGCCATGCCCAAGCGGGCAGGCGTCGGCCTTGCCCTCGGCGGAGGATTCGCACGCGGCTTTGCGCATCTCGGCGTCCTGCAAGTCCTCGAACAGAACAACGTGCCCATCTCGCATATCGCGGGAACCAGCGTGGGCAGCATCCTGGGCGCTGCGTACGCCAGTGGCGCTCCCCTGGAGCGCATTATTGAGACCTGCAGGACGCTTCGCTTCCGGGATATCGCCCGTTGGCGCGTCTCCCGGCTTGGTCTGGCAAGCAATCACCGCCTTGAGAATTTGATCGAGCGCGTATTTGACTCACGCAACTTTGAGGACCTCCGCATTCCTCTTGCAGCGGTGGCCACGGACTTGAGCTCTGGCGAGCCGGTGGTGTTCACGCAGGGCAATCTTGCCGACGCGATCCGAGCGAGTTGCGCCTTCCCCGGATTATTCGAACCAGTCGAGATTGGCACGCGGTGTCTGGCGGATGGCGGGCTGGTCGCCCCGGTTCCAACGCGCGCCGCTCGCGACCTCGGCGCCGACCCCGTAATCGGGATTTCCGTCGGCGTGCAGGATGGCCACCACGGCGCCCCCACAAACATCTTTCAGGTCGTAAGCCGCGCCGTGAGCGCAGCGCAAAAGCACCAGCTCGAAATCTGGGAACGCCATGCCGACCTTGTCCTGCGGCCCGATGTGCAATCACTCGCCTGGGACGACTTCCACCGTGCCGAAGAAGCTATTGCCGCAGGCGCCGCTGCCGCGCGCCGCGCCCTTCCGCGCATTGAGAAATTGCTCAGGCAAAGGGAAGACGCCGCCCAGAGTCTCCGGGCCCGGCTTGAGGCTGAAGACAAAGGTTCTCTATGGCTCACGGAGGTGCTCGGATGAACCGCATCAGCATCTGGCTTGCGCCTCTTGCTGTTCCGCTCCTTCTTTGGCATGAATGTGGAGAGGATGTTGGAGTTTTCTGCTACCGTATAGGTTTAGGTGCGTTCACGAGCTTGCGCTCGCGCGCTCTCGTTTCTGTGCTCGTAAGTGATTCACTTCATCCGTCCGTCGCGAGGAATAACATCGAGTGCTCGACGCCATCCTTCACTTTTTCCACTCGCTCTACAACGCAGATGGACTCAAGGAATTAATCCGCTCCGGCGGCGCGCCCCTCATCTGCACGATCGTCTTCGTTGAAACCGGCTTTTTTGTGGGTTTTTTTCTTCCCGGTGATTCCCTGCTGGTGACCGCGGGAATTTTCTCCGCTGCCGGCGTGATTCCTCTCAAATGGCTTCTCTTGCCCGTCATGTTTTGTGCCATCGTGGGCGACCAGATTGGGTATTGGATTGGGCGCTCGGCGGGCGCGGCCCTGTACCGGCGCGAAGACTCTCTCTTCTTCCGGCGAAGCCATCTTCAACGCGCCCATGACTTCTACGAAAAATATGGCGGCCGGGCTGTCATCCTGGCGCGCTTCGTTCCTATCGTTCGAACCTTCTGCCCACCCGTCGCCGGCGCCGCGAAAATGCCATATCCCCGCTATCTGCTCTTCGATATTTTTGGCGGGATTTTTTGGGTCGGCGCCATGATTCTCGGTGGATTCTCTCTCGGCCGCTCGGTGCCGAATATTGGTGAGCGCATTCATTACGTCATTGCCGTCGTTATCGTACTTTCCGTGCTTCCCGCGGTTATCAGCATCTATCGCAGCCGGCATAAATTCAGCGGCGCCAATGGTGGCCGCCCCACTGCTACTTCTCGTCCAGAAGGCGAATAGACTGTGGCCGCCGCAAAGTTTCGCGCCATCATCTTCGATATTGGCCGCGTGCTGATTCGCGTGGACATCTCCCGTGCCATGGACGGGTTAGCTGCCGGCCTTTCGCTAACGCCTGAAGAAGTGTGGTCCGCCATCCAAAACGACCCACACTGGCTGGATTGGCAGGAGGGACGCATTTCTCCCCGGGACTGGCACCTTCATCTCACGAAACGCCTTGGCGTCTCACTTACGTTCGAGCAATTCAGCGAAGTCTGGAATCGCGCTCTGGATCCCAAGCCCATGCATTCCGAATCTTTCCTGGAGAGCCTTTCCAAGAATTACCGGCTAGCGTTGCTCTCGAATACCGATCCCATCCACATGTCCCACGAGGAAGCCCGCTTCCCCTTCTTTCGCTTCTTCCCCATCCGCATCTATTCTTACGACGTCGGCGCAAGCAAGCCTGACCCCATCATCTACCGCAAGGCGCTCCAGGCATGCAAGGTTCGGGCGGAGGAAGCCGTATATATCGACGACATTGCAGCCTATGCGGAGGCTGCCACCCGCCTCGGGATGGCAGGGATCGTCTTCCATTCCCCCGAGCAGCTCCAAACGGAGCTCCGAAGGCTCGGGATCCAAATCGACTAAGGGTCTCGTCAAGCAAAAAATCCGCTGTTGGCTCCTCTTTAGCGTAAACTTTGCTAGGACTAGTACTGCATCTTCGTTTTTTCGCCGCCCACAACCTGCTGTCCCTCTATCATTTACCGCAATCCTCGCGTTTTCTACTTTGGCTTCTTGAATGCATTCACTGCGTTACAAGGCCGATTAACCCGGCGATTCCCCTAAACGGGGTGAGGAGAAAGATTGATTATGTCAGACGATAGAATTTCGGATGGGCGCACGGAATCACCAGCTTGGACGTTGCCAGCGATGGTCGTTCTAGGCTTGATAGCTATTGGCGGACTGGCAGTTGGGTGGAGTGCTTCTTCGAAGCTCGACGGCACGCAGCAAGCAGTTGCAGCTCAGTTGAAGACGGCGGAGCAGTCCATGCAGCAGGACATGTCCTCCTTGAAGGATCGTCTTGCTCAGGACGAAAAGACGAATACGGATCTCCAGGGCGACCTGAAGGTTGTTACCGGCAAGCTGAAGATTACACAGGGCCAGCTCAAGAAGTCGCGAGAGGAAGCGGCAAAGCTGAACGACGCGACGACTGAGAAGCTGACCGCACTGGATACCTCGGTCCACTCGGAACTCGCGACCAAGGCTACCAGCGATGACGTGAAGACCGTGGACACCAAAGTTGTGGGCGTCAAGACCGACCTCGACGCCACGCGCGAAGACTTGAAAATGGCTCGCAGCGAGATGGGCACGCTCATCGCGCGCAACCATGATGAAATTGACCAGCTCCGCCGCCTCGGTGAGCGGGACTACGTTGAATTCACCATCGTCGGCAGGAACAAGCCTCAAAAGGTAGGCAATGTCACCGTCGAACTGAAGGGTGTCAACGAAAAGCGCAGCCAGTTCAACGCCGCTGTGACGATCGAAGACAGAATATTCGAAAAGAAGAATCGCGCCATGAACGAGCCGATCTTCTTCTATCTCTCTGGAACACATATTCCCGAGGAGATCGTCATCAACAAGGTGGGCAAGAACACGATCAGCGGCTATCTGAGCATCCCGAAGGCAAATTCGCAGACCGCCGCCGCGGCCACCAAGTCTGGCAACTAATTGCTTAGCGCTATAAGCCCGGTGGCGTTTGCCGGGCACAGCTTAAGGCGGGCAGATCATTCTGCCCGCCTTTTTTTTCTTTTCGAGGGCGCGCTGCGCCCTTCCATATTCCGTTAGAATGGCTTCGCCTGTCCGGAGCCTTGTTTGCGCCAGACGTCCAGTGTCCTCTACATCGCCGTCGATACTCTAATTCCGGTCCGAGGAAGCAGCCTCCGCGGCCTGGACGAATTCACCGCGACGCTCGATCACGAAGGCGTACCCGCCGTCTGGCTGACCAGCCGCTCACGCCTGCAGTTCGACGACGCCCGCCGCAAGCACGGCCACACCCACCCCTTCATCGCGGAGGATGGTTGCGCCGTGTACTTGCCGGAAGGTTACTTCCACCTGCGACCCCCATCCGACAGCTCACAGACCAAGAAGGCCGCTACCGTACGCCTCGGTCGCTTTACGTGCATTCCTATTGCGGAGTCCCTGCCTGCAGCCGCTGAGGCCCTGCAAACGCTCTCTCAAGATACCGGCGTTCCCGTTGTCACTCTGCGCTCGCTCTCTCCCCGCGAACTGGCACAAAATACGGGCCTCCCGCAGAGAGAGGCCGAGCTTGCCCGGCAACGCGATTTTGACGACATCTTTTTCTTTGCTGGTGCTTCTGACGGAGAGGTCGCTAGATTTCTCGCTGAGGGGCGCACGCGCAATCTCCAATTCCGCCATCATGGTGTACTCTGGTCCGCCGCCATCGGCCGCAGCGTCCAGCGCTGTGTGCGCGAGCTTGCAAAGCTGTACGACCGGGCGCTTCGCTACCATGCTCACCCTGTCGGCGTCGCCACGGCCGATTTAGCCGCCGGACTCTTCCCCTTCTGCGAGCGCACCATCCTTTTGACCGCCACCAAATCCGAACAGGTCGCGGAGGATCAGCCAGACCCTTCTCACACCCGACGCCTGCCCCTCTATGCATCGGACTTGGGGGAGCAATTGCTTGCGGCTATCGCAACCAAAAGCTAGGAAAAAATGTCGCGCAAATGCCCGTCGACTTGCGCACATCCAATGTCAATCAAAAACTGGAGCACTATCCGCTCTTCTCACAAACCATCTATTCTCCGTGGGATAAGAGGTTTGACCCTTTCCTGAGTCTTGGTCCCTCGATTGCCTTACTCTTATCGGCAAACACTGCACGCAGACGCTGCCGACTCTGGCTCGAGGATACAAAACGCCAGCAGAGCAGATTGAGTACTAGGAGACCCCTGACCATGACTTGGCTTCGCAGTTTCTTCCGCCTTCCAGTTCACGAGTCCAACGTTGTCGTGGTTCTCGCCTTTTGCGTCATGTTCATGAGCTTCATGTCCGTTGCCCTGGTATGGCAGGCGCAGATCATTGCCAACCAGCGCGACGCTATTCAGTGGCTTGTGCGGCTCAAGTTCGGCGGCTAGTCGCGCCCGTCAGGCAGATTACCCGGCTTATCGGAACTCCAATCGCAACTGGACACTGACCCTCCCACAAAACGCAGTCTTGCGCCGGTTGCCGGTGCGTTCGGTTTGGAAAGCAATTCCGGCAGACTTTCTCCGCAATTTGTGATTAAATAGTTTTACAGGGGATTTCTCTCGGGAGAACTGCCGTGAAAAGCATAGTTCGACTCGTCTTGCTAGCCACAACGCCGGCTCTTTTTGCGTCCCTGCAGCAAGCTTCAGCCTTGCAATCGGCTCCACAGGATGGTGCGTCTCTCGCCCAGCCGCAAGCGGCCAATCAGGCGTCCTCGCACGATCGCCACCATCGAAAGCACAGCACTGTTAAGCGCCGCCATCATCGCAGAGCTTCGACTCAGCACTAATTGGAAAGCATTCGTGCAAAGAGGGGAGCTGATGGCTCCCCTCTTTGCTTTCTAAATGTGTCGTCTCGGAAGCGCGCTAAGAGCACGTATGTTTCGCGAGCGACGCGCACCGCAAAAGCGGTGTGATTAGCTGTAGTGCAGCTCTAAGTCCGGTGGAGTCATGGTCCCTCCGGAGCTCAGCGAGCTCACGTTCCGCTTGTACTCCTTCAATTGGTCTAACGCAAGCGAACAGAGGGTGAACGCGCGATTCCCACGGTACTCGGGCAGACGATAGCTTGCAGTGGTTACTTGATGAAAAGTGTCTCGCGCAGTTGGTCGCGGCCGACAAACGATTTCATGGTCCGGAAGCGGGTAAAGAGGTCCTGGATCTCGCGGTTCTGATAAACCTTTTGCGCCGGGCAGATGACGGGCGACGAAATCACTTGCAGCGAATTCGAATCCGCCACTCGATAGCGCTGAAAGCCCTCCGGCTTCTTGCTGTGAAACATCGCCAGAATCACGCCGCCGGGTCGCAAGAGTTCCGTCAGGTTGGCAACCATCTGCTTCGCCAGCATGGGCTCAAGGTAGTCCAGCAAATCCCACAAGAGCACGGCGTCGAACGATGCGCGCGGGTACTGCAGGTTCTCAGCCAAAAAGCGCGTCGCGCGACCGTTCGGTGTCATGTCCAACTTGTCACGGGCGTCGGCGTCCTCGCGCAAGCGCTTCTCGTCGTCAGTCAGAAATGCTTTCCATCCTCGAAGGAAGTCTTCCGATGAGACGCGGAAGCCCCGCTCGATAAAAAAGCTCAAAGTCGTCTGCCACGCGGGCCCCAAATCCAGCAATGTGCCCCGTCCAAGGCCGTCAAGATTCCACAAGAATTCTTTCAGCCCGTTTGAGACGCGCGTCGATTCCGGCGATTCTGGGGCGCGCGTGGCGCCCACGGCGGAAACCGGTCCACTAGGAGTTCGTGAGCGTGAACTTGAATGCACCGGAAGTGACCCGCCGCGGCTCGTCCCATTGGTCATGCCCAGGCCCAGCTTATTCAGAAAGCTCATCGTCAGTTAGCCGCCGTTCCGGGGCTCAGGGACGCACTGTCCGCCACCTTGCCCGTCGCTGATGCCGTTGCAGATGGGGCTGCTGACGCTGTCGCCGCGGACGCCTTGATCTCCGCAGTCTTGGTCGGCTGCTTGCCCGCTTCCACTCTTCCGCGCAGCAGCGCGCCGTCTTCAATCGTCAGGCGATCTGTCTGCACTTCGCCGGTGACGTGTCCGGTGCTCCACAGCTGAACCTTGTCCAGCCCCGTGACTTTTCCTTCGATCTTTCCCCGGACGATTACTTCACGCGCAAGCACGTCCGCCTTCACATGGCCGTTCGGTCCAACGGTCAAGCAGCTATTTGTCGTGAGACTCAGCTTTCCCTCTACCACGCCGTCAACAAATAGATCTTCGCTTCCCGTGACTTCCCCTTTAATTCTAATTCCCTGACTAATGCATGCGGCCGCGCGCGACGAAGCGGGGAGAGAACTGGAGATTGCGGGCGTACTGGCGGTAGTTGGGCTCGATGAAGTCGCAGAGTTTGCAGGAGTTGCGGAGTTGCCGGTGACTCCTTCAGGCTTCGCATCTTCTTTTTTCCACATCTCACACCTCGACATCGAAAATTGGATTTTCGAAGCCGCTTATCGCAGGGCTGGTTGGAACTGCGACTCGGAAGAGTGAACATAGTACACGACTTAGCGGGTGTAAACAAGGAATGGCAGGTAGCAAATCTAGGGTGTTTCCTGAAAGGCTACACCAGTAATAGCGGATTTAGTTCTCCCAAATCCACTACAGATTGGGTCGTTTCTTTCCTCTCCCTTTTCCCCCGCAGCTCCCACCAGTTCGCTACCATCCCGGCAAATTCCTGTGTTAACTCTTTTAGTGATTTATGCTTTTCCCACCAATGCTGGGGATCAAAATCTCCGTCGCTCGCGCTGGCGACGCGCACCTCCACACTCTCTGGAAAAACATGCTGAAAAACATAGCGCGTGCGCCGCGTGTGAAAATTGGATGTCACCACGATTACGCTGTGCCATTTCCTTTCTCTTACAAGCCGGGTGAGCGCCTGCGCCGCTTCCACCGTGCCGTCCGCGTCGTGTACGAACCGCACTATTCTGTCTCTTGGCACTCCCCGTTCGATCAGGTCGTGCTCCATCAACTCGGCGATCCCCGCATTGGGCCGCAGGCGTCTCCCGCTCGCTACAATCAACGGCGCCTTCCCTTCCCTGAACAATTGCGCTCCTCGCGTTGACCGATCGGCATAGAAATTATCGTCGCCCAAAACGATAAGCGCGTCCGATTTGTCGAGAGGATCTTCAACTATCCACGTCTCCGCTGCAAAACGAAGGATGGGACGCCTTATCAGGTACAAGACGGCGCAAAAAATCACAACACACAGCAATACAATCAAATTGAGGAAGATTCCGCCTAGCTCGTTTTGATTCGCCCGGCCATGCCTCATGAGTTGGGATCCAGGGCTCGCAAGTTTGCGGCTGCTTGCTCCGGCAGCTCTGAGTTGAAGTACACTTCTTTGATGCTGTAAGACTTGCTGGTCTTCTCCACGATGGGCAGTATCTCGATGTGCCAGTGGTAATCGTCCGGCAACGTCTTCCAATACCCTGCCAGTTCGCCTTTTTTGTTTTTGGTATTGGGTGATGTATGCACTACCAGATGATATGCCGGTGCGACTTTCTCAAGCCGGCGCAATACGCGGCCCAGTAGCGCGGCCAATTGCCTGCGATTCGAACCAGGCCGAGGCTGCTCGAATAAATGGTTGTGCCTCCGGTGCATCAGCCAGACTTCGTAGGGAACGCGCGACGCATACGGGCACAGCGCATAATAATCTCCCTGTACATCCACGATGCGTTTCCCTTGCTTCTCTTCCTGGCGTACCGTGTCGCAGAAAATGCAGCGCTCTTTGTCTTTGAACCATTCGTGCGCAGAGTTGAGCTCGTACTTGATTCGGCGAGGAACAAAAATCGTGGCCGTCACCTGCGAATGTGCGTGCGGCCACTCTTCTCCCGCCAATGTGCCCTGATTCTTGAATACGCTGACGTACTTGAAGCGCGCGTCCTTCTTCAAATCCGCAATGCGCGCTCCCCACACCCACAACACCCGCTCGATCTCTTCATCGTTGAACTGCGACATCCGCCTGTCGTGCTGCGGAGTCTCCACCACGATTTCGTGGGCACCGAGCGCCACCATCTTGTCGTACATCCCTTCGGCTACACGCCCGGGTTCCCCCTCAATGTGATAGAGGGGTTCCGGATGAGGCAACACACGCACCTGCCATACTCCTCCCGCTGGCCACGTCATAATAGACCGCAGTTTTTCGAGCTTGGCGGGCTCTAGCGGGCACTCCTGCGGCGCATCGCCACGTGCCTCTTTCTGTCCCAGGATGACCCAGCTTTGAGTGATGGGATCTTTGCGAAGTTCCATTCGATGTCTTTAGCGGGTGTAACGTGCGGGTGTCGGTCCCTGTTCGAGGCGGTGACGATCCCAGATCGCACCTTCGCGCGTGAAGTAGGCCATTTCGAAATCTTGCGTCAGTTCCAACGCATCCACGGGGCAAGCATCCTCGCAGAGTCCACAGAACATGCACCGCGAAGTGTCATACGTAAAGTTAGTCAGCACTTTCCTTCGCGTGGCATCGTCGCGTTGCCAGCCCACCACAATCAAGTTTTCCGGGCATGCCAACGCGCACAAATTGCAGCCAATACAAAGCGTCTCGCCCGTTTCTGGATTATTATTCAGCCGCGGCGCACCGCGATACCGCTCCGCCACCATCGGCCGCTCCAGCGGATACTGCTCCGTCACAATATTTTTCGGATGTTGCGCCCGGAAGGTGACCGCAAGGCCCTTCAAGAAATCGACTTGAAACAATTGCCCCAGGAGCTCTCGCATGCGCCTAGTTTGTTTCCCCCCTCCCCAATTGTCAAGCAACGGCTTCTCTGTTTTTCTCTGCGCTCTCTGCGGCCCCAGCGTTGGATCCGTTTCCTATGTTTCCGCGTGTTATTCTCTCTCCCGCAATGGAAATTGACAGCAAGTTCATGCAGAAAGCGCTCTCCGAGGCGCGCGCCGCAGCCGCAGCACGGGAAGTCCCTATCGGTGCTGTACTCGTTCACAACGGCAAGGTTCTGGCCCGGGCTGGCAACCGCACCATCCGCAACAATGACCCCACGGCCCACGCGGAAATAGTGGTCTTGCGCAAAGCTGCCCGCATTCTTGGCAACTACCGTCTCGCTGATACCACGCTCTACGTCACGATCGAGCCTTGCAGCATGTGCGCCGGCGCCATCATCCAGGCCCGAGTCCCTCGCCTCGTCTATGGGGCCGACGACCCCAAAGGCGGCGCTGTCCGCTCCTGCTTCGAAATCCTCTCCCACCCGCGCCTAAACCACCAGGTCGAAATCACACCTGGCGTCCTCGCCGCCGACTGCGCTGCTATCCTCCAGTCCTTCTTCGCTGAACGTCGCTAGCTCGCGCGTCCGAAAGGCCTAGCGGTCAATTTGTGTAGGGGCAGGCCTTGCTCTACCTACTTCTCGTTGGCACGCAAACCGAGCGCTCGATTGCTGAAAAACGCAACGCTCTGCTACGATTGAACCTGCAACGACCGCGGAGAGGTGGCTGAGCGGTTGAAAGCACTCGCCTCGAAAGCGAGCGTGCGGGAAACCGTACCGTGGGTTCGAATCCCACCCTCTCCGCCATTTCCCATTGGCGACAATTCGAGTTTCGGAATGCAAAGGCCGGACATTTCTGCCGGCATTTCTGTTTTGAATTTGTGTGCTAAATCAGAAGTGGCAGGAGGCCACGCCGCGCTTCTGCAGGTACTTCTGGTGATATTCTTCTGCGCGATAGAACGTGCCTGCGGGAGTAATCTCCGTCGCGATGGGCCGCTTGAATTTGTCGCTGGCTTCGAGCGCTGCCCGAGACTTTTTGGCTGTCGCTTCTTGCTCCGGCGAATGGAAGAAAATTGCCGTGCGATACTGCGTGCCGAAGTCTGGTCCCTGACGGTTCACTTGCGTGGGGTCGTGAGCCTGCCAAAAAACATCGAGCAACTGTTCGTAACTCACTTTCGCCGGATCGAACGTCACCTGCACGACTTCCGCATGCCCGGTTTCATCCGTGCAAACGTCTTTGTAAGTCGGATTGGGCGTCTCGCCGCCACTGTACCCTACTGTGGTATCAAGCACTCCTGGCACGCGCTGAAACGCCGCCTCCACGCCCCAGAAGCACCCCGCTCCAAATGTCGCTATCTCTGCCATGGATATCACCCCTCGGCGTAAGCCTCTTCCCCGATAGACACAAGTTAGATGCGCGGGCTGCCACTTGCGATTCTCCATCGCCTCTTAAGGCGACTTTCGTCGCGCCGTCGCGGGCCCCGCGCTGGCCTTTAACTTGTCCTGCGCGAGTGATTTATAGGGACCATTCACGGAAGCGGCTTGAGTGAACGCGTCCTTGGCATCGGCAGTTCTTTTCAAGTTCAATAGCGCATAACCCAAACGGTATTGATTTCGGCCGTAGCTTCCATCATCCGCTTTCAACAACGGCGCCGCTGCTTTCAGGTTTTCCACGGCTTGTGCGTTGTCCTTCTTTTCGATGTTCACCTGTCCCAGCGAACTTAGGGCCAACCCCTTCTGCAGGTTTTTCTGCCGATCCCACTGGTCGTCTGCCACACCCTCCGGCTTTGGGGCCGTGCCGAGCACCGAAATGGCTTTTTTCGCATACGTTTCGGCTTTGGCAAGCTGGTCGGCCTTATCGCAATAATAGTCGGAAAGCAGCAGCAACATCCCGACGTTGTTCGGATCCTTCGCCAAAAGTCCGTTGGCCACTTCCAGCATCTTGGGCGTGTTCTGTGCTTGTAGGTAAGAGGTGGCGGCCACTCCCAGGGCCTGATTCGCGTACGGCGAGTCCGGAAATGCCTGCGCCAACCGCGTCAGGTATCCCGCGCGCTTCACTGTGTCCTTCGCCTGAATGGCCCCGTTGTAGACTACCTGCTCAATATAAATGATGCTGTCCTTGTTACTCTCCAGCACCTGCGACTTCTGATGCTCCCATTGGGAAGCGTCGGTCCCCACCGGAGCAGGGGATTCCTTGTAGCGCTTGAGAATTCCTCCTGTTTTATCTGAATACGCGGCTAGCCGCTCGGCATCCCCTTTTTCTGAGGCAGCACGGATCATGTTCATGGCATTCTGAAAATTGTCCGGGTCGATTGCGAAAAGTTTGTCGCCGTATTCAAACGCTTTGTCGTAATTCTTCAGCCCGATGTAGTAGTCCACATACAGGCCGTCGGCCAGGATGGAATTGTCGCCCTCGTTGCCTGGTCCAGCTGCGAACTTGTCGATGAGCGCAAGCTTCTGCGCCGGATCGGTCGCGGCGTTGATCTCCGTCAACGCGTGGTCCACTTCCGACCCCGCCTGAATCGGAACGTACTTCCCAATCTGCTGGCCGAAGATGGGACATGTGGAACACACCAGGAGAAGTAACGCACCGCTCAACCACTTGGTCTTTCGCATAGGCACCTCCGAACGTGGCAATAGACTGCATCTTAGTGCTGCGCTTCCCGCGAGGCAAACAAAATCCTTGGCCGGCTCATACCATGCCGCATGTGGGGCTGGATGAACTCCGCGCAAGCGTGGTAAAACAATCGGGGGCACATACCGCCATGTCTACCCAGGGAAATGACCCGGGAGCGATGCGCATTGAGAATGAACGAAGGAGAAGCAATCGTTATCCTCTCGTCATTCCGATTCACTTGAAATGGCCAGGTCCAGGCGGCGGGCAGTACTCTGCGCAGGCTCAGGCCCGGGAAGCAAATCTGCATGGCGGTCTCCTGGAGTTTACGGACGCGGAGAAGTACCCACTCGAAGGAACTGAGCTGGAATTGGTGAATCTGGTCTCGAATCACAAGACAAAGGCCCGAGTATCTGCGATTCGACGCTCTTCGAGGGATGCTCCCTTGGACATTGCTGTTGAACTCCTCCCGCCCAACGAAGAGTTCTGGGGACTAACCTTTCAGTTGAGGCGGACAACCGGGGAATTGTTGAAGCTTGAGCACGGCATCAAATCAGGCGACATTGATCCGTATGTCCTGCGTGAATTCCGGGACTCGGTGGATTATATCCGCAAGACAGCGTGGGCTGTTCAGGAGTGGCAGGAGAGACAGGTTCAGAAGCGGGATACCGCAACGGTAATTCCGCTGCTCGTGACAGAACGCATCAGGCGCGGGACGCAGCTCTACGTGGCGCTTACCGCCGACCTCAAGAGCCAAACCATCCGCCCGGAAGCTGCTGAGATCCAAGACCTATCGCAGGCCGTCGAACGTCTCCACGAAGAATTGAAGCGATTGCATTAAGCCGGCCGCATTTACCAAGCGCCGGATGTGACTGATTCTACAACAGTTGCTTCGCTTGAGGCGGCAGTTGAGGCTGGCTTTAGCCGCAGGGACATGTATGTTACCAATTCAGATGGTCCTCCGTCTAACCTGTTTAGGGACACCCCGCCGGAAGCGTGGCGCTGCCGTCGACCTGCTTCTGATGTGTACGTTTATTTTCGCCAGGGAAACTCCTTCGCGAATGCCAAAGAGAAAGTGGAGACGTCTGATTGCGATTACTTCGTTGGCGGTCTGTTCTAGCTCTCAATGACCGCTGAAACCCGTCATCTTGAGCTCAGTTTGCTGCCTGAGCACTTCGCCATTTCCCGGCTAGCGGCGGATTCGCCCGTCCCTTATTGGGCGACGCAAGGTCCGTTCTCTTCTGTTACGCGTACTGGCGATGAGCTTTCTGTCGTCACCGAACTTTCTCGCGTTCCGGCCAGCGTTCAGTCCCAGCCTGGCTGGCGCGTCTTGAAAGTTCATGGACCATTCGTTTTGTCCGAAGTCGGCGTCCTGGCCGCGCTCGCCAAGCCGCTCGCTGAGGCAAGAATCAGTTTGTTCGCCGTTTCGACGTTTGATACAGATTACCTGCTCGTCGCTTCCGAAACGCTGTCGGCCGCTATTGCCGCCCTGGAGCGCGCAGGACACACCGTTCATAGGAGCAAAGCTGAATGATCAGGAAGTTTCTTCACGTCACCAATCAACTTCGCGGACGTCCCGCGTTTCTTGCGCTCGAGGCGTTGCTGGCGATTTTCATCGCCGTACCTCAACTGTTCGCCGATGAACCGTACGCGCGCACCCGCGATTATGATTTGCAACATTCGAAGATTGCCCTGCGCTTCGACCTCGACCAGAAAAAAGTTCTCGGCGAGGTCACCCACTCACTCTCCGTTCTTCGCGACGGTACCGGGAAAATCGTTTTCGACTCGGCCGGACTCACCATTCAGAAAGTGACGATCAACAAAGCCACCGCGAAATTTGAAACCACGGCGGAGAAACTAATTATTCCACTCGCCTCTGAGGCCAGGGCTGGAGACAAATTCGACATCGTCATTCGGTACGAAGGCAAGCCCACAAAGGGAATGTATTTCATCCTGCCGGACAAGGATTATCCGGACCGCCCCAGCCAGATCTGGACTCAGGGCGAATCGGAAGATACGCATTACTACTTGCCGACCTACGATTATCCGAATGACCGGCTGACGACAGAAACGATCTTGACGGTGCCGGCATCGTGGATCACCGTTTCAAACGGCAAGCTCATCAGCGTGACCGACGCAGGCAAAGGCTTGAAGACGTGGTATTGGAAAGAGTCCGTTCCCAGCTCCACCTACCTGATCACCGCAGTTGCAGGTGAATTCGACGAAGTGAAAGAGTCTTGGCGCGGTATCCCCGTCACCTACTACGCGCCGAAGGGCCGCGGCGACCGCCTCTCAATCAGCTACGGTCGCACTCCGGCTATGATGGAGCTGTTCAGCAAAAAGCTTGGCGTCGACTACCCGTGGGAAAAATACGCGCAGGTCATGGTCGACGATTTCGTCGCCGGCGGCATGGAAAACTCCAGCGCCACCACCAACACAAGCTCTTCCCTTGTTCATCCTAAGCTCGCTCCCGAATACTTCACCGGCGAGGACGACTTGATCTCTCACGAACTCGGCCACCAGTGGTTCGGCGATCTCGTCACCTGCAAAGATTGGGGCGACGTCTGGCTCAACGAGGGCTTCGCCACGTTCCTGGAAGTCGTTTGGACCGAAGCGCACTTCGGCAAGGACCAGGCCGATTATGAGCGCTGGAACAACGCCCGCGAGTGGTTCGCAAACAGCAACCTCTGGAACAAGCCTATCGTCCGCCACGACTTCGACGATTCTAGCGAATTCGACGGCAACGCTTACGGCAAGGGCGGATGGGTTCTCTACATGCTCCGACACCAGCTCGGCGAAGACGCATTTTACCGCGGCCTGAAGCACTATCTCGAAGCGCATCGCGGGAAGAATGTTGTCACCGCGGATCTCGCCAAAGCTATCGAAGAAGCCACACACACGAATGTCGACCAGTTCTTCAGCCAATGGCTCTACGGCGCGGGCGCACCGAAATTTGACTTGAGCTATTCCTACGACGCCGAGAAACATCAAGTCGCGCTCACCGTCAAGCAATCGCAAACGGTCGAAGGCCGCGTGGGCCTGTTCCGCGCGCCGGTCGAAGTGGAAATCACCACCGCGTCAGGCCCCAAGCTCTACAACGTCCCCGTTTCGAAAGAAAAGCAGATTTTTCCATTGCCCGCGGACTCCGCTCCGCTGATGCTTCTCTTTGATAAGGGCGGGCACATTCTTAAGTCTTCCGAGTTTCACAAAGAAAAGAAAGAGTGGCTTTATCAATTGAAGAATGCCTCCGATCTCCCTGATCGCGCTGACGCAGTTGTGGCGCTTGGCAAGATGAAGGGCGACGAAGAAGTCGTTGCGGCCCTCGGAGAGTCGCTGCGCAGTGACAAGGCGTGGGGAGTTCGCGCCACCACCGCCGACACTCTCGGCCACTTGGGTGGCGCCCCCTCCTCCAAATTGCTCCTCGCCGCGCTGGATTCAAACGAAAAGCCCTGGGTGCGCAGCCGCGTCGTCAGTGCGCTGGGTAATTTCAAAGACGACGCGGCGATTGTGGCCAAGCTTAATGCCGTCGCCAAACAGGACGACTCCTATCGAGCGCGCGCCGCTGCGTTGCAAGCGCTGGGCCAGCTTAAGGCATCAACGGCCTTCGCAACGCTCGAGGCCGCCGTCAATGCCGATTCGCCGGACGGCTTTCTCCGCAACGCCGCTCTTCGTTCGCTCGGTTCGCTGGGCGAGGAAAAGGCCGTGCCACTTCTATTAGAATGGTCAGCCGCCGGCAAGCCCATCGATTCGCGGAGGGCGGCCATCAACAGCCTCGCGCGGTTGCAGAAGGACAACCAGGACATCACGAAGCAGATTGCTGCTTATCTCACTGAGCCGCATTTTCCAATTCGCATGGCCGCCATCTATGCGCTCGGCGGACGTGGCGATGCCACTGCCATTCCCGCGTTGGAAGCTCTGCTGAAGAGCGACGACCTCAGTATCGAAATGACCCCCATGATTAAGGGACAGATTGCGCGTCTGAAGAAACCTGCGGATGGAAAACCCCGCGCCAATTCCGGTTACGGGGATACCGACGAGGAATCCGCTGAAAATGTCGGCAGTGAAAACCTCACAACCGAGCAACGGCTCGAAAAGCTTGAACGCCTGCTTCAGGAAATGAGTGAGCGCCTCAAGTCCATGGAGAAGCGCCTCCCGCCCGCCAAGCCGCAATAAGCGGAGTTGCCCGCGTTCGCACTTATGGAGGGGCGGACTTCAGTCCGCCCTCTCTTCTCTGTGGCCGGCGTTTACCCCGATTTACGGTTCCGCAAGCAATATCCGCAAATCGCGCAGATTGTTTCCCATCGGCCCAGTAACAATTGCATCATCCAACGCCGAAAAAAAAGTGAACGCGTCGCTCCGCCGGAACGCGTCCGCCGGATCGAGTCCCCCGGCCTGCGCCCGAGCCAAAGTCTCCCCGTCCGCTACCGCCCCCGCCGCAGGACTGTTTCCATCAATTCCGTCGGTGCCGGCGCTGAGCACTGCAATCTTCCTTTCTGCGATTCTCCCCACACACGCCAAGATAAATGCAGAATTCCTTCCCCCGATTCCATTTCCGGTGACCGGCGAACTCACCTCGCCATCCGCAATCAACGCAACCCGCTGCCCGGCGTGCGCTTTCCGCAATGCTTCCAATTGCTCCAGAAGGAACACTGCGGCTTCCTCCACCGGCCAGTCATCGCTCGTGTTGTCGCAACAGGCGACGAATCCCTTCGCTTCCGCCGCGTGATGTGCCGGATGAAACAAATCATCCATTCCCATCAACAGAAAGAAGTGTGAATTTCGAAATGCAGGAGCATCCGCTTTCGGCGTCTCCGGCATTTTCCCTTCGTCAAGCCAGCGTCGCAAGGAAGGCGGGAATTTCTCAAATAGGGAATATTCGGCAATGATGCGCTTTGTATCCCCAACCGTGCTCGGGTCCGGCAGAGTCGGCCCCGACGCCAGTGCCGATTCCTTCCCCACCGGAACGTCGCTCACGGCCAGCGTGACTTTTGTTGCGTTGTGCGCTGCTGTCGCGAGCCGGCCGCCCTTCACGGCGGAGATGTGTTTCCGTACCGTGTTGATGGCCTCGATCGGCGCGCCGCAGGTCACTAACGCCCCATACGTCTGCTGAATATCATCCAATGTTTGGGCGGAGTCCAGAGGCAGCTCCACAAGCGCCGATCCGCCGCCCGAAAGTAGAAAGAAGATCAGGGTTTTCTCGTCGCACCTTTTCAGCAGCGCCAGTATCGCCTCGGCCGCCTTCCAACTCTCGGTGTTCGGTACGGGATGCCCCGACACGAAGTACCTAATTCCCGCCAATGGCCTTCCCGCCGCCGTGGGCGCGGAAACCACGCCTTCGATTCTTAAAAATGGCGCCAGCACCAGCCTCAGCCCCTCCACCATTGCGTGCGCGGCTTTCCCGATCGCCACCACGCGCAGTTTCTCAAAATGTCGCAAATCGATTTTCGTTCCGCCGCAGAGCAGCACCGTTCCCTTACGCTGCAGCTTTCGCTGTATCGTCGCGGGAATGTCGATAGCCGCCAGGGTTTCGTTGAAAATCTGTATGGTCTGTTGCTTCAATTGCGGCATCAGAGGTTTGCCTGGAGATTCGTTACGATGTCTTCAGCACTTCCGGATTCAAAATATTCGGTGGCCGCTTCCCCGCGAACAGCGCGACCACGTTTTCCGCCGCTATACATGCCATTTTTGTCCGCGTCTCGAGTGACGCTGACGCAACGTGCGGCGCCAGCACAACATTCGCGCGTTTCAGCCCGGGATGTATGAACGGCTCGTTCTCATAAACGTCGAGCCCTGCGCCCGCAATTTTTCCACTCTCCAATGCCGCTACTAGCGCGGCTTCATCCACCACCGGCCCCCGCGACGTGTTGACTAAGAATGCCGTCGGCTTCATGCGGTGGAATTTCGGTGCATTAAACAATCCCCGCGTGTCAGGCAGCAGCGGCACGTGCACGCTGATAAAGTCAGACTCACCGAGAAGCGTATTCATTTCCCGGAACTCCACTTTCAACTCTTTCTCCACTCCTTCTGCCGCCCGCACCGCGTCCGTGTAAATTACTTTCATGTGAAAACCGCTCGCGCGCCGCGCCATGGCCCTTCCAATCCGCCCGAATCCCACGATTCCCAGTGTCTTCCCCCACACGTCCGTCCCCACAAGCTGATCCAAGTCCCAGTTTTTCCAATTTCCCGAACGCGCCAGCGCTTCCGCCTCGCCCAGCCGCCGCGCCACTGCCATCATCAGCGTCCACGCAAAATCCGCAGTCGTTTCGTCGAGAACGCCAGGAGTGTTTGTTGCCGCTACGCCTCGCTTCGTGCACGCCGCTACGTCAATGTTGTCAAATCCCACCGCCACGTTCGCCGCGATGCGCAGCTTCGGCGCCGCCTTCAACAATTCATCATTGACTCTCTCCGTCAGCAAGCAGATCAGCCCCTCTTTGTCCTTCACGCGCCGCAGAACTTCCTCCCGCGGCGGACGTTCCGGCTTGGCCCAGTATTCCATGTCACAGCTCGCATTGAGGATTTTCCGAGCTTCATCGAACAAGCTGTGGGTCGCAAACACTTTCGGTTTCGACATCAGTTCCTCGTACGCGATTTTGGGAAATTTACACTAACACACAGTACTGCTCCCGGCATAACCTGGCGTCGTGCGTTACAGGCTTTCTCCGAGGCTTCTCATCTCTGCGTCCCTGCGTTTAGTCCCTCCTTCATTGTTCCTGAAGCGCTATCCTGGATTCAAACGCGGCTGTTCTCTATACTGGTAAAGTGTTACTTCCAGCCGCCACACCGCAAGGAGAATCTATGCAATCCCGCTTACTTCAAACCCTGCTTCGGATAGTCCTGGTGCTCCTCACTGCGTGCTTCGCCATTGCCGTGGCGCGCGCCCAGAATCCGACACACGTTATCACCGGCACCGTCGAAAAAGTCGATGCCGGAGCAAAAACGATTGCCGTGAAGACAGCCGACGGCGCAGTTGAAACGGTTAAGTTCACAGAGAAAACTACTGTCCACGGCCTGAAGGATGGCGCTAAGGGCGCCGATCTCGTCGGCAAGGAAGGCGGGCACGTCATCGTCCACGCCACTGGCGAAGGGGCCGAAAAGACCGCCCATTCCGTCGAGTGGTTCGGCGACAAGACGGTCCACACTACCGAAGGCACCGTCGAAGACGTCGGCAAGGGTACGAAAGTCGTCGCGGTAAAGACCGCGGATGGTACAAAGGAGGCCTTTGAAGTTTCCGGTCATGCCACCGTGGACACCGGCAAGGCCGTTGGCCGCTATTCGGCCATTGGGGCCAAGAAGGGCGAGCACGTCACCGTCTATTACACCGAAGAAGCCGGCAAGAAAATCGCCCACTTCTTCAAGCACCTGTAAGTGGCACGGTCCCAGACCGTGCTGCGAGTGGCCCCTCCTTACTCGATCGCTTCCAGAGACGGCCACGCCCTCCCCGCAGCGATGGGGGCAGCTGCGAAAAGGGCGCGCCGTCTTCAGGAGAGAAGATCGTGTCGACCGCTTTGCGGTCGCCTAAACAATCGACTGTTCTGCGGTCAAAGAGACCGTTGGCGAACTCAGTTATCCGCGGGAGGCGGCGGTGGTGCGTCGGGCCCGCCCTTGAACTTCTGAATGAACATTCTGTTCTTACCGGCCGTTACTGTGTAGTCCGATGGCACCGCAAAGAGCGAAGCAGCTGGTTCCGTCCGCCGAATGTTCGTCAGCGTGTAAGTCGATTCGCCGCTCCACGGATTGGTCCGCTTGCTCATAACCACCATCTGCAAGTCGCTGGAGAACCACGTCTCGCGCACGATGACGATCGGCTTTTCGTTCCCGATTTGTCCCGCGGGAATCGTGCGCGTCAGCCGCGTTCCTTGCGCGCTGACTCCCGCAATCGTCTGCGTGCCGAGATCCTCTTTCTTAAGATTGCCGGAGGCGATTTCCTCCTGCTCGCGAGCCGCCCTTCTTTCTTTGATGGCGTCCTTCATCGGTCCCTTCATTCCTCGAAACGGGCGGCCCATTTTTTCCGCAGCTTTGGTTTCGGGATGCAGCACGAAGCTTGCGTTCGCGACCGGATCGTTGATTACCACGAACGACTTCGGCTGCCCGGAAGCCGCCAGCGGACCAAATCCCGACAGCGTCACCTCCTTGCGAAATCGTCCCTGGCTGTCGCGGAAGAGGTTCACCTGCGACTTGCGCGAAATATGATTCCCGTCCGCCAGAGTTTGGTTGGTTTCCTGAACGGCCACTGCGCTGAACGGCGCGCCGGTCACCACTTGCCCCCGGTGCAATCCTTCAAATCCCAGCAGTTCAATGCCCTCGCCCATCTGCAGGAATACGCCGGGCTCTTCTCCGTGCACCACAACGGCCCCGCCCGGGGGCGGCGATGGGCCCTCCTGCGCCAACAAGGACCCCGCGGCCCCAGCCAGCGTTCCAGCGAGAAGCAGGTTTGTGAATACTCTGCGATTCATTATTTCATCTCCTCTTCTCTCCCGAACTGTTGTGAACTCTTCGCCATGGCGATCGCGGCCAGCCCCTTTTTCAATTGCGCGATGCACACGGTAACCAGCCTCTCGCGCCCCCTCAGATCCATTTCAGCCGCGTGCTTTACTTTCTTCCAAAAAGCCGCTGCCCCCATTTGCGTGCTCCTCCCCGAGGCGCCCTAAAGCGCCCCGCACCCCACGAAGATTCATTGCGGCAGCCGCACCGCTTGCGGCAATCCATCGTCACCGACCAGCAAATCCACCTGGATCCATTCACTGGCTCGCTCTTCGTTGACAGGCAGGCCAAGCGCACCCAGCGCGCCGCGCTGCATGCGCACGCGCAGAATGGCGGCGTCATCGGCATCCACGGCAAGCGTTCCGGGCAGAAATGTAAAGCCGCTCAATTCATTGTCAGCCACAATTGTCTCGGAACTGGCAGCTCCTGCAGAGTTCTGCGGCGGTATTCCATTCGCAAGCTCCGCAGCGTTTTCATGATTCGCTCCGGCGCTGGAATTACTCTCCGGAAACTTCTTCGCAGCCGGCATGGATTTCAGATGCTTGGTGGCCACTTCCTCCTGGCCGTGGCGCCAATTGCGCCAGCTCAGAACTCCGGCCAGCACCGCCGAAGCGGCCAGCGCCCACGCCGCCACCATGGCGGCGCGCCGGACTTTGAAGATTACATGCTGGTTGCGAAACTCCTGGCGCAAACGCATTTCCACGCGCGCAGGCGCTTGAGCCATCGCCGTATCCTCCGCGAATGCCCGCAGCTCCACTCCTGCCGCCCGCCAGGAATCCTGCAATGCCGCACATCGAGAACACGTGTCGGCGTGCTCACGCGCAGCCACGCGCTCAACCTCGCTCAAGGCCGTGTCGCGCTCCGCGTCCAATCCAATCACTTCAAATTTTTCGCAGTTCATCTCGCACATCCGTTGCTGATTGCAGTCATGAAGGGGCCAATCTTCTTGGTGGCCCTAATGAGGCCAACAAATCTCAAATCTTTTTTCACCCGCCCGCGCTCGCGCGACGCGGCACGTCGCGAAACATCTCGAGCTTGGCCATCAGCAAAGCCCGTCCGCGGTGCAGCCGCGAACGAATCGTCCCAATCGGGCATCCGGCCATTTGCGCCGCTTCCTCATAACTCATTTCTTCAAGCTCGCACAGCACCACGGCCTCGCGAAACTCCACGGGCAAATCCAGCACCGCGGCCCGCACCTGCTGCATGCGTTCGCGCTTTTCCGCCCATGTTGCCGGCGTGGACGCATCCTGCAAGACAATTCCGCTGCCCGTGCCGTCTTCGTTTTTCTCTTCCAGCGGAATTTCCCGCGGCAAACGTCCCAGGTGTTTCATCACGCGGTTGCGCGCCACTCCATACAGGAAGGCTCCGAGTGCTCCACGCGCGGCGTCGTACTTTTTCGGATCACGCATCAAGGTCATGAACACGTCCTGCACGATCTCTTCTGCGGCCCAGGTGTTCCCCGTCATGCGCAGCGCAAAGCGGTACATGGCCGCCTGGTGCCGCCGATAAAGGAGCGTAAAAGCCTCCTCATCGCCCCGGGCGGCCCGCCGCAACAGAACGTCGTCTCTGTCTTGCTCGGCGATCCTCATCTCTCCTGGTAAGACGTTCTGGCGACTCTCAACTATCACTTCCCGTGGCGTCTTGAAAAAGTTCCTGCCTCAGGCACAGGCCTGAGGCGAAGCCTTGAAAGTCCTTGTTTTCACAATGGGTTAGACGCGAGCGAGGACTTCCGGGTGTCGAGGTAATAGGGCTGGCTTGGATGACCTGAGATATCCAATCGCGATTTTGAGCGGGCTGGGAAAAGGACTCTTATTGGGTCCTGGGCTTGAACATGCCGGCGGCGATTTTGGTCACCAAACGGCGGGGGATGAGCCGTTCCCCGTGAGCGCCAAGATAGTTTCCGAGGCCGGAAATGACGTAACTTTTTCCGGCAGCCAAAGCTTGCAAGCCCGTGTGCGCGACTTTTTTGGCGGTCTCGGTCCTCCGTCTGAATTTTTCTTGGCCGGAAACGACATGGAATTCGGACTCCGTTGAGCCCGGGCACAACGCGCAAACACGAATTCCATAGGGTTTCATCTCTTCGGCGAGGCCTTCGGCAAAAAGGAGATCGAACGCCTTCGTTGCCGCATACGTGGAAATATACGGAACGGCCTGGAAAGATGCGGTCGATGCAAGCATAAGAATGTCGCCGCGGCGGCGCGCAATCATTTCCGGCAAGTACAGCCTGGTCAGATGGACTACCGAGTGGCAATTCACCTGCACCATGTCGAGCAAGCGCTGTTTTTCGATTGCATGGAATTCCCCGTATTGGCCGAAACCGGCGTTGTTGATCAGCAGCTCGATCTCAATTCCTTTTTCCCTCGTGAAGGCAAAAATCTTTTCCGGGGCATTCGAATCCGCCAAATCTGCGGGGAAAACTTCAGCGTAAACCTTATGGGCCGCGGTCAGCTTGCGAGCCAATTCCTCGAGGCGATCCTTCCGTCGCGCCGTCAGAACGAGCTTTGTTCCGCCGGATGCTAATTCTTCGGCGAGAGCAACGCCAATCCCAGCACTGGCTCCGGTGACGAGCGCCCATTTTCCGGACCAATTTGCCGCTATTCGCGACGTCGCATTTGGCAAAGCGCCCTCCACAAAACATGTATTCTGCTATTTTTCAGGCCCGAGGACTGCGTCTCATTTCTTGCTGTCTGCAAAGCGGTCAACAAAACGCCCGCCTTCGCGCTTCAGACGGTCCATCAAGCGGCGCGCCCAGACAAATTCCGCGGCCAGCAAACCTAACCCAAGAAAAATCACCAGCAACCCTGGTCCGGGAGTGATCAGCATAATGCCACCTGCCAGCAGCAAGGTGAATCCAGCAATGATAAGAAAGACTCTGCGGACCTGCTCGACCGTGCGGAGGACCATGTACCCTGGGGAATCGGCTTTCTGGCGGAGAGGGTGGGATACTCACCTAGCCGCTTTTGTTATCCTACCAGCTTTTCAGCAACATGCGTGAAAACCGCATGAATACTGGCGACTTCTACGGTCTCGTCCCTTTCAACTCTTTCAACTGTTCCGCATGAATAGCACCAATTTCGGCCTCACGCAGACACCAAAGACACCAAATTAATAACAACATCCCTTTGTTTGACACAAGATGACGCAGTCGCGTTGCTTTCAGCACCGACACACGCTCTCATAGTCTCCGCCTGTCGACACAATTTCCGACATTCTGTAATCTCCTTGAAGGAGACGCGACCTAAGGCGCCGAGCTGGTGGGCACTGCTGAAGAGAGGCACTGCTGAAGAGAATGAGCTCATGTCCCAGACGCAGGGTTCCTCGGCTGAAATTCCACGGTCCGCCTGAAACCGGTGACAATATTTCTCAGCCGGAAGTGCCTCTAACCGCAAATTTAACTCGGCCACAAGCCTGCGCTCTAGGTCGGCCAGATTTCTTGACCACCGCACGAGTAGCATCTTTGTCCTTACTTCGTGATAGGCAACATGGATATCATAGGTTCCAAGCCAATGCGGAAATAAGGTTGTTTGCATGACGCCTCTGCAAGCCGCAGGTAAATGGATTTGAAAACCCTTCGCACCGCCGCCGCTCTTCGCTCTCTCCGAGCTCAGTCTCTGTGGCGACTTTTGGCCGCTGATAAAGCGCCGGCGATTCTAGCCCTCTTGCAGACGTTGTTGCTTGACAACGAGAAGATCCTTTCAAGCTCTGTTCTGAAGGAACGACTCACTCACGAGATCGAGCAGTTGCGCGCGAGCGGTGAGGAACTGCCTCAGAGCGCCCAAGCGTATATAGCCGATTGGCTGGCTCAGGGATGGCTAACTCGGCGTTTTCCTGCTGGCGCCAGCGAGGAAGAATATGAACTGACGACAGATGCTGCCAGCGCCATCCGCTCTATCTCTGCTCTTCTTAGGCCACGCTTGGCTGCAACGGAGAGTCGTTTGGCGACGGTAATACAACAGCTTGTGCGATTGGCCGAGGAGACCGACTCTGATCCCAAAACTCGTTCGGCGGCTCTAATCGCTGAGCGCGAGCGCATCGAACGCGAACTGGAATTGGTGCAGCGAGGCGCAGTGAGGGCACTCCCAGATGATCGCGCACTAGAGCGAACCCGCGAGATTATTGCTCTCGCCGATGACTTGGCTGGTGATTTTCGACGTGTGCGGGACGAATTCGACAAGCTCAACCGTCATCTGCGAGAGAGCGTGATGGAGAACGAAGGAAGTCGCGGAGATGTGCTTGACGCGTTGTTTGCAGGTGTCGATGTCATCGGAGAGAGTGATGCGGGGAAGACCTTTGCTGCCTTCTGGCGTCTCTTAACTGATCCTGAGCAATCAAGCAGCTTGGAAGCGGCGGTCAGCGAGGTGATCAGCCGTCCATTCGCGCATGGTCTCGACGCGCGGGAGAGACGTTTTCTCCTACGCCTTACTAGGCTTCTCATGGACGAAGGAAGTAGCGTCCACGACGTCCTACAAAACTTTGCGCGAAGCCTCAAAAGCTTTGTCCAAAGTCGCGAATACCTTGAACAGCGGCGCTTGCATGCGCTCCTGAAGGATGCGTTGCGAGCTGCCCTCGAGATGAAGGACTATATTCGGCTGAACCGAGCGCTGGACTATTCCCTCACGCTTACGAGCAGTAGAATTCGTTCGATATCCCAATGGGTGATGTACGACCCGTCACAACGGCTCCCTGACCCGGAGATGAAAGATGCAGAGTTGTCAGAGATTGGGTTGGACTGGATCAGTGAATTGGTTCGACAATCGGAAATCGACTTCCGCACCTTGAAGCTGCACATTCGCCAGTACCTTGCCGAGGAAACACAAGCGTCCATTGGCCAACTACTTGAAAACTTCCCGGCGGAACAAGGCTTAGGCAGCGTGGTCGGCTATATTGCCCTCGGTGTCAAGCACGGCGAAATTGCCGGTGAGGGGCAAATTGTGTGTTGGGAAGGCGATGACGGGGTCATTCGTCGTGCCCGTATCCCGGCAATCTATTTTCTGAGGGAGCGCTGTGCAGAACTCGCCGATTGAAACCAATTCTGACGAAGAGTCAGAATCTGTAGTCAGTAACCGGAGCCACGACGTTCTGTTCATTGGCGACCAGGGGACTCTTCCGGTCGAGACGCGGCGAGTTCTCGTACAGCTGCTTCTCGGACCGGCCCTTGACGCCCGCCGACAAACGAAGCTGTGGCCGATTCTGCTACGAGATGAATCCACTATTCGCTCCCGCCTGCATGAGCTATTCCTGGAATTGGTCATTGATCGGGACCTGGAAGTTGCATTCACTCGACAGGTGGTGTCGGACGAACTCGACGTACCGATATTGCTTCGCAGAACGCAGCTGACATTTCTGGATTCATTGCTTCTCCTTTTTCTACGCCAACGCCTGACGCAATCCGATGCTCAAGCGGAACGCGCGGTGCTTGCTCATCAGGAGATGGTGGACCACTTGGCCATTTTTCAACGCCAGGGAAACGTTGATCACGCCAGATTCGGGAAACAAATTGCCAACACCATTGAGAAGGCAAAAAAGCTCAGTCTCTTACAGAAGATTCGTGATAGCGACGACCGGTACGAGGTCTCACCAACCCTGAAGCTTCTATTCCCAGCCGAGGAGATTCAGGCGTTGGCTCGCATTTATGCCGAGTTAGATAGCAGGTCGCCTAACGCGAATCTGGATGACGCGGAGTCGCGAACCGAGACGGACGACGAGGCCGAGTCATAATGAACGAAGCAAACGCAAACCAGGAGATATTTACCGAACCAGAAGGCATCTTAGACCAGTTTCGGTTGATCCGAATCCAGACGTTTAATTGGGGCACATTTTCTGGCGTTTTCAATTTCCCCGTCTCAGAAGTGGGATTTCTGTTCGTCGGGCCGTCTGGTTCAGGCAAATCTACCGTTCTCGATGCACATGCAGCGCTATTAACTCCGCCGCGTTGGGTGGATTTTAATGTGGCGGCCCGCGAAGCCGAACGCCACGGCAAAGATCGCAGTGTTGTGACCTACCTACGCGGAGCTTGGGCTCAGCAAACTGGTGACGATGGTGAATACGCATCGCAGTACTTGCGACCGGACACAACTTGGTCGGCAATTGTGGAGACGTATCACAACCGGAACCGAAAATATGTCGTCCTAGCGCAGCTCCTATGGATCCGCGGTAAGTCGACAGCAACGAGTGACGTAAAGAGGCTATATTTGATCCTAGAACGAGAATTCGAAATTCGCGAGCTGGACTTTTTCCCAAAGAGTGAATTCGAAGTGCGAAAGATTCGCTCCGCCCTGCCCGATGCTTTCGTGAAGGACGAATTTAGTGGCTATCAGGAGCGATTTCGTCGACTTCTCGGCATCGACAACGAACTTGCTCTCCGGTTACTCCATAAGACTCAGTCGGCAAAAAACTTGGGAGATCTGAATATCTTCCTTCGAGATTTCATGCTCGATATCCCGCAGACCTTCGAGATCGCCGATAGGCTTGTGTTGGAATTCGGTGAGCTCAATGCTGCTCACCAGGCTGTAGTCGCTGCCCGCCAGCAAATCGAAACCCTCTTACCAGCGCGCTCGGAATTCGAGATCTTGGTGCAGAAGCGCCAGGCATTGTCGGCATTAGATGACCTGCTGCAATGTAGCGAATTTTATCGAGAGCAATACCGCAGAAATCTTCTACAGGCGAGGTTAAACGAATTGCACGTCGAAATCGATGGGGCCAGAGAAGAGGAGAAGCGGCTCACGGAAATCGAAGCTCAGGAATTTCTGAAATTACGAGAGTTGCAAGACCGGCGCTACGGCATGGGTGGGAGCGTTATCGAACAACTACAAAAGCAACTTGAGGAATGCGAGCGCAACAAGAGTGATCGTCTTCACAAGCGCGACAAGGCGGCCGTCGCGTGTAGAGGAATGAGTTGGTCTCTGCCCAACGGTCCAACTACTTTTGCTCACCTGACAGAGACTGCTCGGCAAAGAGTTCTCAAGGCAGCGGACCTCAGCGAAAACCTCGAGGGTCGCAAGGACGATCTCAAGAATCAACAACGTGAGAAGGAAGACGAGTTTCGGCAGGTGCGCAGAGAGATCGAAGCTATGGAACGTCAGCGATCCAACATTCCTTCCCGGATGCTTGACGTTCGACACGCTCTGGCTGCGGCGACAGGTATTGTTGAAGAGAAGTTACCCTTTGCTGGAGAGCTGCTTGAAGTGCATCAAAACGAGGGGCAGTGGCAAGGTTCCATTGAAAGAGTTCTACATGGGTTAGCCTTGTCCCTATTGGTGGACGAGAAGTACTACGCGGCTGTTTCCTCTTACTTGAACGATCGGAATATCGGTGAACGACTGGTCTACTTGCGGACCCTACCACGACCGGCAGTCCAGAAGTCCCTCTCATCCAACTCGCTTCCTCGTAAGGTGAACGTGGCGCCCGGCTCTTATCACGAATGGCTCCGTGACGAGTTGAGAGCCAGATTCGACTACGAGTGTGCAGAAACGATTCACGCGTTTCGAAATGCCTCGCGGGCGATCACACAGCAGGGGCAGGTTAAACATGGCCCCTCCCAGCATGAAAAGGACGATCGTTTTCGCGTGGACGATCGGAGCCGGTGGGTTCTTGGATTCGACAACAGGAGCAAACTGGACCTATACAAAACGCGGGCATTCGACTTGGCAGGGTCTCTAGAAGCTCTCCGGAAAAAACTTGAGGATGCCAAGGCAGAGGAAGCCGGCCAGCGGGAGCAACTGCTTCACTGTCAGACCCTGGCAAACCTAACCTGGGCCGACATCGATGTGGCTGCAATCCTGAAAAAGATAGCTGATCTCCATGAGCGGATTGCGACCGAAACCTCAGCAAGGCCTGATCTAGCCAAAGTTGGTCAGGAGATCGAATCCCAGACCACTGTTTATAACAATGCTGTGGCTGCAAAGAACAGTGCGGCGGGAGCCGTTCGATCTAAAACGGCTGACATCGAAAGGCATTCGAAGCGGCTTGAGTCTCTTTCTGAACAACACCTCTCCACGTCCCTCAACTCTACGCAGAGAGAATGTCTGGACGAGCGCCTTCAGCGGATAGGCAAAGCCGTCACATTAGAATCACTCGACTTGGTCGTTTCGTACGTCGAAAAAGCCCTGGCCTCGGAGAAGGAAACACTCATTCGGGAGACTGGAAATCTTAAGCATTCCATCGAGGGGCAGTTCGCCGAATTCATCCGAACGTGGCCAACGGAAGGTGGGGGGCTCGATGCCACACTAGAGAGTGCCAATGATTTCTTCGCGAAACTTCGACGCTTGGAAACCGATGGGCTTCCGCGGTTTGAAGAGCGATTCCTGACCCTCTTACGAGAGCAGAGCGACCAGAACCTGACACTGCTTTCAGCCCGCCTGGATCACGAACGGAAAGGAATTCTCGACCGGCTGGAATTGGTAAACGATAGCCTGAAGACCGCTGAGTTCAATAAAGGCACGCATCTGGTCATCGAAACCTTGGATCGATCTCTCGAAGAAGTGAGGCTGTTCAAGGCGAGTCTGAAGGAAGCTCTTAGCCACTCGTTTAGTGAAGAACCAGCTATGGCGGAAGGGCGTTTTGTAGTCTTAAGTACGTTGGTCAAGAAGATCGCTAGTCAAGAAACCATTGATAAGAATTGGCGTTTTTTAGTTCTAGATGTTCGCCAGCACGTGGAGTTTGTGGCTAAGGAACTTGACTCCGATGACCGGGAAGTGGAGATTTACCGCAGCGGCGCGGGTAAGTCAGGGGGGCAACGGCAGAAATTAGCGGCGACGTGTCTGGCAGCGGCGTTGCGTTATCAATTGGGCGGTCAAGATCGAGCGCTCCCGAGTTTCTCTACAGTAGTCCTCGATGAAGCATTCGACAAAGCCGATGCCGAATTCACCGCTACGGCCATGAATATCTTCAAGACTTTTGGCTTCCAGATGATTGTCGCAACGCCGCTAAAATCGGTGATGACTCTCGAGCCTTTTATCGGTGGTGCATGCTTTATCCATATCCGAGACCGCAAGGATTCGTCTGCCCTCATGATCGAGTACGATACTGAAAAGCAACGACTGAAGCTGCCGGCACACGTACATGACTCGCAACAAGTTACGTTACCCTGACGACGTTCGAGAGTTCTTGAGCCGCCGATTTAGTCGGCAACACCGGAACTGGCTTAGCGGGCAAGGGCAATGGCCGATTGTGGTGTCATTGGGCTCCCCGACTGAACACGACGTCACGGAAAACCCATCTGACATTCGTACGTGGATCTCCGCTTGGCACAATTGGAAGGGAATAGGTGAGGTTCACTGGGAGGCTCGCCAATGGCCTCGGCTCGGGCCGCAGCGGATTCCTCTTCGCTTCAGTCTGACCTCGCCCGAGCAAGTTGCCGAAGCCGTCGGTGAACAACAGCGATGGGCGTTCTCATCCGAGCGATATGACCGCTTGACCCATCGGTGGCCGGTTTTCGCAAATAGTTCTGTGCTTCCTCGTTACTTCGACGTGCTTGCCGACTATGACGCGCCCAATTTCGAGAGACTGTATTCCTTGTTGTTGTGGCTGGACAACAATCCGCAGTCAAATTTGTATCTTCGCCAGCTGCCGGTTGAAGGTTTGGATACGAAATGGGTCGAGCAGCGCAAAAGTCTTGTGTCCGACCTAGTTCAAGCTATGCGAGGCCAGTCTTTGGAGTCCGATCTCTTTGTTTTGTGTGGACTGCTTCGTCCTAAGCGTCGGGTTCGAGTGAGAGTTTTATGTCCGAACTTACGAAAGGCTGTTGGGGGTGTGGAAGATCTCGAAGCTCCTCTTGAAGAGGTTGCGGCCTTGCCGGTGACCCCTGACTCCATCATTATCGTGGAAAATCTAGAAACCGGTTTGGCCTTAGGAGACACTCCGGGTGCTATAGCTTTCATGAAGCTAGGCAATGCCGTGAATATTCTTGCCTCAATCCCATGGGTGCAAAATACCGATGCGGTGTACTGGGGAGACGTTGATACTCACGGGTATGTGATCTTAGATCGAGCGCGCCGTATACTCCCCGGTTTGAAGTCGGTATTGATGGACAAAGAGACGCTCCTCAAGCATCGAAATCTATGGGGAGAGGAATTTCCACAGAATTGTGGTGTGGAGTTACCGAGTCTTCTGGGGCACGAGATAGAGGTCTATGAAGGTCTGTGCCGACAGACCTGGGGAAGAAGTATCCGACTAGAACAGGAACGAATTCCATGGGCCTCTGCCGTGCAAGCGCTGGGAAAAGCCCTTGGCGGACCAAGCGCTTCCATGAACTGCTAGGTTAAACCTCCTGTCGGTATTGTCTTGTTCCTATTCTGCACTCTGCAATTAAGAATGACCGTGGAAGTGCCCTACACTGCAGCGGCGTTCCTCAGCAAAATGATGCGCTGCCTCACCTTAAGGCAAAGGATTAAGATCACCCAACCGACGCTCTGTCCACTCGATCAGCGTCTCGCCGACGTTCCCAAGAGTCCGGGATTCCCTCTTTGCGTACATCGCCGTACTCCCTCGCACGATCGACCAGAGGCAGAGCGAGTCTACGAATTACAAGCCGGACTATATGAGTTTCAATTCAGGAAAGTCTTGTTTGTATCGTTTCGGATCGAGTGTCATGAGACGATCCGCCTGCGCCAAGGCATGCGATCCAATGATGAAATCAGCAAGCAAACGCCTCGGCCCTTGTTGCGCGGCTCTTCGTCGCCGCTTTGCGTACCGTGCAAACCGCCGGCCAGCCTCAAGCCATACGCGTTGTTGAAACTCGAAGTCGACGTCGATGCCTGTATCCGCCAGAAAGCTGTTCACAAAGGATTCCGTGGCCTTGGGATAGGCCAGCAACTCCGCGTAGACTGGCGCGCCTACAACTAAACCGCCCTCAGTCTTTGCATTGCCGAGGGTTTTCGCTATATCTGAGGCTAGGGGTTCCTTGGACCAAAGGGCGGAAAGCACGTTGGTATCGATTGCCGTTCTCATTGTTCCTGAGTTTCTTCGTCGCGCAGGGTCTGGATCCAGGCATTTACCTCATGCACCCCGGAAAAGGCGGGCAGCGCACCCACATATTTTGCGAATGGATTTTCAGGTGGGCGCGCGGGACGGATGGTTGTTCGATCATTCTCAACGACAAATTCCACGCGATCTCCCTCTTTCAGCCCGAGGCGATTGCGGATCTCACGAGGTACTGTGATCTGTCCCTTACTGCTAATTGTGCTAGAACGCGCCATCTTTACCTCCCCTCTTTACAGTAAGGATATCACAATTTGCATT